>ERZ773118.569-NODE-569-length-37002-cov-58.3043_pt1 | contig 37002 bp, 28 predicted proteins | sample MGYA00580562_ERZ773118 | MGnify/ENA primary metagenome ERZ773118 (study PRJEB29015, sample SAMEA2737878) | human gut metagenome | biome: human gut; feature: human-associated habitat; material: faeces | place: China | collected 2012 ... | reverse complement strand
AGAATATGCCGCAGAAGCATATGGTCACATACTGTCTGGCCTCATCCATGGAGGCAGCCGGCGTCCTTAAGGCAGTCAGTATGGTGTCTCTGAAAATGAGCATTCCAATGGTCAGCACCAATGCCACAATTGCAAATACGGACAGGGTGGTCCCGATGGTGCGGCAGGTCCTTTCATCATCCTTCATGCCGGTGTATTTCCCCACCAGAATGGTGCCGCCCAGGGTCAGGCCGGATACCATGCTGGTGATGATTTGGGTTACCTGGGTTCCGGTGGACACTGCGGCCACACTCTCAGGCGTACAGTACCACCCGATGACCATAAGATCCACGGCTCCATAAAGGGCTTGTATGATATTGGCAATCAGGAATGGAACGGAGAAGGCCAGCAGTACGTGAAATACGTTGCCTTCGGTCAGCAGATTGTGGTTTTTCATGATGAATCTCTCCTCAATATAACATTTGTTAAAAATAAAAATAAACCCTCCAGTTACTGGAGGGTCAATAAGAAACGCTTATTTAATTTAAAAATATTTATTCCATTAAGAAATATTTATTCTTTCATGCATGTTAAGTATGGAATCTGTATTTCCGTCACATACCGGGATGTATCATTGGTAAAACCCGCATCAATCAGTGTGATTTCCACGGAATCCCCGCAGCAGGCATATTCCATCCGGTCCATATACTCCAAAAGCTGTATATAGTACTGTGACGCTTCCCGGTGAGTACCGGAAAAGCGCACGCTCACATAATCCCCGGCCTGCAGATATTGTTCCTCCCCCATAAAGTGGTCCTCCTTCTCGAGAAGTACGAAGATACCTGAAAATGATTCAAATTTTCGGGCCTTCAGATTGGAGGAGGACAGGGAAACGCCTACCTTGCCCAGAAACATCACTGGTTCCAGGGTATTGGCTCGTTCCAACTCGCGAAGTGAGAATTCCAGGTCCTCTCCCAGCCTGATATCCTTTCTCAGATATGCAATCTGTCTTTGGTCAAAATGAAGGGTCCTGATCTCGCCGCATTGTGTATGAACCGCGTCCTCCAGGGCTTTGAGACGGTATTCCAGCTTCTGTTCAATCTGTGTCAGTTCGCTGATTTTTGCCTGGGTTTCGGCCTTCTGCTCTTTTAGAAGGTCAAGCATGATATCCACATCCCTGTTTTCAAAAAACAATGCGATTTTCTTTAGGGATACGCCCAGGGCCCGGAGATACTTGATGGTGTTCAGGCGTTCAAACTGGCGGGTGGAGTAATAGCGGTATCCGGTATCCGGGTCCGCTGTCTCGGGATGCAGGATGCCGATTTCATCGTAATACCGCAGGGTGCGTATGTTTATGCCGAACAGGTCGGCCATTTCTCCGATTGTGAAAAGGTTTTTCACGACATACCTCCGCTTGTCATCAAAGATAATTTACGCTGCATTGGCGGCTGTCTCAGGGGCGCCGTATACCATGTTTTTTCATGCGCCTCCACAGTGTTGTTCGGTTGATTCCAAGTTTCTCAGCCGTCAGGGTCTGATTATAATTTGATTCTTCTAACATCCGAATCAGAAATTCCCGTTCCCCGTCCTGGTAGAATGGCGGAATAGGCATATCCGTTGACTGGAATTTCACGGGCAGTTCTTCGGGGTGCAGTGCCTCACGCATATCATCGGCGGTAATTTCCTCCTTATCCATGCATATAACAACCAGCCGTTCCGTGACATTTCTCAGTTCACGTATATTCCCTGGAAAGTGGTAGTCAGACAGCATCTGGATGGCAGCCGTGGCCACATGGGGGATGATTCTGCCCAATTGCCGGTAATATAGATTTAAATAATGGAGGAAAAGAATTTTGGTATCTCCGCAGCGCCTGCGAAGCGGAGGCAGGAATAATTTCAATACGTTCAGGCGGTAAAGGAGATCCTGGCGGAATCGTCCCTGTTCCGTTATACGGCTTAGGCTGTGATTAGTCGCGGCGATGATGCGTACATCTACAGAGATTACCCGGTCCCCGCCTACCCTTCGGACCTCATGTTCCTGGAGTACGCGAAGCAGTTTTCCCTGGATGCTGAGAGGAATTTCGGAAATTTCATCCAGAAACAGAGTTCCCTTGTGGGCCAGCTCAAAGAGACCGGTTTTTCCTCCCTTGGCAGTGCCGGTAAACGCCCCCTCCACATATCCGAACAATTCACTTTCCAGAAGGTTTTCCGGTAATGCAGCGCAATTGACTGCCACAAAGGGACCGTTGCAGCGGGTGCTGGCATTGTGTATGCTTTGTGCAAACAGCTCTTTTCCGGTACCGGTTTCCCCTTCTATGAGGATATTTGAGGAGACAGATGCAAATTTTTTTGCCTTTTCGATTACATAATCTATCTCGGGACTGTCATGAATAATATCATTAAAGTGATAATGGGCATTGAGCCCTTTATCGGTCATCTTCTTACGTATCTGAATTTCCACCTGCTGAATTTGTGTTACATCCTGGAAGGTCACCACGATACCGGTGATGCGGCTGTTAATGATAACCGGATGAATGGTGGCATTGATGGTGTAGTTTTTCCAGCGTATCAGCTGATTGGGAAGCTCTGTGCCGGTGTTTATGACAGTGGAAACCGGTTCTGAGAGGAATGGGAAGGCGGACTGCAGGGAAAGTCCCTGAAGCTTCTTTTTTGGCCCTGTGTACATCTTCAGGGCAGCGGGATTACAAATTTTTATGGTCTGCTGTATATCCACATACAAGACCCCGTCCATGGCTGTCTGGGTAATGGTTGTGAACATTGCAGAACGTTCACGCTCCATGCGGACCACATCCACGGTACGCACAGCCTCGTCCAACGCTCTGGTAATGGCCTCATTGCCCGTGCGTATGGTGACGGAGGGAAGCCTCCGCTGAGAACAGATTAAATTGACGGAATATCCTCCAATGAAGGCAGTATAACCATCAGCCACAGCCTGGTCTATTGCCTTAGTAATGTCATCGGTGGATTCTGAATGGTAACTTTTAATATCACAATTTACAAAATTTCCTAGTTCATCTGCCTCCGACAAGGCCGTATAATTTCCAATAAATGCCACCTTCTTTGGTGAGTAAAGCGTGATACACTCATTGAGAGCCCGAATCAGATCATATGCCGTAATAGGGAGTTCTATGATGGGAAGTTCAGGGGTCATCTTTCGCAGGCCGCAGGCCGTGTAACCACGGGCTATTATGACATCGCTGTGGGCATTAAATGAAAATGTTTCAAGTTCGTCGGCTGTACGCATCTCAATTCTCTTTCTCAGCCGCGCGCGGAGGGGGTGATTTTGGAATATTTTGTTGACTTTCTCCTCTAATTCAGGGTAAGGGATAATAAAAATAATATTTATCAGCATAAAGTACCTCCTGGATGATGCAATGCACGCAACGTTGCTTCAATACTACAACACTGTTGCGAAAAACACAAGAAGGATTTGAGAAATAATTTTCCTTAATTAGTCATAATTTAATGGCAGCTTATAGCAATTTATATCAAATTGTGTAATTATAGATATGTTGGCATGTGATTTGCTAGTTATATAAGTATCCAAGAAAGGCCCTAACCGGCTCTGAAATAAAATACATAGGAGGAATGACAATGAAAAAAAGAACAGCAAAGGTTTTCGCAATGGCAATCGCGTCCCTGTTTGTTTTGAGCGCATGCTCCGGGACAGCCAGTAACCAGACAAGTACAGGGGAGACAGCCGGTGCAGCCGGAGCAACCGACACAACAGTCGCCTCATCAACCGGCCAATCGTCGGGCGGCAATCATTTTACGTATGTTATAGGTACGGAGCCCCTTACCATGGATACCCATTTGATGAGTGATGCAAATACCGGTCGTGTTTCTGTTCAGATTCATGAGAATCTGGTGAAAAGAGATTTGGAAGGTAATTTCCAGCCAGTACTGGCAACGGAATGGTCTCCCAACGAGGATGCCACAGAATGGACCTTTAAGTTAAGGGAGGGTGTTACATTTCACGATGGCGAACCTTTTAATGCAGAAGCAGTGAAATACAATATTGAGCGCCTTAAGGACCCTGCGACAGGCTCCCCCAAGTCATCCCTGGTGACCATGATTTCGGATTTTGATATTGTAAATGACTATGAAATTAAATTTATTCTGGACCAGCCCTGCGCTGTGATTCCGGCCATGGTCAGTACGTACAGCACAGGCATGATGAGTCCCAAAGCCTTGGAGGAGTATGGAAAGGATTACAGCACTCATGCAGCAGGTACCGGCCCTCTCAAATTAAAGGAATGGATTCCAGGAACATCCATGTCCTTAGAGAAAAACGAAAGCTATTGGGGGAAGGCGGCAACAGCAGAAACCATTGACATTAAAATTATTGCAGAGGATTCAGCCAGGGCAATGATGCTGAAGACTGGTGATGCAGATGTTGCAGCAAATATTCCAAGTGTTTTAGTAGACGAGCTTCAAAGTGATCCGAATGTTGAGATTGAGATGGTTCCCGGGTACCGCACCATTTATCTGGGGCTGAATTTTCAAGATGAGAAGCTTGCAAATCTGAAGGTCCGCGAGGCAATCGACTATGCCATTGACCGTGACGCCATCATCAATGGTATTTTAGGGGGATATGTGACATACCCGTCTACAGGAGTTATTTCCTCTTCGATTCAGAATGCAAAACAGGGAATTGGCGATGATTATAAATACGATCCTGAGAAAGCAAAGCAGTTATTGGCAGAGGCCGGTTATCCGGACGGATTTACCACAAAAATAAATACACCTGAAGGCAGATATGCAATGGACCGCCAGGTTGCGGAAGCTATCCAGGCCATGCTGTCACAGGTGGGAATCACAGCAGAGGTCAACGTTCTGGACTGGGGCGCATATACAGAGGCAGCCGCTGCCGGAGATACGGAAATCTTCCTTTTAGGAAAGGGATGCGCAACCGGAGATCTGGCCCAGGATCTTATGTACAATTACAGGACAGGTGAGCTTCAGAACTATACCTTCTACTCCAATCCTGAATACGACAAGGTATGTGAAGAGCAGCAGCGCACAGCAGACGAAAATGCACGTAAGGAACTGCTGTATAAGATGCAGGATATCATCCATGAGGACAGGGCATCCATCATACTGTATTACGAGAATCAGACATTCGGAACAAGAGCAGACGTATCTGGTCTGGTAATTTATCCAAATGAGACAATTGAACTGGCATATCTGGCCAGAAAGTAAAGGGATAAAAACGTGATATAAAAATGTAATCTGAAAACGTAATAGATAAATGGTTTCCTCCCCCGGATGCATCCGGGGGAGGAAGGTTAAGAAAGGAACAGGGCGGTCAATGGCAAAATATATTTTTAAAAGAATGTTGTCTTTGATTCCAGTGCTTATTGTAGTCTCCCTATTAGTATTTCTCATGGTACATATGATGCCCGGCGATCCGGCCCGGCTGATAGCAGGTGAGCAGGCTACAACAGAGGACGTGGAGCGAATTAGGGTAGCGTACGGATATGATAAGCCTCTGTACGTACAATATTTTAAATATGTTGGGGGTATCCTTCAGGGGAATTTCGGCACATCTACAAGAACTGGCCGGCCTGTGGCGGAAGAACTGGCAGTACGTTATCCCAATACTCTTTTATTGGCAGCCACATCTACCATTGTGGCAATCATAGGCGGCGTGGGGATTGGCCTGCTGTCAGCTGTGAAACGGTTTTCCATATGGGATAATCTATGCATGTTTCTGGCCCTCATAGGCCTTTCCACGCCGGCATTTTATCTGGGTCTGATGCTTATGCTGGTTGTCTGTGTCAAGCTTCAGTGGCTTCCCATTACACCCCAGTCCACTGCTTTGAGTCTGATTCTTCCCACTGTTACGCTTTCATCCAGAAGCCTGGCGACCATTGCCCGTATGACACGGTCCAGCACCCTGGAAATATTAGGGCAGGATTACATCCAGACCGCCAGGGCGCAGGGATTCAGCAAACGAAAGGTCATATTCGGATGTGCGTTAAAGAATGCCATGAATGCCATTGTGACGGTCGCCGGACTACAGTTTGGCCTTTTAATTGGTGGTGCAGTTATTACAGAGAAGGTATTTGGATGGCCGGGTCTGGGGGATTTAATCGTGACATCAATAAAGGCAAGGGATTTTCAGGTGGTACAATCAGCCATACTGGTAATTGCCGCATCGTTTGTGGTTGTTAATTTGATTGTAGACCTTTTGTATGCAGTCATCAATCCAAGAATCAAATTATCCTGATGGGAGGGAGACGAATGCCGGATAAGACAGAGAATTTAGAAGCGGAAGGCGCTTTACAGGCAGATATCAAGATTTCCAAATCATATCAGATCAAGCGCTTCTGGCATAATTTTAAAAAGAGAAAAATCGCTGTTCTGGGACTGGTGATTGTTCTGTTGTATGTGGCCATAGCAATTGCGGCACCGTGGATTGCCCCATATGATCCGGAGGAGGCTAACTTTAGTATCATGCTGAAAGCTCCGGGTACCATAGAAGGGCATCTGCTTGGAACGGATGAACTGGGACGCGACATTCTGAGCAGACTGGTATATGGGGCCAGGATTTCAATTGGAATTGGCGTTACGGTAGTTATAGCAGCATTTTTCATAGGGGTGCCTCTGGGAATTGTGTCGGGCTACTATGGGGGAAAAATGGATTTCATGTTGATGCGGATTATGGATGTCCTGATGGCATTTCCGCAGCTGCTTTTGTGTATTCTGTTTGTGGCGGTACTGGGAGCAAATCTGACCAATGCGGTTATGGCCGTGTCAATCTATACAGTACCGAATTTTGCCCGTATGGCACGAAGTGAAACACTGGCCATTAAGAATGGTGAGTATATTGAGGCGGCGAAAGCCTTGGGAGCCAATAATTTCCGTATCATAGTGTCACATATCCTGCCAAACATCATGTCGCCTTTAATTGTTCTGGCTACTTTGAATTTCGGAAATGCAGTTTTGACTACGTCAGGAATGGGTTTTTTGGGAATCGGTGCCCAGCCTCCCACACCGGAATGGGGTGCAATGCTGTCCAGCGGACGTCAATATCTGTTGGTGGCCCCTCATGTGACCAGTATCATTGGTTTGGCAATTCTTTTCCTGGTATTGGGCCTCAACCTGTTTGGTGACGGTTTAAGGGATATTTTAGATCCCAAGCTTAAGAGTGACTGATAAAACAAACGTTTAATGAGAGGCGATGGAATGAAAGAAATATTCGAGTACATAGAGCAGCATCATGATGCATATTTAGAGGAGTTATTTACATTTTTAAGGTGTAAAAGCATCAGTACCCGGGATGAAGGGGTGAAGGAATGTGCAGAGCTTCTTGCCGGAATCATGGAGAAAAGCAAAATCAAGGCATCCATTTATCCCACGGACAGGCATCCAATTGTATACGGGGAACGTATAGAAGACGAAACCCTTCCCACCATGCTGGTATATGGCCATTATGATGTGCAGCCGCCGGAACCCTTAGGGGAATGGGAGAGCGAACCATTTGAACCAACCATACGGGACGGGAAAATATTCTGCAGAGGAGTATCGGATGATAAGTCGCAGCTATTCACTCATATCAAAGCTGCACAGGCATGGGCGGAAGTAAAGGGAAGGCTTCCTGTCAATATAAAATACCTTTTTGAAGGAGAGGAAGAAATCGGAAGCCCGGATTTGCTTCCGTTCGTAGAAAGCCATAAAGAGCTGTTAAAATGTGATGTGTGTTTTTATTCGGACAGCCATTATCATGAGAGCGGGAGGCCTCAGATTAATCTGGGTGTCAAAGGACTGTGTTATGTGGAGATTACATTAAGGGAAGCCGAGACAGACCTGCATTCCATGATGGCCACCTGTATACAGAATCCTGCCTGGAGGATGGTTAAGCTTCTGAATACGATGCGGGATGCAGAGAGCAATATCACCATTGATGGGTTTTACGATGATGTACGGCCGCTGAACCAGCTGGAGATAGACGCAGTATCAAAAATCCCTTCAGACAATGAAGTTTTAAAGAAGCAATATGGTGTAGACCATTTTATAAAGGGAAGAAAGTCAGATAATTTCTATTATAACCTTATATTTGAACCTACCTGTAATATTGCGGGTATATCTTCAGGGTTTACCGGCAATGGATCCAAGACCGTGCTGCCGAGGGAGGCGGTTGTGAAGATTGATATGCGTCTTGTTCCGGGACAGACTCCGGACAAGATATACGAGACATTGCGCCGTCATCTGGACAACCATGGGTTTGAGGATGCCCAGCTTAAACATTATGGAATGGTTACCCCGTCCAGGACACCGGTGGACCACCCATATGTGGAAGTGGCAGCCCAGGCACTGCGCGAGGGGTTCCATGAAGAACCTGTCATTTTCCCGGGAATCGGAGGCGTTGCACCTGACTTTGTGTTTACCGGACATCTTGGCGTACCCAGTATTGTGATTCCTTATGCTGCTGCAGATCAGAAGAACCATGCGCCTAATGAAAGTATGGTGCTGGACGGATTTTTTAAAGGAATCCGCACATCGGCAGCATTGCCATATTATCTGGCAAAAAAGACACAGGCTTGAGCCTGAAAGATTTGTGCGGTTGACCTGTGATTGTCAGGGGGCCGCTGAAAGGGGAGAAGGATATGAGCGAAAACCTGCTTGAGATAAAAGATTTAAGCATTGAATTCCGCACATATGACGGAGTGGTGAAGGCAATCAACCATATGTCGTTTGATGTGCCCAAGGGAAAGACCGTGGGGCTTGTGGGGGAAACTGGGGCAGGTAAGACGACCACGGCCCTGTCTGTCATGGGTCTTGTACCAAACCCGCCTGGTGTCATCACATCTGGTTCCATCCTGTTTGAGGGCACGGATCTGTTGAAGCTGAATGAGTCGGCCATGTGCCAGTACCGCGGAAAGAAAATAGGAATGATATTCCAGAATCCCATGACATCCTTAAATCCCGTTTATACGGTGGGGCATCAAATCAGCGATGTCATCAAACAGCATCAGAATGTTGACCAGAAGGAGGCATGGAAGAGGGCCGGTGATATGCTGGAAATCGTGGGTATTCCAAGAGAGCGCCTCACAAACTATCCTCACGAGTTTTCAGGAGGTATGAAGCAAAGGGTATGTATCGCTATGGGGTTGTCCTGTAATCCTCAGCTGCTGATTGCGGATGAGCCCACAACTGCTTTGGATGTGACCATTCAGGCCCAGATTCTGGAATTAATGAAGGGCTTGAAGGAGAAATATAAGACTTCCACAATATTCATAACCCACGCACTGGGGGTTGTGGCGGAGATTGCAGATTATGTGGTAGTGGTCTATGCAGGGTGTGTTATTGAGAAGGGGACGATACAGGAGGTTTTTGAACAGCCGTCCCATCCATATACACAGGGCCTGTTTGGATGTCTTCCGGATATTGAGTCAGAGGAGTCCGCGATGCTTCACGTAATCAGGGGTTCTATGCCGGACCCCATGGATTTACCCGCAGGATGCAAATTTTGTCCGAGATGTGACAAGGCCATGGACATATGCAGGACAACAGATCCAATGGACATGTCCATTGGCGGGGAGCACACTGTAAAATGTCATTTATACGGAAAGGAAGAGCTGGTATGAGTGATACGATTTTAGAGGTTCACAACTTGAAGAAGTATTTTAAGGTGCCGGCAGGTACGCTCCATGCAGTGGATAATGTGAGTTTCCATATAGATAAAGGGGAGACGTTAGGGCTTGTTGGGGAGAGCGGATGCGGGAAGTCAACGGTAGGAAGGGTAATCCTGCGTCTGATTCCTCATACAGATGGTCAGGTCATTTATCAGGGAGAGGATATACTTTCCTATGATAACAGGAAGATGCAGAGTTTGAGAAAGAAAATGCAGATCATATTTCAGGATCCGTATTCCTGCCTGGATCCCAGAAAGACCATCGGTCAGATCATAGCGGAGCCGCTTCGCATACATAAGACATATCCGGCAGGGGAGATTAATGACAGGGTATTGGATTTAATGGCAAAGGGCGGTGTGAGCAGAAAACTGTTTAACAGCTATCCCCATGAATTAGATGGGGGAAGACGCCAGCGGGTGGGAATCATAAGGGCACTGGCCCTGAATCCGGAGTTTATCATATGTGATGAACCGGTGTCATCCCTGGATGTATCCATACAGGCCCAGATACTTAACCTGCTCCAGGAGCTTCAGAGCACAATGGGGTTAACCTATCTGTTTATATCCCATGACCTGAGCGTGGTGCGTCATATCAGCAACCGGATACTTGTAATGTATCTGGGCCAGATGGTGGAAATATGTGATTCCAGGGAACTTTTTAGGAATCCCGTGCATCCGTATACAAAGGCACTGCTGTCTGCTGTTCCTATTGCCAAGTATGGATATAAAAGGGAGCGGATTCTATTGGAGGGAGATGTCCCCAGCCCAATCAATCCCAAGCCCGGCTGCAAATTTGCAAACCGCTGTCTGATGGCTCAGGACATATGCAGGCGTGAGGAGCCTCCGGTATATACGGTGTCGCCTGGCCATCAGGTGTGCTGTCACATGGCGGAACACTAGAACCAGAGAAATGTTAGGAGATACGTTACTCCTCAATTACCTGAATTTCCAAAAAATCAAAATCAATGGATTCTATGAAATTATCCTGGGTAAAACGGACCTTGTCGTGAAGCTGGAATTCTTTAACAGAAGAATCCAGCCAGATTGGTTTCCCCAGATCAAACTCATAGCAGATGGAATCCAAAGAATCAAAGACCATCTGTGTCCTGGACAAAGAGTAGTCAGATATGCATGCTACCGTGTCCCTGACCAGATGGTTGTCTTTCATAATCTTTCCCCACATTCTGAACATAGTGAATCTCCTTTGGCGAGTCTGTTGCATCGGTTTCTGATGTTTTAGTATAACATCTATTCTGATGTTTTAAAAGTCATTTTTAAAACGTGTACTGTTTTCTGTATCTAGAAGGCGAGGTCTGGGTGTACTGGTGAAACACCCGTTCAAAATAGGTAATGGTCTCATATCCAACAGATTCCGATACCTCTGTGATGCTCATGGAAGTGTTGGATAAAAGTTCTCTGGCCCGGCGAATTCGTATCATATTAATATATTCATTGACAGTGAATCCGGATGCTTCCTTGAATATACGGCTCAGATAGCATTTGTTGACATAAAAATGGGCCGCAATTATCTCCAGGGACAGGGCTTTATCATAATGGTCAATGATATAGGAGGCAACTTCGTCCACCTTCCTATGTTTAGGCTGGGTGGAAAGAGGAAGGTCTGCAGGCAGGGAGGAAGGACCTGACATGTGCCTTTGGGCGAGAATAAACAGCTGGGACAGATTAGACATGGTTATATGCCGGAATCCCGGCTTTTTTTCATGCAGTTCTTTTGCCGCGCCGTCCAGCAGGCATTCAGCCAGATTTTGTCCCTCTCTGTCCAGGGTAAGAATGCCGGAATTACGGCGGAAGAAGCCTTCCAGAGACATTTCTCCTGTAAATGCCAGGAAATCCGAAAAGGGATTCCGGTCCAGAGATATAAGGATTCTCTCATGGCAGCCGGAGCCTGCCTGGCTGGTTTGATGAATCTGGTTTCTGTCAATGAACACAAGGCTTCCGCCTGTGACAAGGTAGGTCCTTCTGTCAATGAAATAATACCGTTCTCCCTCCAGCAGATAGTATATCTCATATTCATTGTGGAGATGTTTGCAGGGCATGGTAAAGGCTGCCTCCCTGCGGATGCGGTCTATGGCAATGCCGTCTGTTTTTTCAGCATATAAGATCTGTTCCATGATTCTCCTGGCCTCACATGTTTATTTGCATATTCGTTAAGATGCAATTACGTCAGCTGTAATCATCCGTCCGCCGTAAGTGTTGTAATTATAGTAAATATAAGTTGAATACAGCTGAAACTAATCAATATAGCATAAGATAATTATACTAAATTTAATTATAATGTCCAGTATAGAAAAGGATGGAAAAGAAAAAAGCGTACAACGAAAAGACATGAAAGAAAGGGCGGTATTTGAAATGATTTATGAAAATGATGTGGTAAGGGACGTGCAGATTGCATACATAGGAGGCGGGTCCCGGGGATGGGCCAGAACTTTTATGACAGACCTGGCCATGGAGCCGAGGATGGGGGGAACCATACGGCTGTACGATATTGATACAGAGGCCGCGAAGGCCAATGAGACTATTGGAAACCACCTGTCCCGGAGAAAAGAGGCAGTGGGTAAATGGGCATACAGGACCTGCATGAGCATGGAAGAGGCCCTGACAGGAGCAGATTTTATTGTTATCTCCATTCTTCCCGGAACCTTTGACGAGATGGCGGTGGATGTTCATATGCCGGAGCGTCTTGGAATCTGCCAGTCCGTGGGTGATACGGCTGGGCCGGGAGGTATGATAAGAGCCCTCCGCACCATTCCTATATATGTAGAATTTGCAGAAGCCATCAGACAATATGCCCCGGATGCCTGGGTTATCAATTACACCAATCCCATGTCCTTGTGTGTAAAGACGCTGTACCACGTCTTTCCGCAGATTAAGGCATTTGGATGCTGTCATGAAGTATTCGGCACCCAGAAGGTATTAAAGGGGATTGCAGAGGATGTTTTGGGGCTTAAAGACATTGACAGGAAGGATATACAGGTAAATGTTTTGGGAATCAACCATTTTACATGGTTTGACTATGCATCTTACAAGGGAATCGACCTGTTCCCCATGTACAGGAAATATGTGGATGAACATTTTGAGGAGGGTTATGCGGAGCGTGATACCAACTGGGCTAATGCATGCTTTGCCTGTGCGCACAGGGTGAAATTTGACCTGTTCAGGCGTTACGGTCTCATTGCCGCAGCCGGAGACCGGCATCTGGCTGAGTTCATGCCGGGGAATGAATATTTGAAGGACCCTGAGACAGTGGAAAAGTGGAAATTTGCCTTGACTTCTGTGGAATGGCGTAAGAAGGATTTGGAAAACAGGCTTGAAAAGAGCCGCAGGCTTTTAAAGGGGGAGGAGGAGATTAACTTGGATCCCTCAGGTGAGGAAGGAATTCTTCTCATCAAAGCGCTCTGCGGTTTGGAGCGGGTGGTCAGCAACGTGAACATACCCAATACAGGCATGCAGATTGAAAATCTTCCCGCAAAAGCAGTGGTGGAGACAAATGCCGTATTTGAGCGGAATGCCATCCGTCCCATTCTGGCCGGACCTCTGCCTGAGAGTGTGAGAGAACTCATTATGCCGGCGGTGGATAATCATGAGACCATACTGGAAGCAGCCCTTACCTGTAATGAGGAACTGGTGGTCCGGGCTTTTATGAATGATCCCCAGGTTAAAGGCAGGAAGTGTAAAGAACAGGACATCAGACAGCTTGTAAGGGATATGCTGGATGGAACCAAAAAGTATCTTCCGAAGGGATGGAAGTAAGATATTTGTCCAAAAATATTGTTAAGCAGCATTTGAGAAGAATGGAAGATCGGGTTGTGCTGCTGACTGGTGGCGGAGGTATTGCAAGAGGCGTTGCAAGGGCTTTTGCAGATGAGGGTGCCAGCATGATACTTACTGGTATTTTTCCGGGAGGTATGGAGAAAAAATGAAAAACAGGTAAACCGTTTATGCCTGGATTTGTCATATTTCGGCCATATTTGAATTTTTTGTAACATCCCTTGCCCATGGGAACTATTTGTAGTAAGCTATACGTAATGACAAATGTTCCCATAAGGAGGAAATGCAGGTGGGACAGGCAATTACGGATTATGTAAGGTTCCTGGCAGATGCCAGGGATGCAGTGTACCGTCTTAACTGTGACCAGAATACGGCCGGCCAGCTGGCGGATGAAGAAGAGAGGAAAGAGCGGGAGCTTGAGGCTGCCAGGAAGGCTGTGGCTGACTCAGTGAACCAGACTATCAGGAAGCGTCTGGATGAGATTAACTCCAGCTATGACAAGGAGATTGGAAAAGGACAGGAACGTCTCAAGAAGGCCAGGGCAAAGCGGGAGAAGGCCAAGAGTCAGGGAATGAAGGAACGGATTGCAGAGGAGACCAGCGAACTGCGGGAACATAACCGGGATTTGAAGGTGCAGCTGAGGACGCTGTTCCAGAAGAACCGGGTACCTGCCTGGTGTGGGACTACATTTTATTATGCCCTGTATTACCCCAGAGGATTTAAGGAGACCATGATATTCCTGCTTACCCTGATAATCTTCTTTTTGGGGATTCCCTGCGGCATCTATTTCCTGATTCCACAGAGGGTTATCTGGTATCTGGCGGCTGTGTATTTTGCGGATATCCTTCTGTTCGGCGGGGTTTATGTGATGATTGGAAACAAGACCAGGCTCCGTCACCAGGACACTCTCAAGAGGGGACGGGATATCCGCAACGTCCTGAGGTCCAATCAGAAGAAGATAAAGGTTATTACCAAAACGATTCAAAGAGACGGCAACGAGGATATATATGACCTTGAAAAATATGACGATGAGATTGCTTGTGTGGAGCAGGAGCTGTCGGAAATCGCTTCCAGAAAAAAGGATGCTCTGAGCACCTTTGAGAATGTGACCAAAACCATCATTTCAGATGAAATCATAGCCAGCCACAAGGAAAATCTGGACAGGCTCAAGCAGGAACTTGACCAGGTTTCCGCGGATCTGCGCAGCCTGGAGAGCAGCATCAAGGAGCAGAATATACGTATTACAGATACCTACGGCCCGTACCTGGGCAGGGAGTTCCTGCAGCCGGAGAAACTGGCACAGCTTTCCAGATTCATACAGGACGGTTCAGCGTCTAATATTACGGAGGCCATTAAGTTGTATCGTGATGCCGGGCAGGATGAGAAATAATCAAAACATTTAAAAAATGAAATCCAGAGACGTTAACCCTTTTGAGGACTGTCTCTGGATTTTTCTATGCAGCAGAAATGTTTGTGCCTGAAGAAAATATAGTATTACTGCAATGCTATTCCCTACAGGAAAACACCTGCGTTCCATCAATAAATACAGAAAGGATATTTGTTTGGATATCAAAGGGATTTCCGTCTGTAACTACAATATCCGCATCCTTACCCGCTTCCAGGGAGCCTACCCGGTGAGCCACACCAATATGCTCAGCGGGATGAATGGTGATGGCCTTCAGCGCTTCAAACCCATCCATCCCAGCCTTGACCGCCAGACCTGCACAGAGAGCAAGATACTTCTGGGGGATAAAGGGAGCATCTGTAATAATGGAAACATGGCAGCCCCTGGCAGCCAATACGCCAGGCGTGTCCCAGGTTTTGTTTCTCAGCTCAAACTTGTTTGCATGGCCCAGCGTGGGTCCCACAGCCAGCATCACGTTTTCCTTTGCCAGCTCTTCTGCAACCAGGTGCCCTTCCGTGACATGTTCCAGTGTTATATTGATATCAAACTCCCTGGCAATACGCAGAGCGGTAAAAAAGTCATTTGCCTGGTGGGCGTGGGCCTTCAGCGGGATTTCTTTGCGGAGCACCGGCAGCATGGCCTGGAGTTTTATATCGAAGGGAGGACGGTCTGCAATATGATCTCCGGCACAAGCCAGTTTTGCCTCATATTCCCTGGCCCTGAAAAGAACCTCACGCAGGCGGGCAGCAGTGGTCATGCGGCTAGAGTTTCCTTTTTCCTTGTAATTGCGCTTTGGATTCTCACCAAAGGCACACTTCATGGCAGCTTCTTTTTTTAGACACATCTGCTCCACTCTGCACCCCACAGGTTTGATGGCAGCAAAGGTGCCACCCAGAACATTTGCACTGCCTGGGCCTACACAGAGGGTTGTTACACCTGCATTTCGCGCCTCCAGTAAGGTTTCATCCCTGGGTTCAATCGCATCAATGGCACGAAGCTGTGGAGAAATAATATCTCCCAGTTCATTATAGTCATGTCCTTCGTAGCCAATGCCATAGCCGGACAAACCAGTATGGGCATGGGCTTCTACAAAGCCTGGATAAATCTCAGATCCGGCCGCATCGTATACTTCTGCACCATCCCGGAACATGTCCGGCTCAATTTTCACGATTTTTTTGTTATCCACCAGAATATCAGCGATAAAAGGATTCCGGTCGACCGCATTATGAATAAGTCCGTTTTTAATCAGCAGCATAGCCATTCTTACCTGCCCTTTCTTATTAATTAATATTCAATTTATCCGGTGTGGTCCGGATATTTTTTTATAGATACATTTTCAGCCACCGAAGGATTTCGCTGTGATAACGGTCACGGGCCAGAGGTGTTCCCTTGCTTGCAAGGCTGTGGTTTTCTCCGGGGAATACACATAATCTGGCCGGCACGCCATGAATCTTTAGCGCGGTGAAGAGCATCTGTCCCTGGGAAAGATGGCTGCTGCGGTCGTTCTCACCGTGAAGCAGCAAAGTGGGCGTTTTCATGGAAGCGATGCGGCTGAGAGGAGAACGTTTCCACAGTTCCCCGGTTTTCTTAAAAGCACAGGCTTTCATCTGTTTTTCGGCAAAGGCAATGCCATGATCACTGGTGGATACCATAGAAACACAGTTGGAAATGACTCCATCACAGATTGCGGCTCCGAAGCGGTTACATTTTCCCGTGGCAACCGCAGCCAGATAAGCTCCGTAGCCGGTGCCAATCACAGCCAGACGGCTGGGATCGATCTCAGGGCAGGCATCCAGAGCAGCATCCAGGAAACGGATAAGACCGTTGTAGTCATCGTCACCCCAGTGTCCGTCCAGCATGGAAAAATCTTTGCCATAGCCTGTGCTGCCGGGCAGGTTGGCAAACAGCACAACATAGCCGTTTTGGGCAAGCAGCTGCATACCAAAATGGTACACTTCACCAAATGCCTGCTGAGGACCATCATGAAGAAATATAACCGCCGGGCAGGTCTTTTCCTCTGTTTCTTCCCGAAGAGCCCAACCCTGAATACCATGGCAGGGAATTTGCACCATAGGGTAAAAGGGAAGCGTGTCATTACCGTGTAGGTGTGAAATCATTTGCTCTCCATCCTCCAGGACGTAGACCTCCTGACAGGAACCCTTACGCAAACCAGCAAAAGCAATCCGTCCTGCCTGAACGTCCAGCTGCTCAATACTGCCTGGGGCAAGGGTCAGGCATAGCGGTTCACCTGAGGCAGACAGTTTATAAATCTGGGAGGTACCCTCCTTTGTGGCGGAAAAATAGAGAGCATCACCATCCGCACATAGAATTTTCCCCTGTCGGCCGATATCGGAAACAATGTAATTGCCGACCGCAATCCCGGAAACATACAGGGACTCAGCTTTGCCGGTGTCCAGGGAGACCTGCATCAGGGCGGGAGCAGCGTCCGGCTCACTCTCAATATTAAGACCATAGATAAACGCATAATTGCTGCCCAGGGCAAGATGTCTGATATCACCGCAGTTCCTGCAGAGTAACCGGTCTTCTCCGGCCCAATAGCGGATCTCATTGACGATCCTCCCATGGTTCCCGGGGATATATCCGGCATAGGCCAGACCGTTTGAATGTGCTGATACAATACGGACATCCATCTCCTCAGGAGAAATACGTATAGGCTGGCCGCCGTAGGAACAAAGAAAAAGCTGACGCCGGATTTTGGCACGGTATCCCTCGCCGTCCTCCCAAATGGGAAGTTCATCCAGGATTGTCCACGATCCATCCTCCTGAGCCTTTTCCTCAGTAATTGGGCGGCGGGCTGAGATGAGAAGCTGTCCTGAAACCCATCCTTCAATTCTGGCTTCAAAGGGGATGTTCCAGACGGTTTCTTCCGAACCGTCCTTCAGGGACAAAAGCGCAAATTGTGTACTATCTGCGTTGGGACGCCCAACCGCCAGTACAGCCTCATCTACCCAGGCAAAGCTGGTAATGCCGGACACTCCAATGGGATAAGACACGGTATAATCACTGACATACAGATGGGTTTCATAATTATTTTCTGCTTCACATGGAGTGTGGACAAGGAACGCGCAGCGGCTTGCTCCGGGAGAGATTCGCAGATCCGATACGCTGTGCAGACTTAGTAGTTCAGGATGCTTCATTCCATACGTTCTCCTTTCAGGTATTTGTCCATCCAGTTTGTAATCTCTGCCAGGCGTTTCATGCGGCAGCGGGGCTTGCCGGCACGGGACAGTTCATGGTTTTCTCCATGGAACAGGCACATACGCACGGGTATGCCTGCCAGCATTGCTCCAGTATAAACCGGCATCATTTCACTCAGAGGGCAGCGGCGGTCTTCATCAGAATGAATGAAGAGCATAGGAGTTTTGATGTTCATAGCATATTTTCCAGGGGAATGCTCCCAGGCGTTTTTGGCATCATACAGTGGTGATGGGGGAAACTGCTCACTGGTGACCCAGAAGCCGCTGTCACAGGCAGCATAATGCACCATCCAGTCACCGATACTGCGCTGGCTGGCCGCTGCAGCAAACCGGTCTGTATGGCCTGCAATCCAATTGGTCAGGAAGCCTCCATAGGAGCCGCCGGTGACACCGACCCGGGTCCGGTCAATTTGGGGATATACGTCCAAAACGTGGTCCGTAAATTGCATCAGGTCATCATAGTCCAGGGTTCCGTTGATGCCGGAGATCGTAGAATAGGCATCCCCATGGCCGTCGCTTCCTCTGGGATTACAGAAGAATACAAAGTAACCCTCATTGGCCCAAAGCTGCATCTCATGGTAGAAAACCATACCATAGCAGGCCTTGGGGCCGCCATGGATGTCCAGAATAGCTGGGTAAGTACGGTTTACATCATAATTGGCAGGGGGAATCACCCAGCCGGTTATGGTTATATTGTCATGATTTTTAAAATAGCAGGGAACGGGCGGGCAAATCTTGTGACTGTCTGTATAGTCCCGATTAAAATTTGTCAGTCTGGTTTCCTGACCCGTGACCAGATTAAGTGTATACAGCTCCTGCAGGCCCATGTCCCGCATTCCTACGAAAACAGCCTTATCACCCTTTATGTCAAAGCAGTCTATGGACCCTTCCCGGCGGCTGATTTGGCGGAAGCTGCCGTCGGATGTCACTTGAAACAGGTGACTGGATTCAAAATGTGCGGAGGTGAAGTATATGCTGTCTCCGGAACACAGACTGGTGGTGCCGGTTCCATAGCGGCAGTCGGAGCCGATGCCCAGCCCGCCTATATAATGGTCAGGATAGCAAAGTTCAGAAACTTCTTTGCTGGAAAGGTTAAGTGTATAGAAGGTGGGATTTTCATTGCTGTCATGGTTACCTTTTGTACCGACAAACAGCAGATTCTGGCCCATCATGGCGGCATAGTAAATGCGGTAGATATTGGGCTCCACAACAATGCTGCCAGTTTCGGCGGGAATGTCATACAGATAGACGCTTCCCCTGATTCCGCGGACATCTGTATATTCATGTCCATGGCAGACAATTTTTTGTTCCTTTATGCACAGAGTGTAGCCCATTGTTTCAAAGCGGGGAGGCGTAATCTGCCGGAGAGAGCCAGTGAACTGGTTAAACAAATACAGGCTGTTGCGGCTGCCGGAGGTGTATCCCACACCGTTGAAATGGGCAGGAAGTTCCTCCAGAACCACACAGATTTTTTCCGTCAGCAGTCCCTTGGCTTCTTCATTTACAAAGCTGGCAGCTTCCACAAGCCATAGAGCATCCGTTACGGGTTGAATGGCTTTGACCTGAATTGGTATGTTAAATGCCGGGCTGAGGCTGCCTTCAGGATTCATTTTAGTGAAGCGGGTTTCGGCGTCGGGCGTGGCATAGACAAGCGAGCCGTCCGGTGTCCAGCAGAAAATCTGTTTTTTATTGCCGGAAGTCACCTGAACGGTACGGCCGCGGCTTAAATCATATATCCAAAGATTAGAGTTATATCCATCCTGGGCCCCGTTGCACTGGTGAATCATGAATGCGGCGCGGGTTCCATCCAAAGAAAGAGACAGGTTAGAAAGGCTTTTAAAATGCAGAATATCGGTAAGCCTTACAGGAATGGAATGATTTTCAGTATTTTCGTTAGTCATGAAAAACCTCCTCTATTTGCGCATTAGAAAAAGGCGGTTTTGATACGTGGCATCAAAACCGACCTTTGGTATAGAGCTGTGTTATTTCCCAAAACAGCGGTTTGCCGGCCAATGCCGGAGCAAATTCTTAAGCCTTACCAGAAAAATAATATTAAGCGTTGCTGCGGGCTTTCTTATCAACCATTGCAGCCAGGTAACCAAAGACCATCCACCATTGGGGTCCGGCTTCTTCCAGAATACGGTCAATCACACGGTTGGAATTCTCCAGATCGCCGGTGATATAGTAATAGTTGGAGATGGCATACAGGCGGGTAAACTTATCCTTGCAGTCAGGCATATTACACTGAGCCTCGGTATCCTCGGGAGAAACCCAGCCCTTGAACATACGAAGCGTACTGAAGTAGGCTTCGCGGCTTGCTTCAAATTTCATATCCTTGGTGATAAACGCCAGAATATTCTCGGCCTCTTCCTTGCGTCCCAGACGCATGAGCGTAGACCAGTACCATCCGGTGGTAGTGATAATATCATCTCCGTGGGCCAGGCTGTAGCAGGTTTTGTAGGCGTCTGCCGCCTTTTCATATTCACCCAGCAGATAATGAGACAGCGCCAGCAGATACCAGGCTTCCCAGATTTCGTGAATGTCAACTGTGTTGGGAACCAGCCGGGTAGACATAATAAAGTCAGAGCAAGCTTCCTGGAATTCCCAGCAGGACAGGTGGCGGTGTGCGCGGTTGCGGTATCCCAGCCAGTTGAATGGATCCAGGCACAGGGCCTTGGAGTAGGACTCAACCGCTTCCCGCATCAGATTCTGCTCCACTAAGGCCAGACCGCGCTTAATCCAAAGCTCTGCATTTTCAGGCTCCTGCTCCAGCTGCTTGTTTAGTTCCAGGACCTTTTCAGACAGTTCAATGTTGGTTCGTACTGGATTTGCTACTTGATTCTCACTGCGTACCATATGATTCATCCTCCTAATAATAAACTGATAATTATTAAATATCATGACTATATTTTACATTGCGTTCTATGGAAGATGAACGGAAAATCTTTTGGTATCGTTTAATATTTTATAAAATACCGGAAAATAGATTCTGGTACTGTATCCGAAAAGATACAGTACCAGTCTCCATGTGTTATATTCGGTCGGGATTTGCTGAGGATTGGGCTCTGAATTGGGATGGGGTGATTCCTTCTGTTTTACGGAAGACCTGCGAAAAGTATTTCTCGTCGTCATATCCTATACAGTAGGCGATTTCGTAGACCTTCATGGTCGTGCCGCATAAAAGCTCCTTAGCCTTCTGGATTCTTACAGACTGTATATAGTTGACAAAGGTGGTTCCCAGAATCCTGGAAAACAAACTGCTCAGATAGGGGGACGAGAGCTCAATTTCATTCGCAACGCTGTCCAGAGACAGATTTTCGTTATAGTGAGCCTGTATATACTGAATCGCCTTATTTACATAAACACGGGAAACATCTCCGGACTCAAGCAGCGAGATAGCATCCAGCACAATGGATGTGAGTGTCTGGTGGATTTCCTGGGAGCTATCACTGCCAGAGCTATCCCGGTTCTCAAAATATGGAGCTGAGAAACAGCTTCCGCGTTCCAGCAGGAACCGGCAGACCTCCACATAAAGGATAATCGCACAATTCAGACGGCTTTCAGTATCGCCGTTTAATTCACACAGACAGTTCCAGAAACAGTCAAGCTCCCCTAGAACACTTTCTTTTGTACCCACTTTCAGGCACTCTAACAGGCGGTGTTCTTCGCGGGAAGGGTAGTGAAGCAGGGAGAAGTCAATGGTATTGCCGGCCAGTGACTTTTTTTTACTGTCAGGAGACGGGGCATCCGGGTAACTGCTGCGGATAAGCTCCAGGTGCTTGATGGATTTTTGGATTGCCATAATCACATCGTCAGGGCGGAATGGCTTTAATAAATATTCTACCGCTGCCAGGCTGACCGCCCTTCTGGCAAATTCAAAGTCGTCGTATCCGCTCATTATAATAAAGGCAGGAGAAATCAAATCCTCTGAACGGATCTTCTCTAAAACATCAAGGCCAGTCATTCCGGGCATCTGGATATCGATTAAAACAATATCCGGGCGCAGAGAGTTGATAAGATCATAGGCGGCGAAACCATCCGAGGCTTCTCCGACCACTGTGATTCCATAGGTATCCCAGTCAATGAAATTGACCATAATCTGCCGGGTTTCCTCTTCATCGTCAATAATCGCCAATCTAAGCATTGGAGGTGCTCCTTTCATCTATCTCTTTTACAGGAAGAATAATTTCGATGGATGTCCCATGTTCACTGTGGATGCGGAAAGTGAAATCGCTTCCATATACCAGTGTAAGGCGGTCATAAATGTTTTTAACCGCAAAACGGTTGCTTTTATTTGGTCTTTGACCCTGTTCCGCCGCAGCCGGGATTACCTCATTGGGCAAATACCGGAGAATTTCCGGAGGAATTCCACATCCATTATCCTGAATTACAAAGTGTAACAATTTTCCATCCTCTGACAGGGCAACAGACAGAGAAATGACCAGATTGAGGGAAGAATCCTTTGCCATGCCATGAACGATGGAGTTCTCAACCAGAGGCTGAAGAATCAGTTTTGGAATCTGGCGGTCAAGGACATCCTCATCAAAATCAATATGATAGTCAATTTTTTTACCCAGCCGGTATTTCTGCAGGGATAAATAGTAGCTGACCAGATCAAGTTCCTGCTTCACTGAAATAATACTCCTGCCGCGGCTCAGGCTGATCCGGAATACCTGTGCCATGGAATAGGCAATATCGGCGATTTCTTTGTTTCCGCTTTTGAGAGCCTGCCACTGAATGGCATTGAGCATATTGTAGAGAAAGTGAGGATTGATTTGCGCCTGCATCAGGGAAAGCTCTGCATCCTTATTTTTTAAACGCAAATCGTATTCTGATATCCGAAGACGTTCATTATCCAAAACCATGTCATTAAAAGCTTTTCCCAGCAGTCCAATCTCATCCGTATATTTAAACTGAACTTTTACATTCTGCTGCCCCTCTGCAAACTGCTGGATGGATTTTGTCAGGCTTACCAGGGGTTTTGTGATCATTTTGGAAACCAATATAATTGATGGGAAAAGGCTGAGAATATACAGAAACAATCCGGCTAATATATAGCTGTATACCACATCAATCCCAAAGGCAAACGGAGTATGGCGGTAGAGGAAGAACGCCACAAAATCAGTGGAAGGAATTGCCTGGTAACTGACTCTGTACCTGCCGCTGCTTAACTCAGCGGTATAAAGGCCTGCATCGCTGCCAAAGGAGTTGTTGGATAACAGCCGTATATCATCCTCATTCAGATCGATATCGGAACGGTTATAGACCACCTGGTTGCTTGAGTTGACAATTGCCAGATTTTCAGACAGCTGTTTTGCGGTTTCGTCAAAGCCAAGCAGGGAACGGGAGTCAATGGTAACGGCTACGGCACCGATCATATGGACATCGTTGCTGTCCCGGACCGCTCTCCAAAGACACAGCTTGGGGGAAAAATCGTACTTCATAAAATCACTGTTATTGTTGTCAATATAGTCCCATACATAGGTGGCTTGTCCTGATGCCAGCTTCTGGAAGGCATCGTTGTTTTTTTGATTGATTGGCACCCGGGAGGTATCCTTTGTAGTATAATAGACAGCCTCGCCTTCGGCATTGTAGAACACAGTACTGAGAATGATGATTGTGGGGGTTTTGAACCTGGACTCGTCCAGGATGGTTGTAACAGGAAGACCGGAATTGCTGGTATCCATCATATTCTTGATATCAGGAGACAGAGCATAGTAGTCTGCCACACCGATCATATACTGCTGGCGGCTGTTAATCATAAGAATCGCAACCCTCAGCAATTTGGAGTGCTCCTCTGACAGCCGCCGTTCAGATGCGCGTCCAACAATGCCAAAAAGGAAAAGGGAGAGAAATAAAAATAGAATGATTACGATTAAATAAATAAAAACACTGATTTTTACGGTCAGACTTTGATTCATAAGCCGTTCCATGACGGACAGGCTTTTCTGTTTTATAAATCCCTTTTTCATATTGCCTTCATCCTGTTATCGTATGAGTTTATACAATCGTTTTAAAGCTGCTGGCACTCAGCGCTCAGTCATCTGAACTGCTTTTAGACATTATATATCATATCCATGCTTTTTTGAATAGGAAATAAAAATATTCAACCAAATCTTAAAATCGTAAGTTTAACTTGTTATTGTTATAAATTACAATTAGGTTGCATCAATGATACGAACATTAATGCAATATAGTTAACAGCTTAAAGGGGGTGAAAATTTGTGCTAAGATATATTTTTAAGCGTATTTTGATGATGATCCCGGTTCTTCTGGGTGTTTTGTTCCTGGTGTTCACCATGAACGAGATTTCTCCCGGTGATCCGGCGGCAATGATTGCCGGCGACGCGGCTTCCGTGGAAGTTGTGGAGCAGATTCGTGAAGACCTGGGACTGAACAAGCCGCTGCCGGTCCGGTTTTTTAATTATACTAAAAATCTCGTACTCCATGGCGATTTGGGCACATCCTATAAGACAAAACGTCCTGTTTTGGATGAAGTTATGGATCGGCTGCCTACAACCATACTTTTGTCATTAACCAGCGCGGCATTTGCGGTGCTCCTCTCCATTCCGATTGGAATTATCTCTGCCATCAAACAGAACACCTGGATTGATAATCTGCTGATGGTACTGGCTCTGATTGGTGTGGCAATGCCGGCATTCTGGCAGGGCTTGATGACCATAATACTGTTCTCCGTTAAGCTGGGATGGTTTCCAAGCTATGGATTTACAACACCGGCTCACTGGTTCATGCCGGTTCTGACCATCGGCACCGGCGCTATGGCGTCTTTGGTCAGGATTACCCGTTCCAGTATGCTGGAGGTTATCCGCCAGGACTACATACGGACTGCCCGGGCAAAAGGACAGACCGAACGGAAAGTCATCATTTCCCATGCATTAAGAAACTCTATGATCCCAATCATCACAGCGATTGCCATTCAGCTGGGCAGTATGCTGGGCGGAGCGATTGTGACAGAAACTGTTTTTGCGATACCGGGCATCGGAATGTTGATGATTCAGTCCATTAAAGCCCGTGATTACCCCACCATTCAGGGAGCTGTGGTTGTAATTGCTGTTATGTTCAGTCTCTTGAACCTGGTGGTAGACATTATATACACCTTTGTAGATCCCAGACTGAAATCCATTTACCAGACCAAAAGAAAGGTCAAACACTTTATTGCAAAAAGTGTGACCTGACAGGTTTCTGGTAAAAACACACGCAAAGGAAGGTCTGATTAATGATGAAAGCAAGGACCGGGGGGAAACCCCGTAAAATCACAAAAAAATACGGCACCTCCCAGTGGGGAGAAGCCTGGATTCGTCTGAAGCGGGATAAGAAGGCTATGATGGGATTGGTTATTATATGTATTCTGCTGTGCTGCGCGTTGGTACCCAGCATTCTGGCTCCCTATGGTCTGGATGAGCAGCGTCCCGCGGAAGCACTGCAGTGGCCCAATCTGCTGCATCTTATGGGGACAGATAACTTTGGACGGGACATTTTCAGCCGTATTATCTACGGTGCGAGAACATCCATTGTGGTTGGCTTTATAGCTGTTGGTTTCGCCTGCATCACGGGTACCCTGATAGGTGCCGCCGCAGGCTACTATGGCGGTAAAGCGGATAATGTGCTTATGCGCCTCATGGATGTTCTTATGGCAATCCCCAGCACCCTGCTGGCAATTTCTATTGCCGCGGCCCTGGGTTCAGGATTGGTCAATCTGATGATTGCGGCAGGAATCGGTACGATTCCTTCCTATGCCAGGACGGTACGCGCCTCGGTCCTTACCGTCAAGGATCAGGAATATATTGAAGCGGCGCGGGCCGGCGGAGCCAGTGATCTGCGGATCGTTCTGCGCCATATTCTCCCAAATTGTTTGGCACCCATCATCGTGCGCTCTACTTTAGGCGTTGCAAGCGCGATTCTGACCTGCGCGTCACTGAGCTACATCGGACTGGGTATTCAGCCGCCCACACCCGAATGGGGTAATATGCTGAACACCGGTAAAGCGTATCTGCTGAACGAATGGTACATGGCGCTGTTTCCCGGGCTGGCAATTATGATGGTTATTCTGGCGCTGAACCTGCTTGGCGACGGATTGCGGGATGCCCTGGATCCCAGAATGAAACGGTAAGCAGCTGTTAAGCAAGGAGTTGAAACAGATTATGAACGAGACATTATTAGAAATAAAGGATCTTGTGATCCACTATGAAACTGACAGCGGCGTCGTGGAAGCGGTTAACGGGATGAATCTGGTATTGAATAAGGGCCAGTCTCTGGGCCTGGTGGGCGAGACCGGCGCTGGGAAAACCACTACCGCCCTGGGAATCCTGCGGCTTTTGTCCGAGCCTCCTGCCCGGATCATCAGCGGTGAGATCCACTTTGAAGGCAGGGATGTCCTTGCCATGGATAAGGATGCCCTGCAAAAATACCGGGGCAAAAAGGTCTCCATGATCTTTCAGGACCCTATGACCTCCCTCAACCCGGTCATGACAATCGGCGAGCAGGTCATGGAATCCCTGGAAATTCATGAGCCCAACCTTTCCAGAGAAGAACTTGCGGCAAAGGCGCAGGAAACCCTGGAAATGGTCGGTATCCGGGAGGAGCGCTTCAACGACTACCCACATCAATTTTCCGGCGGTATGAAACAGAGAGTGGTCATTGCTATTGCTCTGTGCTGTAACCCGGAGCTGCTCATTGCCGATGAACCCACCACTGCACTGGATGTAACAATTCAGGCCCAGGTGCTGGATATGATCCGCACCCTGAGAAATGAATTACAGACCTCGATGATACTGATTACCCACGATCTGGGCTTGGTGGTGGAGAACTGCGATATGGTGGCCATCATTTATGCCGGTGAAATCGTGGAGTATGGGAACCTGGCAGATATTTTTGAAAATGCCAGGCACCCTTACACCGTTGGCCTGTTTGGGTGCATTCCGAACATTGACAAGGATGTTCACAGGCTGAAGCCCATTGAAGGGCTGATGCCCGATCCAATGAATCTGCCGGATGGATGCCCCTTCCATGACCGCTGCGAATACTGCATGGAGATCTGCCGGAAGGAAAAACCCGCAGATTTGGAGATTTCTCCGGGCCATATTGTCAAGTGCCATCTTTGTGCCGCCGGGGAAAAGGAGGGATCGAAATGAGTGTGCTATTAGAAATCAGAAACCTGAAAAAATACTTTCATGTTCCTGACGGCTGGCTGCATGCCGTGGATGATGTGTCTTTTACTCTGGAGTCAGGCAAAACACTGGGAATCGTGGGGGAGTCCGGCTGCGGCAAATCCACATTGGGCCGTACCATTGTACGCCTTCTTGACTCCACAGAAGGAGAAATATGCTTTGACGGAAAGAGGATCACAAACGCCAGAGGAAAGGAACTGAAGAAACTGCATACAGACATGCAAATCATCTTTCAGGATCCCTTTTCCTCCCTGAATCCCCGTATGACCGTTAAGCAGATCATCGCGGAGCCGCTGCGCTGCTGTGAAAAATTATCTTCCAGAGAGATTGATAAGCGTGTAGATGAGTTGATGGAGCTAGTAGGCCTGGCCAGCCGGCTGGCAGGAAGCTATCCTCATGAGTTGGACGGCGGACGCCGTCAGCGTATTGGTATAGCACGGGCATTGGCTCTTAACCCCAGGTTCATTGTCTGTGACGAGCCTGTTTCCGCACTGGACGTTTCCATTCAGGCCCAGATCCTGAATCTGATGCAGGATCTGCAGGAGCGGCTGGGACTGACATATATTTTCATCACCCATGATCTATCGGTTGTCAAGCATATTTCAGATGAAATTATGGTGATGTATCTGGGGCAGGTAGTGGAAAAATGCGGCTCCGATGATTTATTTAAGGATCCGCGCCATCCCTATACCAAAGCCCTGCTCTCCGCAATTCCCATTCCCAGCTTAGGTGTTAAACGCGAGAGGATTTTTCTGAAAGGAGAGCTGACATCTCCTGTCAACCCCAGGCCCGGCTGCCGGTTTGCTCCCCGCTGCCCTTATGCGGACGAAGAATGTTTCAAAAGAAACCCCTTATTGACGGATGACGGCCGCGGGCATTTCGCCGCCTGCCATCATATTTAATCCAGACAACATAGTGAGAGAAATAAACACAATCAAAGGAGGATCAATATATGAAAAGGAAATTAGCACTGGTTATGGCAATGCTCATGGTGCTGGGCACATTACCTGCCTGCAGCAGCAATAGCGGCGGTTCCCCGTCTGAGAAGGGGGAAAATGCTGTGTCCGGCGGGTCTGCCGGAACAGAGGTTGGCGCTGTCATCGAGACAGGCGACAAGATCAATTCCACCTACACAAACAATACTCCCGATGCTAATCTGCCTGTAACTGCCGTGGAAGATACGCTCACCATTGCTCTGGCCAGTGAGCCTCCGTCCCTGGACATTTTTCAGCTGTCCGACAGTGCTGCAACTCTGGTTTCAAAGGTTCATTGCGAAGGCCTGCTGAGGCGTAATGACGCGACCATGGAATATGAAGGTGTCCTGGCAAAATCCTGGGAGAACGTGGACGACACCACGATCCGGTTCCATCTGAGAGATGACGTTTACTTCCACAACGGCGAAAAAATGACTGCCGAGGACGTTTTGTACATGTACCAGCGCGGTAATGAGCTGCCGCTGCAAAGCTCCTTCTACAATATGTACGATCTGGAGAAGTGTAAGATTATCGACGACTATACTCTGGACATCGTCACATTTGAGCCCTTCCCTCCCATGGAAGATTTTATGAGCGATCCCGCTGACTGCGTTCTGAGCAAGAAGGCAATTGAAAGTTCGACTCCTGAGGCCCTTGTCCGGGATTTGAACGGCGCAGGTACCGGCCCATACAAGTTTGTTGAATGGATTGCCGGTGACCGCATTGTGTTTGAGCGCAACGAGAATTACTGGGGCGAAAAGCCTGAGTTCAAGAACCTGGTATTCCGTATCATTACCGACTCCACTGCCAGAACCCTGGCTTTTGAGGCAGGTGATGTGGATATCTGCATGCAGCCTCTGACCACTTCTGTGGACTCCCTGCGCCGGAATCCCAACTGCGATATCTGGACCTGCGATACCTTTACCACGGCCAACATTGTGTTCAACTGCACGGTGGCGCCTCTGGACAACAAGCAGGTTCGTCAGGCCCTGGCCTATGCCCTTGACCTGGATACTATAGTTGACACAGTTTTCTCCGGAACCGGCAGAAAGCATGACAGTTTCTTCACTCCCCAGAATGAAGGCTACCATCCTGCTGATCCTGAAACGGATAAAGCCCTGTTGGAGTATAACCCGGAGAAGGCCAAAGAGCTGCTGGCTGAGGCAGGTTATCCTGATGGTTTTACCATCAAGCTATGGACCAACGAAAACCAGAACCGTATTGACCTTGCAGAAATCCTCCAGAATAACTGGGGCGCTATCGGTGTCAAGGTTGATGTCTCCATTATGGAATTCGCGACACTGATGGCCGAATACAGTAAGGGAATCCATGAGGTTGTCATCTGTGCCTTTGCTCCCACCGGCAAGGACGGCCAGTTCTACTACCCCTATATGCACTCCACCGGTCCCTTCAGAAGAAACTATGCAGGCATCAGAAATCCTGAAATCGACAAGCTGATGGAAAATGCCCAGAGTAGCCTGGATAAAGAGGAGCGTGCAGCGGACTACGCTAAAGTTATCGACATTTTGCGTGAAGAAGTCTATATGATTCCCCTGCACAACTCTGAGAATATTTTTGGTGTTCGTTCCACACTGACCAACTTTGAACCAAACCCAGTAAGTTTACCGCGTCTGGCAATTGTCAAATCTAAATAGCAGTCTAAATAGCAATATAAATAACGCTTTGTACAGATTTTGACATTTACTAATAGAAGCAAATATAATTTTAAGGAGAGATAACAATGGAAATCATAAGACATGATATGTGTAAACACTTTGCGCGGGTAACGGAATATAACGGTGTTCTGTACTTTACAGGCCACATCGCTGCGGGAAAACAGCCCACCATGACCGAGCAGATGGTCGCCCTGACCCACCGCCTGGATGAGCTGCTGGAACAGTTTGGATCCGATAAGAACCATATCCTATATGCAAAGATTAACATTCACGACTGGTCCATGTTTGACGAATTCAATGCTGTATGGGATGCATGGTTTGATCCTGGTTGCATGCCTGCCAGAACCACGGCTCAGTCTGTTTTGACCGACGGATATCTGGTTGAAATTACGTTGACTGCAGCAAAAATCAGCAACAATTAACAGTTTGTGCATAGGATATAACCTGAATAAGCTGAATGAAAAAATCCGGAGTCAGTTCCCAAAAAGGAAATGTCTCCGGATTTTCTTTTTACTTCTGTTGTTCTGCTCTATATCCGCACTAAATGATACCTGACCTGATTCGCCGTTAGCAGCTGTGCCTCCCGCTGATGGCAGGTAAACACAATAATCTGATTATCATACGCCTTCACAAGCCATTTTAACGCTGTCTTCAGACGTTCATCGTCGTACAGCACAAAGCTGTCATCAAAAATCAGGGGCATGGTATCCCTTCGGCCGTTCTGGACCAGCTTGGCGGCGGCCAGGCGCAGGGCCAGATAAATCTGATCCATGGTGCCGCTGCTTACCTGCTCTATGGGAACCAGCTTGGACGGCGTGTTCATGAATACATCCAGGTTTTCGTCAATGCTCATGCTGGTGTAAATTCCTCCGGTAATACCGGATATAAGATCAGAGGCCTCCCTGTTCAGGTATAATCCGAAGGAGTCGCGGATGGAGGTGGACAGGGTGGTCATGGTGTCCTGGGCCAGGTCGATGGCGTCCAGTTCCTCCTGAATGCGTTCATTCTCCGTCAGCACATGTTTCAGGGCTTCGGCCCTGGTCTTGCAGTCAGCCAGATGTTCCAGCTTCTGTTCCAGCTCCCACTGGATACGCTGCTGCTGTTCTATCTCCTCGGAAAACTGGTCTTCGCTGGACTGGAGCTTTCCAATCTCCTGGGATAACTGCACCAGGGTCTGCTCGGACTGCTCCACAGCCTTGCTGAGCCGGAGGAATTCCGCCATCCTTCCCTCCAAGGCATTCATAGCATCCTGGGAGATACTGGAATCGCCCAGATGACGGGCGAATATTTCCTGGAGAAGGCGGGTGCTGGTGTCCAGTTCCTTTCTAAAACGGCGGTTCTTGCCCAGATTAAGGATTGCGGTTATACAGGCAGCCAGGGCAATGATGCCTGATATCCCCGCCGCAGCTGTAAGGGGAAACGGAAGAAGCACAAGGGAACGGACCAGCTCCGGCGCGGCCAGGCACAGCCCGGCGGCTCCCGCGAAGACCAGGGTGATGAGGAACATGAACACAGCGCAGACAGTCCTGGATTTCTTATTGCAGGCAGCCAGGGTGTTCTGGTACTCACCGTAAAGCTTCCTGGTGTCCTCCATGTATTTTTGTACGGATTCCTGATCTGTAAACTGGCTGTTTAAAAGAATCTGACGTCCTTTTGCCGACTTTTCAAGCAGCCCTTCCTTTTCCTTCTGACAGCTGTCCAGCTGCTTTTTGATTTCACTCTTCTTGTTGCGGTACTCAATTAACTGGTTGGCATACTGAGGTGCGGATATTTCCTGTTCCGTCTTGCGTATATCACCTAAAAGGGCTGTATAACTGCGCGCGGCCTCAGGAACCATCTGATTCTCCAGCTCCCGCCTCTGGCTTTTTAAGTATGCGGTGGCTTTAGTTATATTCAGGGCAATGCTGCCGGAGGTATTGAGGTTGGCGATATAATTGCGCAGCTCAGCAACCATACCCCCGTCCGTGGCGCACTTTAACTGGCCGATGCTGATGGTGTTGTCGTAGGCTGTTTCTGAAAGGCCGCAGCGAAGCTGGTCTAAGAGGGCTTTGGTGGGCTCCATCTCCCTGCCCTGAGTTTCATTGACAATGGTCAGCTCCTTGTTCTGCTTCTGAAACCTTCTCTGAATACGGTATATCTGGCCTTCGCTCTCCAGCCGCATCCATCCCTCGTAGGTGCCGCTGCCCTTCCATGGTTCGTATTTGCTGTAAACGTCATTCCTGGCTGCCCGGCCCCTCTGTTTCTCTATACCAAAGAGCATTCCTCTGATAAAAGTATGAAGGGTGGATTTGCCGGCCTCATTTTTGCCGTACACTACATTCAGCCCCTCCTTAAAGGAGATATCCAAATCGTGGAATTTACCGAATCCCTCAATGTGCAGACTTAATATCTTCATGGGTTCAGCTCCTTTCATCGGTGGTATGCAAAAGGGCATTTACCCCGTAATACAGGGCTTTCTTCTCCACCGGACTCATATCTTCTTTTTGAAGGGCCTGGATATAGAATCCAATCATATCGCTGGAGTGCTCGGCAAACAGTGCTGAAAAATCATACTGAGGCTCGGAGTCATCAATGATTTCCGCAATTCTGTATCTGTCTGAGAGCTGTTCCAGGTCAAATTCAATGTCAGGATCCCTCATTCCCCTGATTCGGAACCGGTAAATATGCTGGGCACCCCGGTTTTCAATTTCATTTGATATCCGGTCGCACAGTTCCCCGTTGGTGGTGTCCTTGGACACATTCACGGCAAGCGGTATGTACTGGAGGCTGGCGGCGGGAATGAACTGGAGGTTTATCAGTTTTCTGGTGACAGGATGAATCTCTCCTGCATAGAAGCCATGAGAACCGGTCTCGGTCAGATCCAGGGGTTCAGGTGAACCGCAGTAAGCAATCTTTCCGTCCGCCAGGACATGATGCTTGTGGATATGTCCCAGGGCAATGTAGGAAAATGGGGACAGCTCCAGGCTGTTGAAATTGATTGGCAGGTGGGCGGCGTCACCGCCATGGGCCATGAGGATTTGAATACGGCTGTTTAGGGGAACCTGTATATCCTCCAGCAGGGGCGACTTGATTTCAGCCGTATGATAGCTGAATCCATGGACCTCCGTGTTAATATCCTCAAAATAGACAGAGGTCAGGTCTTCATCCATTATGAAGGTCACGTTGGGACTCCAGGTAAAGCTTAACAGGGCAGAGTTCTCCCTGATGCGGTCATGGTTGCCTGCTATCAGGATGACCTTTACAGACGGAATGGTGGAGAAGAGATAATTGACCTCCTTAAGGTCTTTCATCAGCGGCTGCCTGTGAAACAGGTCTCCGCTGATGAATAAGCAGTCCACATCCATCTCTTTTGTCTTTTCTATGATTATCCGGAAGGTATCTTTGATGGCCTGGGCGCGTTCCTTGCCCCAGGGCTTGTTTGCATCGGGACACATACCCCAGTGGATATCCCCGGTGTGGATGAATTTCATGTCTGCCTCCTGTCAAATGTTGAGTTCCCGAACGCTGCGCTGCTGCGTCCGGGCAGCAAATATATGCCCGCTGGCGCTGGGCAGGCAGAGACGGGTTCCCCGAACTCCGCGCTGCTGCGTCCGGGTAGCGAATCTCTGCCCGCTTCTACGGGGCGGGCAGAGACGGGTTCCCTGAACTCCGCGCTGCTGCGTCCAGGTAGCGAATCTCTGCCCGCTTCTACGGGGCGGGCAGAGACGGGTTCCCTGAACTCCGCGCTGCTGCGTCCAGGTAGCGAATCTCTGCCCGCTTCTACGGGGCGGGCAGAGACGGGTTCCCTGAACTCCGCGCTGCTGCGTCCAGGTAGCGAATCTCTGCCCGCTTCTACGGGGCGGGCAGAGATTCTTTATAATTCGCAGTTGTTTACTGTTCTTGGGAAGGGGATTACGTCGCGGATGTTGGACATTCCGGTCAGATACATGACGCAGCGCTCGAAGCCAAGACCGAAACCTGCGTGACGCGTGGATCCGTACTTCCTCAAGTCCAGATAGAAGTCATAGTCCTCCTTCTTAAGGTCCAGTTCGTCCATTCTGGCTACCAGTCTGCCGTAGTCGTCCTCCCTCTGGCTGCCGCCGATGATTTCACCGATACCGGGAACCAGGCAGTCCACGGCTGCAACGGTTTTATTGTCAGGATTCATCTTCATATAGAAGGCTTTGATCTCCTTCGGATAATCGGTTACGAATACAGGCTTCTTAAATACCTGCTCTGTCAGATAGCGCTCATGCTCTGTCTGCAGATCGCATCCCCAGGATACCTTGTAGTCAAATTCATCGTTGTGTTCTTCCAGTATCTTCACGGCCTCGGTGTAGGTAACGCGGCCAAACTCGGAATTTAACACATTGTGGAGGCGGTCCAAAAGCCCCTTGTCCACAAACTGGTTGAAGAAGTTCATCTCCTCAGGTGCATGTTCCAGGACAAAACGGATGATATATTTAAGCATGCCCTCCGCCAGACACATATCATCATCCAGATCCGCAAAGGCCATCTCTGGTTCAATCATCCAGAACTCCGCAGCATGGCGGGTGGTATTGGAATTCTCGGCGCGGAAGGTGGGGCCGAAGGTATATACGTTGCGGAAAGCCATGGCATAGGTCTCGGCATTCAGCTGTCCGCTTACGGTCAGGTTGGTGGCCTTGCCGAAGAAGTCCTGGCTGAAATCCACCTTGCCCTCCTCCGTCTTTGGGATATTGTTTAAGTCCATGGTGGTTACCTGGAACATTTCTCCGGCTCCCTCACAGTCACTGCCTGTAATCAGGGGCGTGTGGACATAGACAAAATCCCTTTCCTGGAAATACTGGTGAATGGCGTATGCAACCAGGGAGCGTACACGGAATACAGCCTGGAAGGTATTGGTTCTGGCACGCAGATGGGAGATGGTCCGCAGGTATTCAAGGGAGTGGCGCTTTTTCTGAAGTGGATAATCCGGTGAGGAGGTGCCCTCCACAGTTACCTCTGAGGCCTGAATTTCAAAGGGCTGCTTGGCCTGGGGGGTGCTAACCAGGGTTCCCTTTACAAGGATGGCTGTGCCTACGCTTAATTTAGATACTTCTGCAAAGTTGGGAAGGGTGTCGTGATATACAATCTGCAATGTTTCAAAAAAGCTACCATCGCTGACAACGATGAAGCCGAATGCTTTGGAATCACGGAGACTGCGGACCCAGCCCCCCACATTTATCTCCTTGTCCAGATATTCCTCCGGATGTTTGTAAAGTTCTCTTACGGTAATCAGATCCATGACTGATATTCTCCTTTTCTCTTATCTATATATTCAGTATCCCCAATTCCCCTGGAAATGGACGGTAACTACATATACGTGATTATATGATATTTCACGCCATGTTTCAAGGCTTAACTTTCCCCCGGAGCCGGGTGCGGAGCCTGTATTTTCAATACAATTACATAATGAAGACATTTGAACGGGGAAAATACCCGCAGGGTGCGTTACTTAACTGAAGCGGATTATGCAGTGCGCGGATTATGCAGTACGCGGATTATGTCGTATGCAGATTATACAGTCTGCAAATTATGCCGTATGCAGATTATGCCGTATGCAGATTATGCCGTATGCAGATTATGCCGTACGCAGATTATACAGTATGCAAATTATACAGTATGCAAATTATGTCGCATGCGTATTATGCATTATGTGCATTATGCGTATTATGTCAGATGTCCGCGAAACTGCGCGTTCCAGAAATTGGAATGCACCATGTACAGATTATCTGATATTATGTTTATAGCTGTTTTTGACAAAAACGTCCGTGATTATACAGCCTGCCAGGGGGACTTATATAGTGGTAAAATTTGGAAAGAGATACTAGATATAGATAAATTAACATCAAATGGTTAAAAACGGAAAAAATGTCGGAAAAATGCACAAAAACGATGAAATAAATTTAAAAATTTATGTACTATTTACGAAGTTTGTGGTATAATTAAAATTACAAAAATTTTAACAGCAAGAGGTGATAACGTGATTAAAAAAGAAATGATAGCTATGCTATTAGCAGGCGGACAGGGAAGCCGCCTTGGCGTGCTAACACAAAAAGTAGCCAAGCCGGCCGTATCTTTTGGGGGGAAGTACCGAATCATTGATTTTCCGCTGAGCAACTGTATCAATTCCGGAGTTGACACAGTCGGAGTATTGACACAGTATCAGCCATTACGTTTAAATTCTCATATTGGAATTGGAGTACCATGGGATTTAGACCGGAACGTTGGTGGTGTAACCATTTTGCCTCCATATGAGCGCAGTAAAGGCAGTGATTGGTACACAGGAACTGCCAATGCCATTTATCAGAATCTGGAGTATATGGAATCATATAACCCGGAATATGTTCTGATTTTATCCGGCGACCACATTTATAAGATGGATTATGAGGTAATGCTGGATTACCACAAAGCCAATAATGCAGATATCACCATTGCTGCCATGCCAGTACCCATTGAGGAGGCCAGCCGTTTCGGCATCCTGATTACGGACGAGTCTAACCGTATCACAGAATTTGAGGAGAAACCTCCTGTTCCCAGAAGCAACTTAGCTTCTATGGGTATCTACATATTCAGCTGGCCTGTATTAAAGGAAGCACTGATTAAGATGAAGGAAGAGCCGGGGTGCGACTTCGGCAAACACATTATTCCATACTGCCACGCCAGAGGCGACAGGATATTCGCATATGAATATAATGGCTACTGGAAGGATGTAGGTACGCTGGGTTCCTACTGGGAGGCCAACATGGAGCTCATTGATATCATTCCTGAGTTTAACCTGTATGAGGAATACTGGAAGATTTACACCAAAAATGATGTGATTCCGCCCCAGTTTATTTCCAATGAGGCAAGTATCGAGCGAAGTATTATCGGTGAGGGAACTGTGATTTACGGCGAGGTAAAGAACTCCGTTATTGGAGCAGGCGTTACCGTTGCCAAGGGAGCTGTGGTGAAGGATTCCATTATAATGCAGGGAACCGTCATCGGAGCGGGAACCGTTGTGAACAAGGCCATCATTGCTGAAAATGTAAGGATTGGCTCTGGCGTGGAACTGGGAATAGGAGAGTATGCGCCCAGTACATATGACCCCAAGGTATATCAGTTCGATCTGG
>ERZ773118.568-NODE-568-length-37025-cov-44.0396_pt1 | contig 37025 bp, 28 predicted proteins | sample MGYA00580562_ERZ773118 | MGnify/ENA primary metagenome ERZ773118 (study PRJEB29015, sample SAMEA2737878) | human gut metagenome | biome: human gut; feature: human-associated habitat; material: faeces | place: China | collected 2012 ... | reverse complement strand
ATCCAACAACATCCATGACCTGAACAGCCACATCTGGGATTCATGGGCAGATGAGGACGGCAGCATAGGCAAAGCCTACGGCTACCAGCTGGGTGTAAAGCATCATTATAAGGAAGGGGATTTTGACCAGGTAGACCGCATCCTGTATGATCTGAAGCACAATCCCTTAAGCCGCCGAATCATGTCCAACATCTACAACCACCATGATTTATGCGAGATGAACCTCTATCCCTGTGCCTACAGCATGACCTTTAATGTCTCCGGAAAAACCCTGAACGGCATCTTAAACCAGCGCTCCCAGGACATGCTGACAGCCAACAGCTGGAATGTATGCCAGTACGCTGTCCTGCTCCACATGCTGGCACAGGTAAGCGGTCTGAAACCCGGCGAACTGGTCCATGTCATTGCAGACGCCCATATCTACGACCGGCATATACCGATGGTAAAGGAGCTGCTGAAGCGGGAGCCTTACCCAGGTCCAACCCTGGCCATGGATACTTCCATCCAGGATTTCTACCAGTTCACCACTGGCAGCTTCCGGCTGGAAAATTATCAGTATCACACCTTCGGCGAGAAGATTCCTGTGGCTATATAAACAGGCTGTAAACAAAAGACGGATGGCCAATTCCAGCGGTCCATCCGTCTTTCTTTATTTCCGTCTGCCTTCCCCCGGCGCATCTGACGCCGTATGTTCCTAAAACAGCCCCTCATTCTTCTGCTCCAGCACCTTGATTCCATGGTAGAACATTTCATTATAAGGCGTAGGCACTCCCAGCTCACGGCCCATGCGGATGATGGTGCCTCCGAACATCTCCACCTCCGTCTTGCGGCCCGCCTCAATGTCCTGGAGGGTGGACGGCTTATTTTCAGGCGGCACATCCCTAAGAATGCTGGCCTGTTTTTCCATATCCTTTTCTGAAAGGCTGATTCCCTTCTTTCGGGCAATGGCTATAACCTCCCGCATCAGTTCCTCACGGATGAAATTGGCATCGGCGCTTACGCTCCAGGCCCCGAAGGGAATGCCCAGGACAGCGGCGCTCTGGTTCTCACTGACATTGCACATGTATTTATACCAGATGGCCCGTTCCATGTCCTCCGGGACAACGGTACGTATGCCCGCCCGTTCAAACAGTTCCTTCACGGCCTGTACCCTGGGGGACATTGTCTCATTGTGCTTTTCTCCCATTTCAATCCGGGCAGCCTTTGGATTAAAGGAGGCGCAGCCGTCCTTCATGACCACGCTTACCTTTGCCAGGGAATACAGCAGATTATCCCAGCCAAATACCTCTGCCACCTTATCCTCTGCCTCCACCCCGTTTAGCGGAGCCATAATAAGGGTATCCGGCCCAATCTGGTTTCTCATGTCCTCCAGAGCCTGGGGCAGCGCCGGAAACTTGGTGATGATAATAGCTAAATCCGGATAATTCTGACCGCAGTTTTCCTCCGGTGATACAATATTGAAATGGTGGCGGACCCCATTGACTATAACTCCCTCCCGCTCCAGGCGCTCGCGGCGGCTTCCTCCCGCAATCACGCGCAAATCACTCCCCAGCAAATGGCCCAGATGACTGGCCAGGAAACAGCCGATGGCTCCCAGTCCAATGAGGGATACGGTCCTTATTTCTCTTTTCTGTTTCATCCTGATTCCTTCTTTCATACGTTAATACTCATCTGAAGCGCAAGGGAATAAATAATGCGCTCCTTTACATGTTTCCCAGTCAGCTGTGTCAACGCGCGCTCATAATAGTCCAGCTGGACCCTGTAGCGCTCTGCCAGCATCTTTGCTCCCTGCTTCGGATCTCCTTCCGGCACATGGTCTGTCTTATAATCAATCAGGACCAGTCCGTCCTCCTCCTCCAGATAGGCATCGATGATTCCCTGTATGAGTACCAGCTCATCTGAGTCACCCAGTCCCATTTCCCTGGCAGGTATACCTATGATAAACTGCTGCTCCTTATGGATACGTCCCTCTGACTGTGCCTTCGCCATACGCTTTCCCAAGGGACTGGACAGGAAATTCCAAATGACCTTGGGATTGATGAAGTCATGGGCCTCCTGGTCCAGGAACCCGCCCTCCAGAAGCTTATCCACCACCGGCTTTACCTCTGCCAGGCCGTGTATCTCATGAAAATGGATGTGCTCCAGGACTGCGTGGTATGCGGTTCCGCGCAGGGCTGCCCGGTTTGGACCGGCCGAGACTGTTTTTTTCTGTTCTCCGGATTCCCCGGGGCCGGAGCCTGTCATATCCCGGCTCCCGGTCAGCGCCTTTAACTCACCAAGGGCTATTCCCTCCAGATTACCACTGTCCGTTCCAATGGCATCCTCTGTCCGTCCTATCTGGCTCTGCTTTTTGAGTTCGGATACAGACACCATGGCGTACAGTCCGATATCCGATTCATACGGGTACTCATATTCCAGTACTTCCCTGAGACGTGTTCCGAATGCAGCATCGTACACTCTCTTCCCATCCAGGTTCAGAAGATCTTCCTTTTTCATCTTCCGTATGATTTGCCGGGTGATTTCCTCGCCAATCAGGTCTTTTACCTGAATCTGGCGCATTTCCATATGGGAAGCCGGGATTGCGGGCTGCGCCATAAGGAGCCAGTCCAGACAGGAGTTGGCCGAAGCCAGTATGGTATAGGGCAGCTGGCCCTGGGACAGGGGGATATCCTTCCATTTTCCCAGCTTATTCTCCAGTGACTTATCCGCGGCTGTCATAATCAGCTTTTCCTTTGCCCTGGTCATGGCCACATAGAGCACCCTGAGCTCCTCCCCCATTGTTTCCAGCTCCGTCCGGCGCTTAAGTGCCTGCTTTTTAAGAGTTGGCGCCTTGACCCGCAGCTCCAAATCCAGGAAATCCGCCGCCGCCCCTAAATCCGCATCCAGAATAATCTGGCCGTACGCATCCTGCTTGTTAAACCGCTTGCCCAGACCTGCCAGAAATACCACAGGAAATTCCAGACCCTTGCTCTTGTGAATACTCATGATGCGCACCGTGTTGTCCTGCTCACCTGCCACACTGGCCTCTCCAAAGTCCGTATCAAATTTCTTCAGTTTTTCAATGTACCTTACAAAATGAAACAGCCCCTTGTAGCTGGTGGATTCATAGGCAGCAGCCTTTTCCACCAGCATGTCCAGGTTGGCCCGTCTCGTCTCCCCGGCCGGCATGGCGGATACATAGTCGTAATATCCGCTCTCCTTGTATACCCGGTACAGCAGCTCATGGATAGGCAGATGCCTTGCCTCCCCCCGCAGCCGTTCCATAAGGAGTGACAGCTTAAGGGATTTAAGGGAAATGGAATGGGCTGCCCCTGCCGGTATGCTGCATAATCCCACTGTGATTAAGCCTTCTTCCCTGTCAGGATTTTCCTCCTGCCCCGGCCCTTTTCCCGGCCCCAGACCTTCCTCCTGCTCCGGTTCTTCCTCCTGCCCCGGCCCTTTTCCCGGCCTCAGTTCTTCCTCCTGCCCCGGCCCTTCCTCCAGCCAGAGCCTCCACGCCCCGTATACGCCCCGGTCCTGGCCCTTTTTTGAATTCCGCTTGTAGGCGGCCATCATCCAGGCCATCTCCTCATCATCCATCCCCACAATGGGCGAACGCATAACGGCTGCCAGCGGAATATCCTGCATGGGATTATCAACAACAGACAGAAGGCTGAGAACCGTCTCCACCTCAACCGTGTTGAAATATCCTGTCCTGGTCTGGGCAAAAGCCGGGATGCCTTCATTCATCAGCACATTTACAAATACCTCCGACCATCCCGTCATGCTTCTGAGCAGGATAACCATGTCGCCGTAACGGGCCCTGCGGTAAGCTCCCCTGGATTTGTCCCACACCAAAATCCCCTGGCCTTGGCTTACCAGCTGGCGTATCCTTCCGGCAATCAGTCTGGCTTCCAGCTCTTTTGCCGTATAATCAAGGGAGTCTTCATCCAACTGCTTCAGTGCTTCCGCGCCCGTATCCACCATGAGAAGCTCCGTAGGCGTTCCTGCAAGGAAGGAAACAGAGCCTGATTCCTGCGTGTCAGACTCCCCCTCTTCCAGCCCCGGGCCACAAACCGTTTTCCTGTTCACTTCCTCAAATACCGCTCCTGGATAAAGGGCCGTCTCAGGCGTGTATGTGATTCCTCCCAGATTCTTTGTCATGATTTGATAAAACACATCATTGACACTGGTCAGCACAGACTCCCTGCTCCGGAAGTTCTGCTGTAATTCAATCATCTGGTACGGTCCGCTCTGCCTGGAATATTTTTCATATTTATCCATAAAAAGCTCCGGCCTGGCCAGACGGAACCTGTATATGCTCTGCTTTACATCCCCCACCATAAATACGTTGGGATAACCGAACCGCTCCCTGGAAATGCTGGTAATCAATGCTTCCTGGACATAATTGCTGTCCTGGTACTCGTCCACCAATATCTCCTCATACTGCCGGCTGAGCTCGTCTGCCACCTGGGACGGAAGGCGGGAAACCCTTTCTTCCCCGTTTCCGTTTTCCTCCCGCACATACAGAACCTCCAGCGCCAGATGCTCCAAATCATTAAAATCCAGCACATTCCGCTCCCGCTTGGCATCCCTGTATGCCTGGTCGAACATGCCTGTAAGCCTTAAGAGCTCCCGGATGACCCTTCTGGTCCCTCTCATGCTTTCCACTACTTCCTGCGGACTCTGCTGGCCGTAGAGCTCCCTGCATTTTGCCACGGCCTTCTTGACCCGGTCCCTGCATGCGCTTACAAATGCCTTCTTATCACCGTCAATATCCTTGCTCCGGATGGATGCCAGACGGTCGAAGCTCATATTCTGCAGGCTGTTATACAGGGCTTCAAAGCTGCCTGTGGAAGCGGCCCTTCCTATGGCCTCGATTTTACTTTTGTCGCTTATGAGCATGGGCTCGTATGCCAGGGGGCCGTTTTCCTCCAGGCACACATCAAGGGCTTCCCCCAGCTGCCCGGAAAGCTCTGCCATCTGTCTGGCCACATCCTCCATCAGGAACACCATCCAGGGGCTTTCCTCCATTTCCCCTATGCTTTCCTCCTCCAGCTCCTTCTGACAGGCTGCAAGCCATTCCTGCGGCCATGGATGGCTCTGGGAAAACTGCCATGCCTGGAGAATCACATCCTCGATTCCCCTGTCTGACTTTCCCCGTCCGAAATGCTCCACGAACCTTCCAAACTCCTCATCCGCCTCATCGTAACAGTTTTCCAACATTTCCCCCATACAGTCCCCCCGCAGAAGGGACAGCTCCCCCTCATCCCCGATACGGAAGGCCGGATCTATGTCCAGGCTGTTATAATGGCTGCGGATGATATTCAGGCAGAAGCTGTCAATGGTGGTAATCTGGGCCTGGGGGATCAGGGCTGCCTGGAGCCACAGATGCTCGTCCTCAGGACGTTCCTTCAGCTTCTGCTCCACTGCGGCGCCTATCCTCTCCCGCATCTCGGCCGCAGCTGCATTGGTAAACGTCATTACCAGCAGCTGGTCAATATCCAGGGGACGGTCTCCTTCGCTTATCATCCGGATGATACGTTCCACCAGCACGGCCGTCTTACCGCTGCCCGCTGCCGCGGACACCAGAAGGTTCCTGTTTCTGCTGTCTATAACCTCTTGCTGTTTACTGGTCCAATTCACTGCCATCTGTTTCCTCGTCTCCTTCAGCTTCCAATTCCGCCCAGATTTCCTCAGGCTTAAGTCCCTTGAGCTTGCGGTATCCATAGCCTGCTGTCTTGGTATCGAACCCGCACACTGCATGGTAGGGGCAATAGTCGCAGGCTGTCCTGTTTCCCTGTTTGTAAGGCTTTAAGTCCACATTTCCCATCAGTATATCCTGCCCGGCTTCCCTGAGCCTCCGGTTCACAAACCGGCGCAGATCCTGAAAACGTCTGGTGCTGGCCACAGACGAGCGGCTTTCCTGGACATAACCATCCTTGATCGCTACGGGTATCACATCGGATTCCTTCTCTATCTCCCGGTCCAGATGCCGGATAATATCCAGTTCACTGTTTACCAGACCGTTCATCCTGAGCTGCTTTAATATCTGTTTTTCGATATCCCTTTCATCCATTCCTTCCTGCTTATCCGCTATCGGGTCACCTATGTGGTAGTAGAAGATACCGGCAGGAACCACCTCCTTGTCCGGATGTCTCCTCTCCTCCATCTCCACCGCCGCATCCATATAGACCACCAGCTGAAGCTGCAATCCATAAAACAGGGCAGCCAGGTCAAAGGATGTGGTTCCTGACTTATAGTCAATAATCTTTACATAGACATGGTCCTCATCCCTGCACAGGTCCATGCGGTCAATACGTCCGCGAAGCTGCAGCTCTTCATCCTCTGACAGGCCGATGCGCATGGCCTTCAGGTTATCAATGGCTGAAAAGGACACCTCGAACCCCACCGGCTCAAAATCGCCCTTTTTCACCTGCTCTGCCAGAGCCCATATGGTGCGGTCCGTAATCCGCTCCACCCTTCCTGCCAGGTACGCGTTGCGGGCTGAGCTGGACATGATTGTGTTGCCGTATTCCTCCGTCACCTGGGTCACGCATTCCTTTACAAGGCTCTTTCTCCCCTCTTCGGTCAAATCCCGCCAATCCTGCCCCCTGTCCTTCATACAGGCAAAGCACCTGTCGATGGACTGGTGGAACAGGTTGCCCATGTCCACCGCTTCCAGCTCGTACTCCTGCCTCTCCATCAATTCCAGTCCATACCGCAGGAAATGGGCGTAGGCACAGGAGGCAAACTGTTCCAGACGGGTCACGCTGCCCTGTAGTTCCCTGCCGTAAAGGGCCCTGGCAGCCGCCCGGCCGATTCCCCTTTCCTCATAGGAATAGAAAGCAGCGTCCACCAGCTGCCTCACCTTATCCCGGTGCTCCGCCGATGTATAAAAATGCTGGAAAAGCTGCATAAAGGCCGCTTCCTCCCGCTCCCTGTCATCCTCACCCGGCTCCTGCATTCCCCGGAGTCCCTTTATAAGCAGCTCCCTGGCATCCCTCCCGGTCCGCACCGGCCACTCCACGGAATGCTCGTCCAGGATTTCCATTCCCGGAAACAGCTTTCCCACTTCGCCCATGAGATTGGAGGGTCTCTGGCTCTTGCCGTCCGATGTAAGTCCGGCATAGGTGATCACCAGCTGTCCGGAGGGCTTTGACATCATAAGATACAGGTAAAATTTCTGAATACAGCCATCCTCTTTCACTGTGGGAGCCAGCTCTATATCCATTTTTCTGAGAGCCGCCCTGTCACGGTCCGATAAAAGGCTTGCTCCGCTCTTTCTCTGAGGAACCGTACCCTCGTTCACCCCCACAAAAAACAGTACCTTCACTGCCTCCAGACGGCTTCGGGTGATATCCCCCACCATGACCTGGTCAACCGTGGCCGGAATCACTCCCACCTGGATTTCCTGGAAACCGGCGTCCAGAATCTGGATATAGTTCTTCATGTCCGCCTTTTCCGCCCCCAGCAGTCCTTCCAGCCGTTCAAACAGTTCCAGAACACGGTCATAGACCTGGCCGTATTCCCTGGCCAGGTTCTCATCCCCCGGCTCTCCTCGCTCCAGAAAGAAATCCCTGTATTCCTCCAGCTTTTCCCTCAGCCTCATATGCTCTAAAAATTGGCGCAGGGCTGCCGTGACAGAGGCAATGGTGGCTTCCTCTGCCTTAAAAGCCTCCCGCAGCGGCCGCAGCGGCTCCAGAATCCACATACGGTATCCGTTCAGCTCCTTCATGTTCAGCTTTTCTCCGCCTCTGTACTGCCGTTCCCAACAGGAATCCCAGCGCTTCCACCCCCGGATGCCCAGAGCCCGCACATAATTTTCCAGCCGGTCCGTCATCTGCTCCACATGTTCCCTGGAACCGTCAAATATGTTCTCATCATCTGCCTGTGCGGTGTTCCCGTCCGCTTCTGACTCTATCCGCTTCCCATCCTTCTCATACACCAGACCTGTCTTCAGATAACGGAACACGCTCTCGTAGGAGAAATCCTTCACCATCTCCAGCGCTGCCCGTATCAGCTCCACCATGGGATTTTCCAGAATACTCTTCTTATCATCCAGGAAATAGGGAATCCCGGCCTCATCAAACTGGTGGGCCAGCTCCCGTCCATAGGATGGAAGGTCCCCGGTAATGACGGCGGCATCCCGGTAACGCATCCCTTCCTCCTTTATCATCTGCTCAATCCTGCTGCACACATAGGCTGCCTCCCCTGCCGGGTTGCGTCCCTTGTACACCTGGATGCGCTCCACATTCCCCTCCCAGGTTCTGCCAGAATACCGGTACAGGTTCTGTTCCAGAAAATCCAGCTCCGGGCTCTCATCATACCGCCAGGCCGGACGCCGGTTACAGATTATGTCCTCCTTCTTCGGTATTCCATGCCGCTTTGCCATGGAGGCCACACGGCACACCGTATGGCGGCTCATATAAAAGAGATGCTGGATACTGCTCTCCTTGTAGGCGTTTTCCCTGGAATCAATGGTAACCGTGCACACCACATCTCTGGCGTGCATCAGGAACAGCTCCACCAGTCTGTACTGAACCGGAGTAAAGCCAGTGTATCCGTCCAGAAGAATGATACTGTCCTTAAGGGGCTCCCACCTTGGAAGCTCCCTGCACAGAATGTCCAGAATCTCCTCTGCCGTGATGTAGTGGCTCTCTATATACTCCCTGAAACCGCTGTAAATCACCTCCAGATCCTCCAGCTTCTGGGCCAGAAGAGGGGCGTCCGTCTCCCCCCGCACCTCTCTCAGCATGTCCGGCGTGATACCGTACTGGGACAGCTCCGAAATCTGGGACTTAAGCTGGCTGATGAAGCCGGACTGCTCCAGATGGCCCTTATAGAGGGACAGCTTTCCTCTCTTTAATCCTGCCACCTTGCGCAGCACCATGGATTTTCCCATATCATCCAGAACAACCGGGATTCTGACTCCCAGGTCCTCGAATACCCGGTAAGCCAGACGCTTAAAGCTGAGGATGTCTATATTCATAATCCCGTGTCTGGGGTGGAGCCGGATGATTTCCTTCTGTGTCTGCATGGTAAACTGCTCCGGCACCACCACCAGGTACTTTTGTTCCGGATGCTCCATGGACTCCCTTATGACCCTGTCATAGAGCATCCTGGTCTTTCCCGAGCCTGCCCCTCCCAATATGAACTGTAACGCCACGTTTTCTCTCTCCTTCCGGCAGGCGGGACAACGAAAACTTCTCATATTTTCCCGCTCTGCCACATAAGCTTTAACAAACTATCTTAGAGGTCCTGACTATGAGCTCTAAAACCAAAATTGTGGTACTAAGGATGAAGGAAATCATCTACACCGCAATCTTCGTAGGCCTTGCCATCCTTTTAATTACCCTCTGTTTCATCATGTTCCGGCCTGGGAAGGACAACGTTTCCGTTTCCGCTGAACCTGCCGGCTACCTGCCGGGCGTATACAGCGCGGCACTGACCCTTGGCAGCGAAGATGTGAATGTAAAGGTAACTGTGGATAAGAACCGCATCACCTCCATTGATCTGGTTCCCTTAAGCGAGGCTGTCACCACCATGTACCCGCTGATGCAGCCCACCCTGGATGATCTGGCCAGCCAGATTATAAGCAATCAGTCCACGGAGAACCTTACATATCCCAGCACCTCCCGCTATACCTCCACGGCCCTGTTAAATGCCATCAATACGGCGCTGGACAAAGCAAAAGTGGATTAATAAAAGCGGGCGGATGTATCCCAAAGCACTCCGGCACGTCTTAAAGCTCCTGCCCCATATCATGAAGGCGGGGGCTTTTCTGACGTACCAAAATGTAAAAAAACGGCAGATTGCTCTACCGTCTTATCCTGCAAAAGAATATGTTTTATCGTACCATGTTTCCCGACCTGTGTCAAGTTAGCAAACACACGTTTAGTCCCTTTCCCAGCCGTGCAGGGACGTTTAAGCCCCTGGACCCAGATAGATATAGGGGTACATGGTTCCGTCCTTTATGCGCACGCCCATAAGCCTGGGAGATTCTTTGGCAAAAACAGCTTCCTCTTCCTGCCCTATGCCAGGCAGACAGGCTTCCATACATAACCGTCAGTTAAGAAAATCCTCCCGCTGTTTAACGGCTCCTCCATTGCGCAGCGCCTTTCTATGGTCTATACTAACTATATCCGGCCGGACAATTATGTTATACAGAGGAGATTATTATATGGAAATTAAATTAGGCCCGCGCATTGCATCACTGCGCAAATCCAAATCTATGACGCAGGAACAGTTAGCCCTTGCCCTGGGCGTGTCGCCTCCTGCTGTCAGCAAATGGGAGACAGGTGCCTCCTGTCCGGACATTGCTCTTTTATGCCCTCTGGCCCGCGCCCTGGGAACCAATGTGGATACCCTGCTGCAGTTCGAGGAAACCCTTACAGAAGAACAGATTGATGCCCGGCTGAATGAAATCGTTGAGACAGCCCGGAATCAAGGGTATGAAGCCGCGGACGGCATGGTACAATCGCTTCTGCATACCTATCCCTCAAGCATCCCCTTAAAATCCAGGGCAGTTACCTTGTTTGACCTGTTCGCGATGCTGTTTCCCGCCCAGCCCCAGCAGATTAAGGATGGCTGGATTAAGCAGAAGAAACAGCTTCTGGAGGACGTGCGTGCAAGCGGTGCCGCGGCCTTCTGGCAGGCAGCGGTATCCCACCTGGCTTCCATCACCATAGTGGAAGGCGAGCTGGAGAAGGCAGAGAGCCTTTTAAAGGAACTGCCCCAGCACAGCACTGACTCCACCTCTATCTGGGCAATGCTGTACCTGAAAAAAGGAGAAGCACCCCAGGCCTTGGAGGTCATACAGAAACGCCTGTATGTGCTGACACGCCAGGTACAGAGCTTCCTGACTCAGATGATGAACCCGGAAATGACCCCTGACACCGCAAGGACACTGGAACTGTGCATCATTACCCGCCAGCTGGAAGAACTGCTGGGCGTGGGAAATGGCATGAGCCCGGGCTTCTTTGCCCAGGCTTACCAGCGGGCCGGAAAAGACCAACAGGCATTGGACAGCATGATTCAGTTTGTGGACGCCATCACCGGCACGGTCCAGAAGCCTAATCCCATCCTGTTCTCTCCTGCGGTAAAGATAGATGGGGAACATCCTGCCGCCACAAAGGAAATGCGTGAACTGCTCCTTAAGGGTCTGCTGGAGGATGAGTACTATAAACAGTTTCTGAATGATGAACGGTTCCAGGCTGCAGTGGATAAGCTCAGGGGCAGCATCCAAGAAGAGACGGCCTGAGCATCCGATATAGCAAAAGGACAGCCGCGCGGTAAAAATACCCTGCGGGCCGTCCTTTTTTACATCTTTTACCTATTTGCATTAAAATAAGAAACTTTCTTACTGTGTCAATTCCATCCTGGTGCCCCTCCTGCTGCGTCACAATCCCTCTGAGCAGGATTGTCTTCCAAAGACTCACCGTGGATTTAATGAAACAAATCAGCAGCGGATTCCCGTTTGCCTCGGCTATGCAGATAAGGGAGCGGCGGTCCGCGTCATTCCCGACAAATCCCCATCCTCTCACCAAAGATGTCTTATCAGGAATTCCTATTATCTTTCCTTTCGGAATTTCTTACTTTTAAACACATACACATGGGCAGCCAATGTGGCTCCGAACACAACCAGCAAAATGGTTTCCACCCCATCCGGAAACCGGTTAAATCCCACTCCGAAGCTGCAGGCAGCGTCCACAAGGAAGATCCATTTCTCCATCTGGAACACCTTCTTCAGGTCGAAGTCCTCCTTTTTGGTGGATCCTACGAACATGAGGAAATCATTCCCTGTAAACAGGTCTATTCCCTCTGCCAGGCACAGCGCACCCATAAACATAAACAATACATCCATCTTCCAGCCCTTATGCCTTTACTGTACTTGTATGGTTCTGCTCCACAAACCTGCGGATGTTGGAAGCATTGGCAAACTTTTGTACGATGCCGTCGCTGACAATCACCAGGGTAGGCGCCTGCATGATGCCGAATTTTTCTGCCAGGTCAGGACGCTCCTCCGCGTCGATAATCTGGTAATCCTGTCCCTTCAGGAACTCCTTGGCCGATACACAGTTGGGGCAGGTTTTGGTGGTAAAGAGATACAGGCGGGCTGAGGCGCCTCCCTTTTCCTTCCCCTGGTGGGAAACCTCTGTTCTGGCACTGTTGGCCCGTTCCCTGGTATCTGCCACGATTCTGGACACGCCATGCTTTAACTGGGATCGGCCTATGTTGTAGTTGGTACGGTTCTTGTACTCCTGGGTCTTGCCTTCGTTCCAGTTCTGAACCGGACGGTAGTAGCCGGTAATACGGCTGTAGACCTCTGCCTTCTCCCCGCAGATTGGACAGGTAAAATGCTCCCCAATCAGGTATCCGTGGCACTTGCAGATGGAATAGGTAGGCGACAGCGTATAGTAAGGCAGCTTATAGTTCTCAGCCACCGTGCGCACCAGGTTGGCCGCGGCCTTCCAGTCAGGCATCTTCTCGCCCAGGAACGCGTGGAACACGGTTCCTGATGTGTACAGGGTCTGAAGCTCATCCTGGATGTCCAGGGCGTCAAATACATCCTCCGTATAATCCACGGGAAGATGGGAACTGTTGGTGTAATACGGCGTATCCCCCTCTGCTCCGGCAGTGATAATGTCGGGATAGCGCTGCTTGTCATGCTTGGCCAGACGGTAGGTGGTGGACTCAGCCGGCGTAGCCTCCAGGTTGTAAAGGTCGCCGTACAGCTCCTGGTAATCCGACAGGCGTTCCCTCATGTGGTTCAGCACGTTCTTGGTAAATTCCTGGCATTCCCTGTGGGTCATGTCCTTCCCCACCCATCTGGCATTGAGGCCTGCCTCGTTCATGCCTATGAGGCCGATGGTGGAAAAATGATTCTCAAAGGTACCCAGATATCTCTTGGTGTAAGGATACAGGCCCTGGTTCAAAAGCTTTGTTATGACCTGGCGCTTGGTCTTTAAGGAACGGGCAGACACATCCATCATGTGGTCCAGCTTTGCATAGAAGTCAGCCTCGTCCTTGGCCTGGTAAGCGATTCTTGGCATGTTGATGGTCACGACGCCCACGGAACCGGTGCTCTCGCCTGAACCGAAGAATCCGCCTGTCTTCTTGCGCAGCTCCCTGAGGTCCAGACGGAGACGGCAGCACATGCTGCGGACATCGCTGGGCTGCATATCGCTGTTGATATAGTTGGAGAAGTAGGGCGTTCCGTACTTGGATGTCATCTCAAACAGAAGCCGGTTGTTCTCTGTATCTGACCAGTCAAACTCATTGGTAATGGAGTAGGTGGGGATGGGGTACTGGAACCCGCGTCCGTTGGCATCACCTTCAATCATGGTCTCGATGAATGCCTTGTTAATCAGGTCCATCTCCTTCTTGCAGTCTTTATACTTAAAGTCCGTTTCCCTGCCGCCGACAATGGCATTCATCTCTGCCATGTCATCCGGAACAGTCCAGTCCAGGGTGATGTTGGAGAAAGGTGCCTGGGTGCCCCAGCGGCTGGGGGTGTTCACTCCATAGATAAAGGACTCAATGCACTTTTTTACCTCCGGATAGCTTAAATTATCTGCTTTTACAAAGGGAGCAAGGTATGTATCAAAGGAAGAAAATGCCTGGGCTCCGGCCCATTCGTTCTGCATGATTCCAAGGAAGTTGACCATCTGGTTGCAGAGCACGGACAGATGCTTTGCAGGTGAGGAGGTAATCTTTCCCGTGATGCCTCCCAGGCCTTCCATAAGGAGCTGCTTTAAGGACCAGCCCGCACAGTACCCGGTGAGCATGGATAAATCGTGGATGTGGATATCCGCATTGCGGTGTGCCTCCGCTATCTCCTGGTCGTAAATTTCACTGAGCCAGTAGTTGGCTGTCACGGCGCCGGAGTTGCTGAGAATCAGCCCTCCCACGGAATAGGTAACAGTGGAATTCTCCTTCACACGCCAGTCCTCCACCTTCACATAGCTGTTCACCACGTCCTTGTAATCCAGGATCGTGCTGTTCATGTTCCGTATCTTTTCCCGCTGCTTTCTATATAAAATGTAGGCCTTTGCCACATCTGTATATCCGGTCTGTTCAAGGACATGCTCTACGCTGTCCTGGATTTCTTCCACAGAAATCTTTCCATCCTTCATCTTATTCTGAAAATCCGCAGTCACCCTTAAGGATAATAACTCCAGAATCTCATTGTTGTAATCTTTGGATGTTGCCCTGAATGCCTTTTTGATGGCCTCTGTTATCTTATTCAGACTAAACTCGGCAACTTCCCCATCCCTTTTAACTACCTGAATCATACCACTTGCTCCTTTCAGCCCACGTACACTTTATTCAACCCTTTTTCCGCGTCTGTTAAACCCGGAATGATACAGCTGTTTCACAGCTGTGAAAACGCAGGGCCCGCTCCATGTGGAGCGAGCTACGCACCCATTATAGCAGATGGAAATACAAAACACAATATCTATGAATAACATTTTATATTATCCCAGATATTGTGTCTTATTAACTGTACTTATAACCACTTTTCCCAGATCCCCGCAAAGTCGCATACCTGCGTGGTTTTCCGGACAGGGGGCATTTTAATTAAATTCCACTCAATTCAGTCGGAATAAAGCTTTCCAAAAAGCTCTGCCGGCACATATGCCTTTACCGCGATTCCGTCCTCCTGGTATTCCTCCTCCAGAAGCTGGCCATACTTACGGATGGTCTGAATGCGTCCGGCCCGGCTGTATGGGAATACCTTTTCCAGCAGAATCCGTCTGCTGCGTATAATGGCCTGGAGCACCTTCTGCAGCTCTTCCATCCCCTCTCCGGTCCTGGCTGAAATCCGCACCTGGTAGTCCGATAAGAAATCCCTGGGTATCTGCATGACACTGCTGTCCCCCATGGCCTCCAGCTCACGGAACCGGTCCACCTTGTTGAACACAGTGACTATGGTCTTATCCACAATCTCCAGTTCCTTCAGCGTCTCCTTCACCACATGCATCTGCATGTCCATCTGGGGATTGGAGCAATCCACCACATGCAGGACGATATCGCTGTAGCGCGCCTCCTCCAATGTACTCTTAAAGGCCTCAATCAGATGATGGGGAAGCTTGCGGATAAATCCTACGGTGTCTGTAAGCAGTATCTGCTGTCCATCCTCCAGGGTATAGCTTCTGGTCGTGGGGTCCAGCGTGGCGAAAAGCTTATCCTCCGCCAGGATTCCCGCTCCGGTCAGACGGTTGAGCAGGGTGGACTTTCCCGCATTGGTATAGCCCACAATCGCCGCGGAAAGAGCAAAATTCTTCTCTCTCTGCTGCCTGGTCACCTCCCGGTGGCGCTTCACATCAGCCAGTTCCTCTTTAAGCTGGCCGATTCGCTGGTGGATAAGCCTGCGGTCTGTTTCCAGCTTTTTCTCACCTGGGCCTCTGGTTCCTATGCCGCCTCCCAGACGGGACAGGGAATTGCGCATTCCCACCAGACGCACGGCCCTGTATTTTAACTGGGCCAGCTCCACCTGAATCTTGCCCTCTCTTGTGCTGGCCCGTGAAGCAAAGATATCCAGTATGACCATGGTCCTGTCCATGACCTTGGTGTCCAGGGCATCCTCCAGGTTCCTGAGCTGGGCCGGTGACAGCTCATCATCACAGATAACGCCTGTGGCCCGGGTATCCCATAACAGCTCTCTCACCTCGTCTATCTTACCCTTCCCCAGATAGGTGCCCGGATGTACCCTTTCCCGGTTCTGTATGATTCTGGCCACAGTCACAGCCCCTGCCGTGGAGGCCAGCTCCTCCAGCTCATCCAGGGAAGCGGGCGTGTCCTCCTCCTCGGCAGTACTCACCGCCACCAGTATTACCTTTTCCTGCAGTTCACTCAAATCAATTAATTCCGCCATTCCTACCTCGTCTTCAAAAATGCAATCTCATGCTCCGCGTCTTCATTGGAGCCAAACTCCTTTACAAAGTCCTCAAATAATGCCAGGGCTTTATCGTACTGCTGTAAGTGTTCGCAGGCAACGGCCCGGTTATACGAAAGCTCCTTCAAAAGTTCCCTGGAACCGTCCGCCTGCGCCACTCCTGCCGGCGCGCTTTCCCCGTTTACCGTTTCTCCGCTTTGCGTTGTCCCGGCGTCCCCATCCTTTGTTTCTTTTTTGTCAGTCTCTTTGCCTGTTTTCCGGTCTTTCTCCTGGAGAGCCGAAGCCTGGGCAGCAGCCGCTACCTGGTACCCTTTGTCAAATGAATCATAAGCACTCTGGTAATCCTGCGCAGCCATCTGGCATAGACCCATTTGATTATAGATTTCACCATGTTCCATCCCATCCTTCAGTGCGTCTTCATAAAGCGCCATGGCCTTATCGTATTCCTTCGCGTCCACACAGGCGCTTCCTGCGGCCAGCAGGGCCTCCTGCCTGCCGGGCACCGGCTTGTCCTTCTTTTCCAGCGCTTTAGCCTCCTGGTAGCGCTTAAGGGCATTATCCGTATCTCCAAGCCGGGCATAGCAGCTGCTCTGCCTGTACATGTACTCCGGTGTATCCGGCTTCATCTCCAGAAGAAGGTCATAGGTGTGGATAGCCGCATTATAGTCCTTTAACAGAAACTCTGCGTCCGCCCTGTATAAGAGCACATCCCGGTTGAAATCCTCTGCTCCCTTGCCGGACTTTTCAAGAGCCGTATCAAAGGAGCCGATGGCCCCTGCATAGTCTCCTGCCTCCAGCTTCTCTATGCCCTCTGCACGGAACTGGCGTTTCTTGGAGGTGGTCATGTGTGCCACCAGCCGGAATGTTCCCGCTACAATCAGCCCCACAAGAAAGATGCAGACCGCCCATGCAATGACCGCCTTGATAATCCGGTTTCTCCTGCGGCGCCTGCGCGCTGCATTGGAAACCGGCCTTTTTCCTCCGTATCCGGGGTGCTGCCCCTTTGGCTGGGGCCTGCGCCCGCTGCTGTATGACCTCTGTCCACGACTTCCCATATATTCCTACCTACCTTGCATCCGTACTTCCGAAACCGCCGTTGCGCACATCACTGCATTCGTCATCCGCGGTGATGCCGTAAGGAATGAAGATACCCTGTGCGAATCCGACGCCCTGTCCCAGCTCCACAGTCTTTCCCTCCCTGGAATCATTGGTCACCTTAATGAACATATGGCCTTCATTGTCTGAATAAAAATAATCGCTGTCAATGATTCCCACCGTGTTGTTCAGCTGGAGCCTGAATTTAAATCCCAGGCTGCTGCGGGGAAAAATCTGAAGCACCCAGCCCGCGTCAATCTCTGCCCTGATGCCGGTGGGGACCTTCATGTTCTCACCAGGAGCCAGGGTAAGGGGGACCGGGGTAAAGAAATCATATCCGGCGGAGCCGGACGTGGCCCTGGCCGGAAGCCGGATTCCTTCATAAATATGTATTATCTCTTCCTCCGGCGTATCCGGGAAGGTATCGGCCCAATCTGCCTTAAACTGTTCAAAACTAACTTTATGAAATTTCGCGATTCTCTGCATAATTTTCTCCTGTCTCTTTCATACTTTTACAAGTCTATCATAATCCCATGGAATTTTCTACTTTATTTTTTATTCCTTCTTTATTAGAAACTTTGATATATTCATTTTCATTACAATCATATAGGAACTTCACTTTTAGAAGTATTACACCGAACAGAGGGACATCTATGAAAATTTCCTACAATTCCCAGCCACAGAGAAATCTGATTGGCAATCAGATTTTTAAGCTGCGCAAGAGCAAAAAACTATCCCAGAAGGAAATGGCTGCCCAGCTCCAGGTGCAGGGCTATTATTTCAGCGAACTGACCATCCTCAGAATTGAGAAAGGCAAACGCCTTGTGACGGACATTGAGCTCAAGATACTTTGCGACTATTTCCATATCACCCCCAACGACCTGCTGGGATACGGAGATGACGGCCGTCTGGTATAGCAATGCACTGTACGTGTATTTATGCATTATATAGTGAATTCCCCCACTACTACATTTCAGCCTAATGTTTTTTTCACCTCTGGGATACAATAATACAAAAGATTTTGTAGATAATAGACTATGGTGGTGAAAAACATGATGAGTTATGAGCTGGAGCGCATAGAAGAGCTTTGCAGAGAGCGGGGATGGAGTCATTACCGCCTGGCACTGGAGATGGATACTTCCCCTAATAATATAGGCAACCTGTTCAGACGTACCACGGTTCCCAGTATACCGACCATACGGCGTATCTGCGAAGTCATGGGGATAACCATGGCCCAGTTCTACAGCACCGATGGCGTACAGGTTACCCTGAACGAACAGCAGAGGCGGATTATGGACCTGTATGATAAATTGGACCCTCTGGATAAATCAAAGGCAGAAGCCTACATGGAAGGACTGTCGGCCAAGGCAAAGGATATATAGCGGTAAAACGGCAGTCAAAAGCAGCCCCGGACCGGCGTATGGGAATTCCCCCATGCCGGCTGGGCTGCTTTTTTCGTGTTTTATATGTTTTTTTGCACTTTAGCTTCGTTTTTCTGTTTTCCTTACCTGTCTTTCTCACTGGTAAAATCATGGTAATATATCCATAAATCGGCAAATAATCAGGATAAAACACATCATGGGGCACGGTCCAAAAACATCCTCAGCCATCCCGCCGCGTCAAGGAAGGACCTTCATCAGAGCCAGGGCCATCAGCAGAACGCCGCTAATCCATGACAGGTCGCACCGGAAACGTGAAGCCACCTTGCGCCCCAGCCACAGGCCGCCGTACATCATACAAACTCCCACGGCAAAGGACAGAGCCAGGGTTGCGGCCACGGGAATATCCAACAGAGCCGCCATGGTTCCGGCCACCAGACTGTCAATGGACATGGCCAGAGCCAGGAATACGGTCTCCTTCCACCCAAGGGATTGGGAGCCGTCCACGTCCGCTGCCATGGGGTCTCCGTAAATATTTACTATAACCTTCAGTCCTGACAGGGAAAAGCTGAGATTACGGCGGATACAGCAATGGCGGTTGATATAGGCCTTGATGCTGTAATCCAGGAACTTGATGAATCCCAGCAGAAACAGGCTTACAAAGCAGATGATCCTGGTCACATCCCCCGGAAGGACAGAACTTATAACGCTGCCCAGCCCCAGAGCCAGGCCCAGGCATCCGCTGCATATACCATTTAACAAAACTACCTTTCCCCAGCCCACATGGACCCGGTTGGCTCCATATGCGAGGCTGGCCACACAGGTATCTGTACAGAGAGCAAATACTAAAATCAGACTTCCAAGCATGATATCAACTTTTTCTTTTTATTTTAGTATATTCCTCATGTACTGCTTTGGGAATCTCCTCTGTGTACAAACACGGGGCATCAGGCTTCCGGTTCCCGGTCCCCGGCGGTTTCCGCAGCTGTCGCGGCGGCTTCCATGGCGGTCCCGGCCGTCGCGGCGGCTTCCATGACGGTCCCGGCCGTCGCGGCGGCTTCCATGACGGTCTCAGCCGTCTCAGCGGTTTCCATAACGGTCTCGGCCGTCTCAGCGGCTTCCATAGCGGTCTCGGCCGCCTCAGCGGCTTCCATAGCGGTCTCAGCCGTCACAGCGGCTTCCTCAGATGCAGCTTCAACCGTCAGTTCTTCCAGCTTAAGCTGCAGCTCCTCCTCCACCTCTGCCTTGATCTCCGCTTCCTGCTCAGGACCCAAATCCGGCAAATCCTGGACCGAGCCCACGCCGAACCTGCGCAGAAATTCCTCTGTGGTGGCAAAAAGAGCCGGCCGGCCGGGCGCGTCCAGGCGGCCCACCTCGTATACCAGGTTGTATTCCACCAGACGGTTCACCGCGTGGTCTGACTTGACGCCTCGTATCTTCTCAATCTCCATCTTGGTCACAGGCTGCTTATAGGCAATGATGGACAGGGTCTCCAGCACTACTTCCGTCAGCACCTGTTTTTTGGGGGCAGAGGCCACCCGTATCAGGTTTTCGTAGTAGGCTGCCTTGGTACACATCTGGTAGCTGTCCTCCAGCTGGGTTATCTCCATGCCGCTTCTGGCTGACCGGTACCGTTTTATCAGGCGTTCCACCGCCTTCCTGGCCACTTCCTCCGGCTGGCCGATGGCTGCGGCCAGCTGACGAAGCTCCACCGACCTTCCCATGGTAAAGAGCACAGCCTCTATGACTGCCTCCTGCTCTTTTTCATCCTCTGTGGGGGGAAAGGCAAGCTCCATCTTCCCTTCCTGCTCCTTTGCTTCTCTTTTCTCACTTCCGGCCAGCTTTCCGGTTCGGGTTTCAACCACACCGGCCCCGGCCTCCAGTGCCTCTATTCTGTCTTGACCTCTCATACGCTTCCATCCATCATCCTTCAAAATCACCCAGCTGGGCCAAATCCAGCTCCTCTTCCTCGCCTTCCTGCTCCAGCGTCTCTATGTCCATATCCCCAAAGGTCTCCTCCTGGCTCAGATGAATCTTTCCTATCTTCATCAGCTCCAGCACTGCCAGGAAGGTGACCACCACCTCCAGCTTGTCCGGCTGGCCCTCCAGGAGTTCCCTGAAGCTGAATCTGCGCTTCCTCCTGGCGTAGCTCAGTACGTTGCCTATCTTCTGTTCCAGGCTTACGGGTTCCCTGTGTATGGTTCCGAAATTGCTTCGGATAGGGTCTATCTTATCCTCCTTGCGCTTCATTACCTGCTCAAAGATTCTCTGAAGCTTAGCCAGCGTAAGCCCGTCCAAAAGCTTGTCCAGGTCCACCGGAGGCTCGTATTTCGCCACCTCAGGCGGCAGGGTGGATGGCTTGTAGAGATGCTTCAGGGCCCCATCCTCCCGGTCAGCCAGTTCATCTGCCATCAGCCTGTATTTCTTATATTCCAGCAGGCGCATAACCAGCTCTGCCCTGGGATCTATTTCCTCTCCTTCCTCATCCACTTCCTTGGGAAGGAGCATCTTGGCCTTGATGTCAAGCAGAGTGGCCGCCATCACCAGGAACTCGCTGACAATGTTTAAGTCCTCTCGCTCCATATGGCGCACATAATCCAGATACTGGGCCGTGATTTCCACAATAGGAATATCGTATATGTTTATCTTATTTTTCTCAATGAGATGGAGCAGCAGGTCCAGAGGACCTTCAAAATGCTCCAGCTTATAGGATATGGTTTCCATTCTTTCACCTGTCAGTGGTATTCATTTTATGGTATTATGCCTGTCACGCCCTTCTCAAACGGATTAACACCAGCTGGGGCCTGTTGTTCAGGCGGATGTTGATGGAGTGGGTTCCCAGTCCCCGGCTGACAATCATCCGCTTCCCGTTCCGTTCAAAATCCCCGGCGCACCAGGGTAAAAAGAACTGGTACTGGGGCGTCATGACTCCCCCCAGCCCCGGTATGCGGATAGTGCCTCCGTGAAAATGCCCGGCCAGGGTCAAATCCGCTCCCCAGCGGACATAGGAATCAAAATACAGGGGGGAATGGGCCAGAAGTATGGTAAAGGGCTCCTCTTTGCAGACAGAAGGTCCTTTGCCCAGTTTCCGTTCCATATAGCCCTCAGGCATGAGAGGCGCCTTCTGGTACAGGGCCTTCCGGTAGAAACAGGGCGACAGATCCAGACCGGCAATCCTCAGGTCCCTTCCCAGGAAGGCGAAACTGTCCTCCAGATAATGAACGCCCATGGCAGTCATGGCATCCCTGTACTCCTCGTAAAGGTCCCCGTATAAGCTGCGCTCCCACACCATGCGGTTCTCATGGTTTCCGTTGCCGCAGTAAACCGGATAGCTGGCTGCCAGCTGGCGGAACAGCTTCAGCGGGACCTTTATGTCCCGCTTTCCCTTGCAGACCATCATATCTCCGCCGGATAATACCGCGTCCGGATTCAGACGGTGAATCGCTGCCACCAGTTCCCCGTTGTCCCGGCCAAACTCGTTATTGTGAAGGTCGGACAGGAATATCAGGTTCCTGTCCCTTTCCAGTTTAGGGGAAATGATCTCTGTCACTTCCACTGAAAAATGCTTTTTTTCGTACTCGGACCTCAGCACACAGGCAGCGCCTGCCGCTGCGGCCAGGGAAACGGCTTCTTTCCACATATAATTCATTCCTTTATTAGATGACAGCTTCTTTTCCGGGGCTGCTATGGCTGCTTTAATGACAGACTGCCGTTCTCAAAGAGGCCGATGACATCTGTAAGACTGTCACAGCAGGCAGTCAGCAGATTCCGGATTTCTTCATCCGGCTGGTCCTGGTCAGGTATCATCACCGGATTAAAACCGCCTGCTGCGGCTGCCTTGATTCCGTTAAAGCTGTCTTCCAGGACAACGCATGCCTCCGGATCCACCCCCAGCCGCCGGGCTGCCAGCAGGAAGATGGCCGGGTTTGGCTTTGCTTCCTTTACCATGTCCCCGTATATGTAATCGTCGAAATAGTTTTCCACCCCGGCTCCCCTGACATTGCCCTGGGTCCAGCTTTCACTGCTGGCCGTGGCCACGGCCGTCTTAATGTTGTGGCCCTTCAGGTATATAAGCAGTTCCTTAAGGCCCTTTTTTACCGGGACACCGTGCTGTGCAATCCAGCGGTAGGAGTATTGGCGCTTTTCTTCCCGGAAACGGTCATAGTCCTTCATGGCGTCCTCACCGAACTGCTGCGTGCAGACCTGTTTTACCTTGTCTGGTTTGCATCCCCGGATTCCCCGAAGGAAATTGCCGTCCACATGGATTCCGTATTTAGGTCCTACCTCAAACCAGGAGGTGGCGGCCAGACTTTCCGTGTCAAACATAAGTCCGTCCTGGTCGAAAATGACTGCTTGAATTGGTTTTGGCATTTATCTGTTCTCCTTAATAGGTGATAATCAGTCTTCCGTCTCATTTGCCAAGGCGCGGCCGGCCCTGATTTGGCTGTGTTCCATCAGGGCCCCGGGCTTTGCCTGCGTGGACATTATACCACCCACTCACCCTCTTTGTAAAATCTTATTTTGCCTGTCCCCCTACTTTGACCGATTATTCTCCTTCAAATACCATGGCGCCAGCTCCCTGCGGGCAAAATAGCCCTGGTCGTGGCGGCAGACCGGACAGTACTGAGGGGGTTCTTCTCCTTCATATATATATCCGCAGTTGGTGCAGATCCAGGTCTCCTTCTGAGGGCTCACATACAGATTCCCGGCTCCCAGCAGATCTGCCAGATACTGGAAACGCTCACCGTGGGTTTTCTCAATCTCCGCAATCATGCGGAAGGTGGCCGCAATCTGGGAAAAGCCTTCCTTCTGCGCAATGTCTCCAAAGGATTTGTACACCACGTCATGCTCCTCGTATTCGTTGTGTGCTGCCGCATTCAGCTGAGCCAGGGTGTTCTTTTCCAAATCCACCGGATAACCTCCGTCTATGAATATGGTTTCCTTATCTAACGGCTTCAGATAGTCATAAAATATTTCCGCATGTTCCTTTTCCTGGTCTGCGGTGTAGCGGAATACCGCCTCCACCATGGGCATCTTCTGCTCCTTTGCCAGCCCCGCCGCAAAGGTATAGCGGTTCCTGGCCTGGCTCTCTCCCGCAAAGGCTCTCATAAGATTCTTAGCTGTCTCGCTAGTCTTAAAATCAGTCATGGATTTTCCTCCTAATTATATATGAAAACAGTGTGACATATGGTCATTCCTACTATTCCCATTCTTCTCTCTTTTATTCCCATTTCTGCCAATCCTCCTTGTATTTATACCCGCTTCATGGTATAATCCATTTATTGATAATAGCCATTGAAAAGCCCGGTTTTACGGACTTTAACAGCCAAAAGGAGGATAAGCCATGATACGCTATGACCGGCTGTGGGCAACCATGGAAGCCCAGGGCATGACTCAGTACAGACTGATCAAACATTACAATTTCAGCGCGGGCCAGATAGGACGGCTGAAAAAAAACATGCATGTATCCACCCACACCCTGGATACCCTCTGCACACTGCTGGGCTGTGATATCAGCGATATCATAGAGTACATCCCGGAGGGGCAGCCCGCCCCGGAGGAACAGCCAGTCTCCGAAGTTGCCTCCGCAGAAAAGGAAGCTTCCTCCAAATCCAGGAAATCAGACTCTCCCAAAGGCGATAAACCCAAGAAATCCGAACCAAAAAAATCCTCAAAATCAAAAAAGAGCGATAAAAAGGCTGCAAAAGACGGGAAAGAGGGCAAGAAGGGGAAGGAAGGCAAGAAAAACAAGTAAACATTCAGCTATATCAACAGATGGAGCGGAAATTTTCAATCATTTCACTCCGTCTGTTATTTATTTTCCACCTTTTTGTGAGATTGTCGGATTTACTTTCCCCACCCAAATGCTAAAATTAAGTTATGAAAAACGTGGCGCAGCAAAAAAATATGTTTAAGGGAGGAATGTTCATATGAGAAAATTTCAAAAGGCAACCGCAGTCATCATGGCAGCAGCCCTGGCAGCCACCGGCTGCAGCGCAGGCGGAACAAAGACCAGCGCCCCGCAGCAGCCTTCCGGCACAGAGGCAGCCAAGACAGAGGCAGCAGCCGGCGCTGATAAGACAGAGGCTGCCAAGGATACTGCTTCCGGTGAAGAGGAGCCTGTGCTGGTGGTCTATACAGCCAGAAGCGAGGCCCTGAACAACGCCGTGATTCCTGAATTTGAGAAGGATACGGGAATCAAGGTAGAGGTGGTGGTGGCAGGCACCGGCGAGCTGTTAAAGAGAGCCCAGTCTGAAAAGGATAACCCCCTGGGCGATATCTTCTGGGTAGCTGACCAGACCATGCTCTCCTCCTCCAAAGAACTGTTTATGGAGTATTTTTCCCCTGAGGATGAAAACATGCTGGATGCGTTCCGCAATACCACCGGCTATTTCACCCCTGCATTTGCAGACCCAACGGTCATGATTGTCAATAAGGACTTAAAGGGTGACATGAAAATTGACGGCTTTGAGGATTTGCTGAACCCTGAGTTAAAGGGCAAGATTGCATTCGGCGACCCTGTAAACTCCAGTTCCGCCTTCCAGTCCCTGTTAGCCATGCTCTATGGCATGGGCAAGGACGGAGACCCGTTATCTGACCAGGCATGGGATTATGTGGACCAGTTCATCGCAAACCTGGACGGCAAGATGGCCAACAGCTCCAGCCAGGTATACAAGGGCGTTGCCGAAGGCGAGTATGTGGTGGGCCTGACCTGGGAAGACCCGGCTGCCAACTATGTGAAGGAAGGCGCTGCGGTTGAAGTGGTATTCCCCAAAGAAGGAGCCATATTCCCCGGCGAGTCCGTACAGATTTTAAAGGACTGCAAGCATCCTGAGAATGCAAAGAAATTTGTGGACTATATGCTCTCCGAGAAGATTCAGAACGCAGTGGGCTCCAACCTGACTGTAAGGCCGCTCAGAAAGGATGCCAAGCTGGCTGACTACATGACGCCCCAGTCTGAAATCAAACTGTTTGATAACTACGACGAGGGCTGGGTTGCTGAGCACAAGACGGAAATTACCAACCTCTTCAGCGAGCATATGGAGACATCCATGGACTAACCCTTTGCCCGCTCATCTGACAGAACACACGGCACCGGCATAACCATGCCCCCAAAGGACTGCCCATTACGCTGACCACATGATTCCATCACCGCCCATCACCTCTTGGCGGTCTGAAACGGTCAGCTGAGGCAGTCCTTTTTATCTGAAAAAACAAAAAACAAGGAGGGTTACAAACCATGAGTGTAGCTATCAGCATAGAAAATGTAATCAAACGGTTCGGAAAGGACACCATTATTAACGGCCTGTCCTTAGACGTAAGGCCCGGTGAATTCTTCACCCTCTTAGGGCCTTCCGGATGCGGCAAAACCACCCTGCTGCGCATGATTATAGGATTCAATTCCATTGAGGGCGGCGAAATCAAGATTGACGGCAAGGTCATCAACAACATCCCCACCAACAAGAGAAATATGGGCATGGTATTCCAGAACTACGCCATTTTCCCCCACATGTCGGTCCGGGACAATGTGGCCTTCGGCCTTAAGAACCGCAAGGTACCCCAGGACCAGATTGAGTCCCAGGTGGACGAAATCCTTAAAGTAGTAAAGATTGACCACCTGAAAAAGCGGATGCCCTCCAAGCTGTCCGGCGGCCAGCAGCAGCGTGTGGCCCTGGCCAGAGCCATTGTCATCCACCCGGAGGTACTGCTTATGGACGAACCCCTGTCCAACCTGGACGCCAAGCTGAGGGTGGAGATGAGGAACGCCATCAAGCGGATCCAGCAGCAGGTGGGCATCACCACCATATATGTGACCCATGACCAGGAGGAGGCCTTGGCTGTGTCGGACCGCATCGCGGTCATGAACGGCGGCGTCATACAGCAGATTGACACCCCCAAAAACGTATACCAGCGGCCCTCCAACATCTTCGTGTCCACCTTCATCGGACTGTCCAACATCATGGACGGGCGCATTGAGGCAAAGGACGGACAGACATTTCTTCACATCGGGGATTACAGCGTGCCCATGGAGAACCTTTCCCGCAGCGCGGACGACGGCCAGGCCGTGAAGGTGTCCATCCGGCCGGAGGAATTCATCATCAACCGGGAGGGCAGCGACGGCATACCTGCCGTTGTGCGAAGCAGCGTATTCCTCGGCATCACCACCCACTACTTTGTGGAGACCGCAGACGGCAGGGAGATGGAGGTTATACAAAACTCCGATATCTGGGATATCATCCCGGACCACACCCCCATTCGTCTGGGCGTACAGCCCCATAAAATCAACGTGTTCACTGAGGACGGAAGTCATAGCCTTATTGTCAGGAGGGACCATTCATGAGATATGCGGGAGAGAAAAAATTAAATATATGGGTTGCAATGGCACTGGGAATCCTGGCCCTGTTCCTTCTCTTCGTGGTCTACCCCCTGGTGCTGGTGCTCTATAAAAGCGTTCTTTCTGAGGACGGAAACTTAAGCTTTGCCTATTTTACTAAATTCTTCGCAAGAAAATACTACTGGAGCACCCTGGTAAACAGCTTTAAGGTCACCATTGTATCCACCGTGGTGGCTGCCGTTCTGGGGCTGGCCATGGCCTACGTGCTGCGGAGCGTACAGATCAAAGGAAGTAAATACCTGAACATCCTGATTGTCATTTCCTACCTGTCCCCGCCTTTCATCGGGGCCTATGCATGGATTCAGCTGTTGGGGCGCAACGGCTTCTTCACCAAGATACTCAACAGCCTCTTTCACATAAAGCTGGGCGGCATCTATGGGTTTGCGGGCATTGTGCTGGTATTCTCCCTCCAGTCCTTCCCCCTGGTGTACATGTACATATCCGGCGCCCTGAAAAACCTGGACAATTCCCTGAACGAGGCAGCCGAAAGCCTTGGCTGCACCGCATTCCAGAGAGTGATGCAGATCATCGTCCCCCTGGTAATGCCCACCATGCTGGCCAGCTCCCTGCTGGTGTTCATGCGCGTGTTCTCTGACTTTGGTACTCCCATGCTCATCGGAGAGGGCTATAAGACCTTTCCGGTGCTGATTTACAGTCAGTTCATGGGGGAGGTCAGCACGGACGACCATTTTGCCGCCGCACTCTGCGTCATTGTCATCGGCATTACTCTGGTCCTGTTCTTCCTCCAGCGCTATCTGGGCAGCCGCTTCACCTATTCCATGACTGCCTTAAAGCCCATGGCGGCGGAAAAATGCACCGGCACCCGCAACATCCTGTCCCACCTGTTCGTGTATGCGGTGGTGCTCATCGCCATCCTGCCACAGATTACGGTCATTGTCACATCCTTCCTGGCAACAGGCGGCGGAACGGTATACACCGGGGGCTTTTCCCTGGAAAACTACAGAAACACCCTGTTCTCCAAGAACAATAACACAGCTATCTTCAACACGTACCTGTTCGGAATATGCGCCATCGCCATCGTGGTGGTGTTTGGTATCCTCATATCCTATCTGACCGTCAGGAAGAGATCCTTCCTCACGGGCATCCTGGACACGGTGACCATGTTCCCCTACATCATCCCCGGCTCTGTCCTGGGTATCTCCTTCCTGTATGCGTTTAACAGCAAGCCCCTGCTGCTCAGCGGCACTGCCATTATCATCATCATATCCCTGTCCATACGGCGGATGCCCTACACCATACGTTCCAGCACCGCAATCATCGGCCAGATCAGTCCCAGCGTGGAGGAGGCAGCCATAAGCCTGGGATGCACCGAGACCAAATCCTTTGTGAAGGTGACGGTGCCCATGATGATGTCCGGCGTGCTCTCCGGGGCCATCATGAGCTGGATTACCCTGATCAGCGAGCTCAGTTCCTCCATTATCCTGTATACCAGCAGAACCCAAACCCTGACAGTGGCCATCTACGCGGAGGTCATCCGGAGCAACTTCGGCAATGCCGCAGCCTACTCCACCATCCTGACCCTGACCAGTATCCTGTCCCTTCTGGTGTTCTTTAAAGTTACCGGCAGCAACGACATCAGCATTTAGTCTCTATCTATGATATAATAGGAGGTACAGTGTCCTGAGGGCACTGTACTTCACTACTTCCGGGAGGTACCCGCCATGGCAGGCAACCAGTACAGGGATTACATCAAGCGTTCTTTCCTTAAATATGCATTCTCCATTATCTCACTGCTCTTTGTGCTGATGGGGCTGTTCCTGTTCATCAATGTCCAGTGGATCAGCGTGGGAAGCAACCGGAAGAACAATGCTCTTCTGGCATCCGCCCTGGACAGCCAGGTGTCATCCTATAAGGAAGGTTTGGAACACTTTTCCACAGATTACCGCTTTTTGGATGCCCTGAAATCGGGAAATGCGGATGCCGCCACCCAGGTCAACCGGCTGCTCTACGGTTTTACCACATCCCAGCCCATACGAAGCACCTTTGCCCTTACCGATACAGAGGGACGCATGGTAAGCTCCAGCCTATTTGAGGGAAACCGCGAAATATTCCTGAACAGCGCTGTCTATAAGAGCCTGGTGGAAAAAATGCAGGAAGCCCCTGACCTGACCCATACCATGCCCAGCCGCCTGAATTTTGCCCACGGACAGGAAGGGGACCTGCTCATGGCCCGCCCCGTCGCAGACGCAGACGGAATCTGTGGATACCTGTTTTTCGATTTGATGGATGAACAGATTTACGAGGCTGTGCGGGAATGCCCGTTAGACGACGTGGTCATCACAGACAGGTATGACAACCTGGTTTTTGCAGTGGGAAGGCAGAATGCGGACCCCATGGAAAAATATCCTGCAGGCAAATACAGGATGGACTGGCAGAAGGGCAATATTGTAAAGGTTAATAACAAGCATTACCACATACACAAGGAAATCCTTCCTGAGAGCTCCCTGATTCTGTACACACTGGTATCCATGGAATTCCAGCGCAGCCTTGTGACCTACGGCATTCTGTTTCTGGGGCTGGCCGGAATACTTATGGTCATCATGATTCCGCCCCTGACCCTGCGCATAACCAAAAAGAACCTGCAGGCCATTGACGAGCTCCAGGCCTCAGTGGAGGAAATGGGGCGGGGAAATATGGATTACCGCCTGAAAAGCCAGGTATTTGACGAATTCCGGATGCTCAACGACGCGTTCCGCAACATGGTGATTCAGCGCGAGGAGCTGATGCTTCACAACAACGAGCTGGCGGAGCGCAAGCGCATCATGGAAATCAAACAGCTGGAGGAACAGTTTAACCCTCATTTTATTTTCAATGTATTGGAAACACTCCGCTATGAGATTGCCATTGACTCTCAGAAGGCCTCGGAAATGGTCATGGCCTTTGCCAACCTGATGCGCTACAGCATATATTACGGGAGCACCATCGTGCCCCTGCAGACCGACGTCGAATACATCAACGACTATCTCCTGCTCCAGAAGATGCGCTATAACCGCAGGCTGAATTACCATATCGACATCCCTGAGGAGCTGATGGATTTAAGGATTCCAAAGCTGCTCCTTCAGCCGGTGGTGGAGAATTCCCTGGTCCACGGAATGAAGGATAAGCACAGTGTATCCGTTACCATCACGGCCCGTATGGAGGACAGTACCCTGGTGCTGTGCGTGGAGGACAACGGCAGCGGCATCAGCCGGGAAAAACTGACGGAGCTGCGGGAAGCCCTGGAGCAGGAGGATATTTACAGGGAACATATCGGATTATATAATTCCCACCGGGTGGTGCGGCTTCTCTACGGCCCTTCCTACGGCCTGACCATTGAGAGTTCCCCCGGAAACGGAACGCGGGTAAGCGTCACCCTTCCCGCGGATATGGAGGAGGATACATATGTATAAGGTCCTGATTGTGGAGGACGAAGACATCATACGCAAGGGCCTGCTGTTCATGGTAAACTGGCAGGAGGCGGACTGCGTGGTGGTGGGAGAGGCAGTGGACGGACTGGAAGGACTGGAAAAAATCAGGGAAACAAACCCGGATATTGTGGTGGTGGACATCAACATGCCTGTAAAGGACGGTCTTTCCATGCTGGAGGACAGCATAGAGGAGTACGGCTATGACGCCGTCATTGTGTCCGGCTACAGCGATTTTGAATACGCCAGGAAGGCTATCCGCCTGGGAGTCACGGAATATCTTTTAAAGCCAGTGAATTTTAACGAACTCTATGACGCTCTCAGAAAGATTAAAGACAAGCAGCAGGCAGCGGCCAGGCTCAGGCATGAGCTGAAGCAGCTGGACATGGAAAAGCGTAAGTTAGGCATACTGGATGAACCGGAAACAGGGGACAGTCCCGAAGGGAACCGCCATGTGGAGTACATGATGGACTGCATCCGGAACCACTACAGTTCCCACCTTTCTCTTACGGATATCAGCGAGCAGTGCGGCATGTCCTGCACCTACTTAAACTCCAAGTTTAAAAGCTTTACAGGTTATACCTTCAACGACTATCTGAACCGCTACCGGATGCAGAAGGCCGTGGACCTGCTGAAGGAAAATAAATACAAGGTCTACGAAATTGCAGACCTTGTGGGCTTCTCGGATTATAAATATTTCATCAAAGTGTTTAAAAAATATGTGGGATGCTCTCCGGTCAAGTTCATGGAGGGCGGCGGCGCCGGAGGCTGGTAATCAGGCGAATGGGCCGGTATTCCTCTTCCAGAATACCGCTGTTGAGCTGGCTTACATTATATTTTCTGGTAAATCCATTGTCTATTTAAGGATTTATTACTTTATTCCCTACCGGCACCATAACCTTGACTATATACTGTTCATACGCCTTCACCGTCAGCTCGTCCAGCATCAAATCCTCATACCATATCTTCCCCAGCCGGATTCCCCGCTCCCCTGCAAAGGCGGTGATGAGACGGTAGGACTTTTCCATGTTCCACAGATGGCCCCTGCTGTACAACTCCACGTAGGTTCCCTCCGGCCGATTCTGAACCCGGTGGGAGACAGTTTTCTTGTCCAGCCTGGTATACACCTTCACGCAGCGGTCATATATGCCACGTTCCAGGTCCTCTCCCAGATAAATGGATCCCACTGCGCCCACTGCGCCGTTGTACTTTTCCTGCATTCTGACATGCTCCGCAATCTCCACCGCGGCCTTCCGCTCCGATCCCGCGCTGATGTCCGACACCAGCAGATATTCCCTGTCCCTCTCCACCAGCCTTGGCTCGTCCAGCGCGGTGTTCATGGCCAGCCTCACCGACTCTTCCTCATGAAGGATAAAGCGCTTCATATTCTTCAGACGCCGTATCTCCTCGTCAATTTGGCGCTTCTTTCCGTCTATCATGGACATGAACCGCTCCGGGGAACGGTTTTCCATATACTCCTTGATTTCCCCCAGGGACATTCCCAATTTCTGCAGGGCGCGAATGACCTCGAACGTGTCCATCTGCCATACAAAATAATACCTGTATCCGTTCTCCTCCTTAATGGCCGGGGAAAAAAGGCCTATTTCGTCGTAGTGAAATAAAGTGTGCTTCCCGACCCCCAGTATTCTGGCGAATTCCCCGGTGGTAAAATATAGTTCCGACTGTTTTTCCATTTTCGCTAATCTCCTCTTGACTATCGGGTTACCCTATAGCATATGATAATACCTGCAGCTGAAATTATCAAGTTCCAACCATACTTAACTTATTGAATTAAAACAGGAGTGTTAACATGAGTCATTCATTATCCAAAAAATTTACATTCGGGTCTCTGCTGCTGTTTGCGCTGCCCACCACTGTCATGATGGTGGTGATGTCCCTGTACACCATTGTGGACGGGGTTTTCGTATCCCGGTTCGTCAGCACCAACGCCCTTTCATCGGTCAATATCGTCTACCCCGTGATCAACATCGTGCTGGGCATATCCGTCATGCTGTCCACGGGAAGCAATGCCATTGTGGCAAAAAAAATGGGGGAAGGCCGGCCTGACAGCGCCAGGGAAACCTTCACCACCATTATCCTGCTGAATATCATAATCGGGCTGGTCTTTGCCGTCCTTGGGAACCTGGCGGCCGTACCCCTTTCCCGTATGCTGGGAGCCAGCGACCTGCTTCTTAAGGACTGCGTCACCTACCTGCGCTGGCAGCTGGCGTTTGCTCCCTCCCTCATGCTTCAGATTCAGTTTCAGATGTTTTTTGTGACAGAGGGAAAGCCCGGCATCGGATTGTTCCTCACCCTGCTGGCAGGCATTGCCAACGCAGTGCTGGACTATGTGCTGATTGTACCCATGGGAATGGGTATTGCCGGTGCAGCCATCGCCACGGTAACCGGGTACTCCATTCCGGCCCTTATCGGCCTCATTTACTTTGCCGCTGCCAGAAAGAGCCTGTGGTTCGTACGGCCCCGCATTGTAAAAAAGGAGCTGGGAGAAACCTGTCTCAACGGTTCTTCCGAGATGGTGACCAACCTTTCCTCCGGCGTCATCACCTTCCTGTTCAATCTGCTGATGATGCATTTTGCAGGTGAGGACGGGGTGGCTGCCATCACCATCATCCAGTATTCCCAGTTCCTGTTAAACGCATTGTTTATGGGATTTTCCCAGGGCGTGTCTCCGGTCATCAGCTTTAACTACGGAGGCCGGAACCATAAACAGCTCAGGCAGGTATTTAAAACCTCCCTCATTTTCACGGCAGCCTCATCCCTGGCTGTTTTCCTCATGGCCCAGCTGGGCGGCAGTCTGGTGGTGGAAATTTTCGCCCGCAGGGGAACGCCGGTCTATGAACTGGCAAGGCACGGATTCATGATATTTGCATGCAGCTTCCTCTTTTCCGGCTTCACCATCTTTTCCTCCGCCCTGTTCACGGCCCTGTCCGACGGACGGATATCCGCCATCATCTCCTTCGTGCGCACCTTTGGCCTGATTATCACCAGCCTGCTGGTGCTGCCCTTCATCATCGGGATGGACGGCGTGTGGCTGGCCATTCCCATAGCAGAATTCGGCGGTATCCTGCTGTGCCTTTATTTTCTGCGCAAATACAAGACCAGATATCACTATGCCTGATGGTTTAACTGCCCCGTAAAAAGGGGGATGGCCCGGCGCTTTGATACAAAGCAGTCCGGGCCAGCGTCATTTCTGACATATCCAGCATAAACCATGGAGCCGCTCTAAGGTCAAGGCAATTTCATCCATGGAGATAATTGTAAGGTTTCTTACGAATTCTCACGACACCCCTTTGATAAACTTGGTGGGAGATTTGGAGGTATACTTTTTGAACACGGAGCAGAAATGCTTGTAGTCCGTAAATCCGGTGGCCTCTGATATCTCACTGATTCTGTACTGTCTGGTGCCCAGCATCACAATGGCCTGCTGTACCCTGTATTTATTGAGAAAGTCCAGGAAGGTCTGTCCCGTGACCTCCTTGAATTTCCTGCTCAGATAGCTGGCGCTGACTCCCAGGTCATCGGAGATGGATTCTATGCTAAGCTTCCTGGCAAAATCCTCCCGTATGGCAGTTATGGCCCTGGATACATACTGGTTCTCCGACAAATCCAGCTGCATGTAGTACTCCAGGTTTAAGTTGCCCCCCTCTATCTCCGCCTGCTCCATCACATGCTCCACCTGGCGGCTGCTCACGATTTCCTCTCCCAGCCGTTCCATGATGCCTGCCAGGGCCTCCTCGTCCACAGGCTTTAACAGGTACTCGCAGACCCTGGCCTCGATGGCGCGCCTGGCATACTCAAAATCCGCGTAGCTGGTCAGGAGAATGCTCTTAAATCTTACCTGCTCCGAGGCTTTCTTTATCATCTCTATGCCGTCCATAAAGGGCATGCAGATATCCGTTATGACCACATCCGGCCTGTGCTCCAGAATCTTCTCATATCCGTCCTGGCCGTCGGCAGCCTCCGCCACTACCACGCAGTCCATGGACAGCCAGTCCGTGGTATAGACCAGCCCCTTTCGTATCATCTCTTCATCTTCCGCAATCAACACACGCAACATCCGTCTGATTCCTCTCTTTTCACCGGCAGGGTCACCACCAGGGTGGTGCCGTGGCCCTCCGCGCTTCTGATCTCCACCCCGTAGGGGCGTCCGTACAGGATATCAATTCTTCTGTGAATGTTATACAGTCCCGAATGCCTTCTGGGATTTTCCTTCTGCTCCAGCTGGGCTGTCAGCTCGCTTAGGGTTCCCTGTGGGATTCCCACCCCGTCGTCACGGCATATCATGATCAGCTTTCCCTCATGGATATAGGCTTTCAGCTCCACAGTCAGGTTGAGCTGCTTTCCAAACCCGTATTTCACCGCATTCTCAATCATGGGCTGGAGCACCAGCTTGGGAATCCGCAGGTCCATGGCTTCCGGCTCCACGTCAATCCTGCACCGGAACCGCTCCCCGAACCTGCGCTTTAATATGGTCAGATAGGATTCCAGATGCTCCAAGTCCTCCTTTAGCGTCACCTCTGCCTTGCTGCCGTCCAGACTGTAGCGCAGAAGGTTTGACAGGCTGAACACCATCCGCTCCGCCGTTGCCGGCTCCAGCTTGCACATGTACCGGATGTTCTCCAGGGTATTGTACAGGAAATGGGGATTGAACTGGGATTCCAGCTGCTTGTTCTGGGCCATGGACACCAGCTCCGCCATCTTTCTGTTGTTCTCCATCTGGACTCTCAGGCTCTGTATGGTCTCGTTATAGGCGTCGGCAATGATTTTGAACTCATTGCCGCTCTGTATCCGTATGACACCTTCCAGATCCCCGTCCCTGGCATTTTCCATCACATCCAGGATTTTATAGAAATCCTCTGTCTTTTTCTCCGTCACCTTCCTGGAGTTGAGAAGCATCCACAGGGTCATGAGCACCAGGGCCGTGATGACCAGGCCGCTGCCCAGGCCCAGTGAAATGACGATGTTCTGGATATCGGAGATGGAATACACGGTAAATCCGCCCCTGGAAACCTGCTGTCTGGATACCAGGTACATCTGTTTCTCATGGCTTAAATACCTGCCCGACTCCCTGAGGACCTTCATAACCTGGTTGCTGCTGTTTAAGAAGCTGTAATTACTGCTGACATAAGCCCAGCCAAAGGGATCGGCGATAATGGTCTGGATATCCGGCTTGTCCACAAGGGCCTTAAACTGGCTGCTGGGAATGGAACACAGGATATATCCCCGTTTCCGGTTCCCCTCCATCACGCTCCGGCCTATGGCAATCGTACTGTCGCCGCTCTTCCATCCTTCTGCCAGCCTGAGAGCCGTCTTATGGGGCTCCCGGTCCATATCGTCAAATATCCCCCAGGACACATCCTCCGGCACATCCAGGAACTGGGGGATGTCACTCCGGCTGGACAGAAGAATGTTCCTGCTGCTGTCCATGACAAACAAATCCCCCTCCAGTCCCAGACTGTTAGTGATGCCGTAAAATATCCCAAACAGCTCAGCCTTCCCGTCCGGATCGCGGATGTTGTCAAAGCAGCCGGGCTGCGAAGCCATTTCCTCCACGCCCTCCTCATAGCGGGCCAGCACATTGTCCAACAATCCGGCCACATACCGGTTGTGCTCAATATTGCCGCTCCTTTTCCCGTGGAGCAGCACGGTCATAAAAAGCATGCCGCATACCAGGGTAAATATGACCGCCGGGACAATGGCGTAGGCGATAAACATGCGCTCCAGCTCGTGGCGGAAATACCGTTCCTTCTTCACTGGCTTCCCACCTCCCCGGACATGCCCCCATCCTCCTCAAGCACCCTGCTGTAAATAGAAGCAAAATGCTCCAGCCACGTCCCTTTTCTGGAATTCACCTCGTCCTCCCTGCTGTATATGATGTGGATGTCCTCCTTATCCGGCAGATAGGAAGGTTCCTCCACATCCATTCTCACAGAACGGCGGTCCAGCCTCATGGAGATAACGGTCTGTGCGTCCCTGCCCGTGACAAAGTCCACAAACTCCCTGGCCTCCTTCATATGGCGGCTGCCCTTTACGATGCAGACGCTGTCCGGCGTGGAGATAACCCCCTCCTTCATATACACCAGCTTTACCGGTCCCCTGTCCGCCACATAGTGGGCGGCCGCCTCCTCAAAGGTCAGGCCCACGGCGTATTTTCCCTGGGCCACCCCCTGATACACCTCCCCGGAACCGCCTAACAGAATGCCGTCCAGGTTCCGGCAGAAGTCCTCCACGTAATCCCAGCCCTGCTCCGGCTCCCCGTCCCCCATTGCATAGAGCATATTGATAAGATGCTCATAGGCCGAGGAGGACGTGGCAGGATCGCACATGGCGATTCTGCCTTTCAGCTCCGGCTGTAACAAATCCTCATAGCCCTCCACCTTCACATCCCCAATCAGGTTTGTATTTACCATGATTACACTGGGAATATCCGTGAACCGGCTCATATTGCCTTCCCTGTTCTTAAACTCATCCCGCACCATATCCTCATTGCGGCTTATGTAGGGCTCAAACAGCTCCCTCTTGGGACTGGTAGTGGAAAGGGAACCGCCCCAGAAGATGTCGCAGGGAGGATCGCTCCCCTCCTCCGCCATCTTAAGTAGCTCCCCCGTGCCTCCGGTCTGGACAAAGACCCGTATTCCGGTCCGTCCCTCAAATTCCGACACAATGGGGTTGATGAACTCAAGGGGATGAGGGCAGTAAATCACCAGCTCCTCATCCCCTGCATGGTCCCCGCCTGCCGCATAATCCGCACCTGTCACATGGTCCCCGCCTGCCGCATGGCCCGCAGCCGCAGAAGTCCCGCTGCCTGCGCAGCCGGCCAGGCAGAGGGA
>ERZ773118.531-NODE-531-length-40339-cov-51.7979_pt1 | contig 40339 bp, 49 predicted proteins | sample MGYA00580562_ERZ773118 | MGnify/ENA primary metagenome ERZ773118 (study PRJEB29015, sample SAMEA2737878) | human gut metagenome | biome: human gut; feature: human-associated habitat; material: faeces | place: China | collected 2012 ... | reverse complement strand
TCATAGTTTTATAAATACTTACGATTTCTGCTTTTTGCTAAAGTTAATGACATTGGCCATATTCGACGGTTTTATCCCTGTAATATCCGCTATTTCCTGCTGCGTCATTTTCTGGCGGTGTCTCTCCTCCACTAACTGCCGGATTGTTTCCGAAGATCTGCTCAACACCTTTTCCTGGATCTTCTCTGTATATACTTCCAGTCTCTTTTCCCTGGCTCCCTTTTCTGTCAGGTATTCTTTCATGTTCTCCTGCATTTGCTTATCTCCCTATTACATCTCTGATAACTCATTTATGAGATTTTATCACTCATGATAAGCTTTTGCAAGATATTTTATGTTTCTTTTATAGAAATTTTAGTTCTGTTTTATTTTCTTTATCGGCATTTCATGGGTCGAGTAGGTGCACCCCTTACGGTCGTACACCCCTCACAGAATTCCGGACGTGCGGCTTTCCCGCATCCGGCTCTTTGCGAAACGAATCGTTCACATTATCATTCGTATATATTGACATATATCCGGGGTCTTACCAGTGGATAGCTGTTATCCAGCATATTTAGAAATTCTACCCAATTATAGCTTTTCTTCTGGCTTCTCCGGTTCAGACAATAGAACAGGCTTCTCATGATGTTATATCGGAATGCCGTTATACTTTCTATATTGTCCGTAATTCCATAGTAATGGTAATAACCAGTTAGTATCTGGTTAAGTTTTGCAATAATCTCTTTTAATCTGCATGTTCTCATCTTCACTAACAGAAGATTTACTTCTCTGCACTTCTTTGCAAACTTCTTACTGGTTTTCCTCTTCACTCTGAATCTGCCATTCCTACTTTTGGAACAGTAGTGTGTAAAACCCAGGAAAGTAAAAGTGCCTGGTTTCGTTCCGGCTTTACTGCATCTTTCTTTTGCATAACGCCCGAACTCTATCAAACGGCTCTTTTCTTCCTCGAGGCTTAATCCAAAGTGTCCCATTCTATGTTTCAGATGTTCATAGAACCACTCTGCATCCGATTTATACTGGAATGTTACCACAAAATCGTCGGTATATACGACCAGACCTGCATATCCTTTCAGCTTTGGTGTTATCACCTCTTTAGACTACCATACCAGTACGTAATGCATATAGATACAGGAGATTACAGGAGAACAGACAGAACCCTGTCCACTTCCTTCTTCGGTTTCTTCAAATTCATAGTTGTTCATAATCCCTGCCTTCAGCATCCGTCTGACAAGACGGATAATATTGGGGTCTTTGATCCTTGATCCTATAAAACGTATGATCCATTCATGGTCAAGATGCTGGAAGAACCCTTTAATGTCTGCATCCAATACATAACTTATTGGTTTTCTCTCCAACATCAGGTTTAATTTTCGGATTGCTTTATGACATCCCCTGTTGGGTCGGAATCCCATCATTTCATCATAAAACATTGGTTCAAACACCGCTTCCAGTATTCTGCGCAGTGCTTCCTGCACCAGCTTATCTTCGTAACAATAGATACTGAGCGGTCGCATCTTTCCATTGTCCTTCGGTATTTCCACCAGCCTTGCTGGTTTCGGCTTATAGGACTTTTTCTTTAGACGTTCTATAAGAGCGGTTATGTTTTCTTCCAGACTTCTCCCGTATTCCTCTTTGGTAATCCCATCAATTCCTACAGCTTTCGTTCCATCCATCTGGGCATGACAGCTCTTAAGCATTTCCTTATTAAGCAGATGTCCTAAAGACGTAAATACCATATCTGGATTTTCCTTTGATAATTGTGATATTCTCGCCAATTTCGTTTCCATTAGTACCTCTATCTCTGTGTATAGCTAATGTTTCCTCTTTGATATAGTTTCGCAGGCCAGAACTGTGAGGAACAGTTCTCTTTCGACTTCCCTCTGGTATTTATTTTGTTCATACCTTCATCGGTAATATTCGGACCTCCGACTACCTGCATTTCTTTTACTATCCTTCTTTTGGTTGTCAGGCATACTTTCCGTTTACACACTACAGAAGAAAATGCAGGTTCTCTCCAGTTGATATATATTCCCTGTATAACATGAATAGTTCCAACCAACACCGCAGAGGTATGTAAAATCTCACCATAACGATAAATACATATGTTGTCTTCCATCCAGACCACGATGTCGACCCTCTGGTGATTTTGGGATTTCGGTGCTCAATAGCTCTCCCTGTTATCTTGCTGTCTACGCTTAGCCTGCAACGTTACCGCGACAGACTCAAGACTCGCTTCAAATGCTGTGGTTAGCAGCTTATTTGATGGGGTTTCCACCCACCGGACTATATACCCTTCGCTGGACGCACGGTCTGACCCCAATGTGTAGCAAGATAATGAGGGGAATGGCATTGTTCTTTGTGGGGTACACAAAACACTACAAGAATCGCTGAATCCACATAAAATATCTTTTCTTCAAATCATATTCAAAAGGAATCGAGGACAAAACAGATTTATGTGTATCACTACCAATTGAAGCGGATAAGTCATAATATATAATAATTCTTTCTAACATTTCCACTTCCTCCGCAGTATGCTTCGGTGTCAAAAATTCTATATGCCTAATCCCCAATGAACCTATCAGCTTTTTAACGCTTTCCTCGTCATATCCACGTAACGATTCCATTGGATGCGCCAATACAGGAATTCCTCCCGCGCTTAAAATAGCATCTATTACTTCTTCAGCTCCAACAGAATGATATATCTTTTTGTATTCCACTTCATTCTGTTTCCAGAATTTTCTTTTATCAATATGATATGGTAATTGCACATTAATTCTAAATGGATTTCCAGCAATGTGATAATCCGTCACATTATTGTTTTTCAAAATCGTATCCATAGCCAGTATCCGTTGATTTCTGACATATGAAATAATATCTGAAAGATTCTCATTTTCTGGTTCAAAATCATATCCAAGTATTTCAATATATGCGCCCCAATAATTACAACAAATCTCCACTCCCGGAATAAACTTTGCCTTACAATTGGCGAAGTCAAATTCTCGTGGATTAAACAAATTCTCATGATCTGTTATCGCGATTAAGTCATATCCAGCGAAACAAGAATTCCCCTCGTTTATAAGGTTAATAGTTCCATCTGAGCAGGATGTATGAATATGTAAATCTATCTTCTCCACCACTATCCTCTCCAATCATAATAAATATCCGTTATCCCCATATTCCTTGTTTTCGATCTCCACATTTCCTTCTAAAACTTGATTAATATATTGACTAAAACGATAATGACGGCAAGCCTTTAATGGACACATTTTCTTTTTCATCATGCAAGTATATATGTCCAATGAATTGTTCTTCAATACAGCACTATCTCCATAAGCATTAGCGGCAATACACGGAAAAGTTCTTCCTTTAGAATCAACCAACTTATATAGACCCGATTTTGCGAAAAAGCATTCCCTTGGTTCTGGGAAAACATAAAATATACTATCATCCAAGTTATCAATCAGATAATCATACTGCCCAACGATAACATGATTATATACTGTATTTCTAATTTCTTCCACTATTTCTTGTCGCGCCAACTCACGGTTATGCAAAAAATCTTGTTGGTACTTCAAAATTATGCTATTCGCATCCATTGTCATAACATAATCCAAATAGAATGGAATACGTCTATAATTTTCTTTATTAATCAATATTTTTAATGTGACATTCTGATCGGAACGTCTGTGTTTTAATAAATATTTCAAATTTGAATCGAGTAATTCAAAGACATCTTTACTTGTATTTCTTATACACTCGCTTCTATCAAATCCGACCACATGAATCTGATAAAAATCAATCTCAGAATACGACTTTTTTATGTTAGAAAAATTATATAAATTTGTTGATATTCCATATTTAAAACGTTTGGGAACAGAGTTTAAAAACCTTTCCCAGCAGTTCCAATGAAGTGGATCTCCTCCACCTGAAAAGAACACACTTTTCAGATCATATTTACTATTTTCTTGCACAAGTCGACAAACCTGTTCATATGTAAGGCATTGCTCATTATGGCGCGAACCATATGAGCAGCCTTTACATAACAAATCACAGCCATTTGTTGGATGGATCTCCAATTCCCAAAGCGCATCTTCATGTCCAATGTTACTCTCACGATTTTGGTAAGCATACCCAACCTTGTCCAATGAAAAATCACATATATTATCTTGCTGCGCAAATACTATCGCTTGATGTGGGATATATAACTCATTTCTTTTTATTGACATCCCCTATTTCTCTTTTCTTTTGTAGTTGTTAACTCTAGCTCATTATCGCGTAGTTCAAAACAATCATATCTTTTTTATAATCAATGCCAACAGGAGCAGATACCATTACAGCATCTTTATATTCTTCCCCTAATTTCATCCCAATAAAATCCCTCGGTGAGTAAAAATGAGGCAAAGACTCTCTTAATATCTCTTTACCGCTTCTAGTCACACACACCTCTACAAAATACTCTCTTTCAACATAACCAGGAATTATCTTAAAAAAGAATTTTGCCGGAATAGAATAACTCTTATGTGGAACTTGATTCCAAATGGTATCTTTATATCCCCACGGCATAAAAACATTTTCTATTTCCTCTTTATCTACCCAATGAAGAGACCCTCCATCTTCATCTACTAATATTTCAGGGACTTCTAAAGCTCTACAGCTATACGGAACAATAATTATATTTTTTACCCCAATTTCATATAGCCATGGTTCTCTCGCTTCCAATACTTCAACTTTTATTCCCGATTCTTCATCGAACTCAGTAACAAGCCGTGCCTCTGCTGATGGATCCCCTTTCTCAAGCCGTCCTCCTAATAATTCATACTCGCGCCTTTCATTTTTTCTAAGCAAATATTTCCCATCAACCTCAAGTACCCCTTTAACTGAAACCCCAAAACGATCCATAATTGTCTCCTTTCAAAATAGTTGTAGTCGTCACAACCAGTACACATATAACTGATTTCCTATAATAAAACCTGCTATTAAAAGTAGCAAGCCTATTACATAGCTAAAAATAGTTTTTAGAATGCCAAATTTTATCTTTGATGAATAATACAATAGCATTCTAAACACACCAAACACCACGACAAGCGCCCCAGCAAACATTAGTACAATTCCGGCGCATTTATTAAAATCGTCAACCGAAATGACTATGTTAACCGTAATTAAAACAAATGCCAAAACAGACGAGAAGAAAGCAAGGTACTCCAAATATTGTGTTTTCATACCATCCAGATCATTTTCCATCTGCTCGAAATCTGAATTAAACTTTCCCATTTTAGAATCAACTTTATCATTTTCTATAAGCATCTTAATTTGAAGCAAATAGTAATTATATTGTCCAATCCTGATCAGCGAATCTTTATTATCTCCACGTTCAAAATCTAATGCCTTTTTCACATTCTTCATGCCTTGATTATAGTCCCCAAGAGAAGCAAATAATCTTCCCAAAGTACAATAGTACTTTGCGTGATACGGATTCGCATCCATTACATCATCCAATCTTTCTATAGCTTTATTAATCGTTTCAACATGAACATTTGCTCCTTCTTCATCTGCAAGAACAATTAATTCAGCAAAATGATGCTTTACAGCCAAATTATCAGGTAACATCGTACATGCTTCTTCCGCAAATCGAATAGCATTTCTATACGCCCCTAAATCTCCCAATATGCCCTTATTCCTATAATATGTTGACATTACAATTTTATATAACTTTACTTGGTGAAACTGATTTGCGTATTTATCTACGTATTCATTATATTTGGAATAATTATTGTATTCACGGCACACTATAAGTAAAGAATAAAAAGCCGCAAATCGATATTGGTTTTGTTGATTCAATAAATAGTTTTCTATTTCCCTTTCTTTGTTCAAAAAATCATTATCTAGTACAATTCTTTTTAATTCTACTGTGTATTGACTATCATCTTCAATCGGTAATCCAGAAAACAATGTTTCCAAATTCGAGCCCCTTGCCGCTCCACCTCCCCTTCTTGACATTAGTTTTCACCTCAATTTTATTATATCGTCTATAAGAATTCAATATGCAATCTTCATCCATACCAAAAAAAGCCCCATCACCCTTATCCCCACACTATACCTCTCACGGAACTAAGTTTGACAGAGCAAAATTTACAACATTTGCCCGTCCCGAACTGGTCTGCTCAGACAAACTTATCTAAACCTATCTGAAAGCTTTCCCAACGCCGCCTTATAACAGGCTGTCTTAATAATCGGAACACGGTTTATAAACTTTTCCACTTACATTCTAACACATGAAATACGCCTTAACCCGTTCAATTTATTGAAGTATCCAATCTATTTATTCATCATCATTTCTGGCAAGCAACTCATCCTCATACTGCCGCAGCATGTCCACATAGATTCTCAGCAATTCTCTTTTCTTATCCGATAATTCCCGGTAACATTCAAGTAGCTTTTCTTCATCGTAAGTTATGTACTGTACTCGTGATTCAGAAATCTCTGTGGTCGCAACAGTATCAAACAAGTCGCTGATCCGTACTCCCAACACATTGCAAAGCAACAGAACAGTATAAACCTGTGGCTTCGTTTTTCCATTTACCAGATAGCTTATTGTGGACGTCGAAATACCGGCTTGTTTTGCCAGTGCATGTGGCGTTATATTCTTTTGCTCACAGAGTCTCTTTACTGTTTCAATCATTTCTTTACATTCTTTATCAGGATCGTACATTGCTTATATCTCCAGTTACTTATATTATTACCACACAGGGATTGTTTTTTATGGCTTCTATTCAAATACAATATGAACAAGGCACGCATATATCTAAAAGTATAATACTGTGTGTTCAGAAGTTCCGTAAAAGAGTCTCTTGCATCACAGTTCATCTTGAGTTCAAAAACCACCTTCTCCTTCGGCAGATACGTCAGATAGAGGGAATACGTTTTTTGCAAAGCTGTCATCTGGTATGGACGGTAGCGAAAACGTCTCTAACTACTGTTTAAAGGATTCCAGTAAATCCATGCTCTCACCTAACATAACCCTATGGATAAAACCTTATCCGTATACTTAAAAAACAAGCTAATTATTCAGCCTCAAGTAATTCTATCGTTTCACTCTTAATTTTTCGCCAAATATCATCCGGTATCTGTGCAAAATTATAATATACTCCGGCAAAACCAGGTTGATAATTATACCCTTCCGGTCGTACTATACCGCTTTTTCTCTCGTCCCCAAATTCCACAGCATATTCATACATTAACTCAACTACATTCATCAATCCTTCTGTATCTGATAGCGAATGATCCACCATATACTTTTTTGCAGCTTTCTTGGCGTTTTCTATATCTGTAAACTGAAAACTTCCTGTCACATCACAGGTTCCCTCTTTTCTGATTCTTGGAGCATTTAGCGCAATCTCAACAAAAATTTTACATAATTCATAAAATCCGGATTGCTTACCTGCGCTTAACAATTTTCTTATTTCATCAGACTCTATTTCTACAGAACCTAATCTATCATAAAAACTATCTATTGCCCCATGATGTATTGCCATTTTGTTTCCTCCCTCATTTTCATAACCAAACTACAAACCATAAGTATAATATAACAAATTATCTTAATCCCTCATATAAATATCCCTCGTATACACTTTCTCCTTCACATCATCCAGACAACTATCATACCGATTCGCAATAATCGCCTGGCTCATTTCCTTAAACTTGTCCAAATCATTTACAACCCTACTTCCAAAGAATGTAGTGCCATCCTCCAGTGTCGGTTCATAGATAACCACAGTCGCGCCTTTCGCTTTGATACGTTTCATAACGCCCTGGATGGAACTTTGACGGAAATTATCGGAATTGGATTTCATGGTGAGACGGTAAACCCCAACTACCACTTCTTTTTCTTTGCTTGCGTCATACTCCTCATTGGCTCCATATCCCCCCGGATACTGAGCGGTCGCATCTTTCCATTGTCCTTCGGTATTTCCACCAGCCTTGCTGGTTTCGGCTTATAGGACTTTTTCTTTAGACGTTCTATAAGAGCGGTTATGTTTTCTTCCAGACTTCTCCCGTATTCCTCTTTGGTAATCCCATCAATTCCTACAGCTTTCGTTCCATCCATCTGGGCATGACAGCTCTTAAGCATTTCCTTATTAAGCAGATGTCCTAAAGACGTAAATACCATATCTGGATTTTCCTTTGATAATTGTGATATTCTCGCCAATTTCGTTTCCATTAGTACCTCTATCTCTGTGTATAGCTAATGTTTCCTCTTTGATATAGTTTCGCAGGTCAGAACTGTGAGGAACAGTTCTCTCTCGACTTCCCTCTGGTATTTATTTTTGTTCATACCTTCCCTGGTACTATTCGGACCTCCGACTACCTGCATTTCTTTTACCATCCTTCTTCTGGTTGTCAGGCATACTTTCTGTTTACACACTACAGAAGAAAATGCAGGTTCTCTCCAGTTGATATATATTCCCTGTATAACATGAATAGTTCCAACCAACACCGCAGAGGTATGTAAAATCTCACCATAACGATAAATACATATGTTGTCTTCCATCCAGACCACGATGTCGACCCTCTGGTGATTTTGGGATTTCGGTGCTCAATAGCTCTCCCTGTTATCTTGCTGTCTACGCTTAGCCTGCAACGTTACCGCGACAGACTCAAGACTCGCTTCAAATGCTGTGGTTAGCAGCTTATTTGATGGGGCTTCCATCCACCGGACTATATACCCTTAGCTGGACGCACGGTCTGACCCCAATGCTTATTTTAAAATCTAATTTTCCGGAATACTCAATGACATTGCCTTATTCCACATTGTAAGCCTAGATATAGCAAGTAGCTTATTCTTCCACTATTTTTGCATACACTTCCGGACTATTTCTTTTTCTCCTTAATGGAAAAAAAGGACGTTTTTGAATACTCTTCTTAATTTCAATAGTTCCACTTATATTTATAGGTTCAGTCGTTTTAATAAAAGATTTTCCATTCTGAATGGTTATTACTCCTGATGCAACTACTTTTTCACGCTTTCCCATTCTTTTACCAGTACGTTGGCTTATAATATCACCTTTCACGCCTTCACAAACAAGAACCTTCTGCCCTTCTTCAAGATGAATTTGGGACAATTCAGATATCTTTATCATGTTTGAGAGATTATAATTTTTTGTTATCAATGCTTTCGATTTAACCTTTTGCACTGCAATCACCTCCAATAATTCTCGCCAATTCCGGAATACTATCTTTATAAATTCGGGGTAATATATACATATTTTTTAATATTTTTTTATCATTCCGTAATGCCTTCTCATATAATTCTTGATATTGATCATATATACTAAGTACTTCTATCTCAATATACGATTCTTCATGTTCGTTATATACATTTCTAACGATTCCAAACCCTATTCTTTTTGGCATTGGTTTATCTTTTATTCTACTATATAAAGCCACTAATGCATCTGTTCGTATATCGCTGGTATATGCAATATAAATTAATTTTTTATCATCATCATCTGTAAAAAACTCATGCACGGGATGTTGTGATTCCTCTTCAAGCAATTTGTTGCAATTAATAATCGTGGCGATGCAAGTAACTACTATAGCCAAAACTATAAGTGCCGTAATTGATAAAACTCTTATTGGAATACTTATACTTCCTGAAATAGTCAAAATAGTCGCAACTGTACCAATTACACCATATAAAGTCAATATAACTGCACCTGCACCACTAAAAAGTTTTTTGTACCATGTCAATTTCAAATAAACACCTCATCCCATATCCTTACCTAAATATATTTTGTATCTGTTCTAAAACATACTTATTATTAGTAAACGCACTAAAGGTTCTTTCCAATACAGAAGTCGCGAATCACTCATTCATCAGTTTATCTATTGTAATTTCAAATCGTGCCTCATTTATTCCCACAGCTCGTGGTATTAGTACTGCCCATTTCTTTTATCGTGAACTTCCTGAAAAAGTAACACTCAAATTGCCCTTTTCTCATCAAAACAGTCCAAAATCTAATTTATTTCATCCTCAGAACAGATAAATGCCATGATCTCTTCATATGTTTTTGTACTGTTTTCAACAGCTTTGAGCAGTTCTTTTTTCTTCTCTTCGTTCCTTTTTGCATAAAGATCTTTCAGTTTCATCTTTTCGGAATCATACTTTTCTTTTACTTTTAATACCGTCTCTTCCTGCTTCTTTATCTGCTCTTCCAAAGATATCATTTTCCAAATGTCTTGTACTTCCATATATTGTATTTACGAATGTTCTCAAATTCTCCTTTGTTTTCCAGGATCATCCGCCTGACAGATTCACTCATCCCCTTTACCATGATCACAAAATCATACCCGCATTCATCCATATACCGGATGTTTTCCCTGCCAAAATATCCCCTGTCCAGGATAAATCCGACCTTCTTATATCCGTATCCTTCTGCTTTTTTTAACATATACCGGAGCTTGGAAATATCTACGATACTTCCAGGATACTGCTCATAAAACAACGGTTCTTTATTATATGTATCATACGCAATGGAATAGTTAAAGACCGGCAGTCCACGGTCATCTTTCGGATGTCCAAACTCAACAAATCTCAGATCCCCGGCCTGACAGTTCTTATTGGTCGAATCGTAAGATATATATATTTTCTCCCGGTGATCCCTGTTTTCGTTCCACTCATTTACAAACCCTATCCTCTGATCATCTGTAAGTCCCGCAAGAAAATCGGATACTTTTGAATCACTGTATACATGCATCTGCTTTGTAAAAAGCGGATGGCTGTAAGCATAGGAAGGATAATACTGTGCGGCATTATTTTCACTGATAAGAGAATAAGCTGCCAGATCCGGAAACAGCCCCGTCTCCTTCTTTCCAAGATATTTTTCCAGGATCTTAAATATTTCGTTTTTATCGAATGTACTACTCTTATTTTTAGTCGTATTATCAGTTTCTTCAATTCATCTAAAAATTGTCATAAAAAGTTTCCCTTTCAAAGGAACATAGCTTGTTTCAGCTTCTTCCAGCCGCCAGGCTTCCGAGATTTGTACGCTCTTTTTTCTCCCATAATTATTCGTGCAGTTCCAGCGGCAGTCCGTCCGGGTCATGAAAGAAAGTCATCTTCTTGCCGGTATAATCATCCACACGAATCGGCTCACATTCAATTCCGACCGCTGCCAGTTCTTTTACTGTCTGTTCCACGCTATCAACGCAGAACGCAAGATGACGCAGACCACAGGCTTCCGGGCGGTTTATACGCTTCGGCGGGTTTTCCTCAGCAAAAATCTCCAGTTCCGTGTGTTCATTAACACAAAGATCCAGCTTCCAGTCCTTACGCTCTGGTCGGTAGTTTTCTCTAATAACAGAGAAGCCTAGCTTGTTTACATAAAAATCCTTTGCAGCTTCGTAGTCAGATACGATGATTGCAATGTGATGTATTTTTGATAAATTCATTTTTCGCGCACCCCATTTCTTTTATTTTACAACAAACACACAAAGGCTCCTTACGGAGCCTTTACCTGCCAGCTATAATTCTTCCTGCATCAAAGCCAAGCAACATCAATTCTATAGCCTGAGCATCAGTCTTTCTAAATTTAAGATAATAATACAATGTATCTAAGAAATTCGTAAATGCTTCCTTTTTTTCTTTTGTAAGCGGTATGTTTATATTATCTCTTAATATAAAGCTAGCAATACGAGCCAGTAAAAACTTCTCATTTATATATAGCCATTTATCATCTTCAAGCTGAGCTTTTAACTGCAGAGGACGCCTTTTCAAAAGCCAGAACGTTTCGTATGCCTTGATTTTCACCTCATTAATGTGACCAATTTCCTGATAACTCTTTAATCTTTGAATATCAGAATAATAATCCATAACAGCATGATTCAGTGCCATTTGATGAATAAAAACCTTATCCTGCAATTTATTACTATCAATAAAGGCTTGCATCTCTGCTTGAAGCTGCTTTATGCGATTCTTAATTGCTTCTTCCGTTACCTCATCAACAAGACCACTATAATCAGTATAAATATTCTCAATATTACGCATTCTCACATCCTCGTAATTCATCTACCAGAAAATAATTTTTCGACATCAGGAAGTTACAAAATGCATCACATTCCACCTCTTCCATTTCACCAGTATGAATTCTTGCACTGTTCTTCAATTTATGGTTTCTTACTGCCCCTGACTTTATTTGTCTCATACTTTCGTTGGCAAAATCTTCTGTCTCTTTTGAATAATAATTTTTTTCTGACATTATAAATTTCCTCTCATTCATATAATACATTTTGTATACATGCTGCAGCAGTATTATCATCTAACAAAGATTCCTTTTCATCAATAGGACAAACCTTACTATCTTCTTCGTCTTCTTCATCTACTATTTTTTGAGACTCATTCCCATCCGGTTCTATCTTCACTCTTTGCAAATGCTCTTCTTCCAAACGCTTTACTTCACAAAAAAAGCTGCTCATCTCATCTGCCAGCCCTGTTAGACGATTCAGAAGACTGGTATATTGCTGAAATAATATATCATCCTGATAATATGGATAAACAATATGGTGATCTATTTCACCCCATCCTTCCTCAAACAATGTCCTCACTTGAATCTCAATATAAACACCATGATATTTAACGATATAATGTACTGATCGATATATCTTTTTATTTTTTATTGCATCGGGCGGAAGTACAGTTTCATATATCTCTCGTGCATCACCATCTCGAATATGAACCTTCGGCATTTCCGCCATATAAGTATGCTTTGTATCTTCGTCAAAATCCTTTAAACAATCATCCAAATAGTACTGGGGATTATCCTCAATTTTTCCTTCAAGATATGTGTGAAATTTCTTCCAATCAGCCTTAAAAAGTATAAAACAACGAATTCCAATCAAGTCTGTAAGAAATTTTTCATAATTATACTTATCCAGTGTTCTATACTTCTTATAATTCTCCTGTCGCTTTCTGATAATCTTTACAATTAAATGTTCTGCATCCTTCACTCTTGTTCGTATAGAATGAATACCATTTTCGGAAATGTTCAGCAAGAACTCTTTCTGAAATTCAGCCAATTTCTGTTCATATGAACTTCTCTTTTCGGAAAAGTCTTTATAAATATATTCAAGCTCTTCCCATTTAATATCAGCTACCTCAAATTCATCTTCAGAAATATTATATTTCTTTAATAGTTCATTTTTTGCAATCAATCGGTAATCCCACCCTCATAGTCAATACTTATATATGCAAAAACATCCCTGTAAAGTTCAATACTTCACAAGAATGCTGATAAGTCATAAAACAAATTCCTCGTAGTCAAATCTGCTACAGCATCTATGCTTATTATTCAATTTGCAATTATATAGATATAATTTCTAAAAATTCTCTATTGGTTTATTATATCTAAAATATTTTTATTTTTCAACTTTTTTTATCACATTTCAGAGATTTCGTTTTTAGTTTTTTGGTTCATGCATTTTTATAAAAAATATGTTCCTCTGCCATTCTACTTACAGCTGTTACTCCTTCTTTTTTAGTGTATAGATTGTTTCTTCATGGATCTTTCGCTAACATTCTTTTAATCAGCTCCTTTCTCGCAAGTTGTTACATACATAGCCGCACAAATACGACATTTTTTCTCTGTTTTGGGGATATGTCAACGAATTGATGCAGTATCCCCAGCTTTAATCTCTTCATGACTTGAACTAACCAGATTTATAAATCCATTCGATGATTTTCTCGGATTACTTCACCCCTAGCAAATCAACATAAAAACGTTTTGATTTATCATAATCGCTTACTATCTTTCTTCCTATTCCCAGTTATACTGCTGATATAATCATCAATGTCCTGCACAATACAATTATCTCCCATTGTATGCAGTGATTCAAAATACTTTGTTATATATCCATAGATATCATATATTTCAAATTTTTTGCCACATCAGCCCCGGAAAGTCCTTTAAAATAACGATACCGTTCCATGCAGTAGATTAAAAAGTTCGATTCTTTGCTCATCTCTTACGTCTCCTCCGGGTAATCGTAGTAACCTGTCAAAAGTTCATCTTGATACATTGTATATAATGTCATAGAACTGTAATGCCACAGCTTTGACTTTTCATCTGCCAGTTCCCGATAAAGCTTAGATTGATAAAAACGAGATATCGCTTTAGCATCATCTACATTGCTGTTTTTAGTAATCAGATCAATAATAGGTGGCACAATAATCGCCAACATTGCACTAAACTGATTTTCATTCATACAAGCTCTCCTATTCCGGTTATTTTTTCTCTTTCACTATATTCCACAATTTTGGGGGCATTATCTCTTTTTATTTCATTACTTCAGGCATCTCAAATTTATATAGTACGCCTCGAATTACTTTGTCTGGCACAATGTTATCTATTTTCCTTTTTATTTTACTATATATCCATAAAAAAATCCAACATATTGTTTCGACATGAACAGTGTGTATCTATTTCCATATTAACAATTTATTCCCCAACAAGCATCCCAGCATACATCCCAGACTGTTATGGATAATATCATCAAACTCAAACAATCCTCTGCAAAGCCAAAGCTGACTGATCTCAATGGCAGATGATACCGTAATCCCCACAAGCAATCCCATCCACCATTTCAGTTTTCTACCTGTCACCCCCGGCAATAAAATCCCTGCCGGAAAAAGCAGCAGAATATTCAACAGATTCTCCTGCAATAAGCCACCCTCCGCAGTACTTCCCAATCTACCACATTTACCAATCCCCAGTATTTCCTTCCACGACCAGAACACCTCCAACTGATACTGCCTGATTCCCGGAGTCCTCGTAAAAACAGTAGAACCAAATACAATCGCCAGAAACGTCAGAAGCAGCAGCCCACAGACCGCCTGCATGACCACTATTTTATGCTGTTTTAATAACACTGCCGCCAGAAATGTAGCAATCAGGAAAACCACTGCAAAAGCAATAATTTCCCTGATCGTCCAGCTCCTGTTATGTGTAATAATAATCTGATAAATATCCACTATCTATCCCCTTATTTCCCGTCAGTCCCTGTAAAAGATATCCCTTGTATACACCTTATCCTTTACATCATCCAGGCTCTTATCATATCTGTTTGCAATGATCGCCTGGCTCATTTCCTTAAACTTCTCCAGATCATTTACAACCCTGCTTCCAAAGAATGTACTGCCATCCTCAAGTGTCGGCTCATAAATAACCACTGTAGCACCCTTGGCCTTAATACGCTTCATAACACCCTGAATAGATGACTGGCGGAAATTATCGGAATTGGATTTCATAGTAAGGCGGTAAACACCCACAACAACTTCCTTCTCCTTAGATGCATCATAAACATCATTCGCTTCATAAGCCCCGGCCAGTTCCAGCACACGCTCTGCAATATAATCCTTACGTGTCCTGTTAGATTCTACAATGGCAGACATCATATTCTGCGGCACATCTGCGTAATTGGCCAGAAGCTGCTTGGTATCCTTCGGCAGACAATATCCACCATATCCAAAGGAAGGATTATTATAATGTGAACCAATACGCGGATCCAGACTACACCATTAATGATCTGCTGTGTATTCAGCCCCTTCATCTCCGCATAAGTATCCAGCTCATTGAAATAGGAAACACGCAATGCCAGATATGTATTGGCAAATAACTTAACAGCCTCAGCCTCAGTAAATCCCATGATAAGGGTATCAATATGCTCCTTGATCGCCCCTTCCTGCAAAAGCCCTGCAAAACGTATTGGCAGCTTTTACAAGCCTTGCATTCTCCACATCTGTACCAACGATAATCCTCTATGGATATAAGTTGTCATACAAGGCCTTCGATTCACGCAGAAACTCCGGGCTGAAAATAATATTGTCACAGTGATATTTCGCTCTCACACTGGCTGTAAAACCAACCGGGATCGTAGACTTAATAACCATTACCGCATCCGGATTATACCGGATCACCAGCTGAATAACCGCCTCCACTGCAGAAGTGTCAAAGAAATTCTTCTTGCTGTCATAATTGGTAGGTGCCGCGATCACCACGAAATCCGCATCCTTATATGCTGCCTCTGCATCCAGGGTAGCTGTAAGATCCAAATCCTTCTCAGCCAGATATTTCTCAATATACTCGTCCTGGATCGGAGACTTCCTCTGATTGATCAGATCCACTTCTCCGGAACAATATCCACAGCCATTACCTCATGATGCTGTGATAAAAGTGTCGCAATCGACATATATGTAAAGCTACCCATTTCTAAACTTATTATTTTTGTGTACTTATCTGTTCTTCACTAATGTTTAAAAATTCGTCCCATGCTTCTTGGTTTTTCTCTACTAATCTTAATTTATCATCACAAAGTAAAAATAACTTTCTCATATTCCACATATAAGATTCATATTGTATTGTTTTACCTGCAAAAGTTAATTTATTAAAATATCTATCCATAGAGTCTTGCATTAACTTAATAAATACTCCATCTTGCTTCAAAAAATCAAGCAAATCTGTATGCGAATATTTTGATTCTTTCCAAATACTCCACTTTGCAAATGGTGAACTTATTTCACCATTATTTAGTATCATTTCCAATTCGTATATATTTCTTATGGAATGTTTCACTCCTGACCAAATAGAGAATAATCTATTTCCTAATACAGTACAAGTATAAATATTTCTACATTTTCTATTAATGTGAAGACTATCTCTAAAAAATTTATTTCTAAATCCAACATCCTCAAATGCTTCTTTAGATAAATCTAACTGTTTCTGCGCCTTCGCAATGTGCTCAAATGTAGCTCTCATTTCGAAATTGTTAGTTGGCACTAGCGGTCCCTTACATTCAATAATTATTACATCCGAATCTGAAATAACTAAAACATCTATTTCACCCTCTTTCCCTTTATATTTGAATTTTTTATTTGTAAATATTTCATATCCGTAAGAACATTTCCTAAAACAATTCACACACACCTTTACAAGTGGTTCTACTCCATTATCATCATATACTATTTCATTTTTTGAAAGATATGAATATGCAATTGTATTTCTCATCAAATTCGAACACGCCAATACAGATATAGGAAATATCACTTTACTCCCTATTTCCAGAAATGGTGTATATTGAATATCAAACTTATACTTTACATTATACGATAATAAATCATATATTTCTTCGACCTTCTGCTGGCTTTTTAATAACATAAAGAGTAAAGATTTCAGTTTTTCTTTATCCATTGAAGGAATTAAGGATTGAAGAATAACTTTTATATTCCTCTCGTTTTGATACGTATACTCTTGAATATAATACATAATTCTAAAGAAACGTTGACAAAGAAGAATATCATATGCATTACAATTTTGAGTCACTTTCTTTTCATATAACTCATTCGTGTTCATACACATTTCCTTACAGAAATATTCTAATTCAAAAACTTCTTCTTTATATAATTGAATTTTTCCTACAACACTTTGTTCAACCACTTTATTCAATAAATTTGTAGGTATTTCAAACCTATAGCGTTCTAATATTCCATTATCTATATGTTTGCATATTTTCCCACCTAGCTCGTCCACTATTAATTTACTTAAGGTTACTAAGCCAACATCTTCCTCATGTTTACTATATTGGGAACTAAAAAATAATGCTTCTTGCATCTGTTGTTTGATATAGCCCAGTTGAATACTTTTTTCAAGCGTTTCATCCCTGCTTCTTAAAATAATGTTCTTACCTTCATTACATATATCATAATCATAAAAATCAATAAGAAGTTCCAGTTCTAAAACGTAATTGATTTGACAAGCAAGTAAAATGAGTTTTTCTATTCTATCTGAATTTATATATGATGAATCTACGCAATAATTCTTTTTTGTTGATATCCCATATTTCTCAATATATTTGAATAATAAATATGAAACTCCCTCTGCTATTTTCTCTTGTGAATATGTGCTTAATGTATTGTGATCATATCCTGTTCTAGTTTGTTTTCCTAATAAAAAAACATATCAATATAAGCGAACAGTTCCTTATGTAGAGAGGATTCAAAACTAACGCCCTGTATACACTTTCTAATTCTCTGTTGATAATGATTTGCAATCTCTATATCTATTTTTTCTTCTGTCTTATTGTAAAAAAACTCTAACCACTCAAACTTATATTTTTGTTTTAAATATTTACTAGTTGTTTCCGAAAAACCAAATATTTCTTTATTTGATAATAGATATTCTAAATAATACCTGGCTTTTGTTTTTCCTTTATTTCCAAATACTTTATATCGGAATATTCCCTTTTTTCTAGCTTGACTAATCGCTTCATCTGGTTTCCAAATTGCATAACATATTATCGCTTTTAATATATTTTCTTTTGTTTCCAATTTAGAATTAGTAAAAATCTTCAATATATGCTTTTTGTCTCTATTAGATAATCCATTTTTTTGATTTTTTAATTCTATATACATTTCTTTATTGAACTGACTCAAATCTATTTTGGCCATCAAATCTTCTATTGTCAAAATATCACCTTCCTGAACTTTATTTTTTAGATGTATCCTTATTATACGTGCATTGTCCCATGTTCGTCAACATATTTTGCATTGTCCCATGCACTTTTTTATGTTATACTGAGGCCAGAAAAAAAGCAGGAAAGTGAGGTCTCCGGAAAATGTCCGAAAAACAGAAAAAGAACTATTACGGTTACACAGAAGCTAAAAAAAGAGCAAATGAGAAGTATAATGCAAAATTCCGGGAAGTAAAAGTCCGTATGCTGCCGGAACGCCATGAAATGGTAAAAAAACACGCGACTGATCATGGCGAAAGTACATCCGCCTTCATCAACCGCGCCATCGACGAGCAAATAAAAAGGGACAGCCAGTAGCCGGCTGTCCCATCTTATTTACGATTTTTCAATTTTACAAAAATCCAGTTCATAACCCAACACCCGAGCACACAGCCCAGCGCATTGTGAATCATATCATCCCACTCAAACAACCCTCTTTTGAAGATAAGCTGTGACAGTTCAATGGACGCTGATACCAGAAAACCCGCTAGTAATGCCTGGTTTAATCTGACTTTGTGATTAAAGATTATTGGTAACAGGAGCCCCATAGGTACCAGCAGGAGACAATTTAACAGATTCTCCTTCAGCAGTTCCCGATCATGATAGCGTATAATCGCACACCATGACCAGAATGGCTTTAATTCATATTGCCGGATTGCAGTGATTCTTGTAAAAACAGTAGAACCAAATACAATTCCAAGAAACAGTACCAACACTACAATAGCAACTCCCTGTATCGAATTCCATTTCTTCTTCTGAATGCCATGAATTACCATCACCATTACCAATATCATAAGTACTGAAAAGCAGATGATTTCACGTTCAGACCACATTGGATTATATGTTGTCCAGATTTGATAAATGTCCATTCCTTACACCTTTCATTACAGTTTCCTCTGTTTTCAGGTGTCTGCCAGATTTAATCCCGTCCGTACAAGTCCCTTGTATAAACTTTATTCTTCACATCATCCAGAGAGCTGTCATACCTGTTGGCGATAATTGCCTGACTCTGCTCTTTAAACTTGGCAAGATCATTTACAACCTTACTTCCAAAAAAGGTTGTTCCATCTTCCAGCGTTGGTTCATAGATAATAACGGTTGCACCTTTCGCTTTGATACGCTTCATAACTCCCTGAATAGATGACTGACGGAAGTTATCGGAATTAGATTTCATAGTCAGACGGTATACGCCAATTACAACCTCTTTTTCCATTGAAGCATCATAAGTATTTTCATCACCATAAGCATAGTATTCTGCCTTCTGTAAAACTCTGTCGGCAATAAAGTCTTTCCTCGTTCTGTTGGATTCTACAATGGCAGACATCATATTCTGTGGAACATCTTCATAATTGGCCAGAAGCTGCTTGGTATCCTTCGGCAGACAATATCCACCATATCCAAAGGATGGATTATTATAATGAGAACCAATACGCGGATCCAGACAAACACCGTTGATAATTTGCTGAGTATTCAGTCCCTTCATCTCAGCGTAAGTGTCAAGCTCATTAAAATAAGATACCCTCAATGCCAGATATGTATTCGCAAAAAGTTTAACCGCCTCTGCTTCTGTAAATCCCATAATCAGAGTATCAATATTCTCTTTGATTGCACCTTCTTGCAACAGTTCAGCAAATGTATTGGCAGCTTTCACAAGTCTTGCATTCTGTACATCAGTTCCTACAATAATCCTAGATGGATATAAGTTATCATAAAGTGCTTTTGATTCCCTAAGAAATTCCGGACTGAAAATAATATTATCACAATGGTACTTCTCACGAACAGAGGCTGTAAATCCAACTGGAATCGTAGATTTGATGACCATTACCGCATCCGGATTATACTGAATCACTAGCTTAATAACTGCCTCTACTGCAGAAGTATCAAAGAAATTCTTCTTGCTATCATAATTCGTCGGCGCGGCAATGACAACAAAATCTGCATCCTTATATGCCGCCTCTGCATCCAGTGTAGCTGTTAAATTTAATTCTTTTTCTGTCAAGTACTTCTCAATATACTCATCCTGAATCGGACTGATTCTCTTATTAATTTTCTCCACTTTTTCTGGAATAATATCAACTGCCATTACCTCATGATTTTGGGATAAAAGTGTCGCAATAGATAATCCCACATAACCTGTTCCTGCTACTGCTATTTTCATTTTATATTACCTTCCTATTCTTTATTAATTATCAGTTATTTAGTTTTTTTCTTTAATACCTCGTTGATTAAATTCACTAAAATGTTATTTTTCAAAACAATTAATATTCCACAATAAACCAAAGCAGATATTATCATTGCAATTATTAACTGGATAATTGCATCTTTAATTAAAAACTTACACAAGATACACACTATTATTACTGTAATTCCAGCCAATATAACAGAAATTATATGCTTAAAATCCCATTCTATTTTAAAATATTGTTTCATAGTATAAAATGACATAAACAATACAATCACTTCTGAAATTAAAGTTGTCACTGCAGCACCTATCGTTCCTATTTGAGGTATAAAAAATAAATTAAGGACAATATTTACACAAGCTGACAATGTGGTGATAACAAGGAATTCTTTTTCTTTTCTGTTTGGCACCATTAGTCCATTACAAAAAAATCCTGAAAACACTGCGCAAAATAATGCTAAAGAAAGTACTTTTAATGTATTAGCTCCCGAAATATATTGTCTTCCTCCAATTATTTGCAAAATATTTTCACTAAAGAAAAGTAACCCTATTACTAACGGAACAACAAATAGAAATAAGTATTTGATCAGTTTATTCGAAAATTCTCTGTATTTTTCTATTTGATTCTCACCTAAATAATAAGATATCCTAGGTATTGCTACTGTTGTTAGTGCATTTATTATTCCTTTAACCAACATGTAAATCTTAGATGTTATTGTATAAACTCCTACTTCCTTATCAGAATAAAAAAAACCAAGCATTGTTATATCTGATTGAATATAAATTGTTACGGCTAACTGCCCACCAAATAATATTAAAATTGGTAGCAAATGTCGTTTCAAATTCATATGTATTGTTAACTTAAAAGAACAAAACCGACGAGTGTATACTAAGTTAATAAGATATCCTAGTGAATTCGTTAGCATATATATACACGTATATATCAAATAATCTTCTTGCTTTTTTACAAGTAAATATATTGCCAAAACACCCAGAATCTGAATCACTATATATCGAATAGTTATATACAAGTAATCCTCAAATATAATATTAATATAGTCTCTGCCTAAAACAGTACATGGAATCATAATACTCAAAATCAAAATCAATTCTTTATAAGAATATATTTTTTGATTGGTAAATATAAAAAATAGCAAAAAAATATAAGAAATTATCAACGACATTATATTGATTGAGAATACTTCTGAGACAAATTTATCTATTCTATGTTTATCATTTCTAATTCTTGCCCCTTCTCGTACCGCATAAGTTTCTATTCCTAACAACGCCGTCAACATAAAATAACTGATTATTGAATTGGAAAAACTAAATTTCCCATAATTATCGGGTCCTAAAACTCGCGATATATACGGAAAAATAAGCAAAGGTAATATAATATTACAACATTTTTTTATTACATTTAAAATGCCGTTTAGCTTAATTGATTTTTTCATATATCTATCCTTTCACCTGTATAAGGTAGTGTCTGTCAATTTTATACATCCAAAATCAGCTCCCCCCCTCAATAAAATCAAGAAGTTCAATGACTATGAGCCTTTACCTACTCTTTCTTTGGCCTGGAACTCCCATTTTACGTCGGTAGTCCAACTTTGGCTAGGCTACCGACGTAAAATTCAGCCTTGACAAGGTTTCCGTAAGTAAAATATACTCGATCAGCACCAAGGAAAGAGATTCTATTGTTCATAATTTATTTTACACTCCCCGCATAACATTAAAATGTATATTTATCAATTATCAAAATAATTATCAGTATATTTTTAACGCAATCTGCTTATTAAAATAAATTCGATTTTCCATATTTACATTCAGTTAAAAAGGAAATATAATACCTCATTATTTTGAAAAATCGGCATTGTAAGTGTTTCAAAATAACCACTTCCTTTTCCAAATAGCTTTATTGCTACCAGTATCATTATAAATAGAAGTCCTATTGTAACAATTAACTTATCACTTTTCTTTAATGAATAGATTTGCTGCGTTATAAAAATGTATATAACTAAAATACTTCCTCTGAATAAGCGGGTATATTGAAAATCAATCATTAAAAATGGAATAAATAAAGTTGAATACATACATATCTTATACAAAAAAGAGCTATTAGTTTTATCCACATTATTTATTTTCTGTAAAAAAACACATAATATTATTAATATTCCGTAAAAACACGCATACATAAAAAGCTGACTATTACTATACCCACTTGCATAATCAACAGTTTTATCACGTAAGCTGAATATTTTTTGCACCAACGATGTTTGTAAAATATATTTGCACCCAAACATATTAATAATTGTTAATATTATTGCTATCTTTGCTGCCTTTTTTTGATCAATTAAGTATACTAATAAATACGCCAAAAATGCAATTGCCATAATCTGTTGCGACGCTGCAATAACTATTAAAAAAATATATTTAATCAAATTTTTCTTGCTGTAACTTTCTAAATATCGTACTGAAAATGTAAAAATAGATATTGCCATAAAGTGTCTTATTTGAGCAATATCTAAAAGAAAAGGATAACACATATATAACACCAATACTAATGAAGGCTTTTCTGTATATTTTATTATTGAACTACTAATTAATAAAAGTGCAATCAACGTATAAATTTTCAAAAATAATGAATAGCTAACCCCTATCTTCGCTGCAAATTTCACTATATACCAAAATCCAGTTTCCACTGCATGATAACTTACTCCTTGGGTTGCACGTGAAAATAAATTTTCGTAATATTCGTAATCTGGATTTTTAAAATTAAATCCTATAAGTATCCACAATATTATAAATAAAAAAACAAAAGATAATGTCAATATTCTTCCGTCTTTTCTACGCTTCACAATAATTTTAAGCACTTTCTTTCTCCTTCATATAATGTCATTCCATTAATATATTCTGATCTCTATATCTACCAACTCTGTTATCCAGATAGAAAATTTATAAATCATAGTTAATTCAGAAACTTCCCTCATTGTACGTCCAACTTGCATCATTCTCTTATTCTTAAATTATTTTTTATAATTCAGATTGATTAATATACTTTTTTCTTTCTTCCAATTGGGCTTCTATCGATTTAATATTATTCTTAAATCTAAATATAACTTTTTTCTTCTTATTTTCAATTCTCTCAGAAGTAGAAACACCTTCCATGTGTAAAATTGTTACATCAGAACAATATCCTGTTTTATATCCTTTATGTACTAAGTAATCATATAATATAGCTTCTTCATTATACATATACGTAATAGGCAAAAATGCATTTTGTTCTCTCTTAATATATTCTGGTCCATATATAATGCATGAACCATGTAATATACAATCAAACACAGTGGATTGTTTTGTTCTGATCGGTATTTTATTTATTTTTTTATAATTTTCATATAATTTCCAAAACAATCTTGTTCTCAATAAAAGAACCTTTATCTTATCCTCTCTTACACGGCGCTGTAAATATTTACTAGTATAAGGTTTTAATTGCAATGGATTTTGATGATTTCCTTTTAATGTAACCATATCAGGACCACATACATCTACTTCATTTTTTTCCATAAATTGCTCAATTATTACAGCAAAATTATTATCTTCAATCATGATATCATTATTCATAACAACAACATAGTTTAATGAATATTTGCTTTTTATATACTGATAACCTAAATTATTACCTTTAGCAAATCCTTGATTTTCCTCATTAATAATTACTGTGACGTTAGTATATTTTGAATACATTTTTTCAAGTTGTTTTCCACTTCCATTTGGTGAACAATTGTCCACTATTACAATTGGATTAGTTTTGCTAAACATTAGAAGTTTATCCACACATTTTTTTGTTATTTCAATACTTTGGTAATGTAATATTACATATCCAATCATTATTTACTCCTTTACAAACCATTAAATCCATATGATTCATGCGTTATAAGTCTGTGTATTATATATTTTATGTATCTAATAATATATTTGAATTTGACATTATTTTCTAAAATTATTTTAAGTCCTTCTTTATACTTTTTCTTGTAGAATGCAACTCTACATCTTTCTAACGAAATAACAGCAATCACGCGATTTCTATCCGATTTATTCAACGCATTTATTTTGTCTTGAAAAACCTCTAAGTAATATTGGGCATATTTATCTATTTGCTCGAAAGACCTACTAATTCGATTTCCCTCTTGATAAATAGTAAGTAGAACTTCATCTACGTATGCCAACTTATAATTTTCAAGAACCCTAACTAAAAATTCAATATCTTGATTTCTTTGGAATGATTCATCATATCCACCAATTTCGTCAACAACTTTTTTCCTTAAAAATAAATTTGATCCGGATCCCATAAACATAGTCCGCATTAAAGCATCAACATAACAATCACCGCTTCTATTTTCAGTTGAAATCTGATTACTTCCATATTCTTTTATTAATTTATAGGCCGTATAACAAGCCCCCCATGACTTATCCAGTTTTTCCAAACATTCCACTTGTTTTTGAATCTTTGATTCATCAATTTCATCATCATCATCAAGAAATGTTATATATTTTCCTGATGAATGCTTCCATCCAGTATTTCTTGCTGCAGAACCGTTTTTATTAAAATTGTGTTTTAGATATGTAACATTTTTTCTATTTACATATTCGTTCATAATTTTTTCAGTTTCAATTCTTGCTTCAGTTTCTGGATTATTATCATCGATAACAAATATTTCTATATTTTTGTATGTTTGATTTAAGACAGATTCCAAACATCGCCTTAAATAAGTAGGTCTACTATATGTTGGTATAATAACAGAAACTAATGGGTACATAAATCCTCCTATTTATCGAGATATTAAAAATGAACTATCTCTTTCTTTACAATTTTCCATTTCCTTACGAGTTATAACATTATCCTTTATCTTTTCCGAAAATTTATCCCATGTATTTATAATATGGGCAGGATTTCCACCGATTATAATATTGGAATTCCTAAAAGATTTTGTTACAACAGATCCTGCTGCAACGATTATATTATCAGCTAAAGTAACACCATAAAGAATTGTGACATTTTCACCTATAAAACAATTATTTCCTATAACTATTTTCCCAAAAACATCCGATTTCTCAGGATATAAAAGCTTTATACTATTATCATGTGTAACAAATGTAACGTTAGTAGAAACTGTTACATTATTGCCTATATTAATTAAATATGGCTCTCTAGTCATCGGTGAAGAACAAAGCAAACAATCCTTTCCTATTTTCACCCCCCCACACAACGATAATAATCGTACAGTATCTCATGATTATGAAATATTTTTTCTTTTACTTTTGCCATCAAATAACCTATCTTTACCATTATTAAGCCTTTCCATACTCTTACTCATTTTTCAAATAACTTATAGTTTCCTCAACTACCTTTTTTTTATCAAAAATAACCTCCATATGTCTTCTACCTGCAATTCCCATTTCTTTTCGTTCCTCAAATGAAAGCCGAATAAATTTCTTCATTGCCGCATACAAATCTTCTGCACTTTTCTTTTTAGCAAGATAGCCTGTTTTTCCATCAATTATCGCTTCAAGACAGCCATGAATATTGGATGTAATAACCGGTCTTCCGCTTGCTGCACATTCTAAATTTGTATTTGCCATACCCTCATGCCATGATGGAAGTACAAAGCAATGACATTTTTCGATAAACGGCCTTATATCATCTTGATATCCTTGATAATATAGCCAGCCTTCTTCCTCATATTTCTTTATTTTACTAGAATAATTTTCTTCAAATCCTCCTAAAACATCCAATGAGCAGTTGTATCCATCTCGTTTTAGACGTCGCATTGCTTCAAATAATTCATCAATGCCTTTTTCTCTCATTACCCGCCCAATAAATAAAAATCTTGTACATTCACACTCCTCTGGGTATTCAATGTACTGAAAATGTTCTAAATCGACACCTGCTCCAGCAAGAACTTGAGTTTTTTCTAATGGAACGATTCTGTAATTTACAATTACATCTCTATTTTCACTATTTTCAAAAAATACAATCTTCACTTTTTTTAGAGCAATCTTATACATAAGAGTGACCATATGTTTCAACATTCCATTATTCTGGAATGCAGTGCCAAGTCCAGTAATATTAACCGCATATGGAACTTTTAAAATTCTACTTACAAATCCACCATAAATATTTGGTTTAATCGTATATGTAATTACCAAATCTGGTTTCTCAGCTTTCATAATTTCATAATATGATTTTATTAAATCAATATCCTTTATAGGATTCATTCCTCTTCTTTCCATAGGAATCCGTATTAATTTGCAGTTCCATTTCTCTATTTCTTTTTCTGCATTTAATTCTTTCTGTTCAGCAGCTACAGGAATAATCGAACTTACAGTATTTCCCTCTTTAATTAATCTTTTTATTAACATCCCTCTGAAAACTTCTAGCCCTGAAGCTGAGTTACATATAATTAAAACTTTCATCTTTAATTCCATTCTTTTATGATTTATTAACTTTTTTCATGCCTGAACTATTAGTATTTCTATTATATTTGTATAATAATGTTGAACTTTCTTTAACTCTTGATAATGTGTGCAAATACTTACTTTTTTTTACAAATCCATCTTTTTTAAATCCTATTTTCTCTGCTGCACGAATTGAAGCGAAATTATTGATTGCTATACACTCATAAAAATCATTATTGTCATCAATAAGCCTAAATAATGTCTCCATTAAAATTTTCGCATATCCATACCCTCTATATTCCGGATACGTGTAATAAAAAATAACATAATAATCGTTTTTATTACCAGAATTGAAAACATGTCGTCGACACCTTGTATAGATAACATAGGCAACTATCTCGTTGTTCTTCTCACAGTAAAGGATTTTGTCCCCCCACAACAAATATGCATATTGATGTAGGATATGCTTTAATGTATATCTGTGAACAGGCTCACATCTTCCCTTTTTTTTCTTTATCATACGAATGAAAAAAATCTGGATTAAACAAATAAAATGACAACTCTTCCTCTCGAAATACTAACTTCTTCATAGCGTTCTCCAACAACTCCTTATCTGTTGTGCTGTATCATAATTTCATTATACTTCATCATATAGGTTCCAACCTCATAATTTTTACCCACAGCACACTCATTTGTTTTACCTGCAAGGTTATTAACGATAAGGCGCATGTGATTCGCACCACTTTCATATGCATGAGGGTATCCGCCACCAAAACGCGGATTTACTTCACTAATATAGTATTCTCCGTTCACATCAAAAACATCTATATCAATCTGCCCTCTATATCCAGCTTCAGATACAAATTTCTTTATAACTTCCATCAACTTCTCATCTTTAAATGATACTGCTTTGTCAGTTTCACCAGCACGCATTACAATCTTCTTTTTAGTAAAAATAGATACAATCTCTCCACTTATCATATCTATATATACATCTGCACCTATTTCCTGTCCATCAAGAAACTCTTGAATCATCAGTCCCTCATCATGTTTGAAAAGAAGTTCTATTGTTTCTTTATCGTATACCTTGGAAATAGCAATACTTGCACTACCTCTTGCAGGCTTTACAAAAACCGGATACTTTGCTTTTCCAGCTTCAACATCTGCAAAAAACTCCTCTTTATCCATATATGACTTTGCACATTTATATCCATGACTCGTAAGCCACTTATACATCTCATATTTATCAAGAGACATCTCGCAAAGCTCATATGATGATCCAATAACTTTCGTACCTACAGCAGCAAACTTATCTTCATTTTTAGCTAATAATGATAGTTCCGGATCAATGAGGCTTAAAACTCCATCTATTTTTTCTTTCTTGCAAATATCGAGAATGGCCTCTAAATATCCTGGTGCTGTCATTCTTGGAACTATATAGTGTTTATCAGCTTCATATATGGAAGGGGCAAGTTCACTCATGTCGGTACAAATGACTTTTCCCTCTCCACCTAATGTTTTTTTAAAATATTGAACAATTTTATTTCTCGTTCCAGCACTTAATATTAGAATATTCATTTTAATTATCTCCTTACATTTTTCTAAAATCATCAAAGAATAACGGTGTTCCTCCCGTATGTATGAATAATACATGCGATCCTGATATGCTTTCTTTATCTATATACTTTTTCATTCCCAGGAAAGCCTTTCCAGTATAAGTTGAATCCAATGGCAGACCAAACCGAATCATGGCATCCTTTATCACTTCTCGTATTTCTTTACAATCCGCTCCGTACCCATCTCCAATATAATTATCAACAAATAAAGTATTTTTCTGTATTTCATCGTCGCTTATCCCTGGCATATATTCCTTAATACTGTCAATAACAATATTTCTGCCCCGAGGATTCTTTCTTGCAATACTAATCCCCACAATCTGTCGATCATCATGATTCTTTATTTGTCCACATACCAAACCTGCTTGTGTTGTACCTGTACCCGATGCAAAAAAAATATAACTAAATTTCACTCCCGTTTGCATCTCATATTCTCTTATTTCTTCGTAACACCTGACATACGCTTCTGTGCCAATATTACCATGACCACCACCAGGAATAAAAAATGGTTTTTTACCAATATTTCTTAATTTCTCAATCTTCTCTTTAATAGTATCATGAACTTCATTGATTGGAACTGTTTTAATATCTGCACCAAACAATTTCATAAATTTAGAGTTAAAAGTACTGTCTGCCACTTCACTAGGACCAATAATAAAACACGGTAAACCTCTTGCTGCTGCCATATTAGAAATGATTCTACAATGATTAGAATGACTACTTCCATATGTAACCACACAATCATAGCCGCCCTTTTCTATCTCTTCAAAAAACAGAACGCCTTTTCGCGCCTTATTTCCACCAAATGAATATGGCACTAGATCATCACGCTTTATATACAATTTATTTCCTTGTTCCATCCCAATATATACGATAGGTGTATTACATCTTAACTGTGTGTTTTCTATACTCATCAAAATCCTCCAGTGCGTTAAGCACTACCCCCTCATGTGATAACACGACTTTTATAGTATCAAAAAAAACTTTAATGTCTGTTAGAAAAGTAAGATGTTCCACGTACCAAACATCCATCTCAAACTTTTCTTCCCAAGTCGCTTTATTTCTTCCATGAACTTGCGCATATCCAGTTAGCCCTGGGCGTATACTATGGCGCAAATGTTCCCGTTCAGTATAGTACGGTAAATATTTAACCAATAATGGTCTTGGTCCAATTAAACTCATATCGCCCTTTACTATATTTGCCAGTTCAGGTAATTCATCAAGTGAAGTTGCTCTTAAAAAACGACCATACTTGTTTAATCTAACCTCATCAGGTAGCAATTTACCTTCTTTATTTTTTCGATTATCCATTGTGCGAAATTTTATTAATTTGAATATTTTTTCATCTTTTCCCGGCCGTTCTTGCATAAAGAAAGGATTTCCTCTCATAAATACCATACCCAGTACAATTAATATCAACAATAACGGTGAAAGTACAATTAAAGCAATCAAACTCAACGAAAAATCTATTACTCTTTTTAGATATTTTGCATACATATCAATTCTCCATATCTGATTTAATACTTATTCAAAGCACGCTTTTATTACTTCGATAATTCTATCCTGCTGCTCCGCAGTCATTTTATTATCACTTGGCAGGCATAATCCTCTTGCAAAAATATCCATTCCTACATCAGCGACACCACCAGCAATATACGCATTTGATCTTGCACGTCCATTGCCATCTCTAACAATAAATGGATTTAAACGATAAATCGGCTGCATATGCATTGGTTTCCAAATCGGTCTGCCCTCTGCATTAATAGAGGCAATTGCCTCCAGAATTTCAGTCGGGCATGTTTTCCCGGCTTTTTTGACATAGCAGACATCCTGCTCACCACGAACCTGTTTGCACATTGCGTCTTCGTCAATAATCAAGCAGGAAAGCCAATAGTTTGGTTCTGAATTTTCCAGATCCATTGGGTTCATGGATACTGGCAAATCTTTTAATCCCTCTTTATATCTTTCATAGATTGCTTTCTTCTGCGCAATATGCTCTTTCAGGTAAGAGAACTGTCCACGAACAACACCAGCAACCACATTACTCATCCGATAGTTGTATCCCAGTTCTTCATGCTGATACCATGCAGCATTTTCTCTCGCCTGAGTTGACCACTTACGAACCTTATTTGCAGCTTCTTCATCATCTGTCAGGAAGCATCCACCAGCACTACCAGTAATAATCTTATTTCCATTAAAAGAAATTGTGTTATATTTTCCAAATGTACCAGTCTGCACGCCTTTATATGTAGCTCCCATAGATTCTGCTGCATCTTCTACTAAAATGGCACCATGCTTTTTAATAATTGTATTTAACTCATCAACTTTACCCGGAGTTCCATAAAGATGTGCAACAACCACAACCTTTGTATCCGGATAAATTTCAAATGCCTTTTCTAATGCAACCGGGTCCATATTCCAAGTATCATATTCTGTATCAATAAATACTGGTTCTCCACCCTCGTATACAATTGGATTTACAGTAGCATCGAATGTCATATCAGAACAAAATACTTTCTTTCCTTCTAATGCGCCATGGCCTACCTTTGGCATTCCATATGCTTCAATTCCTGCCAGCTTCATAGATAAATGCAAAGAAGCTGTTCCGGCAGATAATGCAACTGCATGTTTGCATCCAATATATTCGCAGGCAAGTCTTTCCACTTCATTGATATTTTTTCCAACTGTTGACATCCAGTTAGTTTCATATGCTTCTTTTACATATTCAATTTCCGGGCCATGCATGGTCGGACTGCTTAACCATACTTTTGATTCGAATTTTTTGAAGTTGTTACTCTCTTTAAACATGATCTATTCCCTCTTGTCCTATATTGTTCTTTGTAATAGTTCCATTTCTTTATGCAATTTCTTTATTTACTTCTTCCGGTGTTTTGAATGTCGGAACAACCGATCTTAACGCTTCTTTTGCAATCAGATCATCCCCTGTGTCACAGGCATTTCTAAGCACGTCAATTTTTCTATATATTTCTTCTTTGCTTAATGCTGTATCTCTTTCAATAAAGATCAGGCTGTTATCTGTCTTATCCAGTTCTTCGGTCTTAACAAGCAATTCCTCATACAGTTTTTCTTCCGGTCTTAATCCGGTTTCAACAATTTCAATTCCCTGTACACCAGACAGACGAATCATATTTTCTGCCAAATCCATAATCTTTACCGGCTGTCCCATGTCAAGAACAAACAACTCTCCATTATTGGCAATCGCACCACTCTGAAGAACAAGCTGTGATGATTCCGGAATTGTCATAAAATATCTGATGATTCGCTTATCTGTAACTGTAACCGGTCCGCCATTAGCAATCTGGCGTTTGAACAACGGAATAACCGATCCGGCACTCCCAAGTACATTTCCAAACCGTGTAGCACTATATTTTACTTTTCCATGTGTACTTGCACTCTGAACAATCATCTCGCACATTCTCTTGGTTGCGCCCATAACATTTGTCGGATTAACTGCTTTATCTGTAGACACCATCATAAAGCGTTCCGCACCATACTCCTCACAAAGCTCCACCAGATTCTGTGTACCAAATACATTGTTGTAAATGGCTTCTACACAGTTATGCTCCATCAACGGGACATGCTTATGAGCGGCTGCATTGATAATGATCTGTGGATGATATTTTTCAAATACTCTTTCAAGTGCTTTTCTATGAGTAATAGAGCAAATTTCAATCTGCAAATCTAAGCTATTCCCATACGCTATTTTCAATTCCTGCTGAATGTCATAAGCACCATTCTCGTAAATATCAAGGATAATAATTTTCTTCGGCTGCATCTTCGCCAACTGTCTGCACAACTCAGAACCAATAGAACCACCGCCACCAGTGATCAGCACAATTTTGTCCTTGTAATATGCATTTGTTCTTTCATCAGAAACTACCAGTGGTTTTCTGAATAAAAGTTCCTCAATATCAAATTCTCTAAGATGTCTTTTCCCTCCTGCAGCATTTACCATATATTTTCTCGCCTGCCAATTTCACAGCCATATGTAATGCAGCGGTACCTGCTGATAATGCTACTGCATATTTACATCCAACCTTTTCACAAGTCTGGTGTTCTACTTCATTGATATTTGCACCAACTGTTGACATCCAGTTTGTCTCATAAGCTTCCATAACGTATTTCATGCTGTCCGGATACATAGTCGGACTGCTAAGCCAAACCTTTGACGGAAATTTCTCAAACGTATCATTTTTCTTAAACATCATTTTCTCCTTTTATAAGGCTGCAATTTTGTAGCCAGATTTTTTCAGTTTGTAATTACCTTTTTCCTCAGCCTTTTCTTTCAAATCAGCTTCCCTGTTAACTTCTTCCGGTTTCCTGAACGTTGGCACAGCCTTTCTCAATGCTTCACGTGCCATGTCATCATCACCGGTATCACAGGCATCCTGCAACAGGGCAAGACGTCTGCTGATTTCTTCTTCACTCAGTGCAGTATCTCTCTCAATGAAGATCATGCTGTTTTCAGTCTTATCCAGTTCTTCTGTTTTAACCAGCAGTTCCTCATAAAGTTTTTCTCCTGGTCTTAATCCCGTTTCAATAATCTGCACTCCATGTACGCCAGACAGACGGATCATATTCTCAGCCAGGTCATAAATCTTCACAGGTTTTCCCATATCAAGTACAAACAGCTCACCGTTCTTTGCCATTGCTCCACTCTGCAGTACCAGCTGGGATGCCTCCGGAATTGTCATGAAATAACGGATGATTCTCTTATCAGTAACAGTGACCGGGCCGCCGTTTGCAATCTGTCTTCGGAACAGCGGAATAACAGAACCTGCACTTCCCAGTACGTTTCCAAATCTGGTTGCACTGTACTTCACTTTTCCATGGGTACTTGCACTCTGCACGATCATCTCGCACATACGCTTAGTTGCACCCATTACGTTTGTAGGATTTACCGCCTTATCAGTAGAAACCATCATGAAACGTTCTGCCTCATATTTTTCGCACAGTTCCACCAGATTTCTCGTTCCAAATACATTGTTATAGATTGCTTCCACACAGTTATTCTCCATCAGCGGCACATGCTTATGAGCAGCCGCATTGATGATGATCTGCGGATGATGTTTCTCAAACACTTTTTCCAGTGCTTTCTTGTGAGTGATAGAGCAGATCTCAATCTGCAGATTCAAAGCACTGCCATAAGCAATCTTTAATTCCTGCTGGACATCATAAGCACCGTTTTCATAGATATCCAGAATAACTATCTTCTTCGGTGACATCTTTGCCAACTGTCTGCACAGTTCAGAGCCAATAGAACCGCCGCCACCGGTTATCAGAATCACCTTGCCTTTGTAATAGTCGTTGGTACGCTCATCAGTCACAGCCAGAGGCTTCCTGAACAGCAGATCCTCCGCATCAAACTCTCTTAAATGTCTCTTTCCGCCTGCTGCATAAACAGTCGGATAATCATAAACCTTTAACTTATACCCTGCTTTTTTGTAATAATCGTACAGAGCTTTTTTCTTATCTACATCCATGGACGGTATGGCAAAGACAATCTCCTGTACCTCATACTCGCCTAACTTTCTAAATGTTGCTTCATCCTCAGACCATACAGGGATTCCCTGGATCTCACGTCCTACTTTATCCTGGTTCGTATCAATAAAACATCTCGGTATGTAAGCAGCTTCTTTATTATTAAGCAGTTCTTCTGCAAAGCTGACTCCAACACGTCCAGCTCCGATGATTGCAATTTTAATCTTCTGGACTTCCTTATCACTGGCTGCCTTCACACCGGAAACAGTGTATAAAACCCATGACAGAAATCGTCCAAATGCTGTTTCCTGATTCCCGCATTTATATGCATAGCGATATGCCATACGGAGTGTCAGTGCACCAAGCAGGTTCAGGCATGCCAGACACAGCATCCTCGCAAAAGTAATCTTTTCTATCGGCAGCAACATTTCTAAACACATATAAACCAGAAAAGCTACCGCATCTGTACACAGTAATCTGATGTAACACTGAATGCCGCCATATCTCCAAATCTGACCATATACATTTCCAATCAGTCTGCTGGCAAAAATACATACCAGTGCTAATGCTGCCTGCTGCACCATTCCGTTATATGTGAGCTTGTCATTACCTCCATAAAGCCCCAGAAGTAACACTGCCGCCAGAGCAAACACAAGCAGATCAAATAAAACCAGTGTCCAGCGAATATTTCTTTTTTTACGTTTCTTATCCTTCATCTGTACCTCTCTTCTCACCAGATTTCCTTCCTGTTATCCGGCACTTTTCTTTTAATAAATATTTTTCTTTTCTTCTGTGAACATGTTTTACTGGGTGAAGGACACAGCCAGACGCACCCCGGACCTTCGAAGTACCCTCTTATAACCGTCAGTTTTTATTTTTCCTGTCATATCTTATACTCCCCCCCAACAAATTGGAACGTCTAATACGGCAGACAGTCTTTCTAAATCACCGCACAAACCAGTTCTAAAAGACTCTTATTCAAACCTCCTTAGCATGATTTTTCCAAACTGAAAGAACCATCATAACGAACCTTGAACCTGCCATAACACATCTGACCATCTGTTTTTTGGTCATTACACAACAAACAGGATTCCTACAGCCTAAAGCACCTCAGATTCTTTGCATCTACAAGCATTCTGAGCTGTTTGTTCTAAACTGTCGCAATCCTCATATCACAGGAATACCACCCGAAATGGGTATGATTATCAAGAAAATTCATTGGACTAACCTCGCGAAACCCTCTGTTTTCAAGACTTTTACGGGTTTGTCCTATTATATCGTACCCATCAAGGGATGTTTTCCTGATAAATTCCCCGATTCCGGTTTTTCTTGTCCCGTCTGGAAGAATTTTATTTCCGATCACGCGTGGATCGAAGTCAAGCTTGAACATACGCCCATCACTCATTTTATTCTGTGCCATAAGTTCTGCTTTGCGTTCTTCTGCATCCATGTACATACTTCGAAATTTATACATTTTGAATGGCTTTCCATTCTGACCGATTCGTGTCTGTGAAAAAAAACCGGACCTGGCGAACTGATGTAAATAGCCGGTGCCACAAAAATAAAGATAATGCCTGTCAGGAAACATCCTACAAGTCCTCCCAGGATATCTAGCGCTCTTTTGGCAAATGCCTGCCTGTCTGTAGCATAGTTCATAGTAGTTGTCAGAACTGTATATCCGCCTACAGTTTCTACAAACTGTTTCTGTCCCGGAGCACTTTTTACTTTTGCCAGATTTACATGAACCACCATTCCCATCTCCAGAAGTTCCTGAATTAATTCATCCGGGTATAAGTAAGGCTCATCTACATTTACAAAAACTTCGTCTACCCACTGCTGGCAGATGTAGGATGCTGCATTCTTCAGATCTGCTACTACGGGAATTCCTGAAATCTCCCTGCCGACTGCATCTTTATCAACGATTATCAGACCATTGATGTTGTATCGATTGTAATTGTATTCTTTTACATTCTGGATTATTTTTGACGCATAGTCATAGTTCGTTACGATATATAACGAATGCTCCCCACCTTCTGCCATTTTATGAATCAGATGTTTTTTCCATGCTATTCTTGTACCATAGGACAGAAATACGTAAAGTACTCCCATTAAATATAGAACAGTTCTTGAGAAGCTGTGTCCAGCACTGACAGTAAACAGATACAGACCACTTGTCAGTTCCAACAGGATCATCTGCCGGATAACAGAACGTAATTCCTGATAGCGGTCTCTTCTCAAAACTCCTTTGTAAGATTCAAACATAATGATCAGGAATAAATCCCCCACTATTACAAAGATCATCATATTATGATAAATTTCTAATCTGAACAGGTTCTGAACAGAACCGTTTCGAATCAGACATGCAAATATTAAAGATAGAAATAAACATATAAGATCTATCAATATGAAGTCTTTGTGCTTATACCATCCTCTTGACTTTTTCCTATACATACGGTCTTCCTTATTCTCTCCTTCTGTTTCTTATTTATTTTTGAATACATCTTCAGTCTGTTTGCTGTTTATCTGTCTGATATATTCAAACAAGCCAAATAAGCTGCGTTTTTCCCCAGCTTACGAAATTTTTATTTATATTTACTGCATTTTTCTTTTTCATCTTTCACATCATCCTTTTGAAATAATTTCCAGACCTGTACGCAACTCCCACTGACCTTCCCCTTCCGGGAGCATCAGCCATGCCAGACGTTTATGTCTGTCTATTCTTCGGATAAATTTCTCTCTTCCCTGCAGAGGTCCCTGTGTCACATATGTTGTGCCGTCTTTGATATAGCCTGTTGACATGGAGATAGTTTTCGTCTCCGGCTGCATCAGTTCTTTCAGGAACTCTTCCTGTTCCAAACGTAAAGATGTTATGCCGGACATGACATCTTCTGCCAGGAAATCTGAGCAATGCTGTCTGCTCAGTGTGCTTTTCAGTTCCTTTTTGTCTCTGCATTCTATGAAGAAACAATTCCTAAACAGCGGTTTCTTCTCTATATGCCAGGAACCCTGATATTTCTTCATGCAGTCATATGTAGGAATAAAAATTTTCCTTTTATCTTCTGCAGACAATTGGGTATCGTAAAATTTTTTAAAGTCTGTAATAATGTTTTCCGTACATTCGTACACGAACAACATGGCGAAGGTCACCTCATTTTCCAACTGGCTTCGCAGAGTATTTCACTCTGTGAGACGTTTTCTCTTGGATACAATATTTTTTAACTACGGACAATTTTACATAATGTGACACATTTTGTCAATATTTATAAAGCAATCTGCTGAATTCTATGCTTCTTTGCCAAAGCATATTTGTATTATCATTCGTTTTTATGAAATTTTTAATGAGGTTCACCTTTTAATTCGCCATATAGAGTTAAATGCTTTAGCTCATTCACCGTAAATAAAACCGTCATGCGGAGGAAATTGAAAGGAGAACCAATAATTATGTCACGAAAAGGTGAAAACATTTATAAGCGAAAAGATGGACGCTGGGAAGGAAGATACATCAAAGCACGTTCACAGAGTGGAAAAGCTGTTTACGGATATGTATATGCTCCCACCTACAAAGAAGCAAAAAGAAAACGCAGCCAGGCTATTATTAATATAGAATCAAATCTGACTGCTTTTCACAAAATTTCCGAAAATACAATACCGCCATGTTTTATCAGAAAACTGGCAAATGACTGGATGAATTCCATACAGTCCCAGATCAAGAAATCTTCTTACGTTAAATATCACAACATACTTCATTCTTATATTCTTCCTGAATTTGATAATGTTCCGTTAAACGAACTCACCTCATCCCGGATACAGAAATTCTGCGATGACCTTCTTATCCATGGTGGCTCATCCGGAGAGGGACTTTCACCAAAGACAGTTCTGGATATTCTGTCTCTGATGAGAAGTCTGCTCAGATATGCCCAGATTCAGGGATATCAGCCGCCAAGCAACGGAAAAGATATCCTCATCCGCCAGACTGCACCGGATACAGTCGTAATTCCACGTTCCTCTCAGGAAATTCTTTGCCGATATCTTTATGCCAATATGTCAGAACGTAATCTTGGAATTCTGCTGTGTCTTTTTACAGGAATGAGGGTGGGCGAAATCTGTGCACTGAAATGGGAAGATTTTTCATTTCAGGAAAAATCCATTCATGTCCATAATACAATGCAGCGATTGCAGATTCCGGATTCTACCACACAGAAAACCTGTGTTGTGATTACATCACCCAAGAGTAAATGTTCTATCCGTACAATTCCAATCCCCGATAGACTGATCCAACTCATTCAGAAGGAATTTCCCAATCGTCAGGGATATGTTCTTGCCACTGTCAATGAAAAATATATTGAACCCCGTACTATGCAAAATTATTTTCGCTATGTACAGAAACAGTGTGGTCTAGTTCCTGTAAATTTTCATGCACTGAGACACACATTTGCCACACGCTGTATTGAATTTGGCTTTGATATCAAAAGCCTGAGCGAAATTCTTGGACATGCCACTGTAAACATTACCCTGAACCGATATGTACATCCGTCTATGGAACTCAAACAGCAAAACATGCAAAAACTTTCCAGTTTATTAACCGTCATATAACTGCCGTCAAATCCCCCGAAAGTCCCGTAAACAGGGAATGTCGGGGGATTTTTACGTAGAGTGAAATACTCTGCGAAACCAGCAAGACCATTTTGGACTCACTTAATATAAAAAGCAAAGGAATAAATACATGATTACTATTCCCTGTTTACGACGGTTTATTCTTTTTTCGCTTAAAGAACTAATTGTTCTTATTATATCAGACTTTTATTCATTCAGCAAGATCTTTTGTTCTGAAAACGGGCAAAAAAATACCCTGCCTGTTTTTGAACCGGCAGGGTTAATACAATCATAATATTTTACTTTTTAAAGTGGATAGTAATGATATAGTGTTTCAGAAGCAAGAGTTCTTTACATTTCTCTATCGTAATGTAATAACATATCTGCATATACCTGCAGCATTCTTTGTTTCTCCGGGGACATGGTGCGATATGCACTTATGAGCCATTCCTCATTCTCATAATTGTCTTTCTCAAGTAATTCTCCCAGAGGAACCTGCAACACATTGCAGATCAGAAGCATGTTATATAAATACGGCTTTGTTTTCCCGTTTAACAGATTGCTCATACTGGATGTGGACATTCCTGTTGCTTTTGCCAGGGCATACTTTGATATATTTTTTTGTTTTCGGAGTATATTCAATTTATCAAGCATATGCTGATAATCTTTGTCGGGGGTGTACATGGATGTGTTCTCCTTATTTTATATATTTTTTTAAGAAATTTCTCTTCTGCGCTTTTCTTTCTGTTTCTACTGACCGCAATTTTGTCATTATTGCACAAGGTCGAGATCCATAAGACCATGGGAACCTAAATATTTAAGGTTCCCTGGGAGTCGTGACTGGATGATCATTCATCGCTTACTTTATTCCAGATAACAGTCCTTCCCAACAGATGCCCTGCCGCTCAGTACACTGTTATAGCCAGACACATCACTGCGAATACTGCTTCCCACTTTCCGGCTTCATCCCAGATAATGGTACTCATCCACACCTCCGTTCATCAGCGCCCCGGTATCAATATCCACACAGCCGGATTCATTGACTGTTCCTGCTTTCTGCAGAACCTCCACACACATATCTAGATTTTTAAACAGTATATTGTTCCGTTCGGGCATTTTCTGGAAGCTTATCGTTTAACGAATAAAAATACCTCTTATATCGTATTGACCGTTCAATATACCATTGTCCTGACGACCGAATTCTCTCTTTAATAACTTCATTCCCTATATTTTTGTACAGTATTTCAAAATCTTCCATCTCAGTTATTTTCATTTTGTTTTTCATTATTCTTGCTCCCTTATATTTGTGATTTTAATATTTTTCCAGATAATATTTCTATTGGTTGTTTCCAATGGTTGTTTCTAATCTTATCTGTTTGAATAATCCGGTGCCCGTGTCCCTGCTGTCCGGTGACAGGAAACCGCAAATCCG
>ERZ773118.524-NODE-524-length-40905-cov-6.0343_pt1 | contig 40905 bp, 35 predicted proteins | sample MGYA00580562_ERZ773118 | MGnify/ENA primary metagenome ERZ773118 (study PRJEB29015, sample SAMEA2737878) | human gut metagenome | biome: human gut; feature: human-associated habitat; material: faeces | place: China | collected 2012 ... | reverse complement strand
CCCCGCAAATACCACAGGAGGTTATAGAAATGAAACGAGGAAAGAAATACGTGGAGGCTGCTAAGGCAGTTGACCGCGCAACATTATACGATACTAATGAAGCTATCAGCTTAGTTAAAAAAGCTGCTGTTGCCAAATTTGACGAGACTATCGAAGTTCATATCCGCACAGGCTGCGATGGACGTCATGCAGATCAGCAGATCCGTGGTGCAGTAGTTCTGCCACATGGTACAGGTAAAACTGTTCGCGTTCTTGTATTCGCTAAGGATGCAAAAGCTGAGGAAGCTAAGGCTGCAGGTGCTGATTTCGTTGGCGCTGAGGACCTTATTCCGAAGATCCAGAATGAGGGATGGCTTGACTTCGACGTTGTTGTAGCAACTCCGGATATGATGGGTGTTGTTGGACGTCTTGGTCGTGTACTTGGACCGAAAGGTTTAATGCCTAACCCGAAGGCTGGTACTGTAACTATGGATGTTACAAAGGCTATCAATGATATCAAAGCTGGTAAGATTGAGTATCGTCTTGACAAATCAAACATTATCCATGTGCCGATCGGTAAAGCTTCCTTTACTGAGGAGCAGTTAAGCGACAACTTCCAGACGCTGATTGGAGCTATTGTAAAGGCTAGACCTAGCACACTGAAAGGACAGTATTTAAAGAGCGTTGTTATTGCTCCGACAATGGGTCCTGGAGTGAAGATCAACCCGATCAAGTTAGCTTAATAGATGAAAATGAAGAGCACTCACCGCGAGGTGGGTGCTTTTTTTCATGTCATAATTTTGATATTTTATAGTGAGTTTTGGTATATGTTTTTTATCATATGAGATATCATATGGGAAAATCGGGTCAATATAAAGACCAGGAGGAGTGTGCAGGGATGAAATATGGATATTTTGATGATAAGAAACGAGAATATGTGATTACCAGACCAGATACACCAGCGCCTTGGGTAAACTATCTGGGAGATCCTGAGTATGGTGCCATTGTGTCCAATAATGCAGGCGGATACAGCTTTGTAAAGTCTGGGGCTAACGGAAGAATTTTACGTTATGTTTTTAATCAGTTTGACGAGCCGGGAAGATATATTTATCTGAGGGACAATGAAACGAAAGATTTTTGGTCAGCGTCATGGCAGCCTGTAGGAAAGGATCTTGAAAAATATAAAAGTGAATGTCACCACGGTACTGCTTATACCAGGATGATGGCAGATTACAGCGGTATTCATTCTGAGGTTAGGTATTATGTACCCCTGGGACAGTCTTATGAGGTGTGGAGCCTTTGTGTGGAGAACTGTTCTGATAAGGAAAGAGAAATTAATGTAACCGGATATGCGGAATTTACCAACAACAGCAACTATGAGCAGGATCAGGTAAATCTGCAGTATTCCCAGTATATTACCAAAACTGTTTTCAGAGGAAACCGTGTACGCCAGATGATCCATGCAAATCTGGATCGTCTTGATGAAGGGGAAAAGGTAGATAACAAAGATGTGACAAATCGGTTCCTGGGTCTGGCCGGCGTGCCAGTGGATTCCTGGTGCGGTGAAAAAGAAGCATTTCTGGGGAGATATCACGGTTATGGAAACCCGGTAGGAGTAATTGACGGCAAGCTTAATTGTGAGGGAAATTATAATGAAAACAGCTGTGGTGCATTGACAGCAGTGTTAAAGCTTGCCCCGGGAGAAAAGAAAGAGATGGCTTTTCTTGTAGGTATGAAAAAAAATGACGAGGCAGAAGCGATTGTTGCGCGTTATGACCAAAATTGCCAGCAGGTTTGCGAAAGGGAACTGGAAGAACTGATCAGTTACTGGCATGGACAGCTTTCACATTTTCAGATAAAAACTCCAAGTAATGAATTTAATACCATGATCAACACATGGAACGCTTACAACTGTTTTATGACTTTTATCTGGTCCAGAGCAGCATCCTTTACTTACTGCGGTCTGCGCAATGGATATGGATACCGCGACACTGTGCAGGATATTCAGGGCGTGATCCATCTGGCACCTGAAATGGCAGCGGATAAGATCCGTTTTATGTTGTCTGCCCAGGTAGATAATGGTGGTGGTCTGCCTCTTGTTAAATTCACCCACAATCCAGGACATGAGGATACGCCGGACGATGCTTCTTATGTACAGGAAACAGGGCATCCGGCATATCGTGCTGACGATGCTCTATGGCTTTTTCCAACTGTATATAAGTATGTGTCAGAGACAGGAAATGTAGATTTTATTGATGAGGTAATCCCATTTGCCAATAAAGATGAAGGAACAGTATATGAGCATCTGAAACGTGCGATCCAGTTCTCGATGGAACATCTTGGAAAACATGGAATGCCGGCGGGACTTTATGCAGATTGGAACGACTGCCTGAGGCTTGGAAAAGATGGAGAATCTACTTTTGTAGCTTTGCAGTTTTATTATGCAATGACCATTTTGAAGGAGTTTGCGGCTTACGAAAAAGATGAAGAATATATCTCATATCTGGAAAAAAGCCAGGAAAAGCTTGGGGAACTGATTGAAAAGCTTTGCTGGAATGAAGACCGGTTTATCCGCGGTTTTACAGAAGCAGGAGAAATAATCGGACAGCGTACAGATCCGGAAGCAAATATGTGGCTGAATCCCCAGAGCTGGGCTGTGATCAGTGGGCTTGCAACAAAGGCGCAGTCAGAACTGGCACTTGAGCAGGTTTATGAAAGACTGAATACAGAGTATGGTGCTATTCTCATGGATCCCCCATATCACGCACATGCTTTTGACGGCGCACTGGCTGTAATTTATAATGCAGGAACAAAAGAAAATGCAGGAATTTTTTCCCAGTCACAGGGATGGATCATTTTGGCAGAAGCATTAATGGGACATGGAGAAAGAGCATTTGGCTACTTTATGGAAAATGCTCCGGCTGCACAGAATGATAAGGCGGAGATCCGCAGGCTTGAGCCATATTGCTATGGTCAGTTTACAGAGGGGAAAGCAAGTCCGAATTTTGGCCGTTCTCATGTACACTGGCTTACTGGAACTGCGTCTACTGTTATGGTAGGATGTGTGGAAGGCATTCTTGGAATGCGTCCTGATTTCTATGGTCTTCGTATCGCACCGTCCATACCGAAAGAATGGGATGGATTTGAAGTCGAAAAAGATTTCCGCGGCTGTCATCTGCACATTAAAGTGCAAAATCCGGGACATGCAGAGAGTGGATTTAAGAAACTTACTGTAAACGGTGAAGAGTTAAAAGATAATTATATTCCACAGGATAAGCTGACTGCTGAAACTGAGGTTGAATTGTATCTGTCGTAAAAATTTAGTAGGCCTGGTGGGTGGACGCAGGCAGAAAGCGAGAAACATTGATGAAACATATAGAATTTCAGGATAAAAACGGAAGCTTTATTATACATGATCCGGAAAATTATAGTGGTCTGTATCTGCCTCTGGCGGGAGAAAAAGGACTGAAATCCAGTATCACCCCTAATCTGGGAGGTGACAGCAAAACAGATCAGAATCATTTCCTTCTTGAGCCTGTAAGTATTGAAAACCTGCATAATAACCGAAATACCAGAAATTTCTGGTGTCAGGTATATAAAAACACAGAAGCAGGTGATACTGCTCTGTCTGGAGCAGATCCGAAGCTTCTGGGCTGTTGGTCTGTCTGTGGAAATTCCGCAGAACAGGAATTTCAGAAATTTACAGATAAGCAGGACGAAAGCACACTGGAAGCTGGTTTTATGTGGCAGAAGATTTCCCGAAAATCACAAAAATATGGTCTTCAGGCAGAAGTAACTTCTTTTGTTACAATTTCCGGGGACATGGAAGTAGAATATGTGGAAATCACAAATATTTCCGAAAAAAAAGTGGAAATTGTGCCAACAGGTGCAATTCCAGTATATGGAAGAAGTGCAGATAATCTTCGAGATCACCGCCATGTTACCTCCCTTCTCCACCGAATTCGGACCACCGATTATGGTGTGGAAGTAACCCCGGTTTTGTCCTTTGACGAGCGGGGACATCAGAAAAATAATACTACATATTTTGTATACGGTTCAGATGAAAACGGAGAGAAGCCGGAGTCATTTTATCCTACGGTGGAGGAGTTTATAGGAGAAGGCGGAACCTTTCTGAATCCAGAGGCAGTAAGAATTAATAAGCCCGGAAAACCCTCTGGAACAGAACTTCAGGGAAAAGAGGCTGTTGGAGGCATCCGATTCAGCCGGAAAACACTGAAACCAAGGGAAACAGCTGGTTATATTTTACTATGTGGGATTGCAGATGCCGGTGAGCAGCAGTTCCCAAGAAAGGAGAATACAGATAAAAAGGCAATAGATCCGGCAAAAGCTTCTAAATGGATAGAGTCGTTGACTTCTGGCTGCAGGACCCGCTCCCAGGTACGGAATATGCTGGAAGAAGTAAAAGAACACTGGATTCGGAAGGTTAATGTAGCGTTTGAAACTGGAAGCGAAGATGCGGATAATTATCTGAAATGGATCTGTTTCCAGCCAATCCTCAGAAGAATTTATGGATGTTCTTTTCTCCCCTATCATGATTATGGAAAAGGGGGACGCGGCTGGCGCGATTTATGGCAGGATTGCCTTGCCTTGTTGATCATGGAGCCATCTGAGGTAAGACAGATGATCATTGATAATTATGGAGGTGTTCGTATTGATGGAACAAATGCCACAATTATAGGAAGTGGTCAGGGAGAATTTATTGCAGACAGGAATAATATTACCCGTGTATGGATGGATCATAGCTTTTGGCCGTTTGTAACTACGAAGCTTTATTTGGATCAGACCGGGGATCTTGATGTTTTATTTGAGAAGATTCCATATTTTAAGGATCTTCAGTCAAAACGCGGAACAGCTCATGATGAAGAATGGAACAGCAGTTATGGTAATTTACAGAAAACAGATGCTAATGAAATATATCATGGAACTGTTCTGGAACATATTCTTCTTCAAAATCTGTGCGCATTTTTTGATGTGGGAGATCATAATGAAATGTGTCTGCATGGAGCAGACTGGAATGATGCCTTAGACATGGCCTGGGAAAAAGGTGAGAGTGTGGCCTTTACCTGTGCTTATGCCGGAAATTTGAAGGATATCGCTTATGTGCTTAGAGAAATAGAGAGTGTTCAGGGAATTAACAGGATTGAGCTTGCAGAAGAAATGGAATGTCTGTTTGCCTGTGGAAAACAGTTATATGAAAACCCTGAGAAAAAACAGAAGGTTTTGAAGCAATATACTGATTTGAGTGCCCATAATCTCAGTGGAAATAAAGTAGTGCTTTCTCTGAAAATGGTATGCAGCAATCTGGAAGAAAAAGCAGACTGGCTCGTGGAAAATATTCGGAAAAATGAATGGATCCAGGATGGGGATAAAGGCTGGTTTAATGGATATTATGATAATCATGGAAGAAAAGTAGAATATAGCGCGGTTTCAGATGAAACCGACAATAAAGCTGGTGCAGAGTGTAACACCCGAATGATGCTTACCGGACAGGTATTTGCTGTCATGAGTGGTACCGCTACAGAGGAACAGATCCAGGCAATCTGCAGGAGTGCAGATGCATATCTGTATGACAGGAAAGCCGGCGGATACCGCCTGAATACAGATTTCAAAGAGGAAAAATTTGACCTGGGAAGAATGTTTGGATTTGCATATGGAGAAAAGGAAAATGGTGCCGTCTTTTCCCATATGGCAGTTATGTATGCCAATGCATTGTACAAAACCGGTCACGCCAAAGAAGGATACAAAGTTCTTCAGACTCTGCTTGATACTGCAATGGATTTTGAACGCAGCAAAATGTACCCGGGAATCCCGGAATATTTCGATAATCAGGGAAGAGGCTTATACGCATATCTGACCGGAGCTGCAAGCTGGTATATGCTGACCATGATAACAGAAGTTTTTGGAGTAAAAGGCCAGCTGGGCGATATGGTGATAGCACCTGCACTTATGCCTGAGCAGTACGATCAGGAAGGAAAAGCTTCCTTGAAAATAGAATTTGCCGGAAGGAAATTTTCCATTCATATTTTTAACAGGGAGAAAAAAGAATGGAATAAAGTGCAGATAAAAGAAGCCTTTTGTGATGGTACTTTGCTGTCGGCAGAAGGCGGCAGGCAGGCTCGCCTGAAGCGCTCTGAAATAGAAAAACTGACTTTGGAAAAAGTACATGAAATTAATATTATTTTGAACTAATCTGGATAAAGAATTAGAAAAATGACCAGATATTCAGGAATAACAATGCATAAATAAAGGTTATTCCTGAATATCCGGTCTTTTTATGTAAGGCGGAGAATTATGCATTGCAGGAGCCTTACGTGCTAGAGCCTGTTTGAAAAATCATTCCCGCAATCTGCACGCCCCACTTTGCGGTATATTTTGCCCGAATTCAGTTGCCGTAGCCCGCTACGGCGCCTTCATCCGGACAAAATCTTCCACAAATTGTGACGCACATCTTGCAGAAAGCTTTTTTCAAACACGCTCTAGGTCAGCTTACCACATGGATTTATAATACCTATCCCTGTATTTTTTTGGAGTCAGACCAGTGAAATTTTCGAATACCTGAATAAAGTGACTCTGGGAAGAGAAGGATAGGTAATTGGCGATGTCAACTACTGCTTTGTCCGAGTAGCGAAGAAGATGTGTGGCTTTTTCTATTTTTTTCTCCCTTATGTAGTCACTGATGGAAATTCCAAGATTTTGTTTGAATACCCTGGATAGATAATTCTGGGAAAGACCGGTGTGGCAGGCAAGGTCTTCTATGGTGATACGGTCCTTTATATGAGCATAGATGTAATCAATGCACTGCATAACTGGCTTGGAAAGTACGGATAATTTTTTTTGCAGGATCATTTTTCCGGTAAAATCCTTTGCCATAGTGTGGTGAAGGTCTGCAATCTGTCGCAGGGAAGTGCAGGAATCCATTTTTAAAATGTAAAAGTCACTAAGCCGGTAGGCCTGCTCTGCCTCCATTCCTCCGTCAATGCAATATCTGGTAAGCATCGCAGCTGTAACCACAAAGTGGTATTTCAGATTCGTGACAGGGTTTCTGGAAAGGACTCCGGTTCCCTCCAGATTCGTAAAAGAATCTGCATTACAGTTCTGTATGACAGTTTCCATATCTCCGGTTTTTACTGCCGTATAAAAGGAATATTCAACAGAAGGCGGCCTGTGCTTGGATTCAGTTTCGTTTTCTTCAAATTCTGTGTTGTACCAGTCTTTTGATATTGCCATGTAATCCCCTCCAAAACAAAAATGTGTCATTTTTTATATTATGACATGAATCTGATATTTTGTTAAGAGAAATAATATAATGTCAAAAATAAAAATGGTATATTTATTGCACCAAAGAGATACAGCATTAAGAAAATGCTCAAAAAAGGAGGATCTTTTATATGAAGAAGAGAGCAGTATCTATGTTACTTACAGCTGTTATGGCAGTTACCGGTATGGCTGCAACAGCAACCGTAGCACATGCAGAAGGAGAAGAGGGAAAGGTTATTAACATCTATTCCTGGAACGATGAGTTCCGTACACGTCTGGAGGCTATTTATCCAGAAGTTGAGTCCACTTCCAGCGATGGAACTGTTACAACCTTAAAAGACGGAACTGAGATCCATTGGATCATCAACCCAAACCAGGATGGTGTTTACCAGCAGAAGCTTGATGAGGCGCTTCTGAATCAGGCTGATGCATCTGATGATGATAAAGTAGATATTTTCTTAACTGAGACCGATTATGTTTTCAAATATACAGACAAAGATGCAGATGTAGCAATGCCGCTTACAGATCTTGGAATTGACCCGGATACAGATCTTGCAGATCAGTACGATTTCACAAGAACAACTGCTTCTGACTCTGACGGAGTACAGAGAGGTTCTACATGGCAGTGCTGCCCAGGAACCCTGGTATACCGTCGTGATATTGCAAAAGAAGTTTTTGGAACAGATGATCCGGCAGAAGTAGGCGAGAAAGTAAAAGACTGGGATACAATGAAAGAGACTGCTGCTCAACTGAAGGAGAAAGGTTACTACACATTTGCTTCTTATGCAGATACCTTCCGTTTATATGGAAACAGCATCACACAGTCCTGGGTACAGCCTGGTGAGACAACCATTACAGTTGACCAGAAGATTATGGATTGGGTAAATGATTCAAAAGAGTGGCTGGATGCAGGTTTCCTTAACCCGACTGTAAAAGGACAGTGGAACGATGACTGGAACAAAGCTATGGGCTCTCAGTCAAAAGTATTTGCATTTCTGTTCCCGGCATGGGGAATCGACTTTACATTAAGTCCAAACTGGGATGGCGATGCAGGTTCATGGGCAGTTACAAATCCTCCACAGGAATACAATTGGGGCGGTTCTTACATTCATGCAGCAACAGGTACTGATAATCCAGAGCATGCAAAAGACATTATCCTTGCTATGACTGCAGACAAAGACAACCTGTTAAAGATTTCTAAGGATTATTCAGACTTCACAAATACAAAGAGTGGTATGGCAGAGGCTGCTACAGATGATGCAAACTTCTCTTCTGAGTTCCTTGGCGGACAGAACCCATTTGCATATTTTGCACCTGTTGCAGAGAACATTAAGATTGCTCCGCTTTCTGCCTATGACCAGGGATGCGTAGAACTGATCCAGAATTCCTTCAGTGATTATTTCCAGGGAAATGTTGACTTTGATAAAGCAAAGGCAAACTTCGAGACTGCTATTAAAGAGCGTTATCCTGAGATCTCTGAGGTTAAATGGCCGGAATAATGTAGATAGTTCTGAGGATTTTGTTTGCAAAAACATCTTGCAGAATACTATTAAAAAAATAATGTCCATGTGACATTTGAAAATTGGTATAAGGAACGTGGAGAGGATCCTGTAACATAGGATTCTCTCCTGTTCTGTAAGATGTGTGTAAAGGAGAACTGTTATGAAGAAAAACAAGAAAAGCATTAATTATGGAAAATGGGGCTACCTGTTTATCCTTCCTTTTTTTATAATCTATTTGATTTTTTCTTTGATTCCATTGGTTGATACGGTCCGTTACAGCTTTTTTGAATATTTCCGTTCTGGAATTAAAGAAATCGGACCCAATTTTATTGGAATGGCAAATTACATCAGTCTGCTGAAATCCGATATGTTTAAATATGGAGCAAACACATTGATTCTGTGGCTGATCGGATTTGTGCCGCAGATTGTGGTTGCGTTAGTTCTGGCAGCCTGGTTTACAGATGCCCGTTTGAAAATAAGAGGAAAACAGTTTTTTAAAGTGGTAATATATCTGCCGAACCTGATTATGGCATCTGCATTTGCACTTTTATTTTTTACTATGTTTTCTACAAACGGACCAATAAATTCTATTCTGATGTCTCTTGGATGGATTAAAGACCCTATTGATTTTATGGGATCTGTAGTTGGAACAAGATCATTAATTGGCTTTATGAACTTCCTTATGTGGTTTGGAAATACAACGATTATGCTGATGGCGGCTGTTATGGGTATCAGTATGGATATTTTTGAGGCTTCTGACCTGGATGGCTGCAATAGTATTCAACGTTTCTATTATATTACATTGCCGCTGATCAGACCGATTCTTGCATATACATTGATCACATCTATAATTGGTGGTCTTCAGATGTTTGATGTACCACAGATCCTGACAAATGGACAGGGTAATCCAGATAGAACGTCTATGACGCTGATCATGTTCCTGAACAGTCATCTGAAGAGTAAGAACTATGGTATGGCTGGTGCATTATCTGTTTACCTGTTTATTATCAGTGGTATTTTATGCTTCATCGTATATCGCATGACCAATGATAATGATCCGGATGGTTCCAAAAAGGCTGCAAAAAAACGTGCTAAGGAAGAAAGGAGAAGATTAAGAAGATGAAGAAGAAAGCAGGAAGCCAATTCAGAACAGTTTTCGCACATATCGTACTGATTCTTCTGTCTTTTATGTGCCTGTTCTTCTTTTACGTATTGATAATTAATGCAACCAGATCTCATGGGGATCTGCAGAAAGGTTTCTCAGCACTTCCAGGAAAATATTTCCTTGAGAATCTGAAAAACGTGGCAAACGACGGAAGCTTTCCAATGTTTCGGGGAATTTTGAACAGTGTGATCGTATCTTCCTGCAGTGCCGCACTTTGTACATATTTTTCATCCCTTACGGCATATGGTCTTTATGCTTATGAGTTTAAGGCAAGAAAGGTTGCTTTTACATTTATCATGGCAATTCTTGTAATGCCAACGCAGGTTACTGCAATGGGATTCCTTCGTCTGGTTACGAAGATGGGATTATATGATTCCCTTCTGCCGCTGATCATTCCCTCCATTGCATCTCCAGCTGTATTTTATTTTATGTACAGTTATCTGCAGTCATCTCTGCCGCTTTCTCTTGTAGAGGCTGCCAGAATCGATGGTTCCGGAGAATTCCATACCTTTAATCGCATTGTGCTTCCAATTATGAAGCCTGCAATTGCAGTTCAGGCGATTTTTACATTTGTTGGTTCCTGGAACAACTACTTTGTACCGGCCCTGATCATCCAGTCCAAGAGTAAAATGACGGTGCCGATTCTGATCGCTACTCTTCGTGGTGCTGATTATATGAATTTTGATATGGGTAAAATTTACATGATGATCACAGTTGCGATCGTGCCGATCATTGTTGTGTACCTGCTTCTTTCCAAGTATATTATTGCAGGTGTTACCCTTGGTGGTGTCAAAGAGTAATGGCGTTTACACAGTTTAAGCACAGTGGGACTTTGAATCCGGAAATATCTGTCTGCGAGAAAAAGCATAGCTCTTTTGCAGAAAAAGCGGCAGAGGAAGGCATTGTTCTATTGAAAAATGAAAATATTCTTCCCATTTCATTATCTGCATCGGTTGCCCTTTTGGGCATCGGTGCGGATAAAACTGTAAAAGGGGGGATTGGTTCCGGAGATGTAAATAACAGGCAGAATATTACCATTTACGAAGGAATGGAAGAATCCGGAATTCGGATCACCAGCAGGGACTGGCTGGATGATTATGAACATCGCTATCAGAAAGCGAGACTTATATGGAAAGAGAAAATTCTTGAAGAAGCAAAGCATGTAAATAATCCTTTTGATGCCTATGCATCCAATCCATTTATCATGCCGGAGGGGCGTCCTGTTTCTGAAATGGATATCCAGGAAGCTGAAATTGTTGTTTATGTAATCAGCCGTATTTCTGGTGAAGGAAAAGATCGTCGTCTTGAAAAAGGTGACTATTATCTTAGTGAACGAGAAGAGAAAGATATTCTTTTTCTAAACAGCAGAAGTGTGCCTATTGTTCTGCTTATAAATGCCGGTGGTCCTGTGGAGCTTACAGATATTCTGGAAAAAGCGCAGTGGATAAAAGGTATCCTCAATATTTCCCAGCTTGGACAGGAGGGGGGACGTGCGGTTGCAAGGATCCTTCTTGGAGAAGCTGTTCCAAGCGGAAAGCTTACAACAACCTGGGCAAAAAAATATGCGGATGTGCCATTTGCAGAGAATTTTAGTTATCTGAATGGAAATCTGGAATTGGAAGAATATAAAGAAGGAATTTATGTGGGCTATCGGTATTTCGATAGTTTTGGTGTAAAGCCACTTTTTCCTTTTGGCTTCGGTCTTTCTTATACAGATTTTAAGATTCAGTTTTGCAGTATTGAAATTGACAAGGATAAGATTGCAGTAAATGTATCTGTAGAGAATATTGGAAATACTTTTGCAGGAAGAGAAGTTGTACAGGTGTATGTATCACTTCCCCGGGGCAGGATAGAGAAAGAATACCATCGCCTGGTTGGATATGCAAAGACAAATGTATTAAAGCCGGGAGAAAAACAGGAATTAAAAATCCTGTTTGATGGAAAAACTATTGCAAGCTTTTTTGAGGATGCAAATGCCTGGATTGTGGAAACAGGAAAGTATGGTCTCTGGATTGGAAATAATTCAGCCAATCTGAAGCTGGAGGCTTTTATAAATGTGAACCAGGATGTAGTTCTGGAGCAGACGCAGAAACTGGAAGCATTGGTTGAATTATCTGAAAAACTGGAAGCTTCGAAGAATGTAAAGGCTGCAGAAAAGCAGCTGGAGAAAAGTAGAAATGCTGATTTTCCCACCATACAGTTTGAAGCATTGCAGAGAAAACAAAAGGCTGGAAATGTTGACCGAGAGTCTCTGGCCATGGGAAACTCGCTGGAAATTCTGGCAGAAGAGCTGCCTGTAGAAGAATTGATCCCACTTTTATACGGAAATACTGGTGGTATTAGCAGCAATCTTGGAGCAGCAGGGATTAAAGTGCCTGGTTCAGCTGGCGAAACTTCAGAAGCTCTTTATGAAAAATATGGAGTTCCGGTATTGATCATGGCAGACGGACCAGCTGGTATCAGACTGCAAAGAAGTTATGAGGTAAATCGCGAGAATGATTCTGTTTATGGAATCGGTGTTCTTGGTTCTTTGGAAAATGGATTTCTGGTAACAGAAAAGCCTCACCAAAATGCAGATACGTATTATCAGTACTGTACTGCTTTTCCGGTTGGTACAGCTTTGGCGCAGTCCTGGAATCGGCAGCTGTTGAAAGAGTTTGGAGAAATGATAGCTGAGGAAATGGAGAAATTTGGCGTCAATCTCTGGTTGGCACCGGGAATGAATATTCACAGAAATCCCCTGTGCGGACGAAACTTTGAATACTATTCAGAGGACCCGCTGCTTGCAGGAAGTCTGGCAGCAGCAGTTACCAAAGGGGTTCAGAGTAAAGCAGGATGCGGGGTAACGATTAAGCATTTTGCATGCAATAATCAGGAAGATAATCGTATGGGAGTAGATGTTCATCTTTCTGAAAGGGCTCTTCGTGAGATTTATTGTCGTGGATTTGAGATTGCCATAAAGGAGAGTAAACCTGTGGCAATTATGTCCTCCTATAATCTGGTAAATGGGGTACATGCCGCAAACAGCAAGGATCTGTGTACCAGAATTGTGCGTGATGAGTGGGGATTTGAGGGCGTGATCATGTCGGACTGGAATACTACGGAACCCAAGGACGGAAGTATTCCATGGAAGTGCACAGCTGCCGGAAATGATATTATCATGCCGGGAAGTGAGAATGATCATAAAAGTATTCTGGATGGTTACAGAAGCGGGGAGCTTTCAGAAGAAGAAATTCGTATTTGTGCCAGAAGGGTCTTGAAACTAATTGATAAACTGCGAAGCAGTTATTTGGTTATGAGCAAGTAGCGAAGCGGATTGCGAATATTCGCTTGACTAAAAGGACTGAGCAAGGTATGCGTATGTGTACTTTGCTCTTATTTTTTTTCATTTTTATAGAAATTATAAAGAGAGATGTGGTAGTATGGAAAATACCAGCGATACAAAAAGAAAATCTGGAATGGAGCTTGAGGTGAAAGATGGTGCTTTGCTGTGGCAGAGTATAGAAATAGACGAAAGCAAGAGGAGCGTATAAAAGCAGTGGAAAATGGAAGGAGAGTCTAAATGGATGAGCGAAGCAAACGGGCGCAGATGGAGCGGAAGAGGAGAATTCGTAGAAAGAAACAGAGACGTCGGGTTTTGATTAGTGCGCTGGTGGAAGTTTTGATTCTGGCAGTGTTGGCTTTGGCGTTTTGTTGGGATAGAGGACTTAGTGCTAAAGTGTCGGGAGTGCTCGGGATTTTCGACAGACCGCCTGCGACGGAACTGGATGTGTCGGGAGTGAACAGCTCAAATGTGCTTTTAATGGATGTAAAAAGCGGAAAGGTCATTGGAAATCTAAATGGGGAAGAGCGGATTTATCCGGCATCCATGACGAAGATCATGACTGCAATTGTGGCGTTGGAAGCATTTTCAGATCTGGATCATGAGATTACTTTAAGTGAGAATATTTTTTATGCTCTGGACGGACATGATGCCACACAGGCAGGCTTTCAGCCAGGGGAGAGCGTGAGAGTGCGTGATCTGGTCTACGGCGTAATGCTGCCTTCCGGAGCAGAATGTTGTCTGGCCTTGGCAGATGAAGCATCCGGCTCAGAAGAAGCATTTGTGGAAAAGATGAATAAGAAGGCCAAGTCCATTGGGATGAAGGATACCCATTTTATGGATTGTACTGGCTTACATGATCCAGAGCATTATAGTACAGCATATGATATTGCGCTGCTGCTTAAGTATGCGTTACATAATGATACTTTCCGTGAAGTGGCAGAAAGCCATTTCCATTCTACGCCAGCTACCAATGTACATCCGGATGGAATTACCTATTACAGTACCATGTTTAAAAATATGTCGGATACATCGGTAACCGGCGGGGAAATTCTAGGTGGCAAAACCGGGTATACCTCTGAGGCAGGGCATTGTCTGGCAAGCTTTGCACAGATATATGACAGGGAGTACATTCTGGTAACTGCAGGCGCCGCGGCGGACGCTACGGGAGTGCCGCACATTCTGGACGCGAAAACAATTTATAACCGACTGGGCGAAGCAGTGGCGAAAAAATAAGAGCCTGCGTGGGGAAATTGGAGATTCCGGGTCACGGAGTGAACAGGAACAATTGGAGAATAATTCTATGACAGTTACTTACTTGTAATATTGAATAAAAGATGCTACCTTGAATAATAGTAGATACAATAAAAATCAGGGAGAAACGAAATGATTCATGTAGCAGTAGTGGAAGATGAAGAAAAGTACAGAGAGCAGTTATCGGAGTTTCTTTCCAGATATGGGAAGGAAAAGGGGATTTCCATACAGACCAGAATTTATTGTGACGGAATTGATATTCTGGATGAATATGCAGGTCAGTTTGAAGTTATCCTGCTGGACATTCGCATGAAGCATATTGATGGTATGGAAGCTGCTAGAAAGATTCGGGAAAAAGACAAAGAGGTTATTATTATTTTCATTACGAATATGGCAGAGTATGCCATACAAGGCTACGATGTGGAGGCCAGAGGGTTTATTTTGAAGCCAGTGCGCTATAAACTTTTTGCCCAGCAGATGGACAGGGCACGCAAAGAACTGGAAAGTAAAAAAGCGGAGTATCTGTCCTTACAGCTTCAGGCAGGTGTAAGAAATGTAAGTTTAAACGATATTTTCTATATGGAAAACAGAGAACATTATCTTCATATTCACCTGGAACAGGAAGATATTATTTTTTACTGTACCATTAAAGAAATGGAGAAAAGATTGGAAGGGAAGCCGTTCTTTCGCTGTAACAGCGGACTGATCGTAAATCTTGCAAAGGTACAGAGTGTGAAAAATAATGAGATTCTGGTACATGGCGAGACATTGACGGTGAGCCGTTCTAGAAAGAAAGAGTTTATGGAACAATTGACAGAATATATGGGAGAGGGAGAATATGTTTGAAGCGGCATTGCCGGGAATTCCTCGGCTTATTACAGCGTTGTCTCAGTGGCTTGGAATTACAGTAATGATCCTGCTTCTGGAAAAAAGGAAGTCCAAAATAATTTCTTTGGTTGAAATTTTACTATCTGAGATTGTAATTTTAACATTAAATTTTGTAATCGTAAGCTGGTTGCAGAGAACTACTATTGAATGGATTATTGATATGGTAATCAGTGTTCTTGTAATGATCTTATGCATATGGGTAATCTGTGAAATAGATTTTTGTAGTGCAATAGGTTACGGCATGATTGGATTTGTAACCGGTGAATTTGCCGCGTCCGCAGAATGGATGCTGAGTTGCTGGCTTATTGGTGGAGCTACTTTATGGAATGGATGGGCATTTTTTATATTGGTCAGTTCTTTTTTGCTTGCGTATGGAATTTTCTATTATCTGGAAAGAAAAATTTCAGAACGCTTTGCAGATATGGAAAAGAAACAGACACTGGTATTTGTTCTGATTGCTTTGTTAGCTATGATTGTTGGAAATCTGGGCTTTTATCGTGTGGATTATCGGACTACAGTGGAAATTGATGCAAGTATGATTTTGGCAATCATCAGAACACTGGTTGATTTCGGGGCAATTGCGGTAATTCTTTTTCTTCAAAGAAGCTGGCAGGAAGAGAGTGTCAAAAAAGAATTGACGGCAATCAATCATATGCTAAATTTGCAGTACAAGCAATATCTGGATTATAAAATGAACACGGAATATATCAGTCGCCAATGCCATGATCTGAAACACCAGATTGCGGCGCTTCGGAGTGCTTGCTCGTCAGAAGAACGGGAGACTTATTTGAAGGAACTGGAAGCGGCTGTACAACAATATGATTCTCAAAAGGTAACTGGAAATGCAGTGCTGGACTCCATTCTTACCCAGAAGCAGATGCAGTGTGCGCAGAAAAATATTCAATTTATCTGCAATGCAGATGGAAGGTTGCTGAAGAATCTGGCTGTCCGCGATATCAGCAATATTTTTGGAAATATTATAGATAATGCCATGGAATGTGTGGCAAAATATGAGGATGAAGATGACAGAATAATTCAAGGCTCTGTTTATCAGAAAAACAAGTTTCTGATCATTCGCTTTGAAAATTGCTGCTATGAGCAGTTGAAATTTGAAAAAGGTGTTCCTGTAACTACAAAGGAAGATAAGAACAGGCATGGATATGGTGTTACCAGCATTATTTATACTGTGAAAAAATATAATGGACATGTTCAGATTCAGTGTGAAGATAACTGGTTTGTAATAAAGGTTTTGATGCCAATTATGTAAGGAAAATGTCAAAACAGGTAAAATATCTCAATGGAATAAGCATTTGTGTTATGTTCTCTCTTGTAAAAAGAGCCGGTAATCAGACAAAAGGAACAAAAAATGTTCCTGGTTATTCTATAAAGAAACAGGAAAATAAAAACGTCTGAGAAATGGTAGAAAAACAAGGGAGGAAAAAGAAATGACATTTAGTGCAGAAGATGTAAAAATGGTCCTGAGTACAATCTCAGGATATCTGATCGTAATGGCTGTTCTTCTGGTGATAGCAATTGCAGTGGTAGTAGCAGTTCGTAAAATGGATAAGCCGAAGAAACGTCTGATCAGATGGCAAGCTTTGTTTGCATGGCTGCTGGCTGTAGTAGTTTGTGTAAACGCAATTTGCTTTGGAGTCTATGGAGATACTTTAAACGCGGCGTTAGCTGAGAAAAAGGATATTTCCGAGGAAGCCAAAGAGGCATCCAGAAACACAGTACAAGAAACAGCAGAGGAAGGAATCATTCTGGCAAAGAATGAGGACAAAGTGCTTCCTGTAACAGATGAGAAAAAGTTAAATGTATTTGGTTGGGCTTCTACGAACCCAATCTATGGAGGATCCGGTTCCGGAGCTTCTGATTCTTCATCTTCTGTATCTTTGCTGCAGGGACTTGAAAATGCAGGATTTGAGCTGAATACAGAACTGACAGATTTCTATAAGGATTATGCAGAGGCAAGGCCGGAAGCTGGTACTTCTGTGCAGGATTATACTTTACCTGAGCCTACGGCAGATTCCTACAGTGAAGAAATGCTGGAAAACGCAAAGAATTTTTCTGATTATGCAGTGGTTGTTGTTTCCCGTGTTAGCGGAGAGTGCTTCGACCTTCCGACTGATATGTATGAGGTAATCCACAATGACAATTTTGACCCAGATAATCAGTCCATTGCTGAAAATGGTACATATACCAATAATGGCGATTACGATGATTTTGAAAAAGGGCAGTCTTATCTTACACTGGACAAAACAGAACAGGATATGGTAAATCTTGTTTGTGAAAATTTTGATAGTGTAATTGTTGTTTACAATGGTGCCAACACAATGGAGATGGATTGGACTGATGAGTATCCGCAGATCAGAGGTGTGATTCTTTGTCCTGGTGCAGGAAGTACTGGATTCAATGCCCTGGGAGAGATTGTTTCCGGTGAAATAAATCCAAGCGGAAAAACAGTTGATACATGGGTAAAGGATCTGACAAACACTCCATATTTCAACAATATTGGAGATTTTACATATGATAATATCCAGGATTATACAGACCAGATCATCGCAGCAGATAATGGTTCTCTCTATCCGGGAACATTTGTTGATTACAATGAAGGCATTTATGTAGGATATAAGTTCTATGAGACTGCAGCTGAGGAAGGACTCATTGATTATGATGATTTTGTACAGTATCCATTTGGTTATGGACTTTCCTATACAGAATTTTCCCAGAAAATGGGTGAGATTCAGGAAGACGAAAATGGAAACATTACATTTGATGTTACAGTAACAAATGAAGGGGATACTGCAGGAAAAGATGTAGTAGAAGTGTATTACAATCCGCCATATACAAACGGTGGAATTGAGAAGGCTTCTGCAAACCTGATCCAGTTTGAAAAAACAGACCTGATTCAGCCAGGTGAGAGTCAGACTGTAACGATTTCTTTCAACAAAGATGATATGGCAGCTTTTGACAGCTATGATAATCAGTGTTATGTACTGGAAAAAGGAGAATATGGAATCAGTGTTCGTTCTGACTCCCATAATATTCTGGATGAAAAAACTTACGAAGTATCTGATACGATTGTATATGATGAGAGCAATCCAAGAAGTTCTGATGATACAGCAGCAGTAACGCGTTTTGCAGATGTGGAAGGTGACGATAGCTGTGACATTACTTATCTTTCCAGAAAAGATGGTTTCGCAAATTACGAAGAGGCAGTTTCTGCTCCATCTGAAAAACAGCACAATATGAGTGATGAGCTTCTGGCAACGTATGTTTCCAACGCAAATTACGATGGAACTATTTATAATGATGATTCCGATGGTATGCCGATTACCGGAGCAAAGAATGGTGTGAAACTGGCGGATTTAAGAGGTCTGGATTATGATGATCCAAAATGGGATGATCTGCTGGATGAGCTGACCTATGACGAGATGGAGAATATGATTGAGTTTGGCGGCTGGCATACTGCGGCAATCAAATCCATTGACAAGGTGGAAACAGCGGAATGCGACGGACCAGCTGGTGTAAATAACTTTATGACACAGCATTATGGAACGTCTTATTGCGTAGAGGTAATGCTGGCACAGACCTGGAGCAAAGAGATTGCTGAGAAATTCGGTGAGGCAATGGGGCAGGAGTTTGCTGATATTGACAATTATGGCTGGTATGGTCCTGCTATGGATACTCACAGATCTGCGTTTGGCGGAAGAAACTTTGAGTATTATTCAGAAGATGGCGTGCTTGGCGGTTACATTGGTGCTGCTGAGATTAATGGTGCAGCAACAAAAGGTGTTTATGCATATCTGAAGCATTTTGCATTAAATGACCAGGAAATCAATACTCGAGAAATGCTTTGCACATGGACAACCGAGCAGGCTATGCGTGAAATTTATCTGAAACCATTTGAGGTTGCAATAAAGAATTTTGAAGGTACAAGCATTGGCGTTATGGTTGCCTTTAACTTCATTGGAACTGCATGGGTGGGAGCAAGCAAGCCATTAATGACAGAAGTTCTCAGAGATGAGTGGGGCTTCCGCGGCGCGGCAATTACAGACTATTTTGGTGGATATGGTTATCAGAATGCAGATGCAGGGGTGCGTGCGGGAACAGACCTTATGCTGAACATGGTAAGCCAGTTTGCGCATATCACAGATAAGAGTGCAACTATGACAAAGGCTCTTCGCCAGGCATCCAAGAATATTCTGTATATGGTTGTAAACAGTGGTGCTTATACCGATCAGGCATATGAAAATGCAACCAAGATGCCTGCATGGAGAAAAACATTTATTACAGTTGATGTGATTTTAGGTGTACTTCTGGTTGTTGCTGAGGTTGCAGTAATTCTTAATTACAGAAAGAAGAAAAAAGAGCAGGAAGCATAAAATGCGCAAGCTAAATTGCTTCGAAATTTCAATGCCCCTGTGGGCTGTCAAAAATAGACAGCCTACAGGGGCATCATAGTTTTCAGCTTTTTCACAGTCCCCTGGGGTTCTGAACTGTTGCAAGATATGTCGTTTTATAGGAGAATTTTACGAACGATAAAACTTTACTTTATGCAGATAACCTTGTAAGCTATTTAAATATAGGAAAACACAAGAAAAACGGTGCACAGTTATTCTTTACTTTCAATATAGAAAACTATATAATAAAAGGAAAACTGTTTGATGAAAGATCTTAAGGAATTGAATCTGCTGGACCGTTTTCTGTTTGCTGAGGCGATGGAGGATCCGGAGAATATGCGGGATGTGTTGGAGATCATTTTTGGAAAAAATACTAAGAATCTTCCGAAAAGAAGCAGGTTTTACCAGAGCATGATCGATTCAAAATTATTGGAGCCTGGAGAAAAAGACTTTAATAAGATGAATGATGTGTACATTATATTAATAGCTCCATTTGATTTGTTTGGCGAAGGAAAATATATGTACACCTTTCAGATGACATGTCAGGAATCTTTTTCGGTATTGCTAAATGATGGAGCAACCCGCATTTTTCTAAACACGCATGGAACGAATCCAGAAGACGTGAGCCCGGAACTGGTGGAATTGCTTCACTACATAGAAAATACAACTCAGGAAGTGGCAGATTCTTGCACAAGTCCTAGAATACATAAGATGCAGGAGCGTATATGCAGTATCAAATCCAGTGAGGAAGTGAGTGTGAAATATATGCAGAGATAGGAAGAAATGGAAATGGAAAAAGACAAGGCGCGTGCAGAAGGGCGTAACTCTATAGCCAAGCTAATGGACAAGTTGCTGGAAGAAAATAGAGTAGACGACTGCAAAAGAGCTGTAAAAGATCCGGAATTTTGCCAAAAACTTATGGATGAGTTTGGAATAGAATAAGCAAAATAAAAAACATTCATTTCAATTAAACGTATATATTTAAACTGGGATACAATTTGTACCCCAGTTTAAATATGTTGGAGCGGTGTTATTTTGCCATTTTCAAAATTGCCACAATATCTCCTTTCGTCAGCGGCTGGAAAAATCCAACATGTCCATTTCTGCCGAAAACGCATTTCTCAGCCATTTCCTCAAACTGGGCGTCGGTTGGATGGATGCCTAGTTCAGTAAGGGTGATTGGCATGCCTATGGAGTGGCACCAGGTTTTCCAGGCGGTGATGGAATCACTATCCCCGAAAACTTTTTCACCAAACTGTGCAAATCTTCCTGGATTTGTGTTATACACATATTTCGCCCAGCTTCCCCATATAGCTGCAAGTCCGGCACCATGTGCCACATCAAACATACCGCCCAGCTCATGCTCGATCTTGTGTGTTCCGAAATCAGAAATACGTCCTGCACCAGTTAGTCCATTGTGGGAAAGGCTTCCAGCCCACATAAGAGTAGCCCGGGCTTCATAGTTTTCCGGCTCCTTTACCGCAACCTGGGCTGCATCGCGGACAGAAACCATCAGTCCCTCTGCGATTCGGTCAGTAAGGCTGGTATCCGTGTCAGTTGGGGTAAAATAGCGCTCCATGGTGTGCATCATGATATCAGCAGCGCCGCTGGCAGTCTGATAAGCCGGAAGGCTGTAAGTCAGCTCCGGGTTCATAATAGCAAATTTCGGACGTGCGCAGTCATGTCCATAAGAACGCTTCATCATGCCGTCTTCAATTGTGAGGACCATGGAAGAAGACATTTCAGAGCCTGCCGCGGCAATTGTAAGAACAACGCCAATGGGCAGGTTTTTATCTGTTTTTACACATCCATAAAGCAGGTCTTCCATCTCAAAATCATTGGCAATTCCGTAACCGATTCCCTTAGCCGTATCAATTACGCTGCCCCCGCCAATGGGCAGAAGGAAGTCAACACCTTCCGCACGTCCAATGCGGATCCCCTCTTTTACCAGGGAAAGACGTGGGTTTGGTACAACACCGTTCAAATCTACGTAGGAAAGACCTGCATCACTTAAACTCTTATGAACCCTGTCCAAAAGCCCGGAAGTCTCAATGTGTCCGCCCTTTTTTCCATAAACGATCATAACCTTATGTCCACCAAAGGCTACAACCTGTTTTCCAACCTCACTCTCACGCCCAGCTCCAAACAGAATCTTAGTAGGAGTGAAAAAATCAAAATTTATCATAAGAAAGTTCCTCCGTAAAAATATGCAACAGCAGTTTTTTTATTCTGAGCCCATTATATAGCAGGATTTGAAAAATATCCATTACTTTTGCGAATTCGGTCATCTATGTTAAAGTCAAAATTATGATATTTGTATATTCTTATAAATGGCTTGACAATACTACTACTATATTGATAAACTAAATGTATAAAAAATATACCACAAGGAGGCGAAAAAGAATGTCAAAAGAAGACCTTGGAAAATTGATCGATAATAAGAAATTTTCTAAAACGATGTATTGTTACGGAGATGACAAGCTTGGAAATTTTATTAAAGAAATATATTTTGATGGTATGAGAGAGGGATATAATTTAGCAAAATTTAGACTGGAGCTGCTTGATGGGATGCCATTTGATGCAGCTGATGAATATTGGGATAATAATATGGAAAAAATCAGAAGCATTTTGAATCTATGTAAACGGTATGATGAGATTGACAAACAAAAAAATGATTGACACCATATGCGACACCACATATAATGTGAATAGGAGATATAATAAATGTCAAAATGGGATAAACTGATAACACGTATATGCAATTTATCGAAAGACCTCCGATTTGACGAATTGCGGAAGGTATTGGAAAGTTATGGATATGAAATGAATGCACCGAGAAGTGGAAGCAGTCATTATACGTTTAGAAAACAAGGGTGCACACCAATTACAATACCGAAGCATGAACCAATCAAGAAAGTGTATGTGGAGATGGTAAGACTGATTGTGGAAGGCGAGGTGAAAAATGATGAAGACGTTGAATGATTATATGGCAATGTCCTATCGTATGGAAATTGTGGAAGATAAAGACGAAGGCGGATTTGTAGTTTCTTATCCAGATTTACCTGGCTGCATTACTTGCGGAGAAACTTTAGAACGTGCAGTGGCAAATGCGGTGGATGCGAAAAAAGCCTGGCTTGAGGCTGCATTAGAAGATGGGATAGAAATTCATGAGCCAGACAGCTTGGAAGATTATTCGGGACAATTTAAGTTGAGAATACCTCGAAGCCTGCATAGATCATTGGCAGAACATTCTAAGAGAGAAGGAATCAGCATGAATCAATATTGTGTATATCTTCTTTCCAGAAATGATGCAGTATTCTCTAAGTAAAATTGTCGTAACGATTCAGAGATTGAGAACTCAAACAAATATATGTAACTGAAATAGAATAGTGAAAAAGGCATCCTCAAACGAATTTGTGTAAGGGTGCCTTTTGCCATTTTAGCTACACGATTCTCGTTTCAGCAGCCTCTTATAGCTGCAATCCATCCCAATAGCCCCCAACGGCGCGGTGATCAGAATGCCCAGAACTGCTATGGAGAGCACGATCTGTCCGCAGGAGAGGCCCATGGCCATTGGGACGGAGCCGATGGCGGCCTGGACGGTTGCTTTGGGCAGGTAGGCGATGGAGCAGAACAGTTTTTCTTTTGCGGTCAGGTTGGTTCCGGCTACGCAGAGGGTGACGCCAAGGGTGCGGATTAGCAGGGCGGCGAAGATCATAGCCAGGGCTGCAGGACCTGCTTTCAAGGTATAGCGGATATCTACGGATGCACCCACAAGTACGAAAAGCAGGACTTCAGCAGCCAGCCACAGCTTTCCGAATTTCTGGGAAAGACGGGCGGAGACGGAAGAGGTACACTTTAGCTTTAAAACGCAAGCCATGCTTACCACAGCCAGAAGCCCGGAAATAGAAACCACCGGTTTCAGCCATGTCTCAATAGACATCAGCAGGAAAGACATGCCCATTACCACGATCACCTTCATACTGTTCCGCACCATATGGCTGTGGGCGTAGGCTGTCTCGAAAAACAGGGAAAGAAGATAACCAGTCACACTTCCAAGTACAATACCCAGGACAATGGAAACCGGAATGTTGATAAAATCCTTCACATGTGCACTGCCGCCCTGTGCCATAGTAGAAAATGTGGAAAACAGCACGATCACATAAATATCATCACAGGAAGCGCCTGCCAGGATCATCTGGGGAATGCTTTTGGCTGTGCCGTATTTTTCATCCATCAACTGTACCATTCTTGGGACAACTACAGCCGGGGATACCGCACCCATTACAGCGCCCATCACAGCCGCTTCCAGTCTGGTAATTCCCAGAAAATACGGTGCCAGCAAAAAGTAAGCCAGGATTTCGAAAGTTGCAGGAATGCAGGCCATCATGATGGCAGGACGTCCCACTTTCTTCAGATCGGCAAGATTCAGGGAAAGTCCCGCTTTCAGCAGGATAATGATCAACGCGATCTGCCGCAGCTCCGATGAGATGGACAGAATCGACGGATCCAATACGTTCAGCACATAAGGTCCCAGTAAAATACCGGTGATCAGCATACCGATAATACGCGGTAGTTTCAGTGTCTGGCAAATAGCAGCCAGGGAAAGTCCCACAAGAAAAATAAAAGCCAGAGATGTTAACATTGTTATAAATTCCTCCTTTTTACGCAGAAAAGCTGATGCTTCCTGCGACAATTGTTATCACAGAAGTCATCAGCTTAATAAGCGGTTCGGGATGATCCCGGGGAGACATTCATTCCCCTTTGTTTCTGGTGGTATAATAGCACATTATAAAAGTGGTGGCAAGAAGAAATTATAAATCAAATAACAACTTCGGCTGTGCACGTTACTGCTCACTCTGTGACCAGTAACCGCTCCGCGATGCACAGAAAGACGAACCTTCTTGTGACAAGCACAAGAAGTAGCGTTTGCTGCGCAAACTTAATTCTCGGGTTTTCTATGAACTTTGTTCACGAAAAACACCTCGCGGAATGTTACCAGTGAACAGTAACCTGTGCACAACAACGTGCTTTGTAACATGTAGAATCTAAGTTTTGTATCATTAGGCGTTGGGGGAAGAGAATTAAAACAACGTCTCTTCATTCTCCTCAAATAGTTTATCATTAATTTCAAACAACTTAAGCCTATGAAGCAGTCCATAATAAATAATGGCATCTCTTTTTAATTTCGGATAAAGCTGTGCCATTCCACAAAGCTTCAGCAGTTCCTGGGTTTCGTCAACCGTCGCTTCAAGCCCATAACACAGGCACAGCAGACGATTCCGCGATGGATTACGGCGGCCTGCGAAAATCTGATGGAGATATATTTCGCTCATACCGGCCTGTTTGGCAAGCGCTGCCTTAGAGATATGTTTCTTCTCGAACAGACGGTTTAATAATTCTGCCACACTCTTATTTTCAAATTGCTCCTGGTTCTGGGACAGAAACTGGCTCAGATCCGGGGAATCCATAAGCTCCTGCTGTAAACCATCTGTATTTTTCTTTTTCATATTCGCGCCTTTACAATAATTTGTCAATAAGTTAAAATAATTTTAACAATACAATCAAATAAAACTATACTATAAAAAATTCTGAAAAACAATATGCAGTCAGCATAGTGGTTGTTGCCCTCTGGCAGTGTTCCATAGCTGTGGGAGTGCCATTGGCGAGGAACAGCTGATTCTCATAGCGTGCAGGTGATATGTCCATTTGGGGAATGATAGTTGGTGATAAGGAGAAATATGGAAATTTATGACAGTCTTTTAGGCGCAGTTTGTGACGAATATGACAGGGTCACATTGATCAAAAAAAGCGAGCGGGGCGAAGTAACCTTGATACGCCACAGGGCAAGCGGAAACCGCTATATTTTCAGACATTTTTCCGGCAGCAGTGAAGTGTACCGGAAGCTTCTTACGGTATCCTGTCCCAATCTGCCCCAGATCATGGAGGTGGGGGAAAAGGAGGGAAAAACAGCTCTTCTGGAAGAATATGTGCAAGGTGATACGCTGGGGGAGATTTTACAGGGCGGACTTTTGACAGCGGCACAGGCAAAGCAGATCACCCGCCAGCTGTGCATGGCTTTGTGGGTGCTTCATTCCCTGGGAGTTGTACATAGAGATGTAAAGCCAGATAATGTGATCATACGTGGAACCGAAGCGGTTCTTATCGATTTTGATGCTTCCAGAATTTATAAAAATGAAAACAGAGAAGATACACAGATTCTTGGAACCACAGGCTTTGCAGCACCGGAACAGTATGGGCTCTCCCAGTCTGATGGGCGTGCGGATATTTATGCACTGGGAGTTCTGCTGAACATTATGCTGACTGGGGAACATCCCTCCAGGAAGCTTGCCAGCGGAAGAATGGGCAGGATCGTCCAGCGTTGTACCATGGTAAATCCGGAGAAAAGATACAAGAATATCCTTCATCTGATGGAGGTTTTGTAAAGCATAAAAAGCTTATGGTCTCTGGAAAAAAGCCTGTAAATTTATAATACAAGATGGATAATTACTTACTAGAGTGTGTTTGAAAAATCATTCCCGCAATCTGCACGCCCCACTTTGCGGGAGATTTCACCCGAATTCGGTTGCCGTAGCCCGCTACGGCGCCCTCATCCGAGCGAAATCTCCCACAAATTGTGACGCACATTTTGCAGAAAGCCTTTTTCAAACACGCTCTAGCTGTAAGGTATGTTAACCATAAATATATCGTAATAGGAGAAAAATATGAGTAAAAAATGTATAAAATGCGGACAGCCTCTTTCGGACAACGCTTCTTTTTGTCCTCACTGTACAGCAGTCCAGAAGGAAAAACAGGAGATAAAAGCACCGAAACGATGGAGAAAGGCGGCTTTTGGAGCAGCTGCTGTGGTAGTGCTTCTGGCAGCTGTTGGAGCAGCTTTTTCCCTGCATCACCGTCCGAAGTCCTATGAGGGAGGGGCGCAGGTGGTTTATACAGACAAAGGAAAATCTTATAAACTGCTGTTGAATTTTTCCGAAGATGATGGAGTAACAGGACATGCCCAGGGTGAACGTACTGATACACTGGCACAGGGAATGGAGAGTGCCCTTCCATGTCAGCTGTATGTTCTGGATCAGGAGACTGGAGAACTGGCGTGGGAAGAATTTACAGAAAAGGTAGTTTCCTGTAAGGTGGATACAAAACCTGGAGAAAATTCCCGGAAGGTAGATTATGTAGAACCGGTTCATAACGAGAGTTTTCCAAATGCAGCATATGTTTCTGATATTATTTATACCTCAGACAGCGGTACTAACGATATCTTGTGGAACCTGACGATGAAAAACGGAGATACGATTTCTCTTAGCACACGGCTTACCATTGAAAAGCAGGCAGCAGTTACCTATTTTTCAGAGGATACGCCTATGGAGACCACAGAGGAACTGAATGCATTGCTGGCTTCCATTGAGGAAGAGGTGTCATCGGAAACTCCGGTTTACCTTCATCTTCCGGCAGTAACTTATGATGGTGATATTGTTTTTGGAAATCATGTGTGGGGAATTTATGGCAGCTCAGACGGAGATGACGTGACTACTTTCACAGGAACCGTCAGCTTGCGCGGATTGAATGGAAATTACGCGGAAATGTCAGGAATCCAGTTTAAAGGGAATTCTGGAATTGGGGTGAACGCGTATTGTCTTACTTTACTTTCCAAATGCAGTTTTAATGGTTGGGATACGGCTGCAATTGCCAATAATGAAGCCTGGGTAAATGCAATGGACTGTACTTTTACCAATAATAAAATTGCACTGAAGTTTAACAGCAGCATGGCTTATGGTACAGCGCCCAACTATCTGAATAATACATTTACCGGAAATGGAACGGCGGTCTGCATTGAGAATCTGCCTGGAAATGAAGTTCTTGATTTCGCGGGAAGCACTTTTTCAGGAAATGATGTGGATATTGATAATAAGGCAGAGCATTCGGTGGATACGGCGAAGGCGAATTTTGAGACTGCTTCGGAGTAATGCTCTGTGAGGACTTTTTTATATAGCGTTCAAGTAATATTTTAATAAGATTTTTAGGGTTACAGATCGATCAATTTGCGGTCTGTAACTCTTTTTTATATTACGGCACAATGGCAGATGCCGCCGGGACTCCCTGCAACAGTAAGAGAAGCCTGCAAAGTATGACTTCTGTGCATCGCGAAGCGTGTTGCTGAGAAGGTCGTGAATAGTAATAATTTCTTCTTGTACTATGCTTTCAGGTAATTGCTTTCCTTCCTCCTATTATTATATAATAACTTATCAGTCTCAAATAAAATTACAAAAAATGGGGGTCAAAGGATGAAGAAAAGAACATTAGCGCTGGCGTTGGCATTGGGGGGGGGTGTATTTATGTCTCCAACGCTTTCCTATGGGGAAGAGAATGCAGAGGTAGTTTCAGAAATAGAAGAGGATTCCAGTATGGATGAAGGAAACAATAACTCCTGGGGAAAAGTTGCGGTAGTAGATGACCTCGGGGATGCAACGGGGCAATCTGTTATAAGTACGGTTGTTTCCGGAACCTTTAGCAATACGGCAACAACTGGAAGTGATGTGCTTGTCACAGCATATATTAATTTTGATGAATTTGATTATTGTTATGATTTATCTTTTAAACTTTTAGAGTATAAGGATACCCCTGCTACTTATTTTTCTTCTGATTCTAAAGAATTGAAAATAAAAGTTGGAAGTATAAATACGGTATATGAATATGGTTTGCTAGGTGAGGAACCCAATGGCAATGTTTATGTCAGCGGATCTTCAGGAGAAGATATTGTGAAATATTTATATGAAGGAAATGATATACGTTGTGTACTGAATCTTGGTTCATCTAAATATAGCTTTGCATTGGAAGCAGGCAATATCGCAGAGCTAATTGATGAAGGCGGATATGGTGCGCCGTTAGATGAGGAAGGCAGGAAGGAAAGAAAAAGTAAACATGAAATAGAAGAAGCGCAGGAAAGCAGCAGGAAAAAACAGGAAGCAGAGCTTGCACAGGCGGAGAAGGTTATAAAATCCAAAGATGATTTTATTGCTGCATATGTGAATCATACAGATGCGGATAATGACTATGAAAGTGGATTTTATTACTTCAAAGCTCATGCAGACGAGTTTGAGACTTTAACAGAAGAGGAATTATCCTCCATTTTTCCATGCAGATTCCGGTATTATACGGTCAACTGGGCAATTGGCGGAACCACTGGTGCCGGAGACCTTTATGAATATGACGCAGATGGTAATACAAAACAGCTTGGAAGCTTTGGAACAGATGACAGCTATCGCACAAGAGAAGAAATAAATCCCAACTGGCCTGAGATTAATGGAAGCTGGCGAATCGAAGATGGAAAACTGATCCGAACAATTACATCTGGAAATCAGGAAAAACGTTATATTGTGAAATCATTAGACCGTGACGGCTATTATTTATTATGCTTTGAAAGTGCAACCGGCGAGGTGAATGCGGTTATGATGATTGTTTTATATGATGAGAACAATATGCCGTTGTATGAATTTACAGAAAATTAAGTACAAAATAGCGAGAGAAGCTATGCGGGGAGGGACTGTGGTCCGCACAAATTAAACGAAACGGGAGAGACACATTTTGAGAGTTTTTAAGAGTGAAAAATGGGTTAGGGACACCTGATTTACATATTAAAAATGACGGAAGTCTGCCCAAAAAGGGAATCACGAAAGTGATTCCCTTTTATAAAAAGCTTTATTTTATGCGATTCCCCGGTAAAAATTATTCTCCGAAATATCTCTTAAGCAGACCAGCGAATGCTTTTCCGTGTCTTGCTTCGTCTCTTGCCATCTCATGAACTGTGTCATGGATTGCGTCAAGGTTAGCTGCTTTAGCGCGTTTCGCAAGATCAGTCTTACCAGCTGTTGCACCGTTCTCAGCGGCTACACGCATCTCAAGGTTCTTCTTGGTGCTGTCTGTAACAACTTCACCTAATAACTCAGCGAATTTAGCTGCGTGCTCTGCTTCTTCATAAGCAGCTTTCTCATAATACATACCAACTTCCGGATATCCTTCTCTGTGAGCAACACGTGCCATAGCAAGATACATACCAACCTCAGAGCACTCGCCCTCGAAGTTTGCTCTTAAATCAGCAAGGATGTCTTCGCTGACACCTTTAGCAACGCCTACAACATGCTCAGCTGCCCATGCCATTTCATCATCCTGTTTCGTAAATTTCTCAGCCGGAGCCTTGCAGATTGGACATACTTCCGGAGCTGTGTCACCTTCATGAACATAACCACATACACTACATACCCATTTAGCCATAATTAAATTCTCCTTTTCTTATATAAAATTTTTATTTAGTTTTTAATAATAGTAATCATTACTGTTTTATGATAACATATTGTTTCTTGCTTGTCAAGAGTTATTGAAACTTTTTTCTAACAGGATCGAATGTTCACTTAAAGTTTGGTGCTGTGGCCATTGCTTGTCGAGCGGCTGTAATTCCCTACAGAATAGCTATGATCAGAAAATGAAAAATTTATTCAACTGATTAGTGAGACTCTTCCTTCAGGCATTCCTTGCAAATTCCGAAAAATCTTGCTTTATAATCGGAAATCTGACCATCCTTAAAGTCAGCTGCAATACTCTCAAGGCTTTTATCAATATGTTCGCTGAATACGTCCATCACTCTGCCGCAGCGGGTGCACATAAAGTGACAATGGGGAACGGTGCGGGCATCGAATCGGTCTGCTCCGCCAAAGCTGGAAAGCTTCTGTATTTCACCCAGATCAGCGAGAAGAGAGAGGTTTCGGTATACAGTTCCAAGGCTGATGTTTGGATAAATCTGCTTCATATTCTCATAAACAAAATCAGCGGTGGGATGGTCGGTTCTGCCAGTAAGAAACTCCTTAATAGATTCTCTCTGGCGGCTGTATTTCAATGTGGCCATCTGATTCCTCCTTTCTCTCGATAATAGTAATTGTTACTGATATTAATATACAAGATAATTGCAAATTTGTCAATAGTAATTTGGCTAAATTTACACTAAAATTATAAATATTGCATCGCTGTAAAATGATAAATTTGGGTTTACAAACCCATTAAAATGTGATACGCTCTTTTATATGAATTTATAAGCCAAACCCATAGAAAAAGAGAGTACATTTGCGTACCGCATTACAGAGAATCCCCCGGGAGATGAGCAGTTAAGAGTTGCTTTTCCAGGCTGAGAGGGGGTGTGTATGGAACAGATGGAAGATGGCTTTGGAGGGGCGCAGTTGAAGTAATTTAGGCTGCGACAGGAACGCCTGTTATAGCGTAAGGGTATGAAGGTACCCGGTGAGATTCCCGAAGATGGTTTTTCCATCTGTACCGTGAGGCGGGAATGAATAGAAGTGGTAACACGGGATAACTCGTCTTCTCAGTATATTTGAGAAGACGTTTTTTTATGTTGTGACAGGAAGGAGAAGTTTAACCAGCTCTTTTTGTTACACAGAAAAGGAGGAAATACAATGAGTAAACCAAAATATTACATCACCACAGCCATTGCCTATACATCTGGCAAGCCGCACATTGGCAATACCTACGAGGCGGTTCTGGCAGACGCCATTGCGCGTTATAAAAGACAGCAGGGCTACGACGTATTTTTCCAGACCGGAACTGACGAGCATGGCCAGAAGATTGAGCTGAAAGCAGAAGAAGCAGGTGTTACACCTAAGGAATTCGTTGATAACGTATCCGGTCAGATCAAGAATATCTGGGATCTGATGAACACATCCTATGACAAATTCATCCGTACCACAGATGCAGACCATGAGAAACAGGTACAGAAGATTTTCAAGAAAATGTATGCAAAAGGGGACATCTACAAAGGAGAGTACGAGGGAATGTACTGTACTCCATGCGAGTCCTTCTTTACAGAATCCCAGCTTGTAGACGGCAAATGTCCGGACTGCGGACGCCCATGCGTACCAGCTAAAGAAGAGGCTTATTTCTTCAAAATGAGCAAATACGCAGACCGTCTGATCGAGCACATTAAGACACATCCGGAATTCATTCAGCCGGAATCCCGTAAGAACGAGATGATGAACAACTTCCTTCTTCCGGGACTTCAGGATCTGTGCGTATCCAGAACTTCTTTCAAATGGGGAATTCCGGTAGACTTTGATCCGAAGCATGTTGTATATGTATGGCTGGATGCCCTGACCAACTATATTACCGGAATCGGTTATGATTGCGATGGAGACAATTCTGAACTGTTTAACAAGATGTGGCCTGCCGACCTTCATCTTATTGGAAAAGATATCATCCGTTTCCATACTATTTACTGGCCAATCTTCCTGATGTCACTGGATCTGCCTCTTCCGAAGCAGGTATTCGGTCATCCGTGGCTTCTCCAGGGCGATGGAAAAATGAGCAAATCCAAAGGAAACGTTATCTACGCAGACGAGCTGGTTGATTTCTTCGGCGTTGATGCTGTCCGTTATTTCGTACTTCATGAAATGCCGTTTGACAACGATGGTGTGATCACCTGGGAGCTGATGGTAGAGCGTATGAATTCCGAGCTGGCAAATACTCTTGGAAACCTGGTAAACCGTACCATCTCCATGTCAAACAAATACTTTGGCGGCGTGGTAGAGAATAAAGGCGTAACAGAACCTGTTGACGATGATCTGAAGAGCTTCATTCTTTCTGTTCCTGCAAAGGTTGATGCAAAGATGGAGAAACTTCGTGTAGCAGATGCCATCACAGAAGTGTTCACTATTTTCAAACGCTGCAACAAATATATTGATGAGACAATGCCATGGGCACTTGCAAAGGATGAGTCCAAACAGGATCGTCTTGCAACCGTTCTTTACAATCTGGTTGAGGGCATTTGCATTGGAACCACTCTTCTTGAGTCCTTTATGCCGGACACAACAAAGAGAATCCTTGGTCAGTTAAATGCTTCTGAGAGAACTCTTGAGGATCTGAAGACATTTGGACTGTATCCGTCAGGAAACAAGGTAACAGACAAACCGGAGATCCTTTTTGCCCGTATGGACATCAAAGAAGTTATGGAAAAAGTAAACGAGCTTCATCCACCGAAAGAAGAGCCGAAGGAAGAAAAGCCAGAGGAGAAGGTTGTAGATATTGAGGCGAAGCCGGAGATCACATTTGATGATTTCGCAAAGCTTCAGTTCCAGGTTGGTGAGGTTATTGCCTGTGAGGCGGTGAAGAAATCCAAGAAGCTTCTTTGCTCCCAGGTTAAGATTGGAAGCCAGGTTCGCCAGATCGTATCTGGAATCAAGGCTTACTATACACCAGAGGAAATGGTTGGCAAAAAGGTTATGGTAGTAACCAACTTAAAACCAGCGAAACTTGCAGGAATTCTTAGTGAGGGAATGATTCTCTGCGCAGAGGATGCTGAGGGAAATGTATGCGTAGTCAGCCCTGAAAAAAATATGCCGACAGGATCTGAAATCTGCTGATTTTGACCGGAAGCGTCCATCTGATATAGCCGGAATATAATACAATAGGTTAATATTGTTATAAAAAGGGACGAATTATGTGTAATAAACTAAGCCATTTTGATAAAAATGGTAATGCTGTTATGGTGGATGTCTCGGATAAACCGATTACCCACAGAACTGCAATTGCAACAGGTTCTATCCAGGTTGGAGCAGAAATCATGGAGCATCTTACTGCAGGCACTGTGGCAAAGGGAGACGTTCTTGGCGTTGCCAGAGTTGCCGGGATCATGTCTGTGAAGCACACCTCGGATCTGGTACCTATGTGCCATCCTTTGCCGGTTACCAAATGTACCATTGATTTCGAAATTGAAAAAGAAAATGGAATTATCCGCACTTTTTGCACTGTGAAGACAGACGGTAAAACCGGTGTGGAAATGGAAGCCCTTACAGGTGTGCAGGTGACTCTTCTTACAATTTATGATATGTGCAAGGCAATCGACAAGCATATGGTGATGACGGATATTCACCTGGTAGAGAAAACTGGCGGTAAGAGTGGAGATTTTTTATTCAAAGAAATAAAAACGAAGGGGGGAGAAAAATGAAACGAGTAGCAATTATCACATCCAGTGATATGGGATTTCAGGGCAAGCGGGAAGATTTAAGCGGTCCGGCAATTAAGGAAATCGCAGAAAGAGAAGGCTATCAGGTAGTATCTATGGATATTCTTCCGGATGACCGTGCCATGCTTTCCAGACGAATGGCGGAAATCGCAGATGAGAATCAGGCAGAACTGATTTTGACTACTGGTGGAACAGGTTTTTCCCCGCGGGATGTTATGCCGGAGGCCACCGAAGATATCACAGAACGTAAGGTTCCAGGAATCTCGGAAGCCATCCGCGCCTACAGCATGACGATCACAAAACGCGCCATGCTCAGCCGCGCCACAGCCGGAATCCGGAAAAAGACTCTGATCATTAATCTTCCAGGCAGTCCGAAAGCAGTAAAGGAGAGTCTGGAATACATTATTGGAGCTCTTGGTCATGGCATTGAGATTATGACCGGGGAAGCTGGAAATTGTGCAAGGCAGTAAATATTCATAAATTTTATAGTAAATGAGAATCCCCTCCACTATGCAGCAGTTGCTTTTGTGGAGGGGATTCTTAGTTTGTGGGCTGACGAAGACTGCTTATGGCTGCTCTTTCATAGTTTTAAAATACTGGCTTGTTACAATCAGTGAATTGTGCACCATATCTTCCAGTGCCTGATCGGTAAAATATGCGGCGTGAGGCAGCATAAGTACATTAGAGCCTGTTTGAAAAATCATTCCCGCAATCTGCACGCCCCACTTTGCGGGAGATTTCACCCGAATTCGGTTGCCGTAGCCCGCTACGGCGCCCTCATCCGAGCGAAATCTCCCACAAATTGTGACGCACATCTTGCAGAAAGCCTTTTTCAAACACGCTCTAGGAAGATCTATAATTCGAAATTTTTACGAATTACATTTGCAAGCAGCTCTGCAGTACCGTCAATTCCGAAATTGTTGCTGTTCAGCATCAAATCCATATATTCGGTACTTCCTGGCTGTTGACCAAATGTCGCAATCAGTTCGCTGATGCTGTTGTATGCAGGTTCAAAAGCAGAAGTGTCAGGCGTGTTTTCCAAGTATTCCAAAACGTAGCTGACGGCAGCGGCAGTACCATAGATAAGTCCGTCCTCGTCCAGATCAAATTCCGGGGTATGGTGATTAGCGCCGGAACCTAATTCGTCATTTTTTATTCTCACGAAGGTTTCTACACCTGGAAACAGGCTGCACATATAACTGAAGGTTTCAGATGCCATCCATGGCTCACAATCATATATGACATCTTCGCCGATCTGTTTCTTGATAGAATCAATATAGGTTTTTCTGCATGCAGGATAGTTCTCTGTAGGTAAAAGCTGTTCCAGCAATTTAAACTGGTAGGTACAGTAATTAAGAGGACAAATTGCAGCAACAATTCGTTCAAATTCTTTGATAAATTCTTCTCCGCTGCTTCGATCCATCATTCGGATGCTTCCCTCGCAGGTAAGCTTGTCGGGAATCAGGTTAAAGGTTGCTCCTGCATTGACAGAGCCCAGAGACCAGGTCAGAACGGTGTTTGGTTTTATGTATTTTAACCGGAGTGTATCAAGGTTGGAATATATGTCATGGAAACAGTCAATTACACTGTGAGCAAGATCCGGTCTGGAACCGTGTCCGCCTTTTCCATTTATTTCAAGTACGAAGTGGTAAAGACCTGACATGGCAGAACCCTGGCAGCAGGAAAGTTTTCCTGTGGGAATGTCCCAACGCACATGAGAGGCGTAGCAGGTGTCAAACTTCATGTCCTTTTCTGCCATATAAGCCAAAAGCTTTTCTATATTCCGATGTCCTTCTTCTCCTTCCTCAAACATAAGGACAACGCGTCCATTTAGGGATGCTTCCATATTCTTCAGTATTTTTGCGGCGCTAAGAAGCATAGCAATGTGGCCGTCATGGCCGAAGCCATGCATAACACCAGGATTTTTGGAAATACATACTTTTTTATTCTTTAGATTAGTCTCGGATTCCAGTATGGGAAGTGCATCGATGTCGGATCTGAGAAGAACTGTTTTTCCGGTACTGTCTCCGTTTATATATGCAAAAATGCTACCGCCTGGTACCTAGACATAAGGAATATCAATTTTTTCAAGCTTCACATTATCTGTCGAATCTTCTGAATTGTCAAGTATTTTTTGTGTTTTTGAAATTGTGTTTAAAATAGTTCGATGTTCGTTCTATTCACAGTAACAACTAAAATAGAACTTCCAAAAAGAGGTTTATAACACTTTACTGGTATGATTTTAGTATGCTATAATTGTTGTATTTCAAAGAAAAATGAGGCAGAAAAATGATATTTGATACACATGCACATTATGATGATGAGGCATTTGACGAAGACAGAGATCAGCTCCTTTCTTCCATGAAAGACGGGGGAGTGGGCTGTATTGTAAATGTGTGCGCGTCAGCCGGGGGATTTGGCGGGACCTTGGAATTGATAAAAGCGTATCCTTTTGTGTATGGCGCAGTGGGGGTTCATCCCGACGATGCAGGAATTATGACACAGGATACTCTGGATGAGATCCGGCGTCTTTCCCATTTGAAGAAAATGGTCGCCATCGGAGAAATTGGTCTGGACTATTACTGGCATAAGGAAGCGGCGGAGCATAAACAGCAGCAGGAGATGTTCCGGGCCCAGATGGACATTGCCAGGGAGGAGAAGCTGCCATTTATGATCCACAGCCGGGATGCAGCCGAGGACACTCTGGAGATTGTAAAGGAATATATGAAAAAAGATATGTCCGGCGGAATCATTCACTGTTTTTCCTACAGTAAGGAGATTGCGGCGGAATATTTGAAAATGGGACTTTATCTTGGCATTGGCAGCGTGCTTACTTTCAAAAATGCAAAGAAGCTGAAAGAAGTAGCTGCCATAGCGCCGCTGTCCCAGATCGTTCTGGAAACGGACTGCCCTTATATGGCACCGGAGCCCAATCGAGGCAGGAGAAATTCTTCCTTGAATCTGCCCTATGTTGCAGAAGCCCTGGCGCAGATTAAGGGAATTACTGCAGAAGAAGTAATTGCAGTGACGGAAGAGAATGCGAAGCGGTTATTATTCAGAGCGTAAATTTTGACGGACAAGGAGACAAGTAGTGCAAAGTCAGTTAGTATTTCAGGAAGAAAAAGAGAGGGAACGACTGAGAAGACAGAATTTGCTGTTGTCACAGGCAGAGAAACCTGCGTTAGAGCATTTTTTTAAGGGGAAGCCAGAACTTTCTGTTCTGGATATTGGTTGCAATGATGGAGCCCGAACCTTTCACCGCTTTTCAGATGACAGGATTTCCAGGGTGATTGGCCTGGAGTATAATCAGCAGCTTGTGGAAAGAGCCAACAGTCAGTACGGAAATACTAAATTTTCTTTTTATCAGATGGATGTGGATCGGGATTCGTTTTCCGCGGATTTTCAGAAGCTATGCACGGAACCGGAAGACAGAGAATTTGATCTGATCTGTCTTTCTTTTGTATTAATGCATTTGCATGATGGGGAAAAGCTGCTTCGCACATTGAAGAATTTTTTGAAAAAAGGCGGAGTGATTTTTATCACAGAAAGCAATGACCGCATATCCACTTTGGCTCCAGATGAAAAGAATCTTCTTGGACAGTTTCTGGATATCTTAAAAGAGGACAAATACGCAGGAAAAAGAGAAACCGGTCAGGCCGTTCCCGGCTGGCTGACCAACTGCGGATACGATCATATCCATGTCTGGTGCAAGGGGATTTCCGCTGCCAAAGGCGAACAGCAGCAAAAAGAAGATATTTTCCAGACCTTTTTTTCCTATTTGCCCGAGGATGTGGAAATCTTGCTGGCAGAAGAACCGGATAACAGAAAATATCAGGACTGGCAGAACTGGCTGAAGAAGAATTATGAAGAGCTTCAGCAGCTGATTCTGAGTGAGGAATCGGAGATTACAATGGGCATGCAGATTTTGTCCTGTGAGAAGGGAAGCTTATGACACAAAAGACAGGGAGGTTTGGGGCTTCTGGCAGAGAATTTTGTCTGTGTTCATTGGAAAAAGAGGATATTGAGGAAACACTGCAGCTTATGGACCGGTGCGTAGGCGAAAATCTGTATCAGAAAGAAGAGCTTGAGCAGGCTATTGGAAGCAGTGAACGGGCATTCCTTCTGCTGAGAACTGCAGAAGGAGAACTTGCAGGATATATTTATTACTATCTTACCAATGAGAAGCAGATTGCAGAGGATACCAGGCTTACGGAACAGAAAATCCAACAGGTATGCCAGCAGGATACTTTGGCACCTGTTGGCAAGATTCAGTCAGTAGGAATAAAAGAAGCATTTCGCAGACAGGGTCTGGCAGTTGGGCTTATGAACTATGCATTGAATCAGTTTGTGGAGAAGGGCATAGGGGAAGTGTTTATCATCTGCTGGAATGCAGGCGGTAAAGTTCCTCTGGAAAGGGCACTTCAGGAATGTAAGTTTGTTCATCTTTTTTCTGCAAAGATGATCTGGTATAATAAAAAAGAACTTTATTGTCCATATTGCAAAGGACGCTGCAAGTGTGATGCAGAGGTCTATTTTAAGAAAGTTAAGGAAAGGAATTGCAAATGAAAATAAAACTTCTTCCTAAATTTATACTTTCACTTGGCGTGATCGGTGTAATCCTTACCATTGCCATTTCTCTTTTCAGCTATAGAAGCTCCAGATCCTATCTGGAAAATCTATATGCACAGAGGGTAATGACGAACAGCAATAGTATTGCAGATATGATGTCGGTTTCGGATGTGAAGAAAATCCTGGCAGAAGGTGGGGACAAGACAGAAGAATATTCGGAAATGGTTACGTTGTTTAACAAGCTGAAAAAGGACGGCGATGTTACATATCTGTCTCTGGTTGTTCCGGATGAAGACAGTGTTCATTTCTACATAGATGCCCTGGTTGAGGAAATGGGAGATGATCCTGCGAATCAGATCGCCTATGGAAGTGACATTTTGTACACTGATGCTGCAAATCCTGATGATCCTGCTGACATGGAGAAATATATTACCATATGGAACCAGTATCAGCAGAATAAAGGTGTGGATCATCCGCTTGTGACGGACAACAGCTATGGCTATAATTACACGGGCGTTTCGGTGATTCTGGACGAGAATGGAAAGGCTCTGGCAGAAATTCAGTATATTCTGGATATGAAAGAGGTCAGGAATTATCTGAATTCCTTTCTTATCAATATGCTGCTGATTTCTTTTTGCATTATCGCAGTGACGATGGCTGCGTATATTGTCTTTGTGCGAAAGACAATCACCAGACCGATCAGCAGGCTGGCTGATTTTACCCAGGAGATTACAGAGAGCGGAAAGTTTGAGAATCAGAGAATTACTATGAAAACTGGTGATGAGATCGAGGCACTAAGTGACTCTTTCAACTTTATGATGGAAGAGCTTGAAAATTACATTGCCAATCTGTCCAAAGTGACTGCTGAGAAGGAGCGAATCGGCACTGAGCTGGATATCGCCAGGAATATTCAGGCATCCATGCTGCCATGTATTTTCCCGGCTTTTCCGGATCGTAAGGAATTTGATATTTATGCAACTATGACACCTGCAAAGGAAGTTGGCGGTGATTTTTACGATTTCTTCATGGTAGATGAGACACATCTGGCAATTGTTATGGCCGATGTATCCGGAAAAGGTGTTCCGGCTGCGCTCTTTATGGTCATTGGAAAAACGCTTATCAAGGATCACACTACACCAGGAAGAGATTTGGGGGAGGTTTTCTCTACTGTAAATAATCTTCTTTGTGAGGCAAACAGTGAAGGCTTGTTTATCACTGCTTTTGAAGGTGTGCTGGATCTGGTGACAGGAGAGTTCTGTTTCGTAAATGCTGGACATGAAATGCCATTTATCTGTAAAGCAGGCGGCAGTTTTGAGGCATATAAGATCCGTCCAGGCTTTGTCCTTGCTGGATTTGAAGATATGAACTATAAAGCCGGCAGTATGACGCTGGATGTGGGAGATTTGATCTTCCAGTATACAGACGGTGTGACTGAGGCTACAAATGTAGAAAATCAGCTTTATGGAATGGAGCGTCTGGAGCAGGTTCTGAATCGTGTAAAAGACAGAACACCATCAGAAATTCTGCCTGAAGTGAAAAAAGATATTGATGTTTTTGTGGGAGAGGCACCGCAGTTTGATGATATTACCATGCTTTGCGTAGAGTATAAGGCGAAGATGGAAAAAGCATGATCGGGCAAAAAAAGGCTGAATTCTGGAAATGAGATAATTTCCGGAATTCAGTCTTTTTTAAATATGCTCTGGTCAAAAATCTATTTAGTACCAAAAATTCTGTCGCCTGCATCGCCAAGTCCCGGGCAGATATAAGCGCGGTCGTTCAGTTCTCTGTCCAGATGTCCTACATAGATCTGCACATCCGGGTGCACCTCATGAAGTCGTTTCAGACCTTCCGGAGCAGCGATAACAAACATACATTTAATGCTCTTTCCACCATGTTGTTTGATGAAGTTAACGGCGGAGATAGCAGAGCCGCCAGTTGCAAGCATGGGGTCAACCATAACGATGAGACGCTGGTCGATAGGATCCGGAAGCTTACAATAGTACTCATGAGGCTCATGAGTAACCGGGTCACGGTAAAGACCAATATGACCGATCTTGGCAGACGGAACCAGAGTGGTGATACCATTTACCATACCCAGACCTGCACGAAGTACAGGAACAACAGCAAGCTTCTTACCAGAAATCATAGGAGTTCTGCAAGTCTCAATAGGAGTCTCAACTTCAACATCCTCAAGGGGAAGATCGCGAAGAGCTTCAAAACCCATAAGAACTGCAATCTCCTCAATAAGTTTGCGGAATTCATTTGTTCCGGTCTCCTTATTACGAAGAATGGAAATCTTATGCTGGATCAGCGGGTGATCCATAATAAAAACATTGTCCATATCTGAAAAATTTGACATGATAAAAACCTCCGTAGTGTGATAAAGTTGCCATTGCCCTATGCAATAACAATCGTTACTGTTCACTCCGTGATCAGTAACACGCTTCGCGATGCACAGAAAGACGAACCTTCTTGTGACAAGCACAAGAAGTAGCGTTTGC
>ERZ773118.523-NODE-523-length-40977-cov-43.7241_pt1 | contig 40977 bp, 25 predicted proteins | sample MGYA00580562_ERZ773118 | MGnify/ENA primary metagenome ERZ773118 (study PRJEB29015, sample SAMEA2737878) | human gut metagenome | biome: human gut; feature: human-associated habitat; material: faeces | place: China | collected 2012 ... | reverse complement strand
GGTAAGTGCTGGGGGATTTCTTATTTTGTCAAGATACGGATTATTACTTACTTACGATTTAATATTGAGGATATGGTGCTGATAACGGAGGACGGCTGTGAGGTGCTGACACCAAAGACGCCTCATTATCTGTAGGGAAACCAGTTGTTTCCTGCCTTTCTGAATCAGATGGCCGGGCAGCCTTAAGCAGGCGCCCGGCCTTTTGACGTCTTAGCTGTTCCGTGTTACAATGACATAAAAAAGCATGGGAGATACCATATGAAATACCATTGGAGCGAACACAGGAAGGGGGATGGGGATGCCGGGGCAGGGGCCGGACAGTCCCATTCGGTTGAAATCCTTTCCATGGAAGAATTCCGGAAGTCCTGGCCGGATATTTACAGGAGAACATTTTCCGGCAGCGGTCCGGACCATATCCGGTTCTGCAAGGCGGATGTGCTGCGGGGAACAGTGGCAGGCACCTTTGCCATTCCGTCCAAGGAGGACCCCTCCGGGGATAAGCAGGTTTTTGGCTACTGCCTTACCAGGGAACAGCTGATTTTTATGGATGACAGCGGCTATGTAAGAAGGCTTCTGGACGAAATGCAGGATTACCAGATGACGGATGTATCATCCCCTTCCCTGCAGCTCTTTGATGTGATGGAATATCTGCTGAAGGAGGATGTGATTTTTCTCCAGCAGTATGAGGACAGCCTGACACATCTGGAGGAAGGACTGCTTAAGAGGGAGTCAGAGGAATTTGACGTGAAAATCCTGGCAGCCAGGAAGGATTTGTCCGCATTGAGCGTTTACTATGAACAGCTCTCCGACATGGGGGAAACCCTGCAGCAGGATGCGGCCGAGAGAGGGAATGAAAGGGACAGCCTGTTGTTTGGCCTATTTTCCGATAAGGCGGGGCGCCTTTATTCCACGGTGCAGATGATGAAGGAGTATTCCATGCAGCTGCGAGAAATGCATCAGACCCAGGTGGACATACGCCAGAATGAAATCATGAAATTCCTCACCATTGTGACCACTGTATTCATGCCCCTTTCCCTGATTGCGGGATGGTACGGCATGAATTTTGTCAATATGCCGGAGCTGGGCTTTCCCTATGGCTACGCAGTGATCTGCATTCTCTGTCTGCTCATTGTGGCAGTGGAAATATGGTTCTTTAAGAGGAAAAAGTGGTTTTAGGACAGGGGATTTTGGAGCGGGGAATAAGGCAGGAGGAAAATACATGAACCGGATTCACATGGAGCTGGTACAAACCATATATGATTACGGGGAATACTACTGGATGATTGACGGCAGACCTATTGTCAGATATCTGAATGAGGCGGTAAGTGCAGGGGCATGTCCCAGGCTGGAAGTATTCGGCTCCCTGGAAGGACTTCTGCCCGCGTGGACAGGTGAGCTGGTGTGGAAGGCTGAGAACCGTTTTATCTGGGAGATGGTGGATTCGTCGGAGGACTTGAATGTGCCTGTACTTGTGTGCGAGGATGACTGTGATTTGAGCTGCATTGTCATAATGGCGAAAATCAGGAAGGAACCGGATACTGTATACTGGGACAGTCTGGGGGTGCTGAGTTTGGAAAACCAGGATTTCCGGATGGAGAAGCAGTCAGGTATCCTGTGCCTGGAAGCATATTCGGACCAGGACTGGGAGGAATATGGGGATAACATAGCATGTGAGCAATTTGACAGTCCTGAATACAGGAAATGGGTGTCGGAACATTGGGATGAAGAGCTGATTCGCAGGAGGCGAAACTATACGAAGCCCTATATGCAGAGGGAGGAGAATATAACCTGGATATGCTCTCCCTTGTGGCAGTTTGAACGGAAGGAATACGAACGCATGGTGGAGGATTACCGGAAGGTATATGAGGACAGGATGGGAAGGGATTGAGCCTTGGAGCAGAACGGTTCTGTTTTTGGGGTTGGGAGTCGGCATGTGTTTTTTGCGGTTTTAATGTTGTGCGGCGTATGAGGATGGATGGGGGTGGGGGCAAGAATCTGTTAAATTCACGTATATTAAAAATCCGCTAAGATTCCGTGTATACCGTTGACAACCCTCCGCCCATCCCGTATAATGCTGCATAATACAGAGGTATCTGCATTCACACAATGATTTCAATATAACTTTAACATAACTATGTAAAGACAACTATTTTAGTGATTGGCAAGAGGAGCTTGGAATAAGGATGGACGACGCTGACAGCGGCGGAAGCCAGGATTGTGATTATAACAATATAGGATTATGCACCGGCAGATTCAAGGCATAACCTGCATCTTTCATAAAGAATGCGGGCTATGTCTTTTTGCGTTGCCGTACCGTTCATTTTATCCGGCTCATGGCTTAAAAACAGTAATGACGCAAAGCGGAGGGACACATATGTATTACGGAAAAGACGGATACTGGAAGAAAGTACAGGAATACCTGCCGGAAGAAAACCGGCTGACCGGGGTTTGGCGGCCGGATGAGTATTTTGTGGGAATAGGCAGGTTTGGCATACATATAGACCACTACAGGGTAAAGGAACCAAAGGCGCGGGTTATACTGTTTCACGGTGTGGGGGGAAACGGAAGGCTTCTGTCTTTGATAGCAGTACCCCTCATGAAGCAGGGTTACGAGGTAATCTGTCCGGACCTTCCCCTCTATGGAATGACCGAGTATTACGGAAAGGTGGTATACCAGGATTGGGTGGACTGCGCGGCTGAGATAGTCATGTACTATCAGGCCAGGGAGATAAGGCCCTCCTTTCTGTTCGGCCTCAGCGCAGGAGGAATCCTGGCATATCAGACTGCATCCGGACTGCCTGAGATTCAGGGAGTGATAGCAACCTGCCTTCTGGACCAGAGAGAGCCGTTGGTCCGGAAAAGCGTTGTGAGTTCCGGGTGGATGGTAGAACACGGCCTCAGGCTCATATCAAAGGCATCCGCATGGCTGGGCTTTATAAAAGTGCCCGTAAAGTGGGTGGGTAATATGAAGGCAATCGTAAACCATGAGGAACTGGCTGAGGTGCTGATGAGAGACAGGCGTTCTTCCGGGGCAAAGGTGCCGGTGGCATTTCTGCACACACTTTTAAATCCCCATATCCACCCGGAGCCGGAGCGCTTTAGCAGGTGTCCCGTGCTTCTGGTGCACCCGGAAAATGACAGATGGACAGATGCCAGTCTCAGCAGGATATTCTATGACAGACTGAATTGCAGCAAGGATATGAAGCTGTTAAAGGGGGCGGGCCATTTTCCAATAGAAAAGGAAGGGCTGATGCATCTGGAACAATACTGTGTGGAGTTTTTGGAAGAATGTCTGGCGCAGAGCCTTGTAAGTAACTGCCAATAGGGGAAGCTGGCTGGATTGCCATGTGGTAAATCATATCAAAAGATGGTATGATAATACTCATTGAAACAGGCTGTATCATTGTATGGGAGAATGCGCGCATGGAAGAACGGATATTGCAAATCATAAAAGGTGAGGACAGTAAGAATCCCCTAACAGATGAGGAGATAGCGTCCCGACTGCAGGTATTCAGGGAGGATGTGACCACGGTACGCCGGGATCACCATATACCTGATTCCAGGAAGCGGAGGAAGCCGGTTATATTTGAGGACATGAAGCGGATTCTGACAGAACATCCGGACATGTCGGACCGCGGGCTTACCAGGATGCTGGAGGAAGCCGGCTACAGGATAGGAAAATATGCCGCAGGCAGGCTGCGGGAGGAACTGTTGGAGATATGGACTCCTTTTGGCGCCTGCCAGGAGAAGGAGGGAGCCGGTCTGGCACCGGATTTAGCGAAACATACGGAATATGCAAAACATACGGAATATGCGAAACATGCGAAACATGCGGAATATGCGAAACATGCGGAATATGAAGAACCTGCGGAATCCGGGGCGGAGGATGAAAGGGCTAATGCGTTCAGCGCTTTTGTAGGGTTTGACGGTAGCATGAAGACTCAGATTACCCGTGCCCAGGCTGCCGTGCTGTATCCGCCCAGAGGTCTGCACTGCCTTATATACGGACCTTCTGGAGTGGGGAAAAGCTTTCTGGCGGAGCTCATGCATGAGTATGCCTGCGGTACTGAAAATTTTGGTAAGGACGCCCCCTACTTTGAGTTTAACTGTGCGGATTATGCGGATAATCCCCAGCTTCTGCTGGCCCAGCTCTTCGGATACAGCAGGGGGGCATTCACCGGCGCCGCTGACAATAAAAAGGGAGTGGTGGAGCTGTGCAATGGGGGAATCCTGTTTCTGGACGAGGTGCACAGGCTTCCGCCGGAGGGCCAGGAGATCCTTTTCTACCTGATGGATAAGGGAAGGTTCAGACGCCTGGGGGAAGTGGATACCCAGCGGGAGAGCCATGTGATGGTTATTGCCGCGACCACGGAAAATCCTCAGAGCTCCCTGCTTCTGACCTTCAGGCGCAGAATTCCCATGGTCATAGAAATTCCTTCCTTAAAGGACCGGCCGGCGGGAGAGAAGCTGCAGTTTATCCTGCGTTTTTTTCAGTGGGAATCCAGGCGTCTGGGGAAACAGATAAAAATAAGACAGCAGGCGCTGTGGTGCCTGCTGGGCGGGGACTGCCCCGGCAATGTGGGACAGCTTAAATCAGATATCCAGGTGTGCTGCGCCAAAGCGTTTTTGGAAGGGCGGGCCAGAAAGGACGGGCGTATCACCGTGTCTTTCCCGAGCCTGACTGAGAACCTGAGGAAGGGGTATGTACCTGACCGGATTACCAAGGAGATAAAGGAGCTGTGCCCGGACGACTGTTATGTATTTCCCGATGATTCCGGGGAGGATGCCGGGAAATCCGGAACGGAAACCTTTCTGGAGGGCTTTAACATATATGAATCCCTGGAGGAAAAGTATGACCAGCTGCTGAGGGACGGCCTTAGGGAACAGGACATCGAAGTCCAGCTCACCGACGAGATAGAGTCAAGGTTCCAGCGCCATATCCATGAATTCCAGAAGTCGGGTATACGGGAGGACGAGATTGCCTCTATTGTGGGGGACGACATTCTGCGCATGACGAGGGACATCTGTGATCTGGCCAGAAAACGGCTTCCCGGGCTGGAGGAACAGGTGGTATTTCCTCTGGCCATTCATCTGAACATGGCCATGGAGCGGATGCGCAGCCACGGGCGTATGGTGTACCCAGGCATGGAGAATATTCGCCAGCAGTCTTACGAGGATTATGAAGCTGCCTGCTATGCTGTGGATGAAATACAGAAAAAGTATTATCTGACCCTGCCGGAAGAGGAAAAGGCATTCCTGGCCATGTACTTCAGAAAATTCAGGAAAAAGGACATGGCCCAGGAGGGGAGAATTGGGGTGCTGGTGGTATCCCATGGCCCGGTGGCCAGCGGAATGGCCCAGGTTGCCAATGCCATCATGGGAACGGAACACGCTGTTGGAGTGGATATGAACCTGTGGGATACGCCGGCTCAGATGGCGGAAAAGACAGTGGATATGGCCAGGCGCGTAAACCAGGGAAAAGGCTGCATCGTGCTGGCGGACATGGGGTCTCTCCTGAATGTGGGCCAGAAGATTCGGGAGGAGACAGGTATGCGGGTCCGCGTGCTGTCACGCACAGACACCATGATGGTGGTGGAAGCAGTGCGCAAGACCATGTGGACAGACGAATCCCTGAACGAGATTGCGGATGAGCTGGACAAGATAAAGCTTACCGGAACCAGGGAACAGGCGGAAGCCAGGAAAAAGGCGATTCTGTGCCTGTGCATCACAGGCCAGGGGGCCGCCGTGAAATTGAAGGAGCATCTGACGGAGCGCCTGAAGAGCAACCTGTCCGGGACGGTTATAGTGACCAGGGGATATATTGAGGATTCCAGCATTGAACGCATCATTGCCAACACGGAAAAGGAGTATGAGATACTGGCCATTGTGGGCACCATTAATCCGGAGTCAGGCACCTATCCGTTTATATCTGTAAGCCGGATCTACAGCCCGGAGGGCATCGGGGAGCTTCGCGGCATATTAAAGCGGAGCGCCATGTTCGAGGAAAACAAGCTGTCAGAGGTTATCTCCCCGGACCATATTTATATAAGGACAGAGGCGGAGTTCAAGGACCAAATTATAGATGAGGCAGTGGGACATATGGAAGAGGAAGGATTGGTCCGGCAGGAATTCCTTCTCAGCGTCTATAAACGGGAGGGAATGATGACCACCCGGCTCAGCCAGGGGATTGCCATTCCCCATGGCGACCCTGGATTGGTTACAAAACCAGTCATTTCTGTTACGAAATTAGACAAACCCGTTTTATGGGATGGAGTCAACACCGTGGATGTTATTTTTGTGCTGGCCATTCAGGAGGATTCCAGAAAATATTTTGAACAGCTGTATCAGATTATTTCTGATGAATCCATGGTTTCTGCTATCCGCGCCAGCCGGACACGGGAAGAAATCCGTAATCTTTTATGTAAAAATACAAAATCAGTCAATTAGTTGGCATCATTCTTGCTTTATATATTGTCAGAAAGGAGCGAGAATGATGAATATAGAAAAATTTCCGAAAGTGACAGTAATCTTAAGAGGCTATACCTATTCACAGACCCGCACGGTTGTCAAGAACCTGGTGGGGACCTGCTTAGGCTCCGTTGAAATTACCATGAATACTCCGGGAGCCCTGGAATCCATACGGAAAATCAGCCAGGAATTTGGAGCACAAATCATGGTGGGAGCCGGCACGGTCCTTACTTATGAAGAAGCCGTGGAGGCCATTGAGGCAGGTGCAGCCTTTTTATTGTCTCCCACGGTATTTGAAAAGCGCATATTGGACCTGTGCCGGGAGCGCGGCGTGGTGTCTGTACCGGGGGCTTTTTCACCTTCGGAAATCAGACAGAGTTTTCTGGACGGGGCGGATATTGTGAAGATATTCCCTGCCGGCAGGCTGGGGAGCAGATATGTGTCAGACATCCAGGCGCCTCTGGGGAAAATGCCGCTGATGGTCGTGGGGGGCATCGGCACCTCAAATGTACAGGAGTACTTTGCGGCAGGGGCATCATTTGCGGGAATCGGTTCGGGTATTTTCCTGAAAGAGGATATACTGAATGAAAATGAAGAGGGAATCCGCGGTTCCATAGCAGCCATGGAAGAGAAAATGAAGAGTATGGAGGAAAAAGAATCATGAGCGGCATTGCGTTTAATGAATCATTGATTCTGGAATTTGACAAACCTATGACGGACCGGGAGGTTCTGTCTGCCATGACAGATTATCTCTGTGAAAAGGGCATTGTAAAGGATACATATAAGCAGGCCATCCTGGAGCGGGAGCAGTCCTTCCCCACAGGACTTAAGACAGGGGGAATCAATGTGGCCATTCCCCATGCGGATATCTGCCATGTCAATGAGGCGGCCATCTGTGTGGCCGTGCTTAAGACACCGGCTCCATTCAGGGCTATGGATGAGCCTGACAATGACGTACCGGTAAGCCTGGTCATCATGCTGGCCCTCACAGAGGCCCACGGACATATTGAAATGCTTCAGAGAATCGTGAAGCTGATTCAGAACCAGGAGGATGTGAAACACATAGTGGAGGCGGGACAGCCTGACATCATCCATAAAATCATCAAGCAGTACCTGCTGGAAGATGGGAACTAAAAATAAGATTATCCAAAGGAGAATATAAAAATGAAGCGTATATTAGTGGCATGTGGAAATGGAATCGCAACATCAACCGTAGTGGCAACCAAGATCAGGGAGAAATGTGAGGACAATGGAATCCCGGTATCAGTAACCCAGTGCAAGCTTCTGGAGGTGGAATCCAAGGCAGATGATTTTGATTTGCTGGTTACGACGGGAAAGTTCACGGGCGGCAATGTGAATATTCCGGTGGTAGGCGCCATTTCCCTGCTGACAGGAATTAACGAGGACGCGACGCTGAATGAGCTTCTGTCCTATCTGAAGTAAAAAGGGGTTTAGGCAGACAGCCATTGGCTATGAAAGACAAATGAAATCTTAGGGGAGATTAATCATATGCAGATACTTTATAATATTTTCAATACGATTCTGGATGCAGGCGCTGTGGTCATGCTTCCAATCATCATAACCATCATAGGGCTTATTTTCCGGGTGAAATTATCAAAGGCTTTCAGAAGCGGCCTTACCATCGGCATTGGCTTTGCGGGTATTAATCTGGTCATCAACATGATGAAGAGCAATCTGGGGCCTGCCGCCCAGGCCATGGTGCAGAATTTCGGTATTAAGCTGGATATTCTGGATGTGGGCTGGGGAGCCATCGCGGCAGTTACATGGTCATCGCCGATTATCGCTATCCTTATATTCTGTATTCTGGCCACCAACATTGTTATGCTGGTACTGAAGGCCACAGATACCCTGGATGTGGATATCTGGAATTATCATCACATGGCAATCGTAGGAATCATGGTTTATTTTGTGACTAAAAATGTGGCAATGGGTATCGGTGCAACGGTCATCATGGCCATTATCACATTTAAGCTGTCAGACTGGACCGCGCCTCTGGTGGAGGATTACTTCGGCATTCCCGGCGTATCCCTTCCAACCATGTCAGCTCTTTCCTCCATCATTATCGCAGCACCCCTTAACTGGCTGCTGGATAAGATACCCGGAATCAACAAGATTGATTTTGAAATCAAGGATGCCAAGAAATATCTGGGATTCTTTGGTGAACCCACCATCATGGGCCTGGTACTTGGCTGCGTTATCGGTGTTCTGGCCAAGTATTCAGTGGCTGATATTATGGCGTTGGGCGTAAACATGGCGGCTGTCATGGTATTGATTCCCAAGATGACCTCTCTTTTTATGGAAGGACTTATGCCAATCTCAGAGGCTGCCAAAAAGTTTACCCAGGAGAAGTTTAAGGGCAGGAAATTCCTCATTGGTCTGGATGCGGCGGTTGTAGTGGGAAATCCTGATGTCATCACCACATCCCTGATAGTCATTCCGTTGACTATCCTTATGGCTGCCGTTCTTCCGGGAAACCGCGTGCTTCCCTTCGCGGATCTGGCAGTTGTGACCTTCCGTGTGGCCCTGGTGGTTGCAATCACCAGAGGAAACCTGTTTAAGAACATCATCATGGGCCTGGTATGCACAGGAGCCATTCTGCTGGCAGGTACGGCTACAGCACCGGTTCTGACCCAGCTGGCCACTTCCGTGGGACTGGACCTGGGAGAGGGAATGATTACATCCTTTGCGGCCACCAGCCTTACGGTTAGCTTTCTGGTGTATGAGGCATTCATCAAGAGGCCGTACATCTTTGTGCCGGTACTGATTGCTGTTATGGCAGCCGTATGGGTGTTCATGAATCGTTATAACAAGAAGAAAGCAGTTTTAGCAGGAGGAAACGATGTTGCGGGCAATTGATAAATTGGAGCCGTTCCAGAAAGCCATATCCAAGGCCCATCTGGCATCGGCAGGTGTTTCTATTGACTCCCTGGACCACAAGCCTCTCATTGCCATTGCCAACAGCTGGAATGAGATATGTCCCGGGCACGAGCCTTTAAAACAGCTGGCTGAGGAGGTAAAGAAGGGAATACTGGAAGCCGGCGGCGAGCCCATTGAGTTCAACACGGTAGCCATGTGTGACGGCATTGCCCAGGGGCATTCCGGTATGCGTTACTGCCTGCCCCACAGGGAAATTATCACGGATTCCATCGAGGCCATGGTGGTGGGAGAGGGCGTGTTTGACGGAGTGGTGTACATGGGCTCCTGTGATAAAATTGTGCCGGGAATGCTGAACGCGGCGGCACGGATTGACCTGCCGTCAGTCATTGTCACAGCCGGTCCCTGCTATGCCCAGATAAAGCCCAATGAGTCAAAGGAGCTGCGCCAGCAGTTCCTGCGGGGCGAGATAACAGAGCGTCAGCTGATTGAGGGGACGCTTAAGTATTACACAGGGCCCGGAATCTGCCCCTTCCTGGGGACAGCCAATACCATGGGCGCCCTCTGTGAGTCCCTGGGAATGATGCTGCCGGGAGGAAGCCTGATTCCTTCCAGCACCAGCATGCGCCGTTTCAACGCAAGGGAATCAGGGCGGGCCGTGATGAAGATGGTGGAGATGCAGATTCGTCCCAGCCAGATTATGACGCGGGAGGCGCTTAAGAATACCATCACCCTTCTTTCCGCTATCGGAGGGTCCCTGAATGCCCTGATTCATCTACCGGCGCTGGCGGCAGAGCTGGGGATTTCCCTGGACTGGGATGATTTTTCAAAGATTACCACTGCCACGCCGGTACTGTGCTCCATTGTACCCAACGGAAACCGGACCGTGGTAGACCTGCACTATGCAGGCGGAATACCGGCTGTGATGAAAGAGCTGGAGTCTGTAATGAATAAGGATGTGCTGACAGTGACTGGGGAAACACTGGGGCAGATTCTGGAGCGTACATCTCAGGGCGACAGGGAAGTTATAAAGTCCATGGACGATCCTGTATCCAGGGCAGACGGAATCCAGGTGCTCTATGGCAATCTGGCGCCCCAGGGAGCCCTGGTAAAGACATCGGCAGTTCCCATGGAAGTGCGGCGTTTTAAGGGCACGGCCAGGGTATTTGAGGGCGAGGATGAGTGTTATGCTGCTTTCCGGGCAAAGGAGATAAAGGAAGGTGATGCCGTTATTGTACGCTATGAAGGTCCAAAGGGAGGTCCGGGAATGAAGGAGCTGCACCGGATTACGGAAATCATCAAGGGAATACCCAACACAGCGGTCATCACCGACGGGCGTTTCTCGGGGGCCAGCGGCGGCTTAAGCATCGGGTATCTGTGCCCTGAGGCAGCAGAGGGAGGTCCAATTGCCCTGGTTAAGGATGGGGACAGGATAACTGTGGATTTGTATAAGGATTACCTCCATCTGGAGGTCAGCGACGAGGAACTTGAAGCCAGACGCAGGGAATGGAAGGCAGTGACGCGTCCAAGAGAAAAGGGTCTCCTCGGCCGGTACGCCCGCCTGGTGAACACAGCCAGGTCAGGCGCTACCCTGAGCAGAGAGTAGAGAAAAAGAGTGTAAACCAGTTCCGGGAGCGGTTCCGTGCGGTTTGCGCTCTTTTTCGATTTGCGGTAAGAACCGTCAGGACGAGGGTGGGGATGGGGGAACAGCGGAGGGCAGGAAGTGAATGTGAAAACCGATATAAAAACAGAAAAATAAGTATTAACCGGGATAGGGATTATGGTATACTGAAATGAGATTGGCCTAAGAATAAGAAATGAATGGTTAAGGGGAGGATACGGCAATGGAAGAACAAACAATGGAAGAACAAACAATGGAAGTACAAACAGTAGAAGAACAAACAATAGAAGAACAAACAACAGGATGCCTGGTATGCGGTGCGCCCCTGGAATATCTCCAGAGCCAGATTGAAATGGAATGCACCTACTGTCACAAAACATTTATGAGCAATGCCAGATGTATGAACGGTCACTTTATCTGCGACAGCTGCCATGAGCAGATGGGCCTGCGTGTCATTGAAGATATATGCAGGCATACAGACAGCAAGGATCCGGTGGCAATCATGAAGAAAATCATCCTGTCTCCCTATATCTATATGCATGGACCGGAGCACCATGTGCTGGTGGGCTCCGCGCTTCTGGCTGCCTATAAGAACGCCGGGGGAGAACTGGATTTGGACGCGGCCCTGGAAGAAATGAGGAACAGGGGGGCACAGGTGCCGGGAGGTATCTGCGGTTTGTGGGGAACCTGCGGGGCTGCTGTGAGTACAGGTATTTTTGTCAGCCTGATTACAGGGGCCTCACCCTTAAGCGGAAAAGAGTGGGGGCTTTGCAATGAGATGACCTCCAGAAGCCTTGGGGCTATTGCCAAAACAGGGGGACCCAGATGCTGTAAACGGGATTCCTACACAGCCATACTGGAGGCAGTGGATTTTGTGGGGGAGAAATTCGGGATATGGATGGAGCGGCCCAAAAAGACAGTATGCGGATTGTACGGCCGGAATGAACAGTGCCTGAAGGAAAAATGTCCTTACAATCCGCTGGGATAAACAGCGGAACACAGGGATCATTGTATGCCCCTTCCGATGGCTGACAGAAGGCTTTGGCCGGAATCGTCCGTGTCCTGGGTCAGTTCCCATATCATGATTCCTCCCAGGTTATCCCTGGCATACGCGGCCTTTTTTTCAATGGTGGAAATGCCGTTATACCAGACATCCATTCCACTCACCATGGCATGGTCTTTATTCCCGGCATCCGGGTCAGCGGCCAGGATATCCCCGTAACCGGCCCAGCCGGGACGTCCGTAGAAGGGAACACCCAGCACCACTTTACCGGCCGGCATTTTTCTTGTGCCGCACCAGTAGGCGGCGCTGTTTACTGCAAAGTCATAGGAAGAATGGCGTTCCCCGTCACCGCCGTCATAGGCCATAACATGAATCCAGTCCACTGCGTTTAACACGGCATCGCTGTGGGCCGCGGCATCGTAATAGATATTGCCGTCTGCGCTGACCCCGCTGACGACAGCGCTGGTCAGAAGCTTTCCCTGGGCATGGAGCGCATCTGACAGGTAAAGAATCAGCTCCTGGTACTGGTCCTTGGAGGGCCCGTCCACCCGGGGATGCTCCCAGTCCATGTCCACGCCGTCAAACCCGTATTCATTGCACATGGCCAGTATTTCATCGCCCAGCTGCCTGGTTTTTTCACTGGTTGAAGTGGCGCTCACGAAGACTGGTTCCAGCTCGGCACCGTTATAGCTCCATCCGCCCACAGCTAATAAGACCTTGACCTGGTTTTTATGGGCGTCCTCTATCAGGCGGACTGCTGTTTCCGGGTTTTCCAGGGGGAGCAGTCTGCTGTCCGGTGTGGGTATGGCAAATGCGTAGGCGATGTGGGTCAGCACATCCATCTGCAGCTTTTGGGGCTGGTAGGATTTCCAGTCAGGGTAATAACCCACCACCTTTACCGGGGATGAGGCGCCGGCTTTGGGAGCAGCCTGGGAATCTGCGGGAGGGGGCGTCTGCGGAGCAGCCTCCCACACATCGGCCTGCCCTGGAATGTCCCCTAAGGTCCACCACCTGGCTATGTATATTTTACCGCCGCAGGCCACCTGATCGCCGCCTGTATAGGTGGTGTTTTTGTCCCACTCAGCATAGGACGGTCCGGAGGTCAGTATGGCCTGGGGAGCAGGGATGCTGACGGCGGCTTGTTCCGGGGAAGCCGGGAGTGCTGAGTCCTCTCCGGTGGTTATAAGGGGGACGTTTTCCTGTCTGCCGGATATCCGGGAACCGGAAGTATCTGCGGCTGCATGTCCTCTCACCGCGCTGGAGAGCAGGAATCCGGCTATGAGTCCAAGCAGGAATATGAGAAGAAAAATGCCTGTTTTCCGTTTGTCCATGATTGTTCCTTTCCTTTGTTTTATCAGATTTCTGCTGTATTTTCAGATTTTCATTCCCACAGGTTCTGATTCAGCCTGTTATTGATATGAGTATATTATACAATAAGATTAGTGTTAAGGAAACAGGCGGCGCCGGAACTGCTGCAAATGAAAGACCGGAAAAGACCTTTCAGAAAGGCAGTTCTGCCATGTCAGTCATAGACAGGCAAAACAGTGCAATGATATAATAATATAAATACCTGTAGTTTTACGGAACATAATCCAGACAACAGGAATGACACACAACTGCCCGCATGGAGGAGCTTATGCAAGAGGATACCCTTAAACAATTCCTGCCAGCCACTGAAAGCTGGTTTAGGAAAACATTCGGAGAACCCACCAAAATACAGAGAGAGGCATGGCCCGCCATTGCTGACGGAAAGCACGTGCTGGTAAGCGCTCCAACCGGTACAGGAAAGACCCTTTCAGCTTTCCTGGTGTTCATAGACCAGTTGGGCGGACTGGCTGAGAGGGGGGAACTTAAGGAGGAGCTGTATGTGATATATGTGTCTCCCCTTAAGTCTCTGGCGGGGGATATCAGGGAAAATTTACGCAAACCTTTGGAGGGAATCGGAGCGGAAGCTCACGGGGAAAGCAAAGCGGAAAGCAGACCGGGTAATCCATCCATAGGGCAGATTCAGGCCGCCATCCGTACCGGGGACACGCCTCAGAAAGAGCGCCAGAGGATGGTAAAGCATCCGCCCCACATCCTGATTATCACTCCCGAATCTCTTTATCTCATGCTGACATCCAAATCCGGCCGACAGGTGTTAAAGACTGCAAAGGCAATTATTTTGGACGAGCTTCACGCCCTCATAGACACCAAGAGGGGGGCGCACCTGATGCTGTCAGTGGCCAGGCTGGATAAACTTTGCGGCCGCAGGCTTCAGAGAATTGGCCTGTCAGCCACCATTGAGCCGCTGGAGCTTGCGGCCGCCTACCTGTCCCCGGAACCGGCCGTTATCTGTGCACCTTCCATGGATAAACAGGTGGATATACAGGTCATTGGTACGGCTCCTGCTGTGGGAAGGCGGAAGGATCCGGTATGGGAAGAGCTGGGAATGGCAGTATACCGCCAGTGCTTAAGTTGTAAGAGTGTAATTGCATTTTCCGAAGGAAGGCGTTATGTGGAAAAGCTGGCATACTATGTAAATCTGTTGGGCGGGGACGGGTTTGCCAGAGTCCACCACGGAAGTCTGTCAAAGGAACAGAGGGATGAGGTGGAACGGGATTTAAGAGAGGGGAGGCTGAGACTGTTATGTGCCACGTCGTCCATGGAACTGGGCATTGACGTGGGGGATGTGGAGCAGGTTCTGCAGGTCGGATGCCCCCGCACCATTTCCAGCACCATGCAGCGCCTGGGCCGGGCCGGCCATAATCCGGGCCGGGTCAGCGTCATGTATATGTATCCCAGGACTGCGCCCGAATCAGTATACTGCGGTATGACCGCGCAAGTGGCCCGCCGTGGAGGCGTGGAACGGGCCAATCCTCCGCGCATGTGTCTGGATGTACTGGCCCAGCATTTGGTTTCCATGGCTTCGGGAGAGAGCTACAGCATAGATGATGTGATGGATGTGCTGGAGCGGTCGTATCCATTTTACCAGGTGACCAGGAAGGATGTGGAGGACGTCCTTGCCATGTTGGCAGGAGATTACGAACACAGCCGGGAGATACCGGTGCGTCCGAGGATTTTGTATGACCGGATTCACGGCCGGGTGGCTGGGGATGTTTACAGCCGTATGCTGGCCACGGCAGCGGGAGGGACCATACCCGACAAAGGGATGTACGCAGCCAAAACAGAGGACGGGGTGAAGTTAGGAGAGCTGGATGAGGAATTTGTCTATGAATCCAGGATCGGGGACCGGTTCATGCTGGGGTCCTTTGGCTGGCGTGTGGTCCGTCAGGATAAGGACTCTGTTATCGTGACCCAGGCCCCGGCCGAAGGCGCCAGACTTCCATTCTGGAAAGGGGAGACAAAGGGAAGAGATCTTAGAACCAGTCTTGCCTTTGGCCGTATATTAGGAGAGCTGGAGAAGGCATGCCGTGAGGGAGAGCTGGAAAAAGCTCTGGAGAAACTGGGATTAGACGAGTCTGCGTCGGTCCATGCGTCCGGATTTATAACACGTCAGATTCAGGCCACAGAAGGACTGCCTGATGACAGAACCATAGTGGTGGAGCATTTTAAGGACAGTACAGGAAGCCACCAGGTCATGGTCCATGCTCTGTTTGGAAGACGGGTAAATGGTCCGCTGTCCCTGGTCCTGCGTCATATGATACGCAATACCATGGGGATGGATGTGGGGAGTGTGGATGAGGAGGATGGCTTCCTTCTGTATCCATACGGCAGGGAGCAATTGCCGGAAGGACTTTTATTCCAAATCAACCCGGACCAGGTACGGCCGGTGCTGGAAGCAATCCTGCCTGATACGCCTCTGTTCGGCATGACATTCCGCTACAATGCTGCCCGCGCCCTGATGATGGGCATGAAACGGAACGGGCGCCAGCCGCTTTGGATGCAGCGTCTTAAGAGCACGGAAATGTTAAGCTCCCTGATGGACCATCCGCACCATCCGCTGATTCGTGAGACAAAACGGGAATGTCTGGAACACCAGTGGGATATCAGCGGAGTGATGGAGATACTGGCCAGGATCCGTTCCGGCTTCATTACGGTCAGAGAAATCTGGCTGGATGTCCCTTCTCCCATGTCTCTGCCCTTCCAGTGGCAGGCGGAGGCGGAAGAAATGTATGAGTACTCACCGGTGACACCTAAAATCCGCCAGACTGTGCAGGAAGATTTGAAGAAGGCACTGCTCAAGCCCACAGCAGAGGAACTGTCCAGGGGATGGACACGGAAAAAAATGCCGGAGAATGAGGAGGAGCTTCATTCCCTTCTCATGATGGAGGGGGATTTGGAGGCAGGGGAGCTGGACATACCGGCTGAATGGCTGGATACCCTGGCTCGGCAGGGACTGGCCTGTTATGTGGAGCCCGGAATCTGGATAGCGGCAGAACACGAGGACGAATATATGAGGGCATTGCGGCAGCAGGATGAGGAGGCAGGAATGCATATTATCCGCCGGATGCTCTACTACCGAGGCGGTCGGACTGCGGGGGATGTAAGGGAACGGTATTTTCTGTCTGAGAAAATGACAGAGGAGCTTTTGGATAAACTGTGCCGCTGCAAACATGCAGTGGAGGACCAGGGTGTATATTATCACGAAAAGCTCTATGAGAGAGCCAGGGAAGGCCATATACGCAGCCTGCGAAGCCACGCGGTCACACAGCCGGCTTCCCATTATGCCGCGCTTATGGCCTCAAGGGCAGTGGTACATTCCACGTCAGAAGAACAGTTAAGGGAGGCCATGGAAAGAGGATGCAGAAAACCATGCCCTGTACGCTTTTGGGAAAATGTGTACTTTGCCAGGCGGGTGGAGCGCTATGGAGGCAGCTATCTGGACCGGCTGCTGGCACAGGGGGATTATTTCTGGAGAATGTCGCCGGAAGGAACCCTTTGCTTTTGCAGCTATGAGGACATTGACTGGGAGGCAGACGTCGGAGCGCAGGCAGCAGGATTTGAGGGAGATGTGATTGAAGGAGAGGTGATTAAGAGAGATGTATTTAAGGAAAATGCGTTTAAGGAAGATGCGTTTAAGGAAGATGAACCTAAGGTGGGGGAGCTTAAAGGAGATGAGCTTCTCATGTACAGGGAGTTAAAACGCAGAGGAGCCAGTTTCCTTAAATTCCTTACAAAGATACCGAAGGAAGGCAGCGCCCAGGAAGTACTGTTAAGTCTGGCTGAAAAGGGTCTGGTATGTGCAGACAGTTTTGTGCCTGTAAGGCAATGGCAGAACCAGGACAAGGTGAGGAAAGCTGCTGTCAGACAGCGCGTGAATACCAGGGTCATGGCCCTGTCGGCAGGGCGGTGGGACATAGTAAGGCCAGTAAAAAAGTATGGGCCGGAGGAATGGCTGGAGCTGTTTTTGGATGAAAATATGATTCTGTGCCGTGAGACTTTTAAAAAGTCCATACAGGCTGTGTCAGACTCTCCCTATGCCCTGACCGGAGAAGATGGGAAGAAGTGGGATTGGAGCTGGGCGCAGGCATTGGAAATTCTGCGTGTCTGGGAATATACGGGCCGCATTCGCAGAGGCTATTTTGTGGAGGGGATGTCGGGCGCCCAATTTGTCCGCAGCGAGGATTACGATGCCGTGACCGGTGCACTGAGGGAGCCGGATGACCATGTGGTGTGGTTAAACGGAACAGACCCGGCCCTGGTGTGGGGAAAAGTCCTGGAATTTCCGGAGAAATGTGGATTTCTGGCAGTGGCCGGAACAGCGGTGGCCCTGAAAGCGGGAAATCTGGCAGCTGTAATGGAACGCCAGGGCAGGGTACTGCGCATTTACGATGTCAATGATATGAAGGAAGTGATGGCGGAATTTGTCCGTGCGTTCAAGCAGGGAGCTATATATCCGGAACAAAAGAGGCTTGTTTTGAAAGAGTATCCGGCGGAGGCGGCAGAGGCACTGCAGCATGCGGGATATATGCGTGAAATGAAGGATTATGTAGTGTATAAGTAGAGTGTGATTTCTGTGAGGCGGAATCCCATCAAACCAGGTGCGAATGCCAAGCTAACATGAAATGCCTGGGAGATTCGCACCTGAAAAACAGCGGAAAAGCCGTGAAAATAGGCTGGGTGAATGGATGGAGGAGGTTGAAATAAGGAGGGGAGGACATAATGCATAAAAAGTTAGGGGGATGTGGAGGGATTGTTGGATAGTTTTGCTGTCGAGGCCCGCGAGGGCCTTGTGGATTGAAATCTCACTCCCATCAATCACAACCGGCTCACGACACAGTCGAGGCCCGCGAGGGCCTTGTGGATTGAAATGAGAAGGAAATGGCCGGCCTGGAGAAGATGTTTGGTCGAGGCCCGCGAGGGCCTTGTGGATTGAAATGGATGGCATTGGTCTCGAAGTCCAGGACCTCGTGTCGAGGCCCGCGAGGGCCTTGTGGATTGAAATCATTTTTGACCGTCATAAAAATCATACCAGATAGTCGAGGCCCGCGAGGGCCTTGTGGATTGAAATCCGTCATCTCAAACAGCCGCATGGCATTATACTGTCGAGGCCCGCGAGGGCCTTGTGGATTGAAATATGGGAGTTATAATCTTAGTTCCCGAGTACTTAAGTCGAGGCCCGCGAGGGCCTTGTGGATTGAAATCAGCAAAACATCCCGGTTGATAATCAGCAACTCTCGTCGAGGCCCGCGAGGGCCTTGTGGATTGAAATAAAGAAAAAACGACAGGCGGGCAACTTTGTCCTGTCGAGGCCCGCGAGGGCCTTGTGGATTGAAATAAAGCCATAGAGGATGAGCTGATTGCCTCCATGATTCGTCGAGGCCCGCGAGGGCCTTGTGGATTGAAATCGAGACAACGTATGTGCATTTTCTGGCTGCGTCATAGTCGAGGCCCGCGAGGGCCTTGTGGATTGAAATACGTAGATGCCGGGCCGCTCTGCCCAGTACTTGCGTCGAGGCCCGCGAGGGCCTTGTGGATTGAAATAATGGTATGGTCAGCGCTTTGATAGGGGACAGGGTCGAGGCCCGCGAGGGCCTTGTGGATTGAAATCTATCCGCCATCCTTCCTTGCCTCCCTTCACAGCCTGTCGAGGCCCGCGAGGGCCTTGTGGATTGAAATTGATGGTAACACAATCAAGATGGCCTATGCAGAGTCGAGGCCCGCGAGGGCCTTGTGGATTGAAATCTCCCCCCACAGCCAGCCCCTGCGTATCAACCGCGTCGAGGCCCGCGAGGGCCTTGTGGATTGAAATCTTATCAGTTGGTAATCTGTCGATTGGTGTTATCCCGTCGAGGCCCGCGAGGGCCTTGTGGATTGAAATTTATCCCATTTCTGGGCGCTTGACAGGGCATTATATGTCGAGGCCCGCGAGGGCCTTGTGGATTGAAATTGGTAAAAATCCTTATGCTCACCTGTCAGGATATGTCGAGGCCCGCGAGGGCCTTGTGGATTGAAATCCGCTGGTGCTGGTAAGGGATTTGAATTCCTCTGCGTCGAGGCCCGCGAGGGCCTTGTGGATTGAAATAGACATATCCTTTATCTGTTCCTGACCGGCATACAGTCGAGGCCCGCGAGGGCCTTGTGGATTGAAATACAACGGAAACATTAAACCCTCCAAATGGAATAGTCGAGGCCCGCGAGGGCCTTGTGGATTGAAATCAATCCGGCTATTCCACTCTTTTATAGCTTCCTCGTCGAGGCCCGCGAGGGCCTTGTGGATTGAAATAGAGGACCTTGAAGGAGAAGCGCTTTTAGAACAGTCGAGGCCCGCGAGGGCCTTGTGGATTGAAATCGTGCTCATGCCGCTTATTATAAGCATCCGTCCAGGTCGAGGCCCGCGAGGGCCTTGTGGATTGAAATATATAATTGTCCACGATTGCCTTGATTGTGGATAAAGTCGAGGCCCGCGAGGGCCTTGTGGATTGAAATCATGACTACTATGTCCTTATGCTTTGCGTAGCGCAGGTCGAGGCCCGCGAGGGCCTTGTGGATTGAAATCTTGAACTGCAATAAGATATGATATATTTGGCTATGTCGAGGCCCGCGAGGGCCTTGTGGATTGAAATCGGATGGCCAGGGCCGAGGCATCAAAGGAATACTTGTCGAGGCCCGCGAGGGCCTTGTGGATTGAAATTTATAGAAATCCTTACTGCGCCTTAAAGGTTACAGTCGAGGCCCGCGAGGGCCTTGTGGATTGAAATCGGAATCATCAAATACTGGTGCATCTACACTATCGTCGAGGCCCGCGAGGGCCTTGTGGATTGAAATCCATGCAGCAAAGAAGGCAGCTACCACAGCAGTGGTCGAGGCCCGCGAGGGCCTTGTGGATTGAAATACTGCAACGCTATCACAATGCCAAACAGACCAAGTCGAGGCCCGCGAGGGCCTTGTGGATTGAAATTTCCTCTGAAAGTATATTAATTCCGGGGGGTCTATTGTCGAGGCCCGCGAGGGCCTTGTGGATTGAAATAAATTATCCATATTGCGGACACTGTGGGCAGAGAGTCGAGGCCCGCGAGGGCCTTGTGGATTGAAATCCGGACCCAAAAGCCTTTATCCGGGCCGCTTACATGTCGAGGCCCGCGAGGGCCTTGTGGATTGAAATCGTTTTCAGAGCGTCCGAAAAATCACGCTCATAGAGTCGAGGCCCGCGAGGGCCTTGTGGATTGAAATTATAATGATTGTATATCTGGATAGCTTTTGGAAAGTCGAGGCCCGCGAGGGCCTTGTGGATTGAAATGTCTGGTAAACAAAGCATATCACATTTCCGTAGTATGTCGAGGCCCGCGAGGGCCTTGTGGATTGAAATGCCAAAGGGATATAGGCTGTATACAGAGATAGCTGTGTCGAGGCCCGCGAGGGCCTTGTGGATTGAAATATATTTTTTTACTCACAAAGTTGAGAAAACTCAACGTCGAGGCCCGCGAGGGCCTTGTGGATTGAAATCCCCAAACTGTCCCGGTCGGATATCCAGGATATCGTCGAGGCCCGCGAGGGCCTTGTGGATTGAAATCCGGTCAGATTAGTATGTTTGGAGCTGGGTTATGGTCGAGGCCCGCGAGGGCCTTGTGGATTGAAATTGAAAAAATGAAATACACCAAAAAAGTAATTTGTCGAGGCCCGCGAGGGCCTTGTGGATTGAAATAATCCTAATCCACGCAATCAGCGTGTGGGGGATTGCGTCGAGGCCCGCGAGGGCCTTGTGGATTGAAATAATTATATGGATATGAGAAACGCGGCAGATGGAAGTCGAGGCCCGCGAGGGCCTTGTGGATTGAAATCGTTTTGTTTATGTGCTGGATGGATTCCCACTCGTGTCGAGGCCCGCGAGGGCCTTGTGGATTGAAATCCAATCCTTTAAAAAAACGAGAGGTAAATCATAGTCGAGGCCCGCGAGGGCCTTGTGGATTGAAATAAACAGCCAAGGACAATTATTTGACCGAAGAGGTGTCGAGGCCCGCGAGGGCCTTGTGGATTGAAATTATAATGCTGACTGTCCTAAAATAGCAGTCGAAAACGTCGAGGCCCGCGAGGGCCTTGTGGATTGAAATAGAGGATTGGGAACAGCTTGTTTCAATCGGATTAGGTCGAGGCCCGCGAGGGCCTTGTGGATTGAAATTCAAAGCGATACAAAAAATAAATAGCAGCACATTTGTCGAGGCCCGCGAGGGCCTTGTGGATTGAAATTTTGCAGATTTTTTTTTAAAAATCCTAGATACCGTCGAGGCCCGCGAGGGCCTTGTGGATTGAAATTTGGAGAGAAAAGAAAGCTATGCAATGCCAAATAGTCGAGGCCCGCGAGGGCCTTGTGGATTGAAATCATGCTTACCGTGGGCCAACAGCAGCCGACTGTACGTCGAGGCCCGCGAGGGCCTTGTGGATTGAAATATACCAGTCAAGATAATAGTAAATATCTGGTTCTTGTCGAGGCCCGCGAGGGCCTTGTGGATTGAAATATCAATGACCGCCATAGACAATTTGTCCTGTGTCGTCGAGGCCCGCGAGGGCCTTGTGGATTGAAATAGACATCTCATTAACAACAAACGATACGATGTCGTCGAGGCCCGCGAGGGCCTTGTGGATTGAAATAACGAATCGGGATATATGCAGACTACGCCAATAAGTCGAGGCCCGCGAGGGCCTTGTGGATTGAAATATATATGTACCACCCTTTCCCTGTAGCCGTTATAACGTCGAGGCCCGCGAGGGCCTTGTGGATTGAAATATAGCCGTGAACTTCTCGTCTACAGTTGTTTTAAGTCGAGGCCCGCGAGGGCCTTGTGGATTGAAATTATCAGGTCAATGATGCGCTGCAGCAGGTTTGCCAGTCGAGGCCCGCGAGGGCCTTGTGGATTGAAATTTATTTGGTCATCCTTAATCAGTATGATTTTATCGTCGAGGCCCGCGAGGGCCTTGTGGATTGAAATTCCAGATCGGCTGGCATCACCATCTGTTCATCTGGTCGAGGCCCGCGAGGGCCTTGTGGATTGAAATGTATACGCAACCCGTACTGCGACAGGAAGCTGGAAGTCGAGGCCCGCGAGGGCCTTGTGGATTGAAATTTTCATTTCCCGGTTACGCCAGTCATCATATATCCGGGTCGAGGCCCGCGAGGGCCTTGTGGATTGAAATCATAAGCACACAGAACCATATTCATCCCTTAAGGTCGAGGCCCGCGAGGGCCTTGTGGATTGAAATCGTTAATACCAAAGCGCCCTTTCCTGGCCACCCGGGTCGAGGCCCGCGAGGGCCTTGTGGATTGAAATCCCATACTGGATACGGAACAGGTGAAGGGTTATGTGGTCGAGGCCCGCGAGGGCCTTGTGGATTGAAATGTACATATTGTAACTTTACGGATGAAGAACGGGGTCGAGGCCCGCGAGGGCCTTGTGGATTGAAATAACTGTTCCGTTTGCCACATGGACCACTCAATACCCTGTCGAGGCCCGCGAGGGCCTTGTGGATTGAAATTGGCATCAGACCATAAAACTATGGCCATGACTTGTCGAGGCCCGCGAGGGCCTTGTGGATTGAAATAACAGCGAACTGCAGAACAACCCCATCGACCCGGTCGAGGCCCGCGAGGGCCTTGTGGATTGAAATAATTTTATTTGATATAGCATCACTTGTATTTGTCGTCGAGGCCCGCGAGGGCCTTGTGGATTGAAATATAATTCACGGCAACCCCATCATTGTGCCATACTCGTCGAGGCCCGCGAGGGCCTTGTGGATTGAAATCTTGTCATTTGGTGTCACATGGAATACCCAACATGGTCGAGGCCCGCGAGGGCCTTGTGGATTGAAATTCCATGTCTTTCCACATGTCTATCAGTTTGTATGGTCGAGGCCCGCGAGGGCCTTGTGGATTGAAATCTTGTATGCTCGTGGCGTGCGGGCCGGGTCTATAACGTCGAGGCCCGCGAGGGCCTTGTGGATTGAAATTTTGCATACTTCCATGTGTGCACACCAGATAGTTGGTCGAGGCCCGCGAGGGCCTTGTGGATTGAAATTCCATTACTATTTCCAAATACATTTCTTACATAGTCGAGGCCCGCGAGGGCCTTGTGGATTGAAATAGCTGTCAGTATAGCTCCCTGTCCCACGATTGTAGTGTCGAGGCCCGCGAGGGCCTTGTGGATTGAAATTACGGCCTCTTTAACTGCTTGTGTGTAAGATGTGTCGAGGCCCGCGAGGGCCTTGTGGATTGAAATGTCCATATGTTCCTCTAAGGCCGCAAGCATACGCCGGTCGAGGCCCGCGAGGGCCTTGTGGATTGAAATATAGGTACCGGCGCCGGAATTGGCATACACCTGAGTCGAGGCCCGCGAGGGCCTTGTGGATTGAAATTCTGCTCGTCTCATCATTTTTTATTTCCCCCATCGTCGAGGCCCGCGAGGGCCTTGTGGATTGAAATCTTGGTATACAGTTTTTCAATACCAGCCTTAGTGTCGAGGCCCGCGAGGGCCTTGTGGATTGAAATCCAGTAGTATATTGGTATTTCTTGACCGCTGTCCGTCGAGGCCCGCGAGGGCCTTGTGGATTGAAATATATTCCGGCTGCTCCACCAGGGACCAGTCAGGAGTCGAGGCCCGCGAGGGCCTTGTGGATTGAAATCAATGGAACAACTACAACAGAGGGATTTGGCTCGTCGAGGCCCGCGAGGGCCTTGTGGATTGAAATCCACAGTTCGACATGGTATTAGAATGCCAAAACCCAGTCGAGGCCCGCGAGGGCCTTGTGGATTGAAATGGATAAGACCATGCGCACAGAGGGAAGGCTCCAGGTCGAGGCCCGCGAGGGCCTTGTGGATTGAAATCCCTGCATTTCCGCCAATACTGTACTCCCATCCCAGTCGAGGCCCGCGAGGGCCTTGTGGATTGAAATCTTATAGATAGGCTCTGCCGGGATTGGGTCGAGGTCGAGGCCCGCGAGGGCCTTGTGGATTGAAATCCTCCGCAATACCAAGGGATATATTGCGCCCAACCGTCGAGGCCCGCGAGGGCCTTGTGGATTGAAATCTGGTAACGCTGGCTGCGCTGATAGGCACCAATGCGTCGAGGCCCGCGAGGGCCTTGTGGATTGAAATCCCTATGCTTCTTGGCGAAATCGCTTGAAAATATGAGTCGAGGCCCGCGAGGGCCTTGTGGATTGAAATTGGACAACTCCCTCAGTAAACAGCTTGAAGGTGATGTCGAGGCCCGCGAGGGCCTTGTGGATTGAAATTATCCGGTGGGTACCACCATGGATATCCGTAAAACGTCGAGGCCCGCGAGGGCCTTGTGGATTGAAATATATGTACTCATAGGAAACCACCTCCTCCCAACAGTCGAGGCCCGCGAGGGCCTTGTGGATTGAAATCTGTTATCCCCTCCTTTGTACCACATTGGATTCGGTCGAGGCCCGCGAGGGCCTTGTGGATTGAAATTTTTGACCTCGCGGATAGAAAAACAGGCAAATAGTCGAGGCCCGCGAGGGCCTTGTGGATTGAAATAAAATAGCAATTTAGCAAAAACCAATGCAAAGGGTCGAGGCCCGCGAGGGCCTTGTGGATTGAAATCTCTCTTTCTTTTTCCAGGTCGCCAATCCTATGGTCGAGGCCCGCGAGGGCCTTGTGGATTGAAATCGATGCTTTTATGTCATCACGTTTTAGACATAATGTCGAGGCCCGCGAGGGCCTTGTGGATTGAAATCATACATTATCAGCTTTATCCTCGCTTAATCTAGTCGAGGCCCGCGAGGGCCTTGTGGATTGAAATCCGTGCGGATTATGTGGAGGTCAAGGAAGCAAAGTCGAGGCCCGCGAGGGCCTTGTGGATTGAAATCAGCAACAGGGTATGACTGAGGATGAGGTAAAGGCGTCGAGGCCCGCGAGGGCCTTGTGGATTGAAATCGGTACCACGTAATAGTTATCATACTGGGTTTCTTGTCGAGGCCCGCGAGGGCCTTGTGGATTGAAATCTTTGATACCTTATATGCCCTCACGTTATCCCCGTCGAGGCCCGCGAGGGCCTTGTGGATTGAAATATCCGCATATCGTTCCTGGAGGACCTGCACGGATGTCGAGGCCCGCGAGGGCCTTGTGGATTGAAATAATCTTACGGAGGGAGGGCAGGACATCCACCGCTGTCGAGGCCCGCGAGGGCCTTGTGGATTGAAATCAGTTTGATGATTATACTATCCCGGTGGATATCAGTCGAGGCCCGCGAGGGCCTTGTGGATTGAAATCGGAGTACTGGATATATGTCCTTTTCCGGATAGACGTCGAGGCCCGCGAGGGCCTTGTGGATTGAAATCTACCACAATTACATCAACTGTGCCCTGGCCTCTGTCGAGGCCCGCGAGGGCCTTGTGGATTGAAATAATATCACAGATAATTTATATACAGATTCCATGCCGTCGAGGCCCGCGAGGGCCTTGTGGATTGAAATTGGTGAGGCAACGCTGGAGTTCTGGGAGTATCTAGTCGAGGCCCGCGAGGGCCTTGTGGATTGAAATCTATCGTTATTCCAAACTTCATGCAGAACTGACCGTCGAGGCCCGCGAGGGCCTTGTGGATTGAAATTGGGACTCCACGTAAGCTTTATTATCTGCCAACGCGTCGAGGCCCGCGAGGGCCTTGTGGATTGAAATCTGAAATATCATCCAACCGGAGGAATCCCATGGGTCGAGGCCCGCGAGGGCCTTGTGGATTGAAATTTTAAAGAAGTTATGGCTCAGTTGTCGGTGGAGCGTCGAGGCCCGCGAGGGCCTTGTGGATTGAAATATCTGCCGCGCATCCGTCACAAACCCCTCATTCGGTCGAGGCCCGCGAGGGCCTTGTGGATTGAAATCCCGCAATGCGCATATAGTTGGAGTACAACAGCCGTCGAGGCCCGCGAGGGCCTTGTGGATTGAAATCATCTGGAAAAATACATGAAGCCGTAACGCCTAATGGTCGAGGCCCGCGAGGGCCTTGTGGATTGAAATTTATCACATCAATCTGTGCCTGTAAATCTGCTATGTCGAGGCCCGCGAGGGCCTTGTGGATTGAAATATATGACCTAATAGACACAGAGGAAAATCGAAAGTCGAGGCCCGCGGGGGCCTTGTGGATTGAAATTTCTGGAAATTCTTAAAATCACGGTTATCCCAATGTCGAGGCCCGCGAGGGCCTTGTGGATTGAAATATAACATGCTTTATATACATATGCTTTTCCTTTCCACCACTGCTGGATATGTGGTTTATTTTAGCTGGCTGATTTCGTGATAGGCTTCCAGAATACCATTTTTGGCTGCTTTTTATACAGTATCAATATCAACCCAATACCAACACTCACCCAATACCACCCCAATACCACCCCAATACTAACACCAATTCTTAATCATGCAGAACCATTAGGCAATTGCGAAACTCACTGACCAGAATTTATGCACATCGTATAGGAATGAATCTAAATTGAATATATTAAGCAAGATATTTTGTGCAAGGTGAATATAAAAATTCAGAGTTTCGTAATTACCTAATGCAGAACCATTTATGAAAGGAGAGGGAAAAGCCATGAAACAGATGTCATTATTCGATGACAGAGAAGTATACAATCCCCTGGCCAGCAGGCTGCGTCCGGATGACCTGGATGGATTTGTGGGACAGGAGCATCTTTTGGGAAAGGGGAAGCTGCTGCGCCAGCTCATTGAGCAGGATAAGATTCCATCCATGATTTTCTGGGGGCCTCCCGGTGTGGGCAAAACCACCCTGGCGGGAATCATAGCAAAGCGGACCAATGCCCAGTTCATTAATTTCAGTGCTGTTACCAGCGGCATAAAGGAAATCAAGGAGGTCATGGTCCAGGCTGAGAACAGCCGGAGGATGGGAATTAAGACCCTTTTATTTGTGGACGAGATACACCGCTTCAACAAGGCACAGCAGGACGCGTTTCTCCCATATGTTGAAAAGGGAAGCATCATTCTGATTGGGGCCACCACGGAGAATCCTTCCTTTGAGATCAACAGCGCTCTCCTGTCACGGTGCAGGGTCTTTGTGCTCCAGGCATTGACGGAGAATGACCTGGCCCGCCTTATAAAGACAGCGCTTAAGAGTCCTAAAGGGCTGGGTTATCTGAATGTGGAGATCACAGACCCTATGATTGATATGATTGCCGGGTTTGCGGACGGGGATGCCAGGACGGCTTTGAATACCCTGGAAATGGCAGTGACAAACGGGGTAATCAGTCCGGATAAGACCACGGTCACAGAGGATGTGCTGAAGCAGTGCATCGGGAAAAAGAGCCTTCTGTACGATAAGAAAGGGGAAGAACACTACAACCTTATATCCGCGCTCCACAAGTCCATGCGCAATTCTGACCCGGACGCAGCCGTATACTGGCTGGCGCGTATGTTGGAAGCTGGGGAGGATCCTCTGTATGTGGCCCGCAGGCTGGTCCGTTTTGCCAGCGAGGACATAGGGATGGCGGACAGTCAGGCACTGACGCTGGCAGTGTCTGCCTACCAGGCCTGTCATTTTCTGGGAATGCCCGAATGTAATGTACATCTGAGCCACGCCGTAATTTACCTGTCCATGGCGCCTAAATCCAACTCCGCCTATATGTCCTATGAATCCGCCAAGGCAGACGCCCAGAACATGCTGGCGGAGCCGGTGCCCCTTACCATACGCAACGCTCCCACCGGACTCATGAAGGACCTGCATTATGGCGACGGCTATGTGTATGCCCATGATACAAAGGAAAAGATAGCCCGGATGCAGTGCCTGCCGGACTCCCTGGAGGGAAGAAAATATTACCGTCCTACGGACCAGGGCGCGGAAGAACCTGTAAAAGGCAGGCTGGAGGAAATCAGAAAGTGGAAGAGGGGGGAATAAAGCCCACTGGCTGCTCCCTCCAACCGTCCCATATCCCGTTCAATAAGTTAAACAATCATCAGTTCCTTTGTCATGGTATTCAGGGATTCACAGCCCTTTTCCGTAATCACGATTAAATCCTCTATGCGTATGCCAGACCTTCCCGGCAGGTAAATGCCGGGCGGTCCGGGATTATGTGGACAGCCTCGCAATCCCCCAGGATTTTTCGGTTGAGGACAACGGCCATATCGTTGTAAAGACTGCCGGGAAAACAGCGCATGCCGCCTTTCCCGAGGGTTCTGACAGCGCGGCGGTGAAGCTGGCCCGTGTGCTGGCCGGAGCCCCCTTCCTGACAGAGAAGGAAAAAGCCTGCTTCCGGTTCCCGGACCAGGGATTTGCTGATTATTATGGGGAAGGTATGGGCATCGGCTTTGAGGGTGGACTGTCCGGCAGGCTTACCCTGGCGGGAGGCATGGCCAGGACAGAGAGGGGACGGTTCATACAGAATTTTAATATCCGTTATCCGGTGACGGCCGACGCGGAAGCACTGGTGCGGCAGATGAGCGCGATAGCCGGAACATACGGGTGGATTCTGGACTGGAACCGGGATAACCCGCCCTGTGTCATTGACCCGGAAAGCCCGGTGGTAAGGGAGCTTACGTCCCTGTGCTGCCAGGTGCTGGGGACAGAGGCAGAAGCCTGCTCCATGGACGGCGGCACCTACGCCAGGAAGCTGCCAAATGCGGTCGCCTTTGGGCCGGGCATCCGGGGACAGAAAAAGCCCTGTCCTCCGGGCCACGGCGGCGGCCAGCCGGACGAATGCGTGAAGATTGAAAATCTCACCAATGCCATGGAGATATACATAGAAGCCCTTAAACGGCTGGATGTTCTGATAGGGGGATAACACATCCCCTGTTTTCTCCTCCTTATTTTGACCGTAAATATTAAGAAAGCCGTCAGGTCTCTCCCGGCTCTTACGTGCTATACTAAAACCACCACAACCTGCGCCGGGCGCGCAGGTTTGCAGGAACATGTATATAAAAGGAGGTTTGTGAGGGATTGGAAGAGAACAGGGAGAAAAAGGAAAAGACAGGCTTTATGGCCCAGGGCAGATCTGTGCTTATCGCACTCATCGCTGCGCTCAGCGCCATTATCTGCGTCAGCATCTTTACAGGCGGACTGGTGGATTATAAGAAGAGCGGCGGGGGAAGCGGAATCACGGCAACCGGTTCTGCCAGCTGTGATTTTGAGTCGGATTTGATTGTGTGGAGAGGCAGCTTTTCTGTCCACGGCGATACGCCCAGGGATGCCTACGCCATCATCAAGAAGGATGCGGAACTGGTGAGACAGTATCTGGAGGAAAACCATGTGGCGGAGGATGAGATGATATTCAGTTCCGTGAATATTTCCCAGACCTATACATCCAGATACGATGAGGAGGGCAAGTACCTGGGAGATGAGACGGACGGATATGACCTGACCCAGAGCCTGACGGTTTCATCCTATGATATTGACAAGGTGGAGAATATCTCCAGAGATATCACTAAGCTGATCGAATCAGGGGTGGAGTTCGAGTCTGAGCTGCCGGAGTATTATTATACCAAGCTGGACGAGGTGAAGCTGGACCTGATTGAGAAGGCCACTGCCAATGCAAAGGAGCGCATTGACATTATGTCTGCCGGTTCAGGGGCAAAGGCGGGAAAGCTGTTAAGCGCCACTCTGGGCGTGTTCCAGATTACGGCAAAGAATTCCGGGTCGGAATCCTACAGCTACGACGGGTACCTGGACACCAGCTCCCGGTATAAGACTGCCAATATTACGGTGAGATTGAATTATGCGGCAGAGTAGGCAGTAAGATCAGGACGGCAAACGGGCTGTTCGGGAATATAATCTGTTCCCGGACAGCCCGTTTCGTATATGGGTGAGTCAAACATAAATCAGCAGCCGGCATCCGTCAGGCAGCCGCCTGTCCCAGAGGCTTTATCTTATCCAGATAAATCTTGCGGAACAGGATGGAGCTGAGCACCACAGAGGTGATTTCAGCCAGAGGCAGGGAGAGCCACACTGCATGCAGTCCAAAGGTTCGGGCAAAAAACCAGGCCAGGGGGAGGATACATACAAGCTGTCTGGCCACGGATATAATCAGGCTGTATACGCCGTTGCCCAGGGCCTGGAACACGGATCCCACGATGATGCAGTATCCTGCGAACAGGAAGCTGAGGCTGATAATCCGCAGGGCGGGAACGCCGATGGCCAGCATCTCCTCGTCTGCCTGGAAGAGCATGAGCAGCTGGGGCGTCATAAGGTGGAACACCATCAGTCCGATGAGCATGATGCCCACTGCAATGCCGATGCTCAGCCAGACCGTTTCCATGATGCGCTTTTTACTGCGGGCCCCGTAGTTGTAGGCCACAATGGGTATCATGCCGTTGTTCAGTCCGAATATAGGCATGAAGATAAAGCTTTGAAGCTTGAAATATACTCCGAATACGGCTACGGCTGTCTCGGAAAAGCCAATCAGGATTTTATTCATTCCAAAGGTCATGACAGAGCTGATGGACTGCATGATAATCGAGGGAACGCCTACCTGGTAGATAATGGAAATAGTTCTCCAGTTAGGGGTGAACGAACGGAAATTAATCCGCACCTCCTTGTTTTTGGTGTGGTTCAGGATGAGGGCCAGGAACATGGCCACAATCTGGCCGAATACAGTGGCTGCGGCAGCTCCCTGGATTCCCATTTTCGGCACTCCAAACAGGCCGAAGATAAGAATGGGGTCCAGTATAATATTGATGATGGCCCCGGTGCCCTGTGTAATCATACAGTAAAAGGTCTGGCCCGTGGACTGGAGAATCCGCTCGAACATCATTTCCCCAAAAAGCCCGAAGCAGAAAATGCAGACAATCTGGAGATATTGTACGCCGTATTCAATGATGACCGGGTTGTTTGTCTGGCTTTCAAAGAACAGCCTGGATCCGAACAGGCCGAATACTGCAAAGGCCAGGAAGCTTAAGAAGGCCAAAAACAGGCCGTTGGCAGCAGCCAGATTGGCCGCCTTTGAATTTTTTTCTCCCAGGGAACGGGACAGCAGGGCGTTGACGCCCACACAGGTTCCGGCGGATACTGCAATCAGCAGGTTCTGGATGGGAAATGCCATGGACACCGCAGTCAGGGCAGCCTGGTTTATCATGGATACAAACACGCTGTCCACGATGTTGTACAGGGCCTGCACCAGCATGGAGATAATCATGGGCAGGGACATGGATATAAGCAGCTTATTAATGGGCATGACGCCCATTTTGTTTTCTTGTGACATGTAGTGCGACTTCCTTTCTCATTTGTGCATGAAAGATATTGTAACATTACTTATAACGGTAAGTCAATGACATATGGGGGTATAAAATGCTGGACATTGAGCTTTGTTTGTGCTATATTTAAAATAGTAATAATTACTATTATTGACGATGAACAAGAGAAGGGGGAAACATAATGGCAGTATACCGTTGCAGATTCTGTGGTTCTATTTATGATGAGGAAAAGGAGGGGGTACCGGTATCCGATTTAAAGGTCTGTCCCGTGTGCATGGTCACGGCCGACAAGCTGGTGAGGGCAGAGGATGGAACGGGGGGAGGAAAGACTCCGGACAGGGAGAAGGAGGAGCCCGTTAAAAAGCAGGAGACACGGGAAACATGCAAAGACTGCGGCGGCAGAACAGGGGAAGCTGAGTCCTATGACCCTGAGTATGCCAGGACTCAGACCGACGCCCGCTATATGGACGAGATTCACGAGATGGCCGTGAAGGGACAGTCCATCATTGCTGCCATGGGAACCCAGATGCCCATGCCGGGCTGGGACGACATCCTGTTTCTGGGGGCTCAGCTGAATCCCATGCCGTTGGACGAACACGCCCCGGTAAAGACAGAAACCATTATAGGAAAACATGCGGCGAAGCCCATGGTGCTGGACCATCCGGTTTATATTTCACACATGTCCTTTGGCGCCCTTTCCAGGGAGACAAAGACAGCGCTGTCCAGGGGAAGCGCCATGGCACGCACAGCCATGTGCTCCGGCGAGGGAGGCATTCTGCCGGAGGAGAAGGCGGCGGCCTACAAGTATATATTTGAATATGTTCCCAACCAGTACAGTGTGACGGATGAGAACCTGAGGGAAGCAGACGCCATTGAAATAAAAATCGGGCAGGGCACAAAGCCGGGCATGGGAGGCCACCTGCCTGGAGGCAAGGTGACGCCGGAGATTGCGGCCATAAGGAATAAGCCTTTGGGGCAGGATATCATCAGTCCGTCGCGTTTCCCGGGCATTGACACAAAAGAGGATTTGAAGGGCCTGGTGGACAGGCTGCGCCTGGTATCCGGCGGACGGCCCATCGGCATCAAGATTGCGGCGGGAAGGATTGAGAAGGATTTGGAATTCTGCGTCTATGCCGGACCGGACTTTATTACCATTGACGGAAGGGGAGGGGCGACCGGAGCCAGCCCTAAGATTATCAGGGATTCTACCAGCGTGCCCACGATTTATGCCCTTTACAGGGCCAGAAAATACCTGGACCAGACAGGCTGCGGCGCCCAGCTGGTGATAACGGGCGGTCTGCGAGTATCTTCTGATTTTGCAAAGGCACTGGCTATGGGCGCGGACGCAGTGGCCATTGCTTCCGCTGCGTTGATGGCAGCCGCCTGCCAGCAGTACCGCATATGCGGCACCGGAATGTGTCCCGTGGGGGTGGCAACCCAGGACGAGAAACTGCGCAGCCGCTTCAAGGAGGACGCGGCCGCGCAGAGAGTGGCTAATTTCCTCAGGGTATCCCTGGAGGAGATAAAGACATTTGCCAGGATTACAGGGCATGACAACATTCACGACATGGATGCGGATGATTTATGCACGGTCAGCAGGGAGATATCGGAATTTACCAATATACGCCATGCTTAAGGGCGGTCAGGAACAATATTCCCCGTATACCTTTTCAAAAATTTCCACATGCAGCCGTTCGTCCAAAATAATACGCCTTAAGTTTTCAGTGATATTTTCATCCCGTATGTAGGAAATCTGGTGCTGGTATTTGCTGATGGCTGCCTTTTCTCCGTCGATGACATTGCGCATCAGGGTCCGCAGCTCTCCGGGATACTGGTTGCAGCTGGGGGACCAGTATATCTTTTTACATCCGTGCTGGGTCCACAGCCGCGGTTCCTCCCCCAGCTGCAGGGCTAGTTTTCCAAATATATCCAGATGATGCATTTCCACGATGCTGACCTTGTGGAATACGGCGCTGACATCTGGATTGTATCCGGTAATCAGATGATTGAAGACATAGAGGGATATGGCGGACATCTCTGAATTGTTTCCGCCTATGTTGTCCAACATCACCCTTGCGTAGGCCGGATTCACGGATTCTGCCCTGACGGGTGGATAGGGTGCATCGGAGGAATACTGAAAATCATGGATGGATAACATCATGAGCTCCTTTATATGTATAGTAGTTTCCATATTGCAGTCTATGCAGAGCGGAGTAAAAATATGACATGCCGGGACCTGCTTTCCATCCGTTTTATGGAATGCCGGCAGACAGTTTCAATTGTTACAATAAATATTCAGACATGGACATATTTATTGTGAAATTATCTAAAATTCATCCCGGAGAAATATTTGCCCTTGACTTTGAATCAGTGATGTACTATTTTAGTAAATAAATAATCAACAGCAATGAAAGAGACTCTGGCCTGAGAAATGTGACAGGAAGGGGGCGTCACCGACTGAGAGCGCCGCCGGGCAGGACTGGGCTAAGGGAACACTCTGGAGCTGGTATATCGAAGCGGCCAGGACACGGCTGATAGTAGGTATATCCGTTGTACACGTTACGTACATAGAGAGGGGAGCTGGAAGCGCAGGGCAGTTTGCTGCGGGACCAGGTCTCAATGCGGGTGGTACCGCGGGAAATGTCTGAATTGAATCCCGTCCCGGAATGCAGTTACTGTGTTCCGGGGCGTTTTTTTATTTGTGGACCAGACAGCCGGCTTATGTCCATGGAAAAGAAAATCAACCGGAACCGAAATCCAGTTTGTACCAGACATCTAAAAGACAGATGTCAAGTGCTCATAGCGAATCACTGCACTAGGCAGTCAAAATACGCCTGCCAAGTGCCAGTGACATGCATCGCACTAGACATCTAAAAGACAGATGTCAAGTGCTCATAGCGAGGAGAGAGTGCCATGGAATTTGTGAACGGAGTTAAGGAGAAGAGGGTCCTGGATATCAGGGAAGTGCTTGAAGGGGAATATGAGGGCAAGGAAATACGGATGAACGGGGCTGTTCATACCATACGCCATATGGGCGAGGTGGCCTTCGTCATCCTGCGCAAGTCCCGGGGGCTGGTGCAGTGTGTATATGAGGCCGGGATTACGGATTTTGATATCAGGGAGTTGAAGGAAGAGAGCGCCGTGGAGGTGATGGGTGTTGTAAAGGCCGAGGAACGGGCGCCCCAGGGTTTTGAGATACGGTTAAAGGAAATCCGGGTGCTGTCCCGGCCTGCAGAGCCCCTGCCTCTTGCGGTCAGCAAATGGAAGCTGAACACATCCCTGGAGACAAAGCTTTCCCTGCGCCCCATCTCCCTGCGAAACGTGCGGGAGCGGGCCAAATTCAAGATTCAGGAAGGCATTGTAAGGGGATTTAGGGATTATCTTTTAAGCAGGGATTTTACGGAGATACGCACTCCTAAAATCGTGGCCAGGGGGGCAGAGGGCGGCTCCAACGTATTTAAACTGGAATATTTTAATAAGAAGGCAGAGCTGGGACAGAGTCCCCAGTTTTACAAACAGACCATGGTGGGCGTATATGACAGGGTGTTTGAGGCAGCGCCTGTGTTCCGGGCTGAAAAACATAATACCACCCGGCATCTCAACGAATACACCAGCCTGGATTTCGAGATGGGGTATATCGACAGCTTCCGGGACGTGATGGATATGGAAACGGGAATGCTCCAGTATGTGATGAAACTTCTGGAGCAGGATTATAAGAAGGAGCTGGATATGCTGGGTGTGACCCTGCCGGAGGTGGGACGGATTCCAGCGGTCCGGTTTGACCAGGCAAAGGAACTTGTTTCAAGAAAATATGACAGGAAGATACGCAACCCCTACGATTTGGAGCCGGAGGAGGAGCTGCTCATAGGACGGTATTTCCAGGAAGAGTATGGAAGCGATTTTGTGTTCGTCACACATTACCCTTCCAAAAAACGGCCCTTCTATGCCATGGACGACCCGGCAGACCCCAGATTCACTCTAAGTTTTGACCTTTTGTTTCGGGGGCTGGAGGTGACCACCGGCGGACAGCGGATTCATGATTACAGGGAAATTACAGCCAAGATGGAGAAGCGGGGCATGGATCCGGAGGACATTGCTTCCTATCTTATGATTTTCAAATACGGCATGCCGCCCCACGGCGGCCTGGGCATTGGGCTGGAGCGCCTTACCATGAGGCTCCTGGATGAACAGAATGTCAGGGAGGCATCCTTGTTCCCAAGAGATGTGACCAGATTGGAGCCATAGGGACAGGAAAATGACTGAGAGGAGCAGGAAATTATGGCAAATATCATAAGTGACGAGACAATCGAGTATGTAGGCATCCTGGCCAAGCTGGAACTATCCCCGGAGGAAAAGGAGGAAGCAAAGACGGATATGGGAAGGATGCTGGATTATATAGATAAGTTAAATGAACTGGACACACAGGGCGTGGAGCCTATGTCCCACGTTTTTCCGGTGCATAACGTGTTCCGGGAGGATGTGGTCACAGGCACGGACCAGAGGGACCAGATTCTCTCCAACGCCCCCCAGCAAAAGGACGGAGCATTCAAAGTGCCTAAGACCGTAGGATAGGAGGAATGGGAACATGAGCATATCAGATATGACAGCCCTGGAGCTGGGAAGAAGAATTCAGTCAGGGGATATCACTGCGGTTCAGGCAGCAGAAGCATCTCTGGCGCGGATAAAGGCCATGGAGCCATCCATCCACGCCTTTGTAACCGTAAATGAAGAAAAGACCATGGAACAGGCCGGGAAGGTCCAGGCAGACATTGAGGCGGGAAGGTTGAAAGGCCCCCTGGCCGGAGTACCGGTGGCCATCAAGGACAACATGTGTACAAAGGGAATGCGGACCACCTGCAGTTCCAGGATACTGGGAAATTTCATTCCCACCTACACGGCCCAGGCAGTTTCCAATCTGGAGCAGGCAGGAGCCGTTATCCTGGGAAAGACCAACATGGATGAATTCGCCATGGGAAGCACCACGGAGACATCCGCCTTTGGCGTTACCAGGAATCCATGGAACCCGGAACATGCGCCGGGGGGCTCCTCCGGCGGTTCCTGCGCGGCGGTGGCTGCCGGGGAATGCTTTTATGCCCTGGGGTCTGATACGGGCGGATCCATACGCCAGCCCAGCTCCTTCTGCGGCGTCACGGGCATCAAGCCTACCTACGGGACCGTGTCCAGGTATGGGCTCATTGCCTATGGCTCATCCCTGGACCAGATAGGGCCTGTGGCAAAGGACGTGTCGGACTGCGCGGCTGTCCTGGAGGTTCTGGCCTCCCATGACCCCAAGGACAGCACATCCATGGAGCGGAGTGACTGTGATTTCACCGCAGCCCTGTCAGAGGATGTCAGAGGAATGCGCATTGGCATACCGGAATCTTACTTCGGACAGGGGCTGGATCAGGAGGTAAAGGACGCTGTGCTGGAAGCAGCCAGGGTGCTGGGAGAAAAGGGGGCCATCGTGGAAACCTTTGACCTTAAGCTGGTGGAGTACGCCATACCTGCCTACTATGTGATTGCTTCCGCTGAGGCCAGTTCCAACCTGTCACGCTTTGACGGTGTAAAGTACGGCTACCGGGCGCCGGAATACGAGGGGCTTCACAGCATGTACAAAAAGAGCCGGTCCCTTGGATTCGGACCGGAGGTGAAGCGACGCATCATGCTGGGATCCTTTGTGCTGAGTTCAGGCTACTATGACGCATATTATCTGAAGGCTCTCCGCACCAAGGCACTGATTAAAAAGGAATTTGACCGTGCATTTGCGTCCTATGACGTCATACTGGCGCCGGCAGCGCCGTCAACAGCCCCGCGGTTAGGCCAGTCCCTGGGGGATCCTCTGAAGATGTATCTGGGAGATATCTATACCATTTCCGTGAACCTGGCCGGTCTTCCCGGAATCAGCCTTCCCTGCGGCCTGGATTCAAAGGGACTTCCCATTGGACTGCAGCTCATAGGCGACTGTTTTAAGGAAAAAAATATCATCCGGGCCGCCTATGCTTACGAGAAAACACGGGAGTGGAAGCTGTCTCTTTTGGCTGCCGGGAAGGCCAAGGAGCCGTCCGGCGCCTTGACCGGGAGGGCAGAGAGGAGGAGCCATGAGTAAACAGTATGAGACCGTTATCGGCCTGGAGGTCCATGTGGAGCTGGCCACCAAAACCAAGATTTTCTGCGGCTGTTCCACCCGGTTCGGGGGAGCGCCCAATACCCATACCTGCCCTGTCTGCACCGGCATGCCGGGCTCCCTGCCGGTGTTAAATAAGCAGGTGGTGGAGTATGCGCTGGCTGTGGGGCTGGCAGCCAACTGCCGGATTAACCAGTACTGCAAATTTGACAGAAAGAACTATTTTTATCCGGATAATCCGCAGAACTACCAGATATCCCAGCTGTACCTGCCTGTCTGCCGCGACGGCTGGGTGGACATAGAGACGGAGTCCGGCCTTAAGAAACGCGTGGGAATCCATGAAATCCACATGGAGGAGGATGCGGGCAAGCTGATTCATGATGAGTGGGAAGACTGTTCCCTGGTGGATTACAACCGCAGCGGTGTCCCTCTGATTGAGATTGTGTCGGAGCCTGATATGCGCAGCGCCGAGGAAGTCATAGCCTACCTGGAGAAGCTGAGGCTGATTATCCAGTACCTGGGCGCCTCTGACTGCAAGCTTCAGGAGGGATCCATGAGAGCGGACGTGAACCTGTCCGTGAGAGAGGCGGGGGCCCCTGAGTTTGGCACCAGGACCGAGATGAAGAACCTGAACTCCTTTAAGGCCATTGCCAGAGCCATAGAGGGGGAGCGCAGGCGTCAGATTGAGCTGCTGGAAGAGGGCAGGCAGGTAATCCAGGAGACGCGGCGCTGGGATGACAACAAGGAGAGCTCCAAGGCCATGCGATCCAAGGAGGATGCCCAGGATTACAGGTATTTCCCTGATCCGGATCTGGTGCCGGTGGTCATAAGCGATGAGTGGATTGCCAGGGTTAAGGCCCGCCAGCCGGAGCTGCGCACGGAGAAAATAGCCAGGTACAAGGAGGAATACGGGCTTCCTGAGTATGATGCCAGGCTTCTCACCAGTTCCAAGCACATGGCGGACATCTTTGAGGAGACCACCCGCTTGAGCGGCCGGCCCAAGGAGGCATCCAACTGGCTTATGGTGGAAGCCATGCGTTTGATGAAGGAACAGGAGATGGAGCCGGAGGACATGGAATTCTCCCCCTCCCATCTGGCTGCCCTTATCCGCATGGTGGAAAACAACATCATCAACAGGACGGTTGCCAAAACCGTGTTTGAAGAGATATTCAGGCACGATGCGGACCCTGAGGCATATGTGGAGGAAAATGGCCTTAAGGTGGTGAAGGATGAGGGTGCCCTGCGGGACACCGTAAAGGCGGTCATGGCTGCCAATCCGCAGTCTGTTGAGGATTACAGGAACGGCAGGGAAAAGGCCATGGGATTTCTGGTGGGCCAGACCATGAAGGCTATGAAGGGAAAGGCGGATCCGTCCATAGTGAACCAGCTTGTAAGGGAGCTGCTTGCCGGCGGAGATGTATAAGCTGTGATAGAGACAGATGGAAAAAGGCATAAGTATATCTTTTGACAATATAAGAAAATTTTGTATTGACGGAATGCTTTTATTGGTGTATGCTTGTGTACAATGTACGAAAATGTTGACCGGTGGCTGACAGATGTATGCCTGACGGACACATTTTATAGAAAATATAGTGAGCCAGGAGGATATTATGAAGCCATATGCAGAGATGACAAAAGAAGAACTGCTTTCACTGCGCCAGGATCTGAAAGCACAGTACCATGAGTTTCAGGCAAAGGACCTGAAGCTGGATATGTCTAGGGGAAAGCCGTGTGTGGAGCAGCTGGACCTTTCCATGGGTATGATGGACGTACTGAGCAGCACCAGCGACCTGACCTGCGAGGACGGTACAGACTGCCGCAATTACGGTGTGCTGACAGGAATTGACGAGGCCAAGGTACTGCTGGCGGATATGATGGAGGTGAATCCTTCCACCATTATCATTTACGGCAATTCCAGCCTGAATGTTATGTACGATACCGTATCCAGGGCCATGACCCACGGAATCATGGGATGCACTCCCTGGTGCAAGCTGGATAAGGTGAAATTCCTCTGCCCGGTTCCCGGATATGACCGCCATTTCGCCATCACAGAATACTTCGGCATCGAGATGATCAATGTACCTATGTCCGAGGACGGACCTGATATGGATATGGTGGAGGAACTGGTGGCTTCCGATGATTCCATCAAGGGAATCTGGTGCGTACCCAAGTACTCCAATCCCCAGGGCTATTCCTATTCAGACGAGACGGTCCGCCGTTTTGCAAGGCTGAAGCCGGCCGCGTCCGACTTCCGTATATTCTGGGACAATGCCTACGGCGTACACCACCTGTATGACCATGACCAGGATCATTTGATTGAAATTCTGGCAGAGTGCAAGAGGGCCGGAAATCCTGACCTGGTTTATAAGTTTGCTTCCACCTCCAAAATCAGCTTCCCGGGGTCCGGCATTGCGGCCATTGCCACCTCCCACAATAACCTGGAGGATATCAAGGCCCAGTTAAAGAACCAGACCATTGGCCATGATAAGGTAAACCAGCTGCGCCATGCCCGTTTCTTTAAGGATATCCACGGCATGGTAGAGCATATGAGAAAGCATGCGGATATCATCCGGCCTAAATTTGAGGCAGTGGAGGAGATATTGGATCGGGAGCTGGAAGGACTGGAAATCGGCCGGTGGACAAAGCCAAGGGGCGGATATTTTATCTCCTTTGATTCGCTGGATGGCTGTGCAAAGGATATCGTGGCCAGATGTAAGAAGGCAGGGGTGGTTATGACATCTGCGGGAGCCACCTATCCATATGGAAAGGATCCCCATGACAGCAACATCCGTATTGCGCCCACTTACCCCACGTTAGGGGATTTGATTACGGCTGCCGAGCTGTTTACCCTCTGCGTGAAGCTTTCCTCTGTGGAAAAGCTCTTAAAAACAATGGCATAATTGGAGGACGGATGCCTTCCAAGGAAAATGATTCAAGTGTAAAAGCAGGCACTTCATCAGATAATGATAGGGAGCGGCACATCGAAAGCAGATGTGCGAGCTCCCTTCCTCATTGTCCCGGATATCCAGGCAACAGGCGACCCGGGACAGATTTAAGAGCAGGGATCATCTGATAAAGGAGGCAGGACCATGCAGGGCCGGAATGTACGGTTTAAAGGAAAATACGACCTCTTCACGATTTATCTGATTCCCGGCGCGACCATATTCCTGGCATCCCTTGACAGCTGGACAGGCACCAACCTGTCTGTCCTGGGCAACCGGACCGGAAACAAGCTGCTGTTTGCGGTGTGGGGATTTGCCACCGGCATCTATTACTGTGTGT
>ERZ773118.519-NODE-519-length-41140-cov-4.55551_pt1 | contig 41140 bp, 37 predicted proteins | sample MGYA00580562_ERZ773118 | MGnify/ENA primary metagenome ERZ773118 (study PRJEB29015, sample SAMEA2737878) | human gut metagenome | biome: human gut; feature: human-associated habitat; material: faeces | place: China | collected 2012 ... | reverse complement strand
TCTGCACTGCAGGGACTGGGAGATACGTTAATGCCTATGGTAAGTGGTATGGCTGAATTTGTCATGCGTATCAGTGCTGCGCTGATTCTTCCCCATTTTATCGGGCAGGACGGTATTTTCTTTGCAGAGATTGCAGCATGGAGCGGAGCTACTGTGATCTTATGCATCAGCTATTATGTGCGGATGCATAAATATCATTAAGGAAAAATATAGGACATGAAAGATAAAAAGGACATATGTCTTTTTGCAAAAAATCAAATGTAAAAAAATATACTAAAAAACACTTGAAAAAATATCCTTTTTGTACGAAAATGAAAATAAATATAGAAAAAGGGACATGTGTCCTGTTTTAAAAGTGAGACATATGTCATTGTAGAGATAACAAAGCCAATTTTAAAAAAAGGAGGAAAAATAATATGAAGAAAAGAATTGCAGCTATGGTTCTTGCAGGTGCAATGGCACTTTCCCTTGCACCAGCTTACGGAGTGACAGAGGTGAAGGCTGAGGCTGGAGATATGAAGATCGCCATGGTAACTGACTCCGGTGATATTACAGACCAGAGCTTTAACCAGACCACTTACGAGGCATGTAAGGCGTGGTCCGAAGAGAATGGTTCTGAGTTCAACTATTATAAACCAGAGAGCGACTCTGATGAGGCACGTAACGCAAGTGTTGACCAGGCTGTAGCAGATGGAGCTAACGTGATCGTACTTCCGGGATATATGTTCGCAGCTACTATCGTAGAGCAGTCTGAGATGTATCCGGATGTGAAGTTTATTGCACCAGACGTAAGTGCAGGCGATATCTGCGAGAAAGGTGTTGGCGAAGGATACACCTACAATCCGGATGATTATGAAGTGACCGATTACTACAATGCAGACAATGTTTACTGCTGTACTTATCAGGAAGAGATCTCCGGATACATGGCTGGATATGCAGCTGTGAAGCTTGGATACAAGCATCTTGGATTCCTCGGCGGTATGTCTGTACCGGCTGTTACCCGTTTTGGATATGGATATGTTCAGGGCGTAGACGAAGCAGCCAAAGAGCTTGGAATCACAAGTGACGTTGAGCTTGAGTATGTATGCGGCGGACAGTTCTACGGCGATGCAGACATCACAGCTTACATGGATACCTGGTACGGAAGCAAGGGCGTTGAAGTTGTATTCGCATGCGGCGGTGGAATCTACACATCTGCAGCAGAAGCAGCAGCGAAGGTTGACGGCAAGGTAATCGGTGTTGACTCTGACCAGTCCGGAATCATCGGTGAGGACATCACTGTTACCTCCGCTATGAAGGGTCTTGCACCGACAGTAAAGACTGCACTTGATGCGATCAAGGATGGCAATTGGGAATCTGATTACGCTGGAAAGATCGACAATCTTGGTCTTGTATCTGAGAACCCGGAAGACAACTATGTACAGCTCCCAATGGAGACAACCCAGTGGGATGACAATTTCACTGTAGATGATTACAAAGATCTTGTAAAGAAATTATACAATGGCGAGATTGAAGTAAGCAGCGACATCACAGCAATGCCAGAGACTGAGATCACAGTAAATGATTACGGCAGCATCAAATAAGACAACCAACTACTCCGCATAGTAAATGCAATTATAAATCACGGGTAGGGTTCCGACAGGAAAGCAGACTGGTCTTAACATGAAGAATGGCCATGCAGTGATAAAAAGGGGAGTGAGCAGTGGCCACTTCCCTTTTTTACATTTGTAAGTACCTGTGCTTTCTGGCTGTGACTCTGCCATGAAAAAAGGAGAAAGCGAAGATGAGTGAATATGCAATTGAAATGCTGGGAATAACCAAGCGTTTTCCCGGAATCATCGCAAATGACAATATCACACTTCAATTGAAAAAAGGTGAAATCCACGCTCTGCTTGGCGAAAATGGAGCAGGTAAATCCACTTTGATGAGTGTTCTGTTCGGTCTGTATCAGCCGGAAGAGGGTGAAATCCACAAAGATGGAAAGAAAGTTGAGATCAAAGATCCAAACGATGCAAATGACCTGGGCATCGGAATGGTACATCAGCATTTCAAATTGGTAGAATGCTTCAGCGTTCTGGATAATATTATCCTTGGTGTTGAGACCACAAAAAACGGTTTCCTTCAGAAAGAGGGCGCACGTAAAAAGGTTATGGCCCTTTCCGAAAAATATGGTCTTGCTGTAGATCCGGATGCCATTATCGAGGATACCACAGTAGGTATGCAGCAGAGAACCGAGATCCTGAAAATGCTTTACCGTGACAACGAGATCCTGATCTTTGATGAGCCTACCGCAGTACTTACTCCGCAGGAAATCCAGGAGCTTATGCAGATCATGAAAAATCTGGCAGCCGAAGGCAAAAGCATTCTGTTCATTACCCACAAGCTTGGTGAGATCATGCAGGTTGCAGACCGCTGTACCGTTCTTCGTAAGGGAAAATGCATCGGAACCGTAGACATCAGGGATACCAACCCGGAGAAGCTTTCCGCCATGATGGTTGGACGAGACGTAAACTTCGTTGTAGAGAAAGAAGAAGCAAAGCCCGGTGAAGTTGTTCTGGATATCAAGGATATGGTGGTTGCTTCCAAGCATCATAAGAATAACGCAGTCAACGGCGTTTCCCTTCAGGTCCACAGAGGTGAGATCGTATGTATCGCCGGAATCGACGGAAATGGTCAGACTGAATTTGTCTATGGGCTTTCCGGTCTGGAGCCACTGAAGAGCGGCACCATCACTATGAATGGAAAAGACATTACTCACATGCCAATCCGTGAGCGTCTTACCTCCGGTATGAGCCATATCCCGGAAGACCGTCACAAACACGGCCTGGTACTTGATTATTCCCTGGAAGACAACATCGTCCTTCAGAGATATTTCGAACCACAGTTTACCAATAAACTGGGCTTTTTGAAACGCAAAGAGATTCGCAAATATGCCAACCGCCTGATCGAACAGTACGATATCCGTTCCGGTCAGGGTGCCATCACCAAGGCGAGATCCATGTCTGGTGGAAACCAGCAGAAAGCAATCATTGCCCGTGAGATCGATAAGAATCCGGAGCTTTTGATCGCAGTTCAGCCTACCCGTGGTCTGGATGTTGGAGCAATCGAGCATGTTCACAAACAGCTGGTACAGGCAAGAGATGCAGGCAAAGGCGTTCTTCTGATCAGTCTGGAGCTGGATGAGGTTATGAACGTATCAGACCGGATTCTGGTAATGTACGAAGGAGAAATCGTAGGAGAATTTGATCCGAAGAAAGTAACCGTAGAGGAACTTGGCCTTTACATGGCAGGATCGAAGAGAAAGGAGACGAAGAGCAATGAATAATGAATCCAAAAAGAAAGAAAGCATTCTGAGAAACAATGCGGTTCAGACCATCATTGCCTCTCTTTTATGCATTGTGATCGGTCTTCTCATCGGTTATCTGGTACTTCTTATTATTAATCCTGCAGGAGCAGCAGGTGCGATTACCGCAATTATCAAGAATTATTTTTACTATCCAAGCCAGAAGGCTATGATGAAATATATGGGAACTACGCTGGTAAAGGCTTCCGCACTTCTGATGTGTTCCCTGTCCGTTCTGTTTGCTTACAAGGTTGGACTTTTTAATATTGGAGCAGCAGGACAGTATGTAGTTGGAGCCGGAGCTTCTCTGTATTTTGCGTTGAAACTTGGCATGCCCTGGTATGTATGCATGATCGCAGCAATCGTGATCGCAGCCCTGGTAGGCGGCATCTCCGGTGCACTGAAGGCTTACTTCAATGTAAACGAAGTTATTTCCTGTATCATGCTGAACTGGATTTCCCTGTATGTGGTGAATATGCTTCTTACCCAGGTGAAATCCGAGTCTACTCCATACACTGTAGATCTTTCCAGCGGCAATAAGAGTGCTCTTCTTCCCAACTGTGGACTGGACGAGATCTTTTCCGGAAACAAATTCGTATCCATCGGTCTTATTATTTCTGTGGTAATGGCAATCGTAGTGTGGGTACTTCTGGAAAAAACAAAATTCGGTTTTGAGCTTCGCGCAACAGGTATGAACAAAAATGCTGCAAAATACTGCGGCATGAAAGAGAAGAGAAATACCATTGTAACCATGATGATCGCTGGCGGTCTTGCAGGACTTGGCGCAGCTGTTTTCTATCTCAGCGGAATTGAGACCTGGATGGTTCAGCAGACAACCGTTCCGGGCATGGGCTTTAATGGAATCGCAGCAGCCTTCCTTGGCGGCCTTCACCCCATCGGAGCAATTTTTTCCTCTTATTTTATCCAGCATATTACAAGTGGTGGAAGCTATGTGGATAAGACCATGTATTGTGCACAGATCTCTGATCTGATCTCCGCGTTTATCATTTATCTGTGTGGATTTGTATTCTTCTTCAAACTCTGGTTAAACCGTTATCTCGACAGGAGAGATGAGAAAAAAGCTGCAAAAGGAGGAGAAAAATAATGTTATTATTGATTCAGTATACATTAATATTTGCTTCTGTATTGATTCTCGTAGCACTTGGCGGCTGTTTTTCCGAGCACAGCGGTGTCATCAACATCGGTCTTGAGGGAATTATGGTTATGGGTGCACTTGGCGGTGCCCTGATGATGAAATATCTTCCGGATTCCGCTCCGGCACCAGTTGTGATCCTTCTGGTGGTTCTGGCCAGTGTGCTTGTGGGAATGATATTTTCCCTGCTCCTTGGTGTGGCTGCCATTCATTTCAATGCAGACCAGACACTGGTTGGTACGGCCCTGAATCTTCTTGGACCGGCTGCAGCCGTTGTTATCGTAAGAGCCATCAACATGGCAGAAAACCCAGACAACGTTTCTTCCACAGTTGCCTACAAGGTGGCTAAGAAAGCGTTCCTGATAAGAATTGGAAAATTTGAATTCAGCTGGTTCATGCTTTTTGCACTGCTGATCCTCATTGCTTCTTATGTGGTACTTTATAAGACCAGATTTGGACTTCGTCTGATGGCATGTGGTGAGCATCCACAGGCAGCCGATTCGGTAGGTATCAATGTTTTTAAAATGCGTTACGCAGGCGTTTTGATCTCCGGCGCACTTGGCGGTCTTGGGGGACTGGTTTATATCACTGCCGGTGTAAGTGAGTGGAAATTTGAGAACGGAGTTGCTGGTTTTGGTTTCCTTGCACTTGCTGTTATGATCTTCGGACAGTGGAAGCCGGTAAACATCGGACTGGCAGCCCTTCTGTTCGGTCTTTTCCGTGCGTTGTCAAACGTTTACACCGGATTTGATGCGCTGGTAGCACTGAAGCTTCCCAGCACATTATACAACATGTTCCCGTACATTATTTCCCTGATCGTTCTGGTGTTTGTATCCAAGAACTCCAGGGCACCGAAGGCGGAAGGTATTCCGTACGATAAAGGACAGAGGTGATATACTATGAAAAACTATTCTGAAGATGCCAGCAGACAGTATCATATCCAGGTTGCAAAGGGGGAAGTGGGACGGTATGTGATCATGCCGGGAGATCCGAAACGTTGTGTGAAAATCGCCCAGTATTTCGATAACCCGGTTCTCATTGCAGACAACAGAGAATATATCACATATACAGGAACCCTGGACGGCGTGAAAGTCAGCGTGACATCCACCGGAATCGGCGGACCGTCTGCCTCCATTGCCATGGAAGAGCTTTCCCGGTGCGGCGCAGATACTTTTGTCCGCATTGGAACCTGCGGCGGTATACAGCCTGAGGTAAAAAGCGGAGATATCGTAATTGCCACAGGTGCCATCCGTATGGAGGGAACCAGCCGGGAATATGCCCCCATAGAGTATCCGGCAGTAGCTAATCTGGACGTGACAAACGCCCTTGTGGCAGCTGCGAAAGAAAAAGGACTTTCCTGTCATACAGGTGTTGTCCAGTGCAAAGACGCTTTTTACGGACAGCATGAGCCTGAAGCAATGCCAGTTGGTTATGAGCTGCTCAACAAATGGGAGGCCTGGAAGAAAATGGGCTGTCTTGCTTCCGAGATGGAATCTGCAGCGCTTTTTATTGCAGCTGGCAAGCTTCGTGCCAGAGCTGGCTCCTGTTTCCTGGTGCTTGCAAATCAGGAAAGAGAGAAGCTGGGACTGGATAATCCGGTTGTGCATGATACAGATATGGCAATCCAGGTGGCTGTTGAAGCTGTGAGAAAGCTGATCCGGGAGGATTCGTCGAATTAAGACCATGACATCGCAATCTGCACGCCCCACTTTGCGTTACATTTTGCCTGAATTCGGTTGCCGTAGCCCATTACGGCGCCTTCATTCGGGCGAAATCTCCCACAAATTGTGACGAACATCTTGCAGTTACTTAATATTCGATGTACTAGACAATCAAATAAAGAACAGATATGAATCCTGCCAGTAAATTGCGATACAGTAATTTCGGGCAATATAAAGAGATAACAGAAATGAGGAAAATAAATGGACGTAAAAGAGATTTTAAAACATGTGGATCATACCCTTCTTCTCCAGCCATCTACCTGGGAAGAAATCAAACAGATTTGTGACGATGCGATGGAATACGGAACTGCATCCGTATGCATTCCGCCAAGCTATGTAAAACAGGCAGCAGAATACATGAATGGAAAAATGGCAGTGTGCACGGTTATCGGTTTCCCAAATGGCTACATGACAACAGCAGCCAAGGAATTTGAAACAAAAGATGCTCTTGTAAATGGTGCTTCCGAAATCGATATGGTAATCAATATCGGCTGGCTGAAAGATCAGAAATATGACCTGATTGAGAACGAGATCCGCACCTTAAAAGCTGCATGCGGTGACAAAATCCTGAAAGTTATCATTGAAACCTGCTTCCTCACAGATGAGGAAAAAATTAAAATGTGCCAGATTGTAACAGAAGCAGGCGCAGATTATATTAAGACCTCTACCGGTTTTGGCGGTGCAGGTGCAACCTTTGCAGACATTGAGCTTTTCTCCAGACATATCGGACCAAATGTAAAGATGAAAGCAGCAGGCGGAATTTCTTCCCTGGAGGATGCAGAGAAGTTCCTTGCACTTGGTGCAGACCGACTGGGAACCAGCCGAATTATAAAAATTGTAAAAAATGAGAAAGCCACAGGATATTGATCTGGTCATTGATTGTAAAGGCGAACAGATGCTGTCTCCGGAATTGATCAGATTATAACGACGTTCATCGAGAAGAGCATTATGTTGTCAGAGACAATCAGAAAATGTGAATGATAAGAGAGGTGTGAAAATGGAAAAAGAGATGATTAACCAGCTGATTGATACAGCAATCCACCAGCTGAAATATTCCTATACACCATATTCCAATTTTAAAGTAGGCGCAGCCCTCCTTGCAAAAAACGGGCAGGTTTACACAGGCTGCAACATTGAAAATGCCGGGTATACAGCCACAAACTGTGCGGAGCGTACCGCATTTTTCAAGGCAGTAAGCGAAGGGGTGAAGGATTTTCAGGCTATCTGTGTTGTCGGCGGTAAGGCTGGCGTGCTCACAGAATATGCAGCTCCCTGCGGCGTGTGCCGACAGGTCATGATGGAGTTTTGCAACCCGGAAACCTTCCAGGTCATTCTGGCGGTGGACAAAGAGCATTATGATGTGTATACACTAAAAGAACTCCTGCCGTTAGGATTCGGACCTTCTAATCTGGCATGAAAGCTGCTGACTGGAGAATAGTATTATGAAGTATGTCGGAAAATGCCGAAAACAGAGTGATCTGGCATTGAATCCGGTGGTTATAAGGCAGCATAAAGAATTGCAGGAGAAAAAATTATGACAATCGAACAATTAAAAGCACTACCAAAGGCAGAACTTCACTGTCATCTGGATGGGTCTTTAAGCCGGGAGTTTATGGAGCGTCAGCTGGGAAGAAGGGTACAGCAGGAAGAGCTTAGCGTGTCCGATGACTGCACAAGCCTTGCAGAATACCTGGAGAAATTTTCGCTTCCGGGTCAGTGCATTATGGATGAAAAGGGGCTTGAGGCAGCTGGCTACGATGTACTTCGCACCATGAGCCAGGAAAATGTACGCTACGCAGAAATCCGTTTTGCACCTCTTCTTTCAGAGACCTCCGGAATGAACTGCCGTGCTGTGATCGAGGCGGTATTAAAAGGTCTTGAGCGGGGCAGAGCAGACTTTGGAACGGAGTTTGGTGTGATTACCTGTGCCATGCGTCATCACAGCCAGGAGGACAACAGCCGGATGATAAAAACAGCCCGTGAATATCTGGGATATGGTGTATGTGCAGCGGATCTGGCAGGTGCGGAAGCAGCATATCCCATGGCACAGTTTATGGAACTTTTTCAGAATACCCGTAAGCTGGAGATGCCCTTTACCCTTCATGCAGGAGAGTGTGGAAGCGTACAGAACATTGTGGATTCTGTAAAAGCGGGAGCTGGCAGGATCGGACATGGAATCGCCATGCGAGGCCATTATAATATTCAAAAAGAGCTGGCTGACAGAGGCATTGGAATTGAAATGTGTCCCATCAGCAATCTTCAGACAAAAGCAGTAAACAGTCCGTCAGAATATCCCATCCGGGAATTTCTGAACACAGGATTGAAGGTTTCCGTAAATACGGACAACCGTACAGTGAGCAACACAAGCCTTACCAAAGAGCTTCAGTTCATTCAGGACACGTATGGCATTCAGGAGGAAGAGATACGGCTGATGATGAAGAATGCAGTGGATACGGCATTTGCCACTGATGAGGCGAAAGCGAGATTGTATTCTGAACTGGGAATAAAAGGATAAAATATTGGAAACGAGGGATTTTATTTTGAAAAAATATGAAAGGATTTTCGTGATCGTTCTGGATTCTCTGGGAATCGGTGCCATGCCGGATTCAGAGAAATTCGGGGATGTGGGAGTGGATACATTCGGACATATTCTGGATAAAATGGGCTCCCTGGAAATACCAAACCTTAAGAAGCTTGGAATGTTAAATCTTCATCCGGCAGGAAATATGCAAGGTGTGGAGAAGCCGATTGGACGTTACATGCGCGTAGGCGAAGCCAGCAATGGCAAGGATACAATGACTGGTCATTGGGAAATGATGGGAATTAAGACAGAGAAGCCGTTTAAGACTTTCACAGCCACCGGCTTTCCGCCGGAGCTGATCGCGGAGCTGGAGAAGCGCTGCGGCAAGCGCGTGATTGGAAACAAGAGCGCCAGCGGAACGGAGATCATTGAAGAGCTTGGGGAGGAAGAAATCCATACAGGTGCCATGATCGTGTATACTTCAGCCGACTCTGTTCTTCAGATCTGCGGAAATGAGGAAACCTTTGATCTTCAGAATTTGTATCGCTGCTGCGAGATCGCAAGAGAAATTACACGGAAGGATGAATGGCGTGTAGGCCGTGTCATCGCCAGACCATACGTTGGCAAAAAGAAAGGTGAGTTCAGGCGAACAAGTAATCGTCATGACTATGCTTTGAAGCCAACAGGTCTGACTGCATTAAATGCGTTAAAGGATAATGGGCTGGATGTGATCGGTGTAGGGAAGATCAACGATATTTTCTGCGGCGAAGGAATCACAAAGACCTATCATTCTGACAGCTCCGTACACGGCATGGAGCAGACCATCCAGATCTGCAAAGAAGACTTCAGGGGACTTTGCTTTGTGAACCTGGTTGATTTCGATGCCCTGTGGGGACACAGACGAAACGTGGAAGGCTACGGCAAGGAAATCGAGAAGTTTGACAGGAATCTGGGCATTCTTTTGGAAGAGCTTCGGGAGGATGATCTTCTTATTCTTACCGCGGACCATGGGAATGATCCCACCTATAGCGGCACTGACCATACCAGAGAGTATGTTCCCTTCCTGGCTTATTCCAAGACTATGAAAGAGGGTGGCCCCCTTGAAAACGAGGATACTTTTTCCGTTATTGGCGCATCAGTAGCAGATAATTTTGACGTGAAAATGCCGGAAGGAACTATCGGACATTCCATTCTTGAGAAATTATGCTAAAATAGAAAAGCAGCTGTTGGATAGCGGTTGTTCATCCGGTGGATTGTCTGCTTTTGCGGCAGAAGCCGGATAGAAACAAATGATTTGCAGCACATGGCAGAAGATGAGGAAATCATATGAAACACACCTATTTACACGATGTACTTCCATTCCTTCGTGAACTGGAACGTGAGAAACAGAAACAATTTGAGGCGTATTTCCGTACTGCGCCATTATGGCTTATGGACCTGTTTCAGAGTGAGATAATGGAAGCCGGAACTACTTTTATCAGGGAAAATGAACCGGCAGATACGATTTTCTTTGTTGCCAGAGGAAGGGTAAAAGCCACTGATTACCGGATTTCCGGCATTGCCTATGATTTTATGAAGCCTATGAATCTCATTGCGCTTGGTGGTATGGAGGTGATCCTGGGACAGGATACCTACCAGACCACCCTGCAGACAGAGACAGAGTGTATTGTTACCAAGCTTCCAAGAGCGCAGTATGAGAAATGGATTTATTCAGATACGGAAGCTTTTCGCCTGGAGGCAAAGCTTACCTGTGCTTCCCTGTTAGAGGAAGAGCGGCGGAACCGTCTGTACCTGTTTTTGGAAGGGGCTGACAGATTAGCTGTACTTTTCTCGGAATGGTTCGAAAAATATAACAAAAATGACATTTTATGCATCGGCGAAAGCCGGCAGAATCTGGCTGATGAGACAGGCCTTTGCCTGAAAAGCATCAGCCGCGCCATCAAGAAGTTTCAAGCAGAACAGCTGATCGTGAAAAAAGGCAATCAGATCTGCATCGACAGGAAGCAGTACGAAAGGCTAAAGAGGACTGTTGATGAGAAAATCGGCAACGTATAAACGGAAAACAAGACTATGGCAAAATGCATGGTATTGAAGGTTTTCTGTTTATATGAAAATAATGTTATAAGCTGTCCTGGCAATAAGCCGGATAGCTGTAGATAAAGGAGAAGGTGTACATGAGCGATTTATATCAGAAATTAGAGACTTGCCTTGCAAGTGTCAGAAAAAGGACAGATTTTAAACCGGAAGTGGCGCTGATCCTGGGATCCGGCCTTGGAGATTATGCAGATGAGATCCAGATCGAAACCACCATTGACTATACAGAGATTGAAGGTTTTCCAACCTCCACAGTTGCAGGCCACAAAGGCAGATTTGTATTTGGATATGTGAAAAATGTGCCGGTTGTGATCATGCAGGGAAGAGTGCATTACTATGAAGGCTATCCAATGACGGATGTAGTTCTTCCCACAAGATTGATGGGCATGATGGGGGCGAAGAAGCTGTTTCTTACAAATGCAGCCGGTGGAGTGAACCCGAATTTTAAACCAGGCGATTTTATGATGATCACCGATCATATTACCACAGGAATTCCAAGTCCGCTGATCGGACCGAACATTGAGGAACTGGGAAGCAGATTTCCGGATATGAGTGAGGTATACAGTAGACGATTGAGAGAGGTGATCCGCGCCAGTGCGGAAAAATGTGGTATAGGTCTCCAGGAGGGCGTATACGTGCAGTTTACAGGCCCTGCCTATGAAACTCCGGCTGAAGTGAGAATAGCGGCTATATGGGGCGGTGACGCAGTTGGAATGAGCACTGCATGTGAGGCAATGGCAGCCCGTCATATGGGAATTGAAGTGTGCGGAATTTCCTGTATCACCAACATGGCAGCTGGCATTTCGAAGCAGGAGCTGAACCACAAGGAGGTTCAGGAGACTGCAGACAGAGTGGCGAAATCTTTTAAAAAGCTGGTGACGGAAATCATAGCCGGTATGTAGCCGTAAGGAAGTGCGGGTTTCATAAGAGGCAGCGCAAACCAAAAGATATAACGTAACAAAGGAGAAAAGTTATAATATGGGAATTGTTGTAATCGGTGATGTTTTTATCGATGTGAAAGGTTATTCCACAGCACCATTTATTCCAGGAGGAAGAAATGCCGGTGTGATCCAGCAGATCCACGGCGGTGTAGGAAGAAATGTAGTGGAAGATATTGCCAATATAGAGTTGAAACCAACCTTTGTCAGTCTGGTAGATGACGACGCTATGGGGGATGATGTGATCCGCAAACTGGAGCGTCATAAAGTAGATACTAGATATATGCGTAAGGTAAAAAACGGCATGGGAACCTGGCTGGCTGTCTTTGACCAGGACGGAGATGTGGTGGCATCTATTTCCAAACGTCCGGACCATCGTCCGATAGAGCAGATCCTGGATGAACACGGAGATGAAATTTTCCAGGATGCGGACAGCGTTGTGATCGAAATCGATATTGACAAGGAAATTGTGAAGAAGACCTTTCACTATGCAGAGAAATACGGCAAAAAAGTATACGCTCTTGTATCGAATATGACCATTGCCATTGAAAGACGTGACTTCTTAAGGCGGACAGCCTGCTTTGTATGCAACCAGCAGGAAGCGGGCATCCTGTTTTCTGAGGATTACGGTGACCTGAAGCCTGAAGAGATGGCCCGGTGTCTGGCAAAAAGGATCCAGTCCGCCCATATTCCAAAGATGGTGGTTACCATGGGAAGTGATGGTGCAGCTTATGCAGATCAGGAAGGAAACTGGGGCGTTTACCCAGCTATGAAGGTAGATGTGGTTGACACCACAGGCGCGGGAGATGCCTTTTTTGCAGGTGTGTGCGTAGGTCTTACCTATGGAAAAACAATGAGAGAGGCATGTGCCATTGGTACCCGTCTTTCCTCAACTGTAATTTGTACCTCAGAGAACATTTGTCCGAGATTTATGCCGGAAGAATTTGATCTTGACAGGTAGGAGAAGAATATGGAAAGTCTTATTATAGGAATTGCCGGCGGCTCCGGCTCCGGTAAATCTACTTTTACAAACAGAATTAAAAAGCGTTTTGGAGATGACGTAGTAGTCCTTTATCACGACAATTATTACCGCAGACAGGATGGAATCCCTTTTGAGCAGCGTGTGACTGTGAATTACGACCATCCGGATTCCCTGGAGACAGAGCTTCTGGTGGAGCATCTGAAACTTCTGAGGCAGGGGAAAGCTATTGACTGTCCGGTTTACGATTATTCCCAACATAACCGTTCCGACAAGATCCTTCATATCACCCCAAGTCCGGTGATCCTTGTGGAGGGAATCCTTCTTCTGGCAGATCCCAGAGTGCGTGAGCTCCTTGATATTAAGGTCTATGTGGAAGCTGACGCCGATGAGCGTATCCTCCGCCGGATTTCCCGTGATGTGGAAGAGCGGGGAAGAGACTTGAATGGAATTATTAAACAGTACTTAAATACAGTGAAACCCATGCATTACCTTTATGTAGAGCCCACTCGTTCCAAGGCTGATATTGTGATCAACAGCGGAAAGAATGACGTGGCGTTTGATCTGTTTGTTTCGAAAATCAGTATGGAATTGGAGAAACGGAAGCAGGGGTAATTACAGAAGATGTTAGCTGTAGTTTGGAAACATTGATGTGATGATGCGGCAGAATTAGCAAATGAAAGTTGCTGTTTACGAAATGGGTGAGAATTCCGGCATAAAGAATTTTTCTGCGAAATTGGTAGATGGCAACAGATAAAAAGATACAGGAGATCAGAATGTCACAGGAAAAAGAGAACAGACAGCATGAGAATGCGCAGAGTGTGCAGGAGGGGCAGCAGTCTCATAAGCGCAGAGTGCGCTACAAGGGCAGATACCCGAAAAAATTTGAGGAGAAATATAAAGAACTTCAGCCAGAGAAATACCAGGATACCATTCAGCATGTAATGCAAAAAGGGAATACCCCGGCAGGCATGCATATTTCTATTATGGTAAAAGAGATTATTGATTTTCTGGAGATCAAACCAGGACAGATTGGCTTTGATGCCACACTTGGCTACGGCGGTCATACAAAGGCCATGCTTCAGTGCCTGCAGGGACAGGGGCATATGTATGCCACTGACGTAGACCATGAGGAAGCAGCCAAGACAAAGAAAAGACTGGAAGATCTTGGCTTTGGGGAGGATATTCTTACCATTAAACTTCAGAATTTCTGTACCATTGATGAGATCGCAAAAGAAGTGGGAGGTTTTGATTTCCTTCTTGCTGATCTCGGCGTGTCCTCCATGCAGATCGATAATCCCAAGAGAGGTTTTTCCTTCAAAGCAGACGGACCTCTGGATCTGCGCCTGAATCAGGAAGCCGGGATCAGTGCGGCAGAGCGCCTGGAACATATTACCCGGGATGAGCTTGCAGGAATGCTTTATGAAAATTCAGACGAGCCATACTGTGAAGAGCTTGCCAAGGCGATCACAGATGAGATACGCAAGGGAAACCACATGGATACCACCACAAAGCTTCGCCAGGTCATTGAGAAAACTCTGGATTTCCTTCCGGAAAAAGAGAAGAAGGAGACCATCAAAAAGACCTGCCAGCGTACCTTCCAGGCCCTTCGGATTGATGTGAACCGGGAGTTTGAGGTTCTGTATGAGTTTATGGAGAAGCTGCCGGGAGCACTGAAGCCCGGAGGAAGAGCAGCAATCCTTACGTTCCATTCAGGAGAGGATAAGCTGGTGAAGAAAGCACTGAAGGCTGGATACAAGGAGGGAATTTATTCCGATTATTCCAAAGATGTGATTCGTCCGTCAGCCCAGGAATGTGCCCAGAATGGACGCGCACGGTCTACGAAAATGCGCTGGGCGATTAAATCGGAGTAAACGCGATAAATACGCTGCGCGAGTTTGGCTCGCCTATCAAGTAAATGAGACAAAGCACGCTCTGCGAGTTTTATTCGTTATCGCGTCAGTCACCAAGGTTTTTCGTGCAGGCACGAACTTTGGCTCGCCTATCGCATAAATAAAATGGGGAGGAACCGCATCACTGCAGTTCCATCCCCCATATCTTACAATCTCTGGTTCCCACAACCATATAACTTTGATATACAGCAGGAGATGCTTCGATGACTCCCTCACTGATCTGGTGGCAGTCAAGAACATCTCCTGTTTTTCCATCCAGAAGATAGATATGTCCTGTGCTGTTGCAGTAGAGAACCTTTCCGCTGCCATCCGGATTGTATACACATACAGGTGAAGACCAGGCATAGGCAGATTCATGTTCCCAGTTTACTTTCCCGCTATTTTTATCAATGCATGCAAGTACACCTTGTGCCTGTCCGCCGGTTCTGGCAACAGTCACATAAATGTTATCCGACAATTCTTCTTTTCCAACGGCGATGGTAGACTGTACACCACCTGAAACACTGTCCTCGGAGGAACAGTCGTAAGAGGTCTGCCAGATGACCTCTCCTGTCTCCGCATCAATTTTCCAGACAGGAACCTCTGCAGTGGTGCTGCTTCGCCAGCCCAGACGGAAAGAGGTGCTGACATACAGGTAAAGGTGTCCGTCCTCCACAGACAAAACAGGAGTGGAGTTGGAGTCATCCAGAATATCCTGCACCCATACAAGCTGCAGGGTATTCAGATCCAGGCACATCAGATTGCCGCCGTTATCAGCAATAAAAAGATAACCGTCATAGATGGCTGCGCTGTCCTCCATGCCAAGCCAGTAGGAGCCTACGCTGGTACGTGTTCCGTAGTAGCGCCATTTTACAATGTGATCCGGATTTATGGACAAGGTGCCTGCTTCCGGGTCATAACTGGTATTCAGTTTGATCAGATAAAGAATTCCGTTCTCTCCTGGATAGATCAGGGTATCTGTGGCAGCATCCACAAGGGCGGAGGAATCAAAGTAGCTTAAATTTCCGCGAAGGGAAAATTCATCATTATTTCCAAAGGTATACATCACACTGCAGTCCAGAAGATTCACAACAAAGACCCTGGCAGTGCCTTCATTGCTGTCATAACCTGCGCCCACATACATAATTGGATAACCTCTGGGATCAAGTGCACCTGCTCCTTTGAAGGTGAAACCAAGGTAAAGGGGATCTCTGGTAGCCTCGCCGGTTTCCAGATCCAGAAAATATACATAGCCGTCCATGCAGGCATAGATCACTTCCACAAGATCGTCTTTTTCCTTTGCCCAGTCGTACATATTCATGGACTTCTTTACTTCTTGGGACCATTTTTCCATAAGAGGCTGTCCGGTCCAGCCGCTTCCGGACCAGGTGGCATCGCCGTAAGTAATAGAGCCGGTTTTTGCTGTCCAGAGATCCTGGATTTTTCCATTTTTAATCTGTGTATTGCCATAGGCTGCAGTGTCGCGGAAATTGTTTCCGCGGAAGGTGACGATTCCATCCACATCTGTGTAGCTGATCCCGGCATCGAAGGAGTGGGTATCTGTGGAGGTATAATCCGAAGTATTGGCAAGTATCTGTCCGTCCACCTCAATGTCTGTGGTTTCTATGTATAAAGATGGGCTGGTGGAATCTACGCATTTAGGAGAAAATTCTGCCGGTCTTGCCATTGCGGCTTTTACAGCGGCAAGAGAATTGGAGTCATCCATGTCCAGACCGCTGGCTTCCTCAACCATGGAAACTGTATTTACATTTTCCCGGATCTTTTTTACGAGGAAAACTCCTCCCAGTATAATAACTGCTGCAATGATCAGGATCCCTTCTGTAAGAAGAAGTTTTCGGAAGAAATATTTTTGCTGCAGCTGCTTTTTTCGTTTCCCTACTTTTCTTTTCATAATTCTGAATCCTTCCCTGTTCATTTGGCAAAAATTATACAAGGTATGACTGGGAAATTCAAGATGCTAACAGCTGTTTTGGAAATTCAATTTTCAGATTGGGAAAAAGGACGCAATCTTTTTTCTTGACAGTGTATGGCCTGGCTTGTTAAAATATTATTTATCGTGTGAAAAGGAGGAGAAAACATGCTGAAAGTATGGATCGTAGGATCTGAAGGCCAGATTGGCGAGGCAATTAATGAAGTGCTGGATCCGTTGGAAATTGAAGTTTTGAATACAGACAAAAATGCGCTTGATATTACAGAAACAGACGAAGTTCTCCATTTTGGAGAGATCAACCGTCCGGATGTGATCATCAACTGTGCTGCGATCACAGACGTAGAGCTTTGCGAGAAGCAGCCGGAGGAAGCATTTCGTGTAAACGCTTTAGGCGCCCGTAACTTAAGCCTTGTGGCAAGAAAAACAGGGGCAAAGATGGTGCAGCTTTCCACAGACGACGTTTTTGATGGTCTGGCACAGAAGCCGTACACGGAGTTTGACAATACAAATCCTAAGACTGTTTACGGAAAATCCAAGTGCGCCGGGGAGAATTATGTGAAGGAGTTTACCCACAAGCACTTTATCATCCGAAGCAACTGGGTATTCGGAAAGGGAAATAACTTTGTAAACCGTGTTCTGGAGGCTGCAGATCAGGGCAGAGCTCTGGCTGTAGCGGAGGATCAGTATGGTTCCCCTACAAGTGCCAAAGATCTGGCAAGAATTATCCTGCATCTGATCCGTACCAATGAGTACGGAACCTATCATGCAACCTGTCAGGGCGTTTGCAATCGTTATGAATTTGCAAAGGAGATACTTCGCCTTGCAGGCAAAGAGGAGCAGCTGAATCCGGTACCTACCCCGCAGTCTGATCTTTCTTCTGCCAGACCTGCATATGCAGTTCTGGATAATTTCATCCTTCGCATTATCGATGTATATGAGATGCCTGGCTGGAAGGATTCTCTGGAAGAATTTATGAAAGAAAAACGGGAGGGCTAAGATGAGCGCGAAGAAAGAAAAGAATGTAAAAGAGAAAAAGAAGATCAGCTTAACCAGTATGATCTTTATTGCGCTGATCGCCGGAGCAATCACAGGAATGGTTCTCCATTACCTGGTGCCGGATAGCAGTGTGAAGAATGATGTGATCGTTGAGGGAGTGCTGTACGTTCTTGGGCAGGGATTTATCCGCCTTATGAAAATGCTGGTAGTACCTCTTGTTTTCTGCTCACTGGTATGTGGAAGTATGGCTATTGGTGATACTAAGAAGCTGGGAAATGTAGGTGGAAAAACACTTGCATTTTATCTGGTCACAACAGCGGTGGCAGTTGCAGTTGCCCTTGGAATCGGAACTCTTTTGAGACCGGGAATTGGTCTTGATATGAGTAAGATCCAGGTAAATGCTTCCGATATTGAGACTATGGAGTCCACCTCTCTGGTTCAGACCATTCTCAATATCATTCCAGATAACCCCATCAAGTCCCTGGCAAGTGGGGAAATGCTTCAGATCATAGTGTTTGCTTTGATCATTGGTGTGATCCTGGCAAAGCTTGGGGAGCGTGCGGAGACCGTTTCCAATTTTATCAGCCAGTTTAATGATATTATGATGGAAATGACTATGATGGTTATGAGTCTGGCTCCCATTGGTGTATTCAGTCTGATCGCAAGAACTTTTGCAACCATTGGTTTCAGCGCATTTGTGCCTCTGGCAAAATATATGATCGCAGTTCTGATCGCTCTGGCAATCCAGTGTTTTGGTGTATACCAGATTTTGCTGAAGCTGTTCACAGGCCTGAATCCGGTGAAGTTTATCAGAAAGTTTTTCCCGGTTATGGCCTTTGCCTTTTCCACTGCAACCTCCAATGCGACGATTCCGCTTTCTATTGATACGCTGTACAAGAAGATGGGTGTTTCCAAGAAGATTTCTTCTTTTACCATACCTCTTGGTGCGACTATCAATATGGATGGTACTTCCATTATGCAGGGAGTTGCGGTTATGTTCGCTGCCCAGGCTTTTGGAATCCAGCTGACTCCTATGGATTATATTACAGTAATCGGAACAGCCACACTGGCTTCCATTGGTACCGCAGGTATTCCAAGTGTTGGACTTGTTACTTTGACTATGGTATTTAATTCTGTTGGTCTTCCAGTTGAGGCAATCGGTATTATCATGGGTATTGACCGTATTCTGGATATGGCAAGAACAGCGGTTAATATTACCGGTGATGCTGTTTGTACGACCATTGTGGCTTGCCAGAATGGGGCTGTGGATAAAGAAGTGTTTAATAAAGCTGAATAAAAATATTGGCGTGTGTATGTGAGTTTAGACTCAGGTATGCACGTCTTTTTTTGTGTGGCGAAGGCGGACGCCTGGGAGAGACAGTGTGTTGCGGACAACGTCAAAAAACGGGATTTTACTCCGTCGTCGATTGCAGGTTCCATAAACAAACTCGCCCCTGCTGGGCTCAGACAGTGTTTATGGAACCTGCGCTATACTCATAAAATCCCGCTTTTTGACTAACTGTCCGCAACACACTGCCCATCCCAGGCTGATTGTTCAAAGTAACTATGAATTAAGTGGAAATAAACAGCGTATAACACTTGACAACAGTATAATACTGTTATATACTGTTTACATAAGGAGGAGTCACATGAAGATCATAATTAATCACTCGTCGATGCAGCCAATTTATGAGCAGATCACAGATCAGATTAAGGCGATGATCATTGACGGGACGTTAAAGGAAGAGGAAATGCTTCCCTCTGTGAGAACTTTGGCGAAGGAGCTGAAGATTAGTGCTCTTACGGTGAAGAAGGCGTATGACTTTCTGGAGGAAGAGGGGTTCGTGGTTACGGTGCATGGGAAAGGCAGCTTTATTGCCAAGAATAACCAGGGACTTCTTATGGAAGAGCGGAAGCGGGAGATTGAGACAGAACTGGAGGAAGTGATCCGGAAAGCGCGGATCAGCGGATTGTCTGAGGAAGAGATCCGGGAACTGTTTGAGCTTATTATGGAGGAGTAGATATGCTGCTGAGTTTGAAGAATTTGCAGAAGAATTATCCTGGATTTTCCCTGGATGTAAGTATGGAAATAGAAGAAGGACAGATCACCGGTCTGATCGGAGCCAATGGAGCAGGGAAGTCTACTACCTTTAAGGTTATTCTGGGGCTGGTTCATCCTGATGCAGGAGAGATTCGTCTGTTTAATAAGGATATGGAGCAGATTTCCCAAAAAGAGAAAGCGGATATAGGCGCGACACTTTCTGACAGCGGTTTTTCCAATTGTCTGACAGTGAAACAGATTGTGCATATTCTGACAGAGACTTATGAGAAATTTGACCGGGAGATGTTTGAGAAGCGGTGCAGCCTGTTTTCCATCCCCCTGGATAAGAAACTAAAAGAGTTTTCCACAGGAATGAAAGCAAAGTTAAAAGTGCTGACAGCCACCAGCTTTGATGCCAGACTTCTTGTTCTGGATGAGCCTACAGCCGGTCTGGACGTGATTGCCAGGGACAGTATTCTGGAACTCCTTCGGGAATATATGGAGACGGAAGGAAGAAGTATTCTGATCAGCTCCCACATTTCCTCAGATCTGGAGAGCCTGTGTGATGATATCTATATGATTGATAAGGGACGGATCGTGCTTCATGAGAATACAGATGTGCTGCTGGATGAATATGGTCTTATCAAGGCTGACGAGAAGCAATATGAATTGCTTGATAAGCAGCATATTCTCAAGGTGAAGAAGGAGCAATACGGCTACAGCTGTCTCACAGATGAGCGTGCATTTTATGCGGAGAACTACCCGCAGCTTGCAATAGAACGTGGGTCTGTGGACAAGGTTATTACTATGATGATCAAGGGGGAAGTATTATGAAAGGTATGTTTGTAAAAGACATGGAAATTATGAGGGGAAACATGAAAACGTTCATTGGCGTATATATTATAGCCATTTTCTGTTTCCTTAGTACTTCCGCAGGTCCTTCTTTTCTAATCAGTTATGTGTCTGTTCTGGCTGCTGTTATGGCACTGAATACCATAGCAAGTGATGATATGGATAATGGTATGCCTTATATTTTTACTTTTCCTATCAGCAGGAAAGAATATGTGAAGGAGAAGTATCTGCTGGGTGCAGGGATGGTCACGGTATTGTGGGCTGTTGCTGTTGCAATTGCAATTGGTGTAAATGCTTCCGGATATCGTATGGTGTCCTGGGAAGAACTGATCGCTTCTGCAGCTGCCGGTCTTTTTCTTGCTGTTTTCGCAAATGCGGTTGTGTTTCCGGTACAGTTGAAATATGGAAGCTCTACAGGAAGGCTGGTGCTACTTGTTCTTGTATTTGGCATCATGGCTGTAGGATGGATTGGCGTAGAACTATGCCAGAAAATGAAAGTGGATTTTTCAGGTCTGAAAAATCTGGGCCTGCGCATTTGGAACCTTGGAATCCCAGTCTGTCTGGCGATGCTATTTGTTCTTATGTTGCTAATGCTTCTGATTTCCTGTACAATATCCATAAAGATTATGGAGAAAAAGGAGTACTGATCCGGAAATGAAGAAGAATCAGATTTTTATAAAATGCGGAACTGAATATAAGGAGATGACGAAAGAACTGCTGGAGGCGTGCAATCTGGCAGGGGAGATAGAGAAGAAGTTTGAGAAATGCGGATTGAAGGTGCTTTCAGAAAATTCCGGGGCAGGTTTACAGCAGAATAGTGAGAAGATTATAACAGAAGCGAAGTTTGAAACAAAGAGCAGTCTTATTGACAACTCTGAAGCAGAAGTGGACTGTTTTTATTCTTCGGATTCTGTGGAAAAACAGAATTCAGAATTTGGTTTGTACAATATGCGGATCGGCATCAAGCCAAACCTGGTCGCCCCCATGGAAGCCTACTGGGGCGGCACCACTCACCCAGAGGTAGTCGCCGGAATCGTAGAATATCTTCAGGAAAAAGGGTTTTCCAATCTGGTGATCATGGAAGGTTCCTGGGTAGGAGATAAGACCTCCGAATCCTACGAAGTCTGTGGTTTCAAGTCCCTCTGTGAAAAATATAACGTTCCGTTCCTTGACATGCAAAAGGAAAAGGGAGTGCCTGTACAATGTGGCGATATGATCTTAAACATCTGTAAAAGTGTCCTTGACCTGGACTTCCTTATTAATGTTCCGGTACTAAAAGGTCACTGTCAGACCAAAATCACCTGTGCATTGAAGAACATGAAAGGTCTTCTCCCTAATTCTGAGAAGCGCCGTTTTCACGCATTAGGTCTCCATGACCCCATCGCTCACCTGGGCCTTGCTATCCACCAGGATTTCATCGTGGTAGACAATATTTGCGGAGACCTGGATTTCGAGGATGGCGGCAACCCCGTAGAGATGAACCGCGTTCTGGCAGCTGTGGATCCGGTTCTTATGGATGCCTATGTCTGCGACATGATGTACTACCAGGTAGAAGAGGTTCCCTACATCACAAAGGCTGCCACCCTTGGTGTTGGCTGCGCCGACATCCGCCAGGTAGAAATCCGTGCCCTCGATGGCAACCCCGGTGCCCCCATTCCCAAGTCACGGAAAGTGGTAGAGCTTGTCGACGCTGTAGAAGAAGTAGAATCCTGCAGCGCCTGCTACGGCAACCTGATCCCTGCCCTTGACCGCCTGAAGCAAGAAGGCCTCCTTTCAAACCTGACCACCCGAATTTCCATCGGTCAAGGCTACCGAAACCAGGAAGGCATCCTGGGAATCGGCCACTGCACCCGCCACTTCACCCACCACCTGGAAGGATGTCCGCCAACTGAAGAAGAGATTTATGAGTTCCTGAAAATTTATTTAATTGGTTGAAAGTTATTCAAGGCGGACGCATTCGGACAATGGTGATTGCTCACTCGCTGGAGCGTTGCGCCGGCGAGTGAGTAATACACATTGTCCAAATGCGTCCGCATTGAAGAACTTTTAATCAACTAAATAGCAAAAAATCACAGCCCCGCCAAAAACGGGGCTGTCTTTCTATACACTTTAGATCAACTTCTTCACCATCTCCACAATCTCTTCCTTCGTCACCCTGCTGCTGTTAATACACAGATCATACTGCAACATATCCAGCCAGTTAGTATCCGTAAAATACTCATAATAAGCCCGGCGTTCCTTATCCGTACGTTTCACCAGCTTCCTTACACTCTTTTCCTCCCGGCCGGTACGTGCAATCACCGTCTTCACACGGTCCTCAAACGGAGCATAGATAAACAGACTCAGATGCTTATCCTTATTATCCTGTAAGATATAATTGCCACATCGCCCAACGATCACGCAATTCTCTTTTTCGGCTGCCTCCAAAATGATCTTCTTCTGCAGATCGTAAAGCACATCATTCATGGGAACAAAATGGTATTCCGGATTCATCTGCAGCTCGTAATCCACCGGATACAGCCACTGGCTGGCTTTTCTCTCATCTACTCTGGCAAACTCATCAAAAGGAATATTCTTCTCCCTGCTGGCCATTTCGATCAGCTCCTTATCATAGAACTTAAATCCCAGTTCCTCCGCAAGAGCCTTTCCAATAATACGTCCATTACTTCCAAACATACGATTGATTGTTATAACACGGTTACTCATAAACGGCGCCTCCTTTTGTGGTGGATTTGTAAATAATTTTGTTATAAAATAGTTTATGAAAACTATTTTCTGTTCTTTTTCGCATTATAACATAATTGTATGAAAATATCTATATAATTTGCATAAAATCAAAACAAAAAAATATTCTGAATATGTCATTTCGCTGGAAATTTGAACCCTTTCTTGTTATACTAAAAATAGCAATACGATTGCTGTTCACTGCATGTACAGATTGCAGAAAGCCTTTTTCAAACACGCTCTGGAAAAGCGTATTTGGAAAACGATGAACAGTGATACAATATGAGAAAGGAATTGAACATGCTCAAAATAAAAAATTATGTGAAAGCAGAATCTCTGGAACAGGCTTATGAGCTGAACCAGAAGCGGACTGCCTGTGTGCTTGGTGGCATGGTGTGGCTGAAAATGGGTAACCGTGTTGTAACCACAGCCATTGATCTTTCCGGGCTTGGTCTGGATACCATCACAGAAACAGAAAGTGAATTTGTGATTGGCTGTATGACCCCATTGCGGGACCTGGAACTTCATCAGGGACTTCATACATATACGAAAGGTGCCATAAGAGAAAGCCTGCGCCATATTGTAGGCGTACAGTTCCGCAACTGCGCCACTGTAGGCGGAAGTATCTGGGGACGCTTCGGCTTTTCTGATGTACTCACCATGCTTCTGGCACTTGATACAGAGGTGGAACTTTTTAAAGGCGGCAGAGTCTGTCTTTCTGATTTTGTGAAAATGCCAAAAGACAGAGATATTCTGGTACGCATTATCATAAAGAAAACTCCGTTGAAGGTTGCCTATTTAAGCCATCGTAATACCAAGACCGATTTCCCGGTACTGGCATGCTGTATCAGGCTGTCTGAGAATGGCGTGAGAGCGGTTTACGGTGCCCGTCCGGCGAAGGCATTTCTTCTGGAAGACGAAGAAGGTCTCCTTGCAGGCATGGAAACCATGTCTTCGGAAGAGAAGAAGACAGCGGTTCAGAAATTTGCAGACTATGCAGCACGGAAGGTTCCTACCTTTGGAAACATGCGAGGCAGCGCAGAGTACAGAACCCTTCTTGTGAAGGTTCTCACAAGAAGAGCATTAGAAGCAGTGGGAGGTATGACAGATGAAAATTAATTTCTGGCTGAATGGAGCCAAAAAGGAAGCGGAAATCAGTCCTGACACCATGCTTCTGGAGTTTCTTCGAAGCCTTGGCTGCTACAGTGTAAAAAGAGGCTGTGAAACTGCAAACTGCGGTCTTTGCACCGTTTTGGTAAATGACAAGCCAATGCTGTCCTGCAGTGTCCTTGCCGCCCGTATTGACGGCAAAAAGGTCACCACCATGGAGGGACTTCAGGCAGAAGCTGAAGAATTTGGAACTTTTCTTGCCAATGAAGGCGCAGAGCAGTGCGGATTCTGTAATCCGGGATTTATCATGAATGTACTTGCGATGACAAAAGAACTGGAAAATCCAACCGAAGAAGAGATTAAGGAATATCTGGCAGGCAATCTTTGCCGCTGCTCCGGTTTTGTTGGACAGACCAGAAGTATCCTGAAATATCTGGAATATAAGAAAAACGGAAATATCCAGGAGAAGGAGGTGCAGGCATGAGCTATGTAAATAAGTCTTTGCAGAAAAAGGATGCCATGGCTCTGGTGACCGGAAAGCCAGTCTACACAGACGACCTGGCACCAAAGGACTGCCTGATCATCAAGATCTTAAGGAGTCCCTATGCCAATGCCTGGGTGGAAGAGATCAAGACGGACACAGCCATGAAGGTAGAAGGAATGGCACTGATCCTTACCTGGAAAGATGTTCCAAAGAGACGTTTCGCCTCTGCCGGACAGACCTATCCGGAGTTCAGTCCTTATGACAGAATGATCCTGGATCAGCATCTTCGTTTCGTAGGGGATGCAGTGGCAATTGTGGCAGGAGAAACAGAAGCAGCTGTAGACCTTGCCATGAAGCGCATTAAAGTGAAATACCGCGTGGAAACACCGGTTCTTGATATGCATACAGCTAAGGATAATCCGGTTCTGGTCCACCCGGAAGAGGACTGGGAATCCAAGTTCCCGGTTGGTGCAGATAACAAGCGGAACCTTGCAGCAAAAGGCCATGAGGAAATGGGAGATATTGACAAGGTTTTGTCAGAATGCAAATATACAGTAGATGAAGTTTATCACACAAAGGCTGATCAGCAGTGTATGATGGAGACCTTCCGCACATATTGTACCAAGGATTATTTCGGCAGGCTGAATGTGGTTTCCTCCACACAGGTACCGTTCCACCTTCGCCGAATCCTTGGAAATGCCCTTGGAATCCCATCCTCCAGGATCCGCGTGATCAAGCCTCGTATTGGCGGCGGCTTTGGAGCCAAGCAGACAGAGGTCTGTGAAATTTATCCGGCAATTGTTACCTGGATGACAGGACGTCCATCCAAAATCGTTTACAGCCGTTATGAATCTTTAATCTGCGCTTCTCCCCGTCATGAGATGGAAGTACACGTAAAAGTTGGTGCAGATGAGAACGGAATCGTAAAAGGAATTAAAGTAGAGGCGCTTTCCAATGCTGGTGCATACGGAGATCACAGTCCTACAACCATCGGACTTACAGGTCATAAGGCAATTGCCCTGTACCGGAATCTGGAAGCCTATGCTTTTGACTATGAGGTTGTTTACACCAACGTGCAGGCATCCGGTGCATATCGTGGATATGGTGCCACACAGGGAATTTATGCAGTGGAATCCGCTGTTAATGAGCTGGCCCATAAGATGAATATGGATCCTGCAAGGATCCGTGAGTTGAATATGCCAATTGAAGGCGAGCCAATGTATGACTATGATGGAAACCTGACTCATACAGCAAGCTGTACGATGGATCGCTGCCTTGCCCGGGCCAAGGAGATGATCGGCTGGGATGAGAAATATCCATGCCGTGATATGGGAAATGGAAAAGTCCGTGGCGTAGGTCTTGCCATGGCGATGCAGGGCTCCTCTATTGCCAATGTAGACGTGGGAGGCGCAACCCTGAAGCTGAATGAGGACGCATCCTATACACTTTCCCTTGGATGTGCAGATATGGGTACGGGCTGTGATACCATTCTTTCTCAGATGGCAGCCGACTGTCTGGAAACAGAATTTGAGAATATTGTTGCATTTGGTGTGGATACGGATGTTTCTCCATATGACTCCGGTTCTTATGCATCTGCCACTACTTACGCTACAGGCAATGCAGTTATTAACGCCTGCAATGAGCTGAAAAAGAGGATTATCCGGCTGGGTGCTGAAATGCTGGGTGTAAGTCCTGAGGAAGCAGACTTTGATGGAAAGAAAGTCTACGCAGGGGAAAAAGAGGTCAGTCTTCAGGAGATTGCTTATAAGGGAACCTGCGGAAATACCCTGGAAATGCAGGTGACTGCCTCCTATTCTTCCCAGATTTCTCCGCCGCCTTATATGGTTGGGGCAGCAGAGGTGGAAGTAGACAAAGAGACAGGAAATATTGACCTGATCGATTATGTGGCAGTTGTAGACTGCGGAACTCCTATTAATCCCAATCTTGCCCGTGTGCAGACTGAGGGAGGAGTTGCCCAGGGAATCGGTATGGCACTTATGGAGAATGTGCAGTATTCCAAAGAAGGTAAGATTCGTGAGAATTCTTTCATGCAGTACAAGATCCCAAGCCGTGAGGATATTGGAAATATCCGGGTTGAGTTTGAGAGCAGCTATGAAAAGAGCGGTCCTTTTGGTGCCAAGTCCATCGGTGAGCTGGTAATCGATACCCCTTGTCCTGCAATTGCAGATGCGGTTTACAATGCTTCCGGTGTCCGGATAAGAGAGCTGCCGATCACATCGGAGAAGATTGCCATGGGAATTCTGAAAAAAGAACTGGAGAAATAATATATGGGATTTATTTTTAAGGGGATACTGGCAGTGATCTGGCTGCTGGTAGTTCCCTGCCTGGCAGGGGGATTCTATTTCCGCAGAGAAAAAAGAACCTGCGGTGAATATCTTCTGGCCGGTTATACACTGTTATTTGCCATTACAGAGCTGCTTTCCCTTATCATGATCTTTACAAAGCAGCCGCTTCATCTGCTGACAGCTACATATGGTGTGACGGCTGGTGTGCTGGCATTTCTGGGTGTCTGGAGTCTTTATAAGAAGAGGCAGAAGGAAACCGGTAAGTGTGCTGGTACATATTGCAGCAAAAGGGCAGAAGAGTCAGATGTTTTCAAGCCGCAGATCGGAAATTCTTCCGGTTTGAAAAGTTTTTTGCAGAAGAATGGAATTTCCCCGGAGCTTGTGGTGGCAGGAATTCTGATTCTGTTCCAGCTTGTCGTTGTGGTGCTTTATGCCCATATGGATGAAGATGATGCTTTTTATGTAGGAACAGCCACTACCGCGGTGGAAACCGATTCTCTTTATGCATATAACCCCTACACCGGAGCCGCTTACAATGTATTGCCAAGCCGTTACATTCTTTCTCCGTTTCCTGCATTTCTTGCTGTGACCAGCCGGTTATGCGGAGGACTTCATCCAGCCATTGTGGCACATACTGTTTTTCCGGCGGTATTTGTTTTTCTGGCATATGTGGTGCTTTTTCAGTACAGCCGCATATTCTTCAAGGGAAAGGCTGGAGAACAGGGGATTTTTATGATCCTTTGTGCCGTGATCCTGTGGTTTTGCGGATATTCGGTATACAATTCAGAAATTTTTACAATGGGCAGGATCTGGCAGGGAAAAGCTGTGCTGGCAGGGGTATTTTTACCATTTTTATTTCTGCTCTGTATGGAGATTTTTATGCAGGAAAAACCGGAATATCCATGGAGCCTAGCTTTTCTGGCAAATGGAGCCTGCTGTCTGTTTTCCTCAATGGGAATCATGCTTGCCCCTCTTCTGATGGGAGTATTTGCTCTGCTTAGTCTGGTGAAATTCAGAGACGGAAGAAGATTCTTAAAGAGTGTAGTCTGCTGTCTGCCATCCCTGATACTTGGCGTGGTATACATTCTGGTATTTTAGGAGGTGGAGAGATGAAACGAGCACTTTTGGCTTCACTGGACGCCTGGCAGAAATACTGGGGAAACGGATTTTATGTCTATTTACTGCTGGCTGCATTTTTGTATTTCCTGGTATTCGGAAGAAAAAAAGAACGAGCCAGAATTTTATCCGGCTATATTGTAGTTTTTCTTGCTGTGTTTTTCTGTCCGGTGACTGCTTATATTATACAGAAATGTATAGGACGGTCGGTTTACTGGAGAGTATTATGGGTTCTTCCGGCAGTGCCGCTTATAGCTTATGCCGGAACCTGCCTGGTAAAAAAGGCGGGAGCTTCCAGACCACGGCAGTACATACTTCTGATTTTTATTGCGGCAGTGCTGGCTTTTTGCGGAACTGGCCTGAATAGAGATGGTTTTTACAAAAAGGTTCAGAATGTACAGAAGATTCCTGATGAGGTAGTAAGCATCTGCAATCTGATCAATGAGCAGAAGGAAGAAAATGAAGAAATCTACCTGGCAACAGATGACAAAATAGCTTCCTACGTGAGAGTTTATGATCCATCTATCAAAATGCCTTACGGAAGAGGCGGTAAAGGAGCCTCTGGAAAAAAAGCTGCAAGATGGCTCCATAAACAGCTTGTGGCAGAAGTACCGGTGATCAAAAAGGTAGTAAAAAATGCAAAAAGACTGAAATGCAATTACCTGGTTTTCCCTGTTCCAAGCAAAAAGAAGCAGCTGTATATGGAAACAAAAGGGTTCTTACTGATCGGTCAGGTAAATGAGTACGGTATTTTCAAATATTGTGAATAAAAGGGTTGCATTTACAGGAAAAAGCTGATACATTTAGTTTGTGAATAAACTGAATACGGGAAGTTATGATAGAGGCGCAGGCTTCATCAGTAATTTCAGCTGCAGAGACTGGTTGTGTGCAGAGTATGGGCATACGCAGATACAGGCTCTGGGTCGTATGGCAGACTGGCTGGAATGAAAGGGGAGACTGCCGAAGGATTTTTTTCTCAGCCAGGAGAGAAGTTCTGGGCTGACGCAGAATATGCGGCAGACTGTCACTGTTGTGGAGCGCTATCTAAGGTATAGATCCTGTGAAGAATAAATGCCATGAATGTGTCCCCATAATGGGAGTGCATTCATGGCTTTTTGCGTTAAAGAAGAGGAGGCTTTTAAGAAAACGCTCTGACCGGTTTGTGACTGGTCATCTGGTATTCAGGAAAAAAGAGGGAGGAAATCGATAATGAAGTACAATTGTAAAAAGTTGTCTGTTCTTTTTGCAGCTGTTATGATGTTTGTCCTGGCATGTCCGGTGACTGTTCTGGCAGCGGCAGAAGAGGAGGCTGGCACACCTGCTGTGTACGCTACTTTCTGGTCATTGATACCGCCAGTTGTGGCAATCGTTCTGGCATTGATCACAAAAGAGGTTTACAGTTCCTTGTTTCTTGGAATTTTAGTTGGAGCACTTCTGTACTCTGGCGGTAATTTTGAGGGAACGGTTAACCATATTTTTTCAGGCGGAATGATCAGTGTGTTATCATCCGGCAGTAACGTAGGTATTCTGGTGTTCCTGGTAATTCTTGGAACTATGGTCTGCCTGATGAACCGGGCTGGAGGCTCAGCCGCTTTTGGACGCTGGGCAGGCAAACACATCAAGACAAGAGTTGGGGCAGAGCTGGCAACCATTTTGCTTGGAGTGCTGATTTTTATTGATGATTATTTCAACTGTCTGACGGTAGGCAGTGTTATGAGACCAATCACAGATCAGCACAATGTATCACGCGCGAAGCTGGCATACCTGATCGATGCCACAGCTGCGCCGGTATGTATCATTGCACCAATCTCATCCTGGGCAGCTGCTGTCAGCGGTTTTGTTCCGGGAGAGGATGGAATGTCCGTGTTTGTAAGAGCTATTCCCTATAACTATTATGCACTTCTTACGATTGTAATGATGGTATCCATGGTTTTGATGAAAGAAGAGTTTGGTGCTATGGGTGTGCATGAGTCCAATGCGTTAAAAGGGGATCTGTTTACCACAGCAGCCCGTCCTTATGCTTCTGGCGAAGGTGATGGACCGGTGAATCCAAGAGGAAAGGTTATGGATCTTCTGATCCCTATCATCTCTTTGGTTATCTGCTGTGTAATCGGTATGATCTATACTGGAGGATTTTTCAGCGGTACAGATTTTGTAACTGCTTTTTCCCAGAGTGATGCTTCTGTCGGACTGGTGCTTGGAAGCTTTTTCGGTCTGGTGATTACCATTCTTCTTTATATGGTGCGCAGAGTGCTGTCCTTCCGCGATTGTATGGCATGCATTCCGGAGGGCTTTAAGTCCATGGTACCGGCAATCTTGATCCTCACTTTTGCATGGACCTTAAAGAGTATGACGGACAGTCTGGGAGCTGCTGAGTTTGTTGCGGAAATGGTGAAGTCTTCTGCAGAAGGACTGGTAAATATGCTTCCGGCTATTATATTCCTGGTAGCCTGCTTCCTGGCATTTGCTACTGGTACTTCATGGGGAACCTTCGGTATTCTGATCCCGATTGTTGTTCATGTATTTGAAAACACACCGGGAGACTTGATGATTATTTCCATCTCTGCCTGTATGGCTGGTGCTGTTTGCGGTGACCATTGTTCTCCGATTTCGGATACGACTATTATGGCCTCCGCGGGAGCTCAGTGTGATCATGTAAATCATGTGTCAACCCAGCTGCCTTATGCCATTGTGGCAGCAGTGGTATCCTTTGTAACTTACATTTTCGCCGGCTTTATCCAGAGCCCACTGTGCCTGATCATCGGTGTAGCACTGATGATGGGAGCTATGTGTGTTGTGAAAATGAAGTTTTCAGATCTGAAAACGGAATAAAGAGGTTTTTCTTATTGGAAAAATAAGAAAAGAATGTGGAAGCCGGGATGGATTTTCCTGTGTAATGCCTGCGGCAGTGTGAAAGAATTTACAGTGTCTGCAGAGTATTGGCGGGGAAATTGTCCTGGCTTTTTTGCATGCTTCTATCTTCTCTATTGGCTGCTTAATATTCGCTTTGGAGCGTGTGTGGAGAAGGTTTTTTGCAAGATGTGCATTACACTTTGCGGGAAAGCTTTTTTTTATGTGTTCTGGAGCTTTTGGAGCTTGGGGCAAGGTTTGCCTTGCATATGCCCGGGAAAAACTATATAATGGAAAAATGGACGAAAAAATCAGAATCAACAAATACTTAAGCGAAGCGGGATTCTGTTCAAGACGTGAGGCTGACAGCCTGATCCAGAACGGACGGGTGACTGTGGAAGGTCATAAGGCAGAACCGGGAGAAAGGATTACAGCAGATACAGTTGTATTTGTGGATGGTAAGCCTGTGAAAAAAGTAGAAGAAAAAGTTCTACTTTTATTTCACAAGCCCCGAGGTGTGGTGTGCAGCACAAAAAAACAGCGCCAGGAGACTACAGTTACGGAGTATCTGAATTATCCGGTTCGAATTTATCCCATAGGACGTCTTGATAAGGAATCCGAAGGGCTTTTGCTTTTAACAAACCAGGGAGACCTGGTAAATAAGATCATGCGTGCGGGAAACTACCATGAGAAAGAATATCTGGTGACTGTGAATAAACCAGTTGATGGTGATTTTGTGAAAAAAATGTCATCTGGAATTCCTATTCTGGATACCATTACCCGTCCGTGTTTTGTGGAAAAAACAGGGAGAAATTCTTTTCGGATTATTCTCACCCAGGGATTGAACCGGCAGATCCGCCGAATGTGTGAATATCTGGGATATCAGGTGCTTAGTCTGAAGCGCGTACGAATCATGGAACTGACAATAGATGGCCTGAAAGAGGGCGGGTACAGAGAAGCCACCCAGGAGGAGTGGAAGAAGCTGGAACGTGGAATTGCAGATTCCTCCCAGCTTCCCGCAGCCAGAAGGCAGGACAGTGTACCTGTATTTTCAAAAAAACAGGGGAGAGACAGCATTCCCTTTTCTTCAATTCCAGAAGAAAAAAGGCAAAATAAGCCAGCTGCTTCCCGCACTATTTCAAAAAAACGGCAGTCTGTCTCACAGAGGAAGTCTGCTTGCAGTAATTATAACAGTAAAACAGGAGGACATCATGGAACACTCTCTACAGCGAATGAAAGAACTGGTAGAAAAGCTGGACCAGGCCGCGAAGGCATATTACCAGGAAGACAGGGAAATCATGAGCAATCAGGAGTACGACAGCCTGTACGACCAGCTGGAGCAGCTGGAAAAAGAAACCGGCACTGTACTCACAAATAGTCCTACTGTCCGTGTAGGATACGAGGCAGTCAATGAACTTCCGAAGGAAGAACATCCAAGCCCCATGCTATCCCTTGATAAGACAAAAGACAGGGAAGTGCTCCGTGGATTTATAGGAAATCACAAATGCCTTTTATCCTGGAAGCTGGACGGACTGACCATTGTTCTTACTTATGAGAACGGTGAACTTGTGAAAGCAGTAACAAGGGGGAATGGAATTGTAGGTGAGGTTATTACCAACAATGCCAGGGTGTTTAAGAATATTCCTCTTCGCATCCCTTATAAAGGTCAGCTGGTGCTTCGGGGTGAGGCGATTATCACTTATTCTGAGTTTGAGCGGATCAACGAGACTATAGGCGATGCAGATGCCAAATATAAGAACCCGCGGAATCTTTGCAGTGGTTCCGTGCGTCAGCTGAATAACGAGATTACGGCGAAACGAAATGTGCGTTTTTATGCCTTTGCCCTGGTAAGTGCCCGGGATGTGGATTTTTCTAATTCCAGGGAGCAGCAGTTTATCTGGCTGAAGAAACAGGGCTTTGAGGTGGTGGAGTATAAGTTGGTTACCTCTGAAAGTCTGGATGAAGCCATGGATTATTTTTCAAAGACAATTGTAAACAACGATTTTCCGTCAGACGGACTGGTGGTGACCTACGATGACATCGCCTATGGGGAGTCTCTGGGGAGTACTGCGAAATTTCCGCGAAATTCCTTTGCTTTTAAATGGGCGGATGAAATGCGGGAAACCAGGCTGGTGGATATGGAATGGAGTCCGTCAAGAACCGGACTGATTAATCCGGTTGCAATTTTTGAACCAGTGGAGCTGGAAGGTACTACAGTAAGCCGTGCAAGCGTGCACAATATCAGTATTGTGAAGGAACTGCAGCTTGGAATTGGAGATACCATTAAGGTGTATAAAGCCAATATGATCATTCCACAGATTGCGGAGAATCTTACAAGAAGCGGCAATCTGGTAATTCCGGATAAATGTCCGGTGTGCGGCCGGGAGGCGCGTATCCGCAAGGAAAACGATGTGGAGACATTATACTGCATGAATCCGGACTGTGTTGCCAAGAAGATTAAGTCCTTCAGCCTTTTTACCAGCCGTGATGCCATGAATATTGACGGACTTTCAGAGGCAACTCTGGAGAAGTTTATTGCAATGGGATTTATTCATAATTTTGGTGATATTTTTGAAATTGGAAAATATAAAGATCAGATCGTAGAAATGGAAGGATTTGGTCAGAAGTCCTTTGATAATCTGATGGTGAGTCTGGAGAAAGCGAAAAAAACTACTCTTGCCAAGGTGATCTACAGTCTTGGGATTACAGGTATCGGTCTTGCAAATGCCAAGGTGATCTGTAAATATTTTGACGATGATATAGAGAAAATCCGCCATGCGGAGGAAGAAGAGATCAGCTCGATTGAAGGAATCGGTCCGGTAATCGCCGGAAGTCTGGCTGATTATTTTAAGAGCGCAGAGAATAATCAGAAGCTGGATCATCTGCTCAGTCATCTTCATCTGGTTCATGAGGAGACTTCAGCAGAACAGGTTTTTGCAGGGAAAACCTTTGTTATTACAGGCAGTGTGGAGCATTTTTCCAACCGTTCTGAGGCAAAGGAATTTATCGAAGCCCGCGGCGGTAAGGTGACCGGCTCTGTAACAAAGAAAACAGACTATCTGATTAATAACGATAAAACATCTGCTTCTTCCAAGAACAAGAAGGCTCAGGAACTGGGAATCCCGATTTTGTCGGAGGAGGATTTCCTGGAGCTGGCGGGGATTTAAAAGAAAATTTGGGTAATCTGTACGTTGTACTTTGCGGTATATTTTGCAGAATGCCTTTTGGTAATCTGTGTTTTTTGCTTACTTCGTTTACAGCAATCCCCTTTGCGATGCATAAAAATCATGCAATCCCATGATCTCGCGACGAGGTTTTCGGGTTTTCTGTGAACTTTGTTTACAAAAAACACCTCGCGGAACGTTACCAGTGAACAGTAACTTTTTCATAACTTGCTTGTGCCTTGAGCGAAGCGAAAGGAATGACAAAAAGTATGTATAATAGTAGGAGGAAATTGCAATGCCAATTAAAATACAAAGTGATCTCCCGGTAAAGGAGATTCTGGAAAAAGAAAACCTGTTTGTTATGGACGAGAACCGTGCTATGCACCAGGATATCCGTCCGATTTATATTCTGATCTTAAATTTAATGCCACTGAAAGAGGAAACCGAGCTTCAGCTTCTTCGCTCTCTTTCCAATACTCCTCTGCAGGTTGACGTAAGCTTTATGGCAGTGGAGTCCCATCAGGCGAAAAACACTTCCAGGAGTCATCTGAACAAATTTTATCAGACTTTTTCTGAACTGAAAGATAAGAAGTTTGATGGAATGATCATTACAGGAGCACCGGTAGAGCAGATGGAGTTTGAAGAGGTTGATTACTGGGAGGAAGTTACCCAGATCATGGACTGGTCAGAGACCCATGTGACATCTACCATTTTCCTGTGCTGGGCTGCTCAGGCTGCGCTCTACCATTTCTATGGACTGAAGAAACGTAAGCTGGATAAGAAAATGTTTGGCCTTTTCTGGCACAAGGTAATGAACCGCAAAATTCCGCTGGTCAGAGGGTTCGATGATGTATTTCTGGCACCTCATTCCCGCCATACAGAAGTTCCTATTGAAGATGTACACGCCTGCAAAGACCTTACTGTCCTTGCAGAATCCGACGAAGCAGGTCTTTTTCTTGCCATGGCAGAAGACGGCCGCAAGATTTTTGTGATGGGTCACCCGGAATACGACCGTGTCACCCTGGACGGCGAGTACAAACGCGATCTTGGCAAAGGTCTCCCCATCGAAATGCCTGAAAACTACTACCGCGACAACAACCCCGAAAACGGTCCGCTTCTGCTGTGGAGAGCCCATGCCAACAACCTGTATACCAATTGGCTAAATTATTACGTCTACCAGAGCACCCCGTATGACCTGTACGGAACACCTGATTTTTCCAGTATTTCCAGGGGTTAAGAGAGTTGCGCATTTCACGTAAATTATTATAATTTCACGCTATTTATTACGAAAATGGAGTAAAAATGGAGTACTAGAGGTGTGAAAATGGGGTATCAAAATAAGAATGTAAAAGGTGTGTAAATGAATATTTTTTATAAATTTTGATGAATAAAAATACATGAATAAGTCCATGGGTTATTTGATAACTTATGGGCTTATTTTAGTGTTTGGGACAATTTTTAGCCCAGATATTATTGGGCTTTGTTTTTAGAAAAAGAGAAGATGCATTATTGGTGCGATTGTATTTCAATGTGGTTCTTATTTCAAATCAAAAAAATCTTAAAAAAATCGCATTTTTTTTCCATTTTTTTACACATTTCGACAAGTAATTCCATTATTTATAATAGGAGAGTATAGTACCACTCCATAAAATTAGAAACGGAGGAATCAAAAATGTGGCATTTTTGGCTTTTTTTCTGGATCCTGCTGGCAGTGGTAATTATACTCATGTATTGCTGCCTTGTTAGAGCTGGAAAAATGGACGACGAAATGGAGAAGGCGTTTAGAAAATTAAATGAAAAGAGAAAGGATGAGACAGAGCTGTGGCAAGGGGAAGATCAGGAGTAATTTCAAAGGAATATAAGGGGGAAGAAAATACTGCCTATCATGACGTTATTAAATTATTCAAAATTTATCGGGCTGTAAACTGGCAGATGCAAATTAAAATTAATCAGGTTAAACGTCGATTCCATATGGAGTATGGTACAGACGTGGATGAATTCTTAGAAAGCATTTATCAAGCGGGAATGGACGTGGAAAGAGATTTGGCATCTGAGAAAGAGCGTGTAGAGGCCATCAACCGATCAAACCAATATTTGCGTTTAATTGATGAAGCCGTTGATCTTATGCGAAGGTACCATCCGCAGGGGGAGCGGTATTATTGGGTACTTTATTACAGTTATTTATCGTCAACAAAACCAGAGAACATTGATGAAATCCTGGACAAGCTGGAACTACATTTTCCGCAATATGCAAGAGTTCACAGGACTACATATTTTCGTTGGCGTGAACAGGCTTTTGAAGCTGTAGGAAGCATATTATGGGGCTATGAGGGAGAAAGTGAACGTGTACTGAAGCTGGTTTGTGAAGATTACGTAGAAAAATAATTATTTCCAAAATCCTATTGACACAGATTTTCCAAAATCTCTATAGTGAAATTGCAAGGACGCAAAAAAGGCGTATAGCAATACTATATTTGGATTTTGAAAGGAGAAATACATATGATTATTTCAGTGGATACCGGTAATAAACACATGAAAACAGAGAACTGTGAGTTCAATTCCGGGGTGGAAATTTTGGATACACTGCCAGGAGAGTTGGAAGAGGTGATTGAGTACGAAGGAAAATATTATATGACAACGAATAGAAGAATCTCGTATATGGAAGATAAGACCGCAGATGATCGGTATTATATTCTGACATTATTTGCCATTGCAAAAGAATTATCTTACCGCGAAAAAAATGAAGGTTTGCTTCCGCAAAATTTACAGGAGATTGAGCTTCTGGTAGGACTGCCGCCTGCGCATTATGGGAAACAGCGAAAAAAATTCAGGGAGTATTTTTATCGGAATGGGGCAGTAGTTGAATTTTGCTATAAAGGCATTTCATACCGAATTGTTTTCAAAGAAGTAAAAGTTTATATACAGGCATATGCCGCATATTGTCTTCTTGCTGTGAAGAAACAGTTATCGGTAATACCAAAAATTTTATTAATCGATATTGGTGGCTTTACCGTAGATTATATGGTTTTAAGATTTGGACAGCTGGAAATGGAGTATGTCGATTCATTAGAAAATGGTGTCATTCGGTTATATAACAGTATTAAAGCTGCGATAAGACAAAAATACAGTATTCTCTTGGATGAAGAGGATATTGACAATATTATATTGGAAAGAGGTGGTTGCTATAAACCAGAGTTAAAAGAACGTGTACGTGAGGTTGCTATCGGATATGTGACAGAATTACTTGGAAAGTTTCGTGAGCTTGGAATTGATTTCAATACGACACAGACAGTATTTCTTGGAGGAGGTTCTATTTTATTGGCAGATTTCATCCAAATTGTATGGAAACGATTCGGTGTAGAATACAATATTATCAATGATACAAAAGCAAATGCAAAAGGGTATCGCTTACAGTATCTGGTTGAGAATAAGGAGGAACGGAAATGAGTAAAAAAAATGAGTACCGTTTCAATCTCCGTTTTGATGAAACCGATGAAGATCATCGGAAAGTCTGCCAGTTTTTGAATGATTACTGTGGTAGCAGGAAAAAAGCCAGATATATTGTTAAAGCAGTACTGGCCTATTGGACAATCGAAAATAAATCAATTGAACAGATAGCCCCAAAGCCGGTTTTTTCTGATCAGCCAAAGGAACAAAAAGTTCCTTTGGCACCAGAAGATAAGAATGAGGAGGATCATTTTGTAAGTATAGATGGAGAGTATGAAGCGAATGATGCGGAGGTTTCTTTAATGCTGAAGAATTATAAGCTGTTTGATAATTCTGAGGATTAGACAGGGAGGTGCAAAAAGTGATGGAACTTAAAATATTGGGGAGCATTTGTTTTCTGGAGGCAGTAGGGACTGTCGGAAACATTATGGGATATCATTTGGGAGCAGGAATCTGCCTGGCAGGAACAAGTTTGCTGACAGTATATACAGTTTATCTGGGAATGGAAAAAACACATAAGAAAATATGTCCGGAGTGTCAGTGTGAAATTCGGAAGTCGTATAGAATCTGTCCGGAATGTGGACACCTTTTTCAAGAAGGGTTGTCTGAAGAACAGCTAACAGATGTTATTGAAAAGGAAAAAGAAGACGATATGAGCTCCGAGCAGATTGATAGGGCATTTGAAAAAGTAGATACTCTTTCAATGGAAGAAGTCAAGGCCTATGATTCAGAACTGGATGATTTTCTAAGAAAATAGTATCTTTGGTGTTTGGTTAGGTTGTGGAAGAAATCAAGAATGTGTTAAATTGCATAAATTAATTATACAAAAATTGTGAAAATTCTATGAAGAAATGATGCCAAAAATTATTTGAATCGTATTATATATAGAATGTAAAAGAAAATATAATTCCTGGTTCCATGTAAATGTTTGCGGTTAACTCCATTGTGGCATGGATCGATCAGGCAGGAGGAACAGAAAATTCATAAAAAGCAGAAGGATACTCAACATTACCTGGTTTGTGCGGACTACTGGAAAGTTATTTCAGTAGTCTGTTTTGTTAATTGTAAAAGTGGTTGTTATTATGACAAATTGCAAAGAGCTCCGCCAACTGGAGAAGTTTTACAGGATTACAAATTAGGGGGGCAATAATGCCAAATAAAATGGATAAAGAACTAAAGAGAAAGTTTGGAGCGTATTTAAAAGTTTCAATATTGAACGCGAAAAAAGAATACCTGATAGAGCTGAATAAAATAATCAAAACAGAGACATCTTTGGATGAAGTTGATTCTATTGAGGATAAGGCAGCAGAACGCATGTTAGAGAATGTCTGTATTGATTATAAAATCAAAGATGGTGAAGAATTTCATGCGAGAGACGTATTAAATAGTATTGATGATCCCACGCTTTATTCTGCTATTTCTGCTTTAAATACCCTTCAGATTGAAATATTAGTATTGCGATGTATTGGAAAGAAAACTTTTCGTGAAATTGGGAAACTGGTAGGAAGAAGTGAGTTACAAGCTAAAAACATATATTTCAATACACTTACAAAACTAAGAAAAATCATAGGAGAAAAATAGATATGGGATTTAGGGAACTTCTTAATAGAGCAAAAACGATGGATGATACCGCGATGGTTCAGATAATAGAATTATATAATCCGCTATTATATAAATACGCAAACGTAAATAGTCAATTTGATCAAGATTTATATGAGGAGTTTGTATACCGTTTGATTATATGTGTTGTGAAGTTCCCATATTAAACCAATAAATATAATAATGCAATATATTGTATTATACAGTTGACAAAATAGCTATATATAGATATTATGAACATGTAATCATTTTTGTTTCTGGATTCAGAAACAGATATTTTGTTCAGGCTTATGGCCTGGAGAAAAAATTTAACCAATCATATGTACAAATAAAAGCATAGAAAGACATTGATTTATTTGAAAAATGAATGTCTGTTCTGTGCTTTTTTTGTGCGCAAAAAGGAGGTGGCTTCGTTGAAGAATTTTCAGAAAGGAGGAGAACGAATGAAATTTAAGCCCACGGTAGTATTATATGGATCCGTGATGCAGCCATTGAAGGAAGGACAGAAAGCTCACTATTGTCAGAATGGATTATGGCGTTCAACAGGAAAAATTAGGCGAGTATTGGAGCAGAATGATGAGTATGTAAAGTTTGAGACAGATACAGTTTGCTACTGTATTAATTTCTATGAGGAGGGCACTGGTGTTGTAGCACTGGCTGCATAAGGACGAACCTACGGATATTTTTTTTAATATCCGTAGGTTAATGGAGCTGAATAAATGTACATTCTTCAGGATGAATTGAAATTAAATGAGTGGCAATTTAGTCAGCGGAAATACCTGCCCTATGAAATGAAAGTGAAGCTTGCGGAAACACGGATTCAAGAATGGTATGAAAACTGGTATGGAGATGTGTACCTTAGTTACTCTGGGGGCCTGGATAGTACGGCACTGCTGTATATGATACGAATGGTATTAGGAGATGAGATACCGGCTGTATTTTCTAACACAGGACTGGAATTTCCAGAAATTGTACGGCACGCACGTAGGGCAAGCGGTAACTTTGTGGAGATTTATCCCAGGTGGAAGTCTGGAAAACGAGCTTATTTTTCGGAAGTTGTGGATAAATATGGTTTCCCGATTGCTTCAAAGGAAACGGCAAGCAAAGTCAGTAAACTTCGTCATGGTAACCTAAGTGATCGCTATCGTAATTACCTTTTATATGGGGATGAACGTGGGAAATTTGGTATGTTGCCTAAAAAATGGCGTTTCCTTGTTTGCATGCAGTGCGATATAAGTCCAAAGTGTTGTGATATCCTTAAGAAGGAACCTTTTACCAGATATGTAAAAGAGACTGGAAGAAAGCCGTACATTGGAATTACACAGGATGAAAGTTTTCGAAGAGAACATCAGTATTCGAAAACAGGATGCAATGTATATAGTGGAGCTCTTATAAAAAGTCAGCCTTTGGGTTCTTGGACGAGGGCTGATGTACTACGATACATTGTTGAAAAAGATATTGAAATCAGTTCGGTATATGGGGATATCCTACAGGATGAATTTGGACAGTACTATACGACTGGTGAACAAAGAACCGGATGTATGTTCTGCGGATTTGGCGCACACTTAGAGGCTGAACCAAACCGTTTTCAAAGAATGCTTGTAACGCATCCTAAACATTATAAGATCTGTATGAATTTGACTAATAATGGAGTTCGGTATGAAGAAGCGTTGAATGCGTGCGGAATACCAACAAAAACATGGGAGCAGGCAGGACAATTAAGCCTTGATTTAAAAAATGCTGCTTAGAATGAAATCGAGGGGCTGTCCTGAAAACGTAGTTCAGCGATAACCTATAAACAAGCATTCTAAATAAGCTCGCCTTTTGGCGGGCTTATTTCCTTCTCTTAATTATACAGT
>ERZ773118.515-NODE-515-length-41485-cov-4.25337_pt1 | contig 41485 bp, 35 predicted proteins | sample MGYA00580562_ERZ773118 | MGnify/ENA primary metagenome ERZ773118 (study PRJEB29015, sample SAMEA2737878) | human gut metagenome | biome: human gut; feature: human-associated habitat; material: faeces | place: China | collected 2012 ... | reverse complement strand
TTCCGAGGCAACAGCTCCGCCAATGAAGACAATTAAGGTTGGCGCAGGCGCAGAGGAGCTTACCCTTGGTGGTGAGACCGTTCTTTTCAGACATGAGAAGACATTTGTAAACAAGTCCAGATATGCAGTTGAGCTTTGCACATGTATGGATGATGCTACAGTAGAAGCGAAACTTGCTGAAATCCCGAAGGTTGACTATGACCGTATCGGTGAGAGAATGTACACAGAGCTTGTATATGTAAACTGTGATGCTGATGCAGATGTAGACAAATATGTTGCTCTTGTTCAGAAAGCAGCAGGACTTGGACGTACACTTGTATTAGGATGCACAGATGTAGAAATTGCTAAAGCAGCTGTTGAAGTATGTAAAGACAGCAAACCGGTATTAAACGGAGCAAATGCTTCCAACTATGAGGCTATGAACGCAGTTGCAACAGCAGCTGGTGTGGTTCTCGGTGTATCCGGTAAAGATCTTAACGAATTATACGACACAGTAGCAGCACTTGAGAAGCTTGGAAACAAGAATCTGGTACTTGATGTAACAGGTGCAGATGTGAAAGAGACATTCGGAAATGCTGTTCAGGTTCGTCGTGCAGCTCTGAAAGATCAGGACAGAACCTTTGGATATCCTTCCATTGTTAACCTTGCAAAGATTGCTGGTGGAGATTATCACCTTCAGGCAGCACTTGCAGCTGTATTTACTATGAAATATGGTTCCATTATTGTTATGGAGCGTATGACATATGCAGAAGCTCTTCCATTATACGGACTGCGTCAGAACGTATTTACTGACCCGCAGAAGCCAATGCGTGTAGAGCCAGGCATCTACCCGATGAACGGCGCAGATGAGAACTCTCTTGTTGTAACAACAGTAGACTTCGCTCTTACATATTTCCTTGTAACAGGCGAGCTGGAACGTTCCGGTGTTCCGCTTAACCTTGTTATCAACGATGCAGGCGGATTATCCGTACTGACATCCTGGGCTGCCGGTAAATTCTCCGGAAACAGCATTTCTGCATTCTTCAAAGAGAACGTAGAGCCTAAGGTTAAGAGCAGAAGACTTGTTATCCCAGGTAAGGTTGCCGTATTGAAAGGTGATCTGGAAGCAAAACTTCCTGGATGGGAGATCATTGTTGGACCAAGAGAAGCTGTACAGCTTGTTAAGTTCTTAAAAGACCTTGACGCATAATGTGACTGTTGATTTTGGAACAGCAGGCTTTATACAACTAAATCTTAAATAAAGGAGAACACTACAATGGCAAAATTTATTACTATTGGTGAGAGACTTTCCACAACAGCACCATCTGTAAACAAAGCATTTACAGAGAGAGATCCTGAGCCGATCTTAAAAAGAGCAAAACAGCAGCTTGATGCTGGTGCTGTATATCTTGATGTAAACATCGGACCAGCTGAGAACGATGGAGAAGACCTGATGAAATGGGCTGTTAAGCTCCTTCAGGAGAACTTCGACAATGTTCCGCTTGCACTTGATACTTCCAATAAGAAAGCTATCGAGGCTGGTATTTCTGTATACAACAGAAGTAAAGGAAAACCGATCGTTAACTCCGCAGACGCTGGCGGAAGAATCGAGAACATCGACCTTGCAGCAGCAAACGATGCTATCGTTATCGCACTTTGCTCAGCTGATGGTATCGCAGCAGACAATGACGAGCGTATGATGCACTGCCAGAACATGCTTGAAAGAGGTATGGGACTTGGCATGGATCCTTCTGATCTGTGGTTCGATCCGTTATTCCTGGTTGTTAAGGGAATGCAGGAGAAACAGATGGAAGTTCTGGAGGCTATCAAAATGTTCTCCGATATGGGACTGAATTCTACAGGCGGTCTGTCTAACAACAGTAACGGTATGCCGAAGAACATTCGTCCGATCATGGATTCCGCATTAGTTGCTATGGCTATGATGCAGGGTCTTACATCCGCAATTGTTAACCCTAACGACCTTCGTCTTATGGAAACAATCAAATCCTGCGATGTATTCAAGGGCAACACCCTGTATGCTGATTCCTATCTTGAACTGTAATTATCTATAGTTCATTTCTAATAGGGACGTAGATATAACGAGGGGCTGGGGCTTTGGCCTCAGTCCCTTTTTCTAACGGATAAGATGTAAAAAATGTCTGTTTTGGTTATTGCCCATGTGGTGAGCAATAACCAGTTTTTGCAGATATGACCATATGAGAAAGGTGAGTGCCGGATGTTTAAGGTTACATTTTCTTTTGAAGATGGCAGTGTGGTAGAACATTTTGCCAATGCGGGGGACAATTTACTTGAATTAGCCAGAGAGGCCAATGTGGCCATCGATGCGCCGTGCTCCGGAAATGCTTCCTGCGGAAAGTGCCGGGTACAGTTAAAAAAAGGAGAACTGGACAGCAAGAAAACCTTGCATATCAGTGATGAGGAATATCAGGAAGGGTGGCGTCTTGCGTGCACGAGTAAAATCTGTGCAGACGTAACTGTGCTGGTACCTGATATTGCATCTGCCTATAAGAGCAGAATGAAGGTTGCGGATCTCAGCTCCAAAGAGGAAATTGCCATTTTCGAGAATTCCAAAAGAGACGTAGAAATGACCGGTATTGAGCTCAGAAACAGTTTGGATGTAATTGAACTTGATATGAATGAGCCAAGTCTTGATGACACCATGCCGGACAATGAGCGCCTTACAAGAGCATTAAAGAAATATATGAATCTGAAACAGGTAAGGATTCCTTATGCTGTATTAAGAAAATTGCCGGATGTCCTCCGGGAAAATCATTTCAAAGTAAAATGTGTAGTTCGTACTGCTCCTAATGATCTTTTTGTATACGATATTTTCGGAAAAGATGAAGAAGTGGTAGTGGGCGGACTTGCAGTGGATATTGGTACCACAACTGTTTCTGCAGTCCTGATCAACATGGAGACCGGAGAGATTCTTGCCAAGGCTTCCTCTGGAAACGGACAGATCCGTTTCGGAGCAGATGTTATCAACCGTATCATCGAACAGCAGAAGCCAGGCGGTAAGAAGAAACTGCAGGATGCAGTCATTAAAGAGACAATCAATCCAATGATCGCACAGATGTGTAAAAGTGCAGGCATTCCAGCCAGCCATATTTACAGAATGTCTGTGGGAGCAAATACAACGATGAATCATCTGTTTGCCGGGATCAACGCGGATCCGGTCCGTATGGAGCCGTATATTCCAGCATTCTTCAAAACCAATTCCCTTTTTGCTTCTGATGTGGGAATTGCTATCAATAAAGATGCGCATATTATCATTGCGCCAAATATCGGAAGCTATGTAGGCGGTGATATCACTGCCGGAACTTTAGTAAGCATGATCTGGAACAGACCAGAGTTTTCTTTATTTATCGATCTTGGAACTAACGGTGAGCTGGTATTTGGCAACTCTGATTTTATGATGAGCTGTGCATGTTCCGCTGGTCCGGCTTTTGAGGGTGGTGATATCAGCTGTGGTATGCGTGCAACTGATGGAGCTATTGAAGCTTGTACCATTGATAAGGAGACTATGGAACCAACTTATAAAGTAGTTGGAGAACCGGGAACCAAGCCGGTTGGACTTTGTGGTTCCGGAATCATTGATGTGATCAGCGAGCTTTTTATGTGCGGAATCATCAACCCTAAGGGTAAATTTGTCCGTGAGGGGGAGAGAATCCGTCACGATAAATACGGAATGGGAAGCTATGTGATCGCATTTGAAAAGGATGCAGGCTCTGTGAAGGATATTGAGATCACAGAGGTTGATATTGACAACTTTATCCGTGCCAAAGGTGCTATTTTCTCAGCTATCAGAACTATGATAAATAGTCTTGATTTTGACGTGAGCATGATCGATGATGTATACGTTGCCGGTGGTATTGGAAGCGGAATCAATATGAGAAATGCTGTAAACATCGGAATGTTCCCGGATATCCCTCTGGAGAAATTCCATTATATCGGCAACTCTTCCCTGACGGGTTCCTATCTGATGCTTCTTTCTACAGAGGCCGAGAAGAAGACCTATGAGCTTGCTGCAAACATGACATATATGGAGCTTTCTACAGTGCCAACTTATATGGACGAATTTGTAGGAGCGTGCTTTATTCCTCATACAGATACGGGAATGTTCCCTGATGTAATGAATGATTTACAGAACAGGAAGTAATTAATAAAATGCCATTTACAATTGATGACTTAAATTATGATAAAGACAGCAAGGAGAGAATGCCATGGGAGCATTATCTTGAGCTGTATGCAAAAGCTGACCCGAAGGAGATCGCATCCAGACTTTCCATTCCATATGATGAAGAGGCTAAGGAATTTACTCTGACTTTCCTGGGCTCTGAATATAAGATCACATATCCGGATTTCCAGGTAAAACATGTGGCAGATGAGAAGAAATGTTATCCTCTGGAGGATATGATCTACGCAAAGATTCTTACCATTCGTTTTCTGTTAAATGGTTCCGCCTCTGTGGGGACTGGCAGGTTTAAAACTTACCGGGAAATGCCATGGGGAGAAGTATACCTGCGGCAGTTTGACGGACGCTGTATCAAAAGGCTTGCATTTACCTATGGAAACAGGCTGGACGATTTCCGGCTTGTAATGGATCATATGAAATGCAGTCCGGTGAAATTCGGAGATGTTGGATATGAATTATCTATTTATCCGGGCTATCAGATCCAGATGCTCCTTTGGGAAGGAGACGATGAATTTCCACCGTCTTCCCAGATTCTGTTTTCTGATAATTTTCCAGTGTCTTTTGCTGCGGAAGATATGGCGGTAATGGGAGATGTGATCATCGGTTCTTTGAAGGCTTTTCTGAAGGCTGCGAAAGAGCAGTAAGATTATAGTAGAACAGATTCTACATGAAAGTTAACTGAGATTTAAAATTTTTTAAATGTATAAGCTATATATTTTTAGATTAAAGCGGACTGGAGTGCGGCGGAGATATTTTTGTCAAATCTGCACCAGGATCCGTTTTGATAAATCCAAATTAAGCGGAGGCGTCTGGCTATTATACTAGCAGGGACGTAAAAAGGAGGTAAGTTACAATGGGATACAAGAGTGACATCGAAATCGCACAGGAATGCGAAATGCTGCCGATTACCCAGATTGCAGAGAAAGCTGGTATTGATGACAAATACCTGGAGCAGTATGGAAAGTATAAGGCAAAAATCGACTACAATCTCTTAAAAGAGAGCGACAAGAAAGACGGAAAACTGATCCTTGTAACAGCAATCAACCCGACCCCGGCTGGTGAGGGAAAAACAACTACAACTGTAGGACTTGCTGATGGAATGCAGAAACTTGGAAAGAGCGTTATGGTTGCACTTCGTGAGCCATCTCTTGGACCGGTATTCGGTGTTAAGGGTGGTGCTGCAGGCGGCGGATATGCACAGGTTGTTCCGATGGAAGATATCAACCTTCATTTCACAGGTGATTTCCATGCAATCGGAGCTGCAAACAATCTTCTTGCAGCAATGATCGATAACCATATTTTCCAGGGAAATGCTCTGAATATTGACCCACGTAAGATTACATGGAGAAGATGTGTGGATATGAATGACCGTCAGCTTCGTAATGTGATCGACGGTCTTGGCGGAAGAACAAACGGTATGCCTCGTGAAGACGGCTATGATATTACAGTAGCTTCTGAGATCATGGCAGTTCTCTGTCTTGCAAGTGATATCACAGACCTGAAGAACAGACTGGCAAGAATGATCGTTGGTTATACATATGGAAAACCATCAGAGCAGAAACCTGTAACAGCTGGTGATCTTCATGCTGAGGGTGCTATGACAGCACTTTTGAAGGATGCCCTGAAGCCTAACCTGGTTCAGACTCTGGAGCATGTGCCGGCAATCGTTCATGGTGGACCTTTTGCAAACATCGCTCATGGATGTAACTCTGTAACGGCTACCAAGATGGCTATGAAGCTTGCTGATTATGCAATTACAGAGGCTGGTTTTGGTGCTGATCTTGGTGCAGAGAAATTCCTTGACATCAAGTGCCGTATGGCAGATCTTCATCCAAGTGCAGTTGTTATCGTTGCGACTGTTCGTGCACTGAAATACAATGGTGGTGTTGCAAAGGCTGATCTTAACAATGAGAACCTTGAGGCTCTTGAGAAAGGTCTCCCGAACCTTCTGAAACATGTTAACAATATTAAGAATGTTTACAAGCTTCCATGTGTTGTTGCAATCAATGCATTCCCGACTGATACAAAAGCGGAGCTTGATCTTGTTGAAGCAAAATGTAAAGAACTTGGCGTTAATGTTGCACTTTCCGAAGTATGGGCAAAAGGCGGCGAGGGCGGTCTGAAGCTTGCGGAGGAAGTAATCCGTCTCTGTGATGAGCCAAACGATTTCTCCTATTCATATGAGCTTGAGGGCTCCATCGAGGATAAACTGAATCAGATCGTTCAGAAAGTATATGGTGGTAAAAAGGTTGTTCTGACTGCAAATGCTCAGAAACAGGCGAAACAGCTGGAAGCTCTTGGATTTGGCAACTGCCCGATCTGTGTTGCAAAGACACAGTACAGCTTAACAGATGACCAGACCAAGCTTGGCGCTCCAACTGACTTCGAAGTAACTGTTCGTAATCTGAAGATTTCTGCAGGCGCAGGATTTATCGTAGCTCTTACAGGCGAGATCATGACTATGCCAGGTCTTCCGAAAGTTCCGGCAGCTGAAAGAATCGATGTTGACGAGACTGGTAAAATCACAGGTCTGTTCTAATTAAAAGAAAGTGAAGATCAGGCGGATGGAAGTGTTCGCCTGATTACATAAAAGCACAGTTTGTATATTGTGATGTGACGAACAAGAACGATTAAGGAGACAATGAAAATGGGATTTTCAACAAGTACATGTACAGAATTTGTAGAAGTTCTTGCTTCTAAAGCCCCGGTTCCAGGCGGCGGAGGAGCATCTGCACTGGTAGGTGCTGTAGGAACTGCACTTGGAAATATGGTAGGAAGCCTTACTGTTGGCAAGAAGAAATACGCTGATGTTGAGGAAGAAATGTGGGAGCTGAAAGGAAAATGCGACCAGCTTCAGAAAGATTTCCTTCGTCTGATCGAGCGTGATGCAGAAGTATTTGAGCCACTTTCCAAAGCATATGGAATGCCGAAAGAAACAGAAGAAGAGAAAGCTGAAAAAGCAAGAGTTATGGCAATCGTATTAAAAGATGCCTGCTCTGTTCCTATGGAAATTATGGAGAAATGTTGTGAGGCACTTGACCTGATCAAGGAATTTGCTGCAAAAGGCTCCAAGCTTGCCATCAGTGACGCTGGTGTAGCTGCAACCTTCTGCAAAGCTGCATTAAAAGGTGCAAGCCTGAACGTTTATATCAACACAAAGTCCATGGCAGACAGAGAGTATGCAGAAGAATTAAATGCAAAGGCTGATGCAATGCTTGAAAAATACTGCAAGCTTGCAGACGAGACATTTGACAGCGTACTTGGCAGACTGAAATAAAGATAAAAAAAGAAAAGAACTGGCAGGAGCAAAATCCTGTAAGTCCTTTTGGCGGTCTCGAAATGCTGTATTACCATGAAACTGGTATGAGCATGACTGGATTTATCATAATATAAGGAGATTACTTAAAAATGGCAAAACAGTTATTAGGTAAAGAAGTAACTGCTGCATTAAACGAGCGTATCAAAGGCAATGTGGCAGCTCTTCAGGAAAAAGGCGTTAACCCCACACTTTGCATTATCCGTGTAGGAGAGAATCCAAGTGATATTTCCTATGAGAAAGGTGCAACAAAGCGTTGTGAGACATTAGGTGTTGCATGCGAGAAAATTCTTCTTCCGGAGGATGTTGCTCAGGACGAGCTTCTTGCAGTCATTGATAAGGTAAACAAAGACGATCATATCCATGGTGTACTTCTGTTCCGTCCGCTTCCGAAACATCTGGATCAGGCTGTGATCGAGAATGCACTTGCTCCTGAGAAAGACGTTGACTGTATGACAGACCTTTCCATGTCTGGTGTTTTTACAGGCAAGAAGATCGGTTTCCCGCCATGTACACCACAGGCATGTATGGAAATCCTTGATCATTACGGAATCGACTGCACAGGCAAAAAGGCAGTAGTAATCGGAAGAAGCCTTGTTGTAGGTAAACCGGCAGCTATGATGCTTGTTAAGAAAAACGCAACTGTAACCATCTGTCACACAAGAACAGTGGATATGCCGTCTGTGGCACGCGAAGCGGATATTATCATCGTAGCAGCAGGCCGTGCTGGCGTTGTTGGCGCTGATTATGTAAAAGCAGGACAGGTAGTTATTGATGTAGGAATCAACGTAAATGCAGAAGGCAAGCTCTGCGGAGACGTTGACTACGCAGCAGTAGAGCCGATCGTAGATGCTATTACACCAGTTCCTGGCGGAGTTGGAAGCGTTACAACATCTGTCCTGGTTGGACATGTTGTAGAGGCTGCTATGCGCAAAGTGAACGCTTAATATTTAATTGGTTTAGAGTTAATAGAACGATGTACCTGAAGTACATCATGTGTACAAGCGGAAGAAAAACTCTTCAGGGTAAAAACTGGAGAGTTTTTTTGTTGCAGAAAACTTTATTGAAATCCTTATTGCGGCAAAAGTTTGTTTTGCTATTACAAAAAATTTGCTTTTCTCCGTAAGATATTGTACTATAGAGGGTACAGATATATGGAGGTAACTCATTATGGGAAAAGTGATGGCAGTGAACATCAGTGTTAAAAGAGGAACTCAGAAGGTCAATGTGCACACTGTAAAACTGATTGAAAATTATGGATTGGAGAATGACGCCCACGCAGGAAACTGGCACCGTCAGGTCAGCCTTCTGTCTTATGAAAAAATAGAAGAATTTAAGGCGAAAGGCGCACCAGTAAAGGATGGTGCTTTCGGGGAAAATCTGATCGTACAGGGATTTGACTTTAAGACCCTTCCAGTAGGAACCCGTCTGAAATGCAACGATGTGATTCTGGAAATCACGCAGATTGGAAAGCAGTGTCACAACGGCTGCGAGATTTTCAAAATCATGGGAGACTGCATTATGCCCCGCGAAGGTGTTTTTGCCAGAGTAATCAAAGGCGGTGTGATCTCTGAGGGAGATGAAATGGTTTATGCTTGACAGATACGGAAGAAATATTGACTATCTGCGGATATCTTTGACAGACAGGTGCAATCTCCGCTGTATCTACTGTATGCCGGAAGATGGAATCCGTCAGATTCCAAGGACAGAACTTCTGAATACAGATGAAATCGTGAGAATCTGTAAGGCAGCCAGTGAACTTGGGATTTCCAGGATCAAACTGACAGGAGGAGAGCCTCTTGTCCGCAGAATCTGCACCCCGTTAGTAAAAGAACTGAAAGCCATTCCAGGGATCTGTCAGGTTACACTGACCACCAACGGAATCCTTTTGGGAGAACAGCTTCCGGGACTGATGGAGGCCGGTCTGGATGCCGTAAACATCAGTCTGGATACTTTAGAAGAAACCACATTTCGCAAAATCACCCGCAGGGACGATTTTCACCAGGTTTTAAAGGGACTTAGGGCAGCACTTTCTTACCCTTCCCTGAAAGTGAAACTGAACTGTGTCCCCACTTTTCAGTCGGACGAGGAACTTTTACAGGTGGCAGCTCTTGCAAGGGAGAATCCTCTTCATGTGCGTTTCATTGAAATGATGCCAATCGGTCTGGGCAAGGAGTTTACAGCCAGGGGAGAGGAACAGATAAAGGCTGTTCTGGAGAAGGAATACGGGTTAATGACACCGACGGAAGAGAAACTTGGAAATGGCCCCTGTCATTATTATACCTTGGAGGAGTTTACAGGCAGGATCGGATTTATCAGTGCTCTGTCCCACAAATTCTGTGACAGCTGCAACCGGGTAAGGCTTACTTCTACCGGATTTCTGAAAGGCTGCCTGCAATTTGAGGACGGAGCAGATCTGAAGGTTTTGCTTCGAAGTAGTTGTTCTGATGGGATACTTAAAGAAACGATAGAAAAAGTTATTTATGAAAAGCCTGTAGGCCACAATTTTCAGGAACATAAGAAGGGAAACGAAGAATCCCACATCATGGCTCAAATCGGTGGATGATTTTGAAAAACAAAAGAAAACACGACTTAGAAAAGTCGGATTTGCATGTTGTATTACTTGTACAACTTATGCAATCCGGCTTTTTGTATATTTCAATATAATTCCAGATGCAAAATTGTGCAAAAATATTGTTAATTAATAAACTTATTCATATTCACTTGCCAAAATGAACAAAAAAATATATAATTTCATTACAAAAATAGTCATGTCTGTTAAAAAATACGCAAAGCCGGAAGCTTTGGAGGACGGGGACAAAAGACCTGGAGGCATCTGGCAAGTAAGGAGGTTAACAAAATGGTAGATCAGTCATATTACAAGAAAGCAGATGAGATTATTGAGCATTATGAGCGGTGTGCTGCCTCATTAATCCCCATCATGCAGGATATCCAGGCGGAATATCGGTACCTGCCTGCAGAACTTCTGACCTACGTAGCCGGACAGATCGGCGTTACTGAAGCGAAGGCCTTCAGTGTTGCAACCTTTTATGAGAACTTTTCTTTTGAACCGAAAGGAAAATACATTATCAAGGTATGCGATGGCACAGCTTGTCATGTAAGAAAGTCAATCCCGGTTAAAGAAGCATTCATGAAAGAACTGGGATTAAGCAATAAGAAGCATACCACAGATGATATGATGTTCACTGTAGAGACCGTATCCTGTCTTGGGGCCTGCGGGCTTGCTCCCACCTGTATGGTGAATGAAGAAGTGCATGCCAAGATGACACCGGAGAAGGTAGTAGAGCTTATTAACAGATTGAGAGGTGAGAACGGATGAGGATTAACAGTAAAGAAGAGCTGCAAAGCAAAAAAGCTGAGATCGAACAGAATATCCAGAACTTCACATGCCGTGTTTTTGTCTGTTCCGGTACCGGATGTATGGCTTCCGGTGCTCAGAAGATCTATGATGAGATGGTAAGACTCTGTGAAGGTATTGATGGTGTAGAGATTGAAATGCAGAAAGATATCCCTCACGTAGGCGTTATCAAGACTGGCTGTCAGGGTCTTTGCGAGCTGGGACCGCTTGTAAGGATTGAACCATACGGATATCAGTATGTACATGTTCAGGAGGAGGACTGTCTGGAGATCGTGGAGCGAACTGTACGCCTTGGACATCCTGTAGATCGTCTGTTTTACCGCCATGGAGATGAAATCTGTCCGAAGCCTGAGGATATCCCGTTCCTTAACCGTCAGACCAGGATCGTTCTTGAAAACTGTGGTAAGATTGATGCGGAATCCATTGACGAATATATTGCAGCAGGCGGTTTTTCTGCCCTCGCCAAGGCAGTTACAGAGATGACTCCCCAGGATGTAATTGATGAAGTTACCAGATCTGGTCTTCGCGGACGCGGAGGCGCCGGCTTCCCGGCAGGTAAGAAGTGGTCACAGGTAGCCAGACAGGCTGAGAAGATCCGATATGTAGTATGTAACGGTGATGAGGGTGATCCGGGAGCATTTATGGATGGTTCCGTTATGGAAGGCGATCCGTATAAGATGATCGAGGGCATGATCATTGCCGCTTACGCAGTTGGCGCTGAGAACGGATACATATATGTTCGTGCAGAGTATCCTCTTTCCGTAGCCAGACTTCGTCTTGCTATTTCCCAGGCTGAGAAATATGGTCTTCTTGGAGATAATATTCTTGGTAGCGGTGTGAATTTCCATTTACATATTAATCGTGGTGCAGGAGCTTTCGTATGTGGTGAAGGTTCTGCCCTTACCTCTTCCATTGAGGGAAACAGAGGTATGCCTCGTGTAAAACCGCCTCGTACTGTTGAGAAAGGTCTGTGGGGCAAGCCAACTGTATTAAATAACGTTGAGACTTACGCAAATGTTCCGAAGATTATCATACAGGGTGCTGACTGGTTCCACACCATTGGAACAGAGGGAAGCCCGGGAACCAAGACCTTCTCCCTGACCGGAGCAATTGAGAATACAGGTCTTATTGAAGTTCCAATGGGAACAACACTTCGTGAGATTATTTATGATATTGGCGGCGGTCTGAAGAGTGGCGCTGCATTTAAAGGCGTTCAGATTGGCGGACCATCTGGCGGATGTCTTGTAGAAGACCAGCTGGATGCTCCTCTTGATTTTGATTCTGTAAAGAAGCTTGATGCTATTATGGGATCAGGCGGTCTAGTTGTCATGGATGAGAATACCTGTATGGTAGAGGTTGCCCGTTTCTTCATGAGCTTTACCCAGCGGGAGAGCTGTGGAAAATGCGTTCCATGCCGTGAGGGTACCAAGCGTATGCTGGAGATCCTGGAGAAGATTGTAGCAGGCAATGGGGAGATGTCTGATCTTGACGAGCTGGAAGAACTTGCCAAAATGGTTCAGAGCATGGCTCTTTGCGGACTTGGAAAGAGTGCACCTCTTCCTGTCCTCAGTACCATGAAGCGTTTTCGCGAGGAATACGAAGAGCATATCCGGGACAAGAAGTGCCGGGCCAAGGTCTGCACAGCACTCCGTCAGTTCCGCATTAATCCGGAATTCTGTATTGGCTGCGGAAAATGTGCCAAGAACTGTCCTGCCGGGGCAATTTCCGGCAAGATCAAATCACCTTATCATATTAATAATGATGTATGCATCAAGTGCGGCAGCTGTAAGGACAACTGTAACTTTGATGCAATATATGTGGAAATGTAGGGAGGACAGATTATGGGTACAATGACGATTGACGGCAGAAAAGTCGAATTTACAGATGAAAAAAATGTCCTGACCGTAATCCGCAAGGCAGGCATTAATATTCCTACACTTTGTTATCACTCAGAGGTTTCCACTTTTGGAGCCTGTCGTCTGTGCACAGTAGAGGATGACAGAGGAAGAACCTTCGCTTCCTGTTCTGAGGAGCCAAGGGATGGAATGGTAATTTATACAAACTCAGGTAAGATCAAAAAATACAGGAAACTGATTGTGGAACTGCTTCTCGCAGCACATTGCCGTGACTGTACAACCTGTGTAAAGAGTGGAGAATGCGTGCTTCAGGAGCTGGCTCACCGTCTTGGAGTACATAACATCCGTTTTCAGAATACAAGAGAGCAGTATGAGATTGATGACAGTTCACCATCTCTGATCCGTGACCCGAACAAATGTATCCTCTGTGGTGACTGTGTCCGTGCCTGCGAGGAGCTTCAGGGAATCGGAGCATTGAACTTTGCATACCGTGGAACAGAGGCTATTGTAATTCCTGCATTTAATAAGAAAATCGCAGAAACCCAGTGCGTAAACTGCGGACAGTGCCGTGTATATTGTCCGACAGGTGCCATTTCCATTAAGACGCATATGGATGAAGTCTGGGAAGCTCTTGCAGATCCGGATGTACGTGTAGTAGCACAGATTGCGCCGGCAGTTCGTGTTGCGGTAGGTGATCATTACAGTCTTCCGAAGGGACGGAGCGTAATGGGCAAAATTGTCAATGCACTCCACAGAATGGGATTTGACGAGATTTATGATACTACTTTCAGCGCCGATCTTACTATTATGGAGGAGTCAGCAGAATTTCTAAAAAGAGTTGAGAAGGGGGAGAAACTTCCACTTCTTACCTCCTGTTGCCCTGCATGGGTGAAATTTATTACAGACCAGTATAAGGATTATATCCCGAATTTGTCTACCTGTAGATCCCCACAGGGAATGATGTCTGCAGTTATTAAAGAATACTTCCGTGATCCGGAGAATGCCAAGGGTAAAAAGACTGTTATGGTATCTATTATGCCATGTACAGCCAAGAAGGCTGAGGCAATCCGTCCGAACAGTTTTACTGATGAGAAACAGGATACGGATATTGTAATTACAACCACAGAGCTGCTGCGCATGATCGATAACTTTGGCCTTGATTTTGCACAGTTAGAGCCTGAAGCATGTGATATGCCATTTGGATTTGGCTCCGGCGGAGGCGTTATTTTTGGTGTTACCGGCGGTGTTACAGAGGCGGTTCTACGCCGCTTAAGCCCGGATCATTCCAAGGAGACCATGCGGGAGATTTCTGAGTGTGGTGTCCGTGGAGATGAAGGAATCAAAGAATTCACAGTTCCATACAAGGGAATGGATATCAATGTATGTGTGGCCAGTGGTCTTGCAAATGCAAGAACCGTTATGGAACGTGTAAAGAACGGCGAAGCAAACTATCATCTCATTGAAGTAATGGCATGCCGCCGTGGCTGTATTATGGGCGGTGGCCAGCCGGTACGGGCCGGTGACAGAACCAAAGCTGCAAGAGCGAAAGGTTTGTATAATGCTGACAATACTATGCTGATCAAGAAATCCGATGAGAACCCTATGGTTCTGGAACTGTATCAGGGACTGCTCAAAGGAAAAGAGCACAAACTGCTCCACAATGATTTCTATTGATGCTGAAATATAGTAGCTGGACAGGCAATAATATGGTGCGCAAGAGCGCGCTTGAAAAGGTTCTTGAAAGCGGCTGCGTCAGCCACCGTAACCACCGCTACGCCTTCTTCCTCCGCCTTGCATATGAAGAAATCATCCTGCGTCAATATAGCAGAAACTTAATTTTCGATGTACAAGTATAATAAAAAGCCCGACTGCATATTATTTAGAGGAAGAGTATAAGCATTACGCTGTAAACAAATCTTGCAGACCTTTAAAAAATCAGGCAGGAGGGCTTTTTTGTATGGAAAATTTTCAGGTTTACCGTGATATACAGGCCAGAACCGGAGGCGATATATACATAGGCGTTGTAGGCCCTGTCCGTACAGGAAAATCAACATTTATCCGCAGATTTATGGAACTGGTGGCTTTGCCCGGAATGGATGAAAAAATGCAGAAAGAGGTCAGGGACCAGCTTCCATTAAGTGGTTCCGGAAAAATGATCACAACTGTGGAACCCAAATTTATCCCAAAAGAAGCTGTATCAGTTGATCTTGGCGAAGACAGGAAGGCGAAAGTGCGGCTTATCGATTGTGTTGGTTTTCTTGTAAAGGATGCTGGAGGAAACGTTGAGGATGGTAAAGAGAGGATGGTAAAAACACCCTGGTTTTCCAGGGCAATCCCCTTTCATGAAGCTGCAAAAGCAGGAACAGAAAAGGTTATCCAGGAACATTCTACGATCGGTCTTGTGATCACCACCGATGGAAGCTTTGGAGAAATAGCAAGGGAAAATTTTGTTCCGGCCGAGGAACAGACTGTGGCTGAATTGAAAACACAGGGAAAGCCATTTCTCATTGTAGTAAACTCTCAGTTTCCCTATAAAGAAGAAACCACTCAGATGGTTAACGGGCTTCAGAAGAAGTACCAGGTACCAGTTGTTGCGGTTAACTGTGAGCAGTTGAAAAAAGAAGATGTCGCATTGCTCCTGGAAAAAATCCTATATGAATTTCCCATTACCCAGCTGCAGTTTTTTATTCCCAAATGGGTGGAAATGCTGCCTGCAGACAGCGAATTGAAAAACCAGATCCTTTCCCAGATTAAAGTGTGCATGAAGAAGCTTTTACACATTCGTGATGTTACCAGGGAATCGGTAAAACTGGAAGGTCCTTATGTACAGGATACTCTTCTGGATCACGTAGGTCTTTCTGATGGAACCATTCAGATACGGCTTCAGATAGATGATAAATATTACTATAAGATGCTTAGCGATATGAGTGGAATTCCCATGGAAAGTGAGTATGAGCTGATCCATACGATGAAGGAGCTTGCTGCAATGAAGGAAAAGTATGTAAAGGTTAAAGATGCCCTGGATGCAGTAAATAGCAGCGGCTACGGTGTAGTTGTACCAGAGCTTTCCCAGATTCAGCTGGAAGAGCCGGCTGTAATCCGCCAGGGAAATAAATATGGTGTGAAAATTAAATCAAAGAGTCCGTCTATTCATATGATCAAAGCAAATATTGAAACTGAAATTGCTCCGATCGTAGGTACGGAGCAGCAGGCAAAAGACTTGATCACTTATATTGGAGAAAGCGATGCAAGAGGAGAGAGCATCTGGGAGACGAATATTTTCGGGAAATCCATTGAACAGCTGGTACAGGATGGCATCCGCAGCAAGCTGACCATGATCAGCGAGGAAAGCCAGGTGAAGCTTCAGGATACCATGCAGAAAATCGTAAATGACAGTAAAGGCGGTCTTGTGTGTATTATCATATAGGTATTTTTATGAAAAAAGGCAGTATTGTTATAAGCACTGCCTTTTTTTATATATAAAATACTTTATGGGTACTTACCAATATACGGAAAACTGTGGTGCTTCCCTTTCCTTATCAAAGATTATTTATATCCATGTTCTTTTTTCCAGCGCGCCAGATATTCCACCTGTTCCTCGTCTGAAAGAAACTGTGAATAAGGATCATTTCCCGCCGCAACACAACAGAAAAGTACAAGCAGCTGCAACGCAAAAAATAAAACAATAAGTAAAATTACAGGCAACATAAAAACCTCCTTGTAAAGTTTATATAAAAGTCTTTACAGAAAAGTTAATTTTATACATTTTACGCAGCAAACGTGGAAATTTGTATATGATTTTGGTATAATATGGAAAAATGCTTTTACAGTGGAAGAAGAAATGCTGTTATAATGAAACAAGATATGGGAGGAAGGGAATATGAAAAAGAGAAGTTGCATTCTGGTATTGATACTGACAGCCATGCTTTCCACAGAACCAGTCCAAATTGTATATGCGGAAACTGCAGAAGCGACGCCTGTGACTTCTGAAAGTACTTCCGTTAATCCAAAAGAGGAAAATGCAGATAACTCTGCAGTTGTTCCATCGAAAGCTGATCCTGGCTGGGTAGCCGCAGAGAAAGGGTATCAATGGCGGCAGGAAGATGGTACTTTACTTCAGAAATCGGGTTGGGTAACGATCAACGGCAGGAAATATTATCTCCATAAGAGTGGAATTCGCTATTCAGGCTGGCAGATATATAAGAACAAAAAACGCTATTATCTGTCGAATGGTGATGCGGCAAGAAACAGATGGATAAAATACAAAGGAAACTATTATTACATCCGAAAGAATGGAACCAGCGCGCCGAAGAGTAAATGGCTTACTGTGAAAGGTAAGAGATATTTCATTGGAAGAAAAGGCTATCGGCTGACCGGTTTACAGACTATTAAGGGGAAGAAATACTATTTTAATTCAAAAGGTGTTCTCATCAGAAATAAAACCAGCTATAAGATAAAGGGAAAGGAATACGAGATCAATTCAGAAGGAGTTGCCATTCAGGTTTCTGCACTTAAAGCTGAGTGTATGCGAAAAGCAAGGAAATTTGTGGAGAAGCATACTGCTCCGAATATGTCCAACAGCCAGAAATTCAGAACCTGTTTCAATTATCTTATGGGCTATACTGATTTCAAGCCATGGATTTATCCTACTGATGAAGAGTTTAGGACTCAGATCTGGCCTTATCAGTCTGCCATTTACATGTTTGATAATAATCTTTCAGGATGCTGTTACGGTGTTGCAAGTGCAGTTGCTGCATGTGCCAAGGTTTTAGGATATGAGCCGTATGTAATTGCCACCACTGGCGACCATGGTTTTGTAATGATTGATGGGCTTTATTATGACAATATGGGACCTTTGTTCGGGGCATCTACCCATTTTGCATATTCTGTAAGATCAAGTGTGAAATTTTAAGGCAGAAACTGCTTTAAAAATAAAAAGCGAAGTAACTATTCAGAAGACAGTATTCCGCAAGGTGCGCGAAATCATGCAAATCATGATTCAACTGAGAAGGTACGAAAAAGTTACAAAGCTAAAAATTTTTATAAAGGAGATTTAGAAAATGAAAAAGTGGAAAAAATTACTTCTTCCTGCAATGTGCGTATTTATGCTGCAGACACCAGTAATTGCAAATGCAGAGGCAACTGGCAGCAGTGATGGAGCAGCTGCTGTAGTCGAAGACCCGGTTGCAGCTCCCACACCTGCATTATTAAATGGAATTATTAAGAAAGGTTCCAAAACCTATTATTACAAAGACGGCGTAATGCAGAAGAACTGCTGGAGTGCAGATAAGAAACAGTACTTTGGTAAAAACGGAGTGGCTTATGCAGCGCCGAAGGAGAGCGGTTATAAGAAAAATGTTGTAGTTAAGAAGATTGGCAAAAAGTACTATGGATTTGACCGAAATGGATATAAAGTAAAAAAAGGTGTATATGCAGACCTGAAAGGAACCCCTTATTACTTTGATAAGAATGGTGTACGTGTAGCCAAGAAGAGCAGCCAGCTGAAAAAAGCCAGCAAATATATGGAAAACGGTGTGAAACTTCGCAAACTTCTTGGCAAACCCTCCAAGACCAGATCCTATTCCAGCTGTATGAATGGTGTAAGCAAAGATATGAAACTGACATATGCAAATATCTATGTATCACTTGGAAAAAAAATCAGCGGTGGTGAAATCATATACGGTATTCAGCCCCGATAGAATATGCAGATTGCAAAAATGATATTTGGAGCCGGATTTTTAGATTAACGGACTCTAAATAATAAAAGAAATATAAGATTGGAGAAAATAAATATGAGAAAGATTACCAAAACATTGGCAGTTGTTCTGTCACTGAGTATGACACTTACAATGGGAACTCCTGTATTTGCAGAAGGAACCGCGGACAGCAGTAATACTGTGACAACTGTAGCTGAAGCTCCGGTTGTTACACCTACACCTGCGCAGGAAAACAAACCACCGAAAACAGGTTTCTACAAAAAAGCAGGTAAGACCTATTATTACAAGAATGGAAAACTTATAAAAAACAAATACGGCTACAAAATCAAAAATAAATATTATCATATCAACAAAAAAGGTGTGGTAACCACAGCTTCCACAGCCGAGAAACTGGCAGCAATCCGACTTAAAAAATGCGGCGGAAACCTTAAAAAAGCATTTACCTGGAGCTCCACAAAAATTAAATATTTCGGCGGCGTAAAGAAACCGGGAAAAAGTAAGAATGCAGTTGAATATTATGCAGCATATGGCTTTAAATATGGAAAAGGTGACTGCTATGTAATGGCTGCAACTTTTGCTATGATGGCGAAAGTAAAAGGACTGAATGTTAAATTTGTTATGGGTTCTGTGCCGCAGCGCAACGGCAAGGACGGCGAGCATGCATGGTGCGAGATTAAATCCGGCAAAACCACATATGTATATGATCCAAACTTTGCATATACATACCGCAATAACCCAAATGTCAACAGTGGATACAAATTCAAATACGGTGCTAAGGGAACTTACAAATATAATGAAAAAAGAACAAAAATCAGCTTCTGATTTTTTATAACTAAAAAGAATGACATAAGGAGATTGATCATGAAGAGAAAATTATTAATGGCATTATTAGCAGGCACATTAGCCATAGCAGCTCCGGTAAGCTGCTTTGCGGCAGAGACAACTGAAGCAGCTGAGGCAGATGCTGCAGAAGACAGCTCTGATGAGGAAGAGGATGCAGAAGAGGAAGATGCGGAATCAGCTGATTCTGATGATGCAAAAGAAGAAAAGACCACTACCAAAAAGAAAGAAGACTTAAAAACAGTTGGTGAAAAGGCAGAAGGCTGCATTGCTTTTAAACTGAGAAATGGTACAGGCAAAAAGATTACAGGACTTGCAATCAAGACTGCTGATGAGACAGAATTTCCTGAGAATATGATGGAAGCTGACGACGTATTTGAGTTAAAAGAGAAGAAGAGAGTATATTTTTCCAAAGAAAACAGTGAAGCAGAGACAGAGGAAGAAACTTCTGAGGATACTGCTCCAAATTATGATATGCAGCTTACCTTTGAAGACGGAACAACAGCAGATGTTCACGGTATTGTACTTGAGGATCTTGGTACCCTTACTCTTCGCGAGAAGGATGGAATTATTTATGGTACTTATAAACTGAAGAGCACCAAAGAGAAGAAGAGTACATACGATACTGAGAAAGCAATCGCTGACCAGGCAGCTGCTGATGCAGCCGCAGCTCAGGCAGCAGCAGACCAGGCGGCAGCTGCACAGCAGACAGAGAGTTATGATTACTCCTACGACAACAATGATTATTCCTATGATTACGGCGGTGGGGATGATTATAGCGGCGGTGATGACGGCGGAGACGGCTGCCTGGATAATGGTCTTTTAAATTAAAAAGATTTGCTTCCTATAGAGGGGCACACCATATAGGACTTTCAGTTGCTTTGCAACTCAAATACAGGACATGGCTCTTGCACTGTGAGGAGCAGTGCAGAGCCTGTTGTCCGGTTTAGGAGAAAAATATGTCGTTAGTATCTAATCTGTTTATACTATTTGTGGCGGCAAGTGTACTTATTTACTATCTTGTCCCACGCAGATTTCAGTGGATCGTTCTTCTTGCTTTCAGTTATATCTATTACATAGCAGGCGGTTCCCGCTACGTTGTCTTTATTCTTTTTTCCACCATTGTAACCTGGCTGCTGGCTCTTCTCATTGAAAAAACAGAAGGAAACGGCAATCACAAAGGTGCAAAAAAACTTTTAATTCTTGGGCTGATTCTCAATTTCGGGATGCTTGGCGTGGTAAAGTATACCAACTTTACAATAGAGAATATCAACGCCCTGTTTCATTTACATTTAAGAGAAATTGAACTTCTGTTTCCCCTTGGAATTTCTTTCTACACATTTCAGTCTTCCGGATATCTTCTGGATGTATATTGGAAGAGATGTAAGGCAGAAAGACAGCCGTTTAAGTATGCGCTGTTTGTATCTTATTTTCCCCAGATTTTACAGGGACCTATTGGTAGATACAGTCGTCTGGCAAACCAGCTTTATGCAGAGCACAAATTTGAAAGTCAGAATATTGTCAGAGGGTTTGAACGAATTCTCTGGGGCTTTTTTAAGAAGATGATTCTTGCAGATTGGGCTGCGGTTTTTTCAGATGCGATTTTTTGTGATCCGGAGAAATACAATGGAGTTGCTCTGCTTGGAGTATTATTTTATCTGATTCAGATTTATGCAGATTTCTCTGGTGGAATGGATGTTGTGATCGGTATTTCTTCTATGTTTGGAATTGAATTGGATGAGAACTTTAAAAGACCTTATTTTGCAGTATCGACTGCAGATTTCTGGCATCGCTGGCACATCACCCTTGGAACCTGGATGAAGGATTATGTATTCTATCCGGTTACATTATCTCGTTGGATGAGTAAATTCGGTAAGAAATGCAAAAAAGTATTTGGTAAGAAAATCGGCCGTGCTATTCCAATTGGTGCAGCAAATCTGATTGTATTTTTCCTTGTGGGTATTTGGCATGGAGCTGCATGGAAATATATCGTATATGGTATGTATAATGGTATCATTATTGCATTTAGTGGAATTATGGCTGATAACTATCGCAGTTGGAAGAAAAAACTGAATATTTCCGGTAAAGAAACCTGGTATTACGTATTTACAGTAGTCAGAACGTTTATACTGGTTCTTATTGGTAATTATTTTGATCGGGCAGACAGTGTAGGACAGGCTTTTCTTATGATGAAGCAGTCCCTGACAAGTTTTGCTCCATCTCAGCTTCTTATGATTCCGGCAGGTAAACAGGGGACTGCATTTACTCCTTATGCTCTTTTGATCATTGGTGTTTTATGTGTGATTCAGTTTATTGTCAGTGTACTTCAGGAAAGAGGAGTGAAAATTCGCGAGTCTCTTGCAAAGCTTCCTTTACCTGTTACAGCTGCCATTTATTTTTGCATGCTGGTATCCATTGGCTTGTTTGGTTCCACTGCAGTAGCGAGAGGTTTTATTTATGCACAATTTTAAGAAAATCGTAAAGACAGTACTGGTACTTGCTGTGTGTATAACACTTCTTGTAGGATTGGATATGGCGCTTTATCCATGTACCTTTATGAGGAATGATATTCATGCAGTGGTAAATAATCAATATGATGACATTATTCTGGGAACTTCTCACGGAATGACAGATATTGATCCGGCAGTAATGGAAGAAATTACAGGAAGAACTGGTCACAATATGTGCGTTGGAGGAGAATACGTAATTGACGCGTATCATATTGCGAAGCTGATTGCAGAGAAGCAGAAGCCTACCAGAATTATTTATGAAGTGGATCCGGAATATCTGGTTTCCAAAAAAGAAGAAGGAAACAATTATCTTCTGTTTTATCACGAGTTTCCTTTCTCAAAAGCTAAATTGGAATATTTCTGGAATTCTATTGCGGACTGCAATTTCAGAACTGTTCTGTTTCCGTGGTATGAATATTCACTTAGCTATGAGCTTGCAAAAGTAAAGGAAACTTTTTCTCAAAAATGGAATAAAGATTATGATATTTCCCATTTAAAGAGCGATACCCAGGAATACCATGAAAGTGGCTTGATTGAGCGTTATCCGGTTGATACAACCAAGCTGAAAATGCAGTCTATGAAGGATTTTACAGAAGCTCAGGTAAATCCGCAGAATATGGAATATCTTGGAAAGCTGATTGATTTTTGCGCGGAAAATAATATTGAATTTGTAGCTGTAACTACTCCGATTCCAATTGACACACTGAAAGTTTACAGTGATAATTTTAATGCGGCTTCAAAATATTTGGGAGAGTATTTTAATCAAAAAGGAATTACTTACCTGAATTTTAATACACAATACTTCAAGGCATTTTCTCACGACTTAAGCAGTTATACGGACTATAATGGTCATATGAATGGAAATGCTGCAAAAGAGTATTCCAAAGTGTTGGCAAATATTTTAAACCAAATTTAATATATGGAGGTGTCATATGCCAAGAATTATGACAGATTTTCTGGATGATGCTGTAAAAACACATCCAAATAAAGCTGCTTTTACGGAAGAAGCAAGATCCCTTACATATAAAGAGCTTCAGGAAGAGGCTTACAGGATTGCAATGCCGATTATAAAGTCGGGATTTCGTAAGAAACCAGTAGCCCTTTATTTTGATAAATCCATTTACTGTATTTCATCAATGATGGCAGTCGCTTATAGTGGCAATTTTTATTCTGTAATTGATACGGAAATGCCGGTTGAGCGAATTAATAAAATATTTGAAGTACTTGAGCCAGAACTGGTACTTACAGACAGAAAGCATTTTGAAAATGCAAAAGAGTTTTTTTGTGAAGACAGGATTATTGTTACAGAGGAATTAAATGATTCTGAAATATTTGAAGAAACAATTGAAGAGAGTAAAGCAAAGATTCTGGAGACGGATGTGCTTTATGTCCTTTTTACTTCTGGATCGACAGGAGTTCCAAAAGGAGTAGTCACACCTCATAAAGCAATCACCAGTTACATAGTTGCATTGGTTTCAGACTATAAAATGGACGATACCTATGTACTGGGTGTTCAGGTTCCGTTTTACTATGTTATGACGGCTCTTGATATTTATGGAACAATTGCGGCCAAAGCACATGCTTACCTGATTCCCAAAAGCAAATTTCTTTTCCCAGCTTATCTGGTTCAATATTTGTACGAAAATAAGATTAATTTACTTAGCTGGGTTCCATCTGCACTTTGCATGATAGCTAATACAAATGCATTTTCTGTAGCAGATCTGTCAGCAATCAGACTCATTGTTTTCGGCGGTGAAGTTATGCCAATAAAACAGCTGAAGGCATGGCAGCAAGCGGTTCCGGATGCTGTATATATTAATGCATATGGTTCTACTGAGATTACAGATGGATGTACTTACTATATTGTAGACCGGGAATTTAAAGATGAAGATATCCTTCCAATCGGCATTCCGTACAGCAATTGTGATGTTCTTGTGATTGATGAGCATGGCAATCCTATAACAGAAGGTGTTGGTGAGTTGGTTGTCAGAGGAAATTCAGTAGGATATGGATATTATAAAGATCCTGAAAAGACCGCGGAAGTATTTATTCAGAATCCACTGAATTCCTGTTATCCGGAAACAGTATATAAAATGGGCGATCTGGTACGTTTCAATGAGTATGGTGAATTGGAGTACTATGGTCGCAAAGATTTCCAGATCAAATATATGGGAAGAAGAATTGAACTCGGCGAAATTGAGGCAAATGTAAGCAGCATTGATGGAGTAGATGAAAATTGTTGTGTATTTGATTCGGCTAAAAAGAGAATTGTGTTATTCTACTCTGGCGCAATTGACGATAAAACATTGCTAAAAACATTAAGGTCAAAATTACCGGATTATATGCAGCCAAGAAAAATCAATCATTTACCTGAAATGCCTCATAATCAGAATGGAAAAATTAACAGAAAACTTCTGGCAACACAGATTAGCTGAACAGTAACGTATAAAGAAGTGAAGCTTTCTTCGTATTGAAATGATTTAGGATTTGTGTTATGCTCGTAATTAGAAAATAAATGTATCCTGCTTCAGCAGGTATTTGTGCAAAAACGATAATTGGAAAGCGAGGAAACAAAAATGGACAAATTAATAGAAATTCTTGAGGATATTAAGCCAGGGGTAGATTATGAAACCTGTGATACTCTGATTGATGATGGTTTGCTTGATTCTTTTGCAATTTTGTCAATTGTCAGCGAACTTCAGGATGAGTTTGATATTGCTATTACTCCGGCAGATATTATTCCGGAGAACTTTAACTCTGCAACGGCGCTTTGGGAAATGGTCTGCCGTCTGAAAGACTGATTTGAATATTGTAGTACATAAGGGGAAGAAAGTATGCAAAGGATAAGAAAAATTCTTGCCATTGCCGCGATATCTGTAATAACTGTTTGCACAGTACCTGTTCAGGCAGAAAATGGAGGTGCTTCTGATACAATTCAGATTCAGCCAGTGACAGTGAAGAAAAGCGGTCTTATAAAAGAAGGTACAAAATACTTTTTCTATGATAAGAAAGGCAATAAACTGAAAAGTAAATGGAAAACCATTCAGAAAAGACGTTACTATTTTAAAGCTGATGGAACAGCAGCAGTTGGTGGAACAAAAATTGGAAAATACACATATGTTTTTGATCTCCAGGGAAGATTGCTCAAGCCATCAAAGTCGAAAATTGTACAAGTAGGAAAGCAATTATATTATGTAAACAAAAAAGGACAGGCAATAAAAGGATTTTTCAAAATCGGAAACAAACTCTACAGAGGCGACATTAAAGGACGTCTGACAAAAAACAAAACGGTTGCAAACGTTACCTTTAACAGCAAGGGATATGCCAAAAATGATTTAAATGCCAAACTAAAGATGAAACTTATGACTATAATTTCCAGAATTACGACTACAGAAATGAGTAAATCTGAAAAGCTTTATTCCTGTTGGCGATATCTTACCAGCAGTGGAAATTTCTATTATTCAACATACTGGCCGGATCTGAATAAAAAAGGATGGCAGCGTGAGGTTGCATATAACATGCTTACTACAGGCGGTGGAGATTGTTATGGGTTTGCCTGCACATTTGCAGCGATGGCACGAGAATTGGGATATAATCCGTATGTAGTTCTTGGTCGCGTTTCTGGTACAAGAGATGGTGCTGCGGATGGTCTTACCAGACATGGATGGGTAATGATTGATGGAGCATATTATGATCCGGAAGCTCAGTTTGCGGGCTGGTATCGTGGTGTGTATGGTAATGGAAGTTATGATATCAATCATACAATCAGCCGCTATATAAGGTATGCTTCATAAAAATCTCTGTAACTGTAACATGATTATGAGATTGATCTTTTAACAGGTGCCAAATTTTATAGATTTTTTTACAATTCCATGGTATCATTATCTTAAATGAAGATAGTGTTTCCATGGGATTTTTTTTGAGGTGACGTATAAATGAAACAGCTAAGAGTGAATAAAATTACTGAGTATCTGGAAGCTAAGAAAAATTTTGAAAAGGATTATATTGGAATTGAAGAGCAGGATATAGATGATATAGATACAAATACAGGTGGTCCTTATAATATTGCAGATATTCGAATTGAGCAGAAGATGATCACTATTTTCCAGATTGAAAACTGGATTGAAAGTGGTTTGCTAAACTTACATCCAGAATATCATAGAAATTGCGTATGGAATAAAGAGCAGAAAACGGCACTGATAGAATCTATTTTATTGCGTATGCAATTTTCTTCATTTTGTTTTGATGAAGATGAAAATGGGCATAAGAGTGTTATTGATGGTGTAGAAAGATTAACTACAATCCATGAGTTTGTTCAGAACAAGTTTCCTTTGGGAAAAATGCAATATTATCCTAATTGCAATAATATGCTTTATAGAGAGCTTCCAATGTTATACCAGTCTTATATTATGGAAACGGTTTTGCTGGTAAACATATTGGATGCACGTTGTCCTCAAATTATCAAATTTGATATATTTAACAGAATAAATACTTGTGGACTGAAGCTTAATCCACAGGAAATAAGAAATGCTATGGCAAAACCAAAGGTGAGAGGGCTTTTAAAAGAAATGTCTTCCTGTGAGGAATTCAAAACTGCCACAGGTTATAGTATTAATGATGTACGGATGGGAGCACAGGAATTATGTCTTCGCTTATTAACTGTTTTGTATCATTACGATTGGGAGCATGATAGACTTGTAAATTATTACGGTTTGAGACATACAATGGATTCTATGATTTCCGAATTAAATTTGCGTATAGAACATGATTACGATAGAATACTGGCTGATTTTAAAAAAGCAATGAAACAGGCACATATGATTTTAGGAGATGATATTTTTAATAAACCTGGTCAAAAAAGAGTTAATGCGTCTTTATTTACTAGTTGGACAGTGGTATTGATATGTTTAAATAAGCCCTATAAATGGATTGAGAGTCATGCAGTTAAAATATATGATTCTTATAAGATGGAATTGGCGAAAAAAGATGATTTTTTTTATGCTGTAACAACATCGACTGGTTCCAGAAAAAACATTTTGTTAGCACTGAAAACGATTCGGCAGATATTAGGAGATCAATCATGATAAAAAGTTTTCAAATAAAAAATTATAAATGCTTTCCTGAATTATCAATAGCGTTAAAGAAAATGAATATTTTGGCTGGAGCAAACGCAGCTGGTAAATCGTCTGTACTACAGGCACTTCTGTTAGCTTATGCAGCAGCTCCGCTAAACATTGGCAGTTTGGTAAATATTAGTGATATATTGGGAATACAAGTGGGAAATCCGAGAGAAGTAATAGCGCAGAATGGAATCCCAATTTCAAATGGGGACATGGGGATTGATGTTATTGAGGATGAAAATAGTGTAAGCATTCGTTATAAATTAAAACCTGAATATCCTCTGAACTTAGCTATTTGGAAAAATTCTGAAAAATTAACCAGTCGGATTTGTTATCTGAATGCAGAACGAAAAGGACCAAGAGTGTCTTATCCAGCAGGTGGTAACTTAAATATTTTGCCGGATGGATCTAATGCAGCGTATTTAGTGGATAGAGCTGACTTGATGAACTGGCAGGTACCTCTTGGAGCAAGAGCAAATTCGTCTGTAGGTAAGTTTTCTACACAGGTTGAAGAATGGATGAATATAATTCTAGGAGATGTTCAATTCTCTATTACAACAGATTTAGCGAAAGTAAGCACAGATATACGATATAGAAATTCATTGGTTGATTACGGCGTTTTACCGACCATGACGGGATTTGGAATCAGTTATATTTTCTCTGTGGTTACAGCTGCACTTTGGTGTACGGTGAATGAATCGGCAGTATTGGTCGTGGAGAATCCTGAAGCACATTTACATCCTGCTGCTCAAAGTCGGATTGGTAAATTTTTGCAGATAATTTCTGCTGTTGGTGTGCAGGTGATTATAGAAACCCACAGTGAGCATATAATTGATGGCTCAAGATTACAGGCTGCATATCTAAAAAAAACAGAAGATATGCAAGTGCTTTTTTTTCAAACAGAAGATAAACATATTGAAATAAAAAAAATTAATGTGAACCAGAATGGAGAGCTGTCAGAATGGCCGAAGGGATTTTTTGACCAGAAAAGCCAGGATTTAAGGGATTTGTTATCAATAAGGAGAATGAATGCAGATAGAAAATAAACTGATAGCAGAAAGTATTGCATACACCATTTCGAAGGCAAATATGAAGGTAAGAACAGAAGAAATTGGAAATCTTATGGAAATAGATGCTTACTGTGCAAATGTAGATGAGTATATTGTTATAGATGATGATATTTGGGATCAGGAAGTAGAAGATGATATATTATTCATGGACTGGCTTTATTCTGGAAGCGGCGAGGGAAGTGAAGATGACAGAGCACGGATACGAGAGTTTATAAATAGAAATTCAATTGAAAGAGAACAGGACTGTTTTGAGAAAAAGGAAATAAAGGTGTCATTGGGGGAATTTAAAGAAGCTGTAAGTGATGAAAAGCAGTATATTCAAAAAAGAAGAGATATTTTGGCAAGTATTACTTTGGTTGAAGATTATCGAGAATTTATGGATTCCTGTTTTTGCAATAGTTGTTTTGCAGATAATATTTTATCGGGAATGAAATATATCGACAATTTTACTTTACATACAAGAGAAATTACAGATTGTCTGGCGTTGTTAAACGATGAAGCAGTTGAGTTGTACAACAAGTACAGAAATAATTTAAAAGAGGCTATGGCTATTTTGACGGCGAAACAAATAGCATGCTCTCCGGATCATAAACATAAAGCTGATTTGGTTTTTCCATTTACATATTATGAAGAACTTGAAGGTGTTCAGAAATCAGTCAAAAAGGAAGTTGTCTGCGAGCCACATTTGAAATTGTTAAATCGTCATTCAAATCTTAGAATATATTTTTCGTGGATGGATAATCAGGTTGGAGATGGTAAAAAAGTACTTGTTGGGAGAATTGGAGGTCATCCATATTAAAGAATGACGGTATAAAAATCTCACAGGATTAAGGAAAGAGAGGATGTTAGTGAGTAATAGAGAGTCAGAATTTAGCAAAGTGCTCAACACGGGTGATGTTTTGGTCGTAGCATTTGGTGCTATGATTGGATGGGGATGGGTTGTGTCCTCTGGTCAGTGGATTACCAGTGGTGGAGTTCTTGGAACGGTGCTTGGATTTATTATTGGCGGTATTATGATCTACTTTGTAGGTTTGTGTTATGCCGAACTGACTACCGCAATGCCGAAATGTGGTGGTGAACATGTATTTAGCTATAAGGCATTTGGCTCTATTGGAGCCTATATATGTACATGGTCTATTATTTTAAGCTACATTGGCGTTGTATGCTATGAGGCAGTATCATTTCCAACTATCCTTCAATATGTTTTTCCTAAAATAGCCAGAGGATATTTATATTCGGTTGGCGGATTTGATATATATTTTACATGGCTGCTTATTGCAATTGGAATGGCGCTGTTAATTCTATTCCTCAATATTATTGGAATGAAGAAAGCTGCAAGATTTCAGAAAATATTAACTTGTGTAATTGCGGCAGTAGGGATCGCACTGGTTGCAGGAGCTGCATATTCAGGAAACGTAAACAATCTTCAGAATCAGTTATTGGTTGGAGACACCAATGGCGAAATTATTCAAAATATTGCAAAGGTCGCTATAATGACGCCTTTTTTTCTTTTTGGATTTGATGTTATACCACAGGCAGCTGAAGAAATTAATGTTCCTTTGAAAAAATTGGGGAAGATGATGATTCTTTCTATCATTATGGCGGTTTCTTTCTATGTTCTGGTTGTTCTGGCTGTTGGATATGTTATGAATGCAGAACAGATCAAGACATCAATGCTTTCTGCCACCGGTCTTGTAACTGCCGATGCAATGGGTATTGCATTTAATAATGCTAATATGGCTAAAGTCCTGATAATTGGTGGTCTTTGCGGTATTGTTACCAGTTGGAATTCGTTCCTAATTGGCGGGAGCAGAGCTTTGTATTCTATGTCTGTTTCCTATATGCTTCCCAGGAAATTTGCTGTACTACATAAGAAATACAATACACCTGTGAATTCATTGCTGTTAATTGGGGCATTATCAGTTATTTCCCCGTTTTTTGGCCGGTCAATGCTTGTGTGGATTGTTGATGCAGGAAATTTTGCCTGCTGTTTTGCTTATTGCATTGTATCACTGTCCTTTATAGTTTTAAGAAGGAAAGAAGCTGATATGAGGAGACCATATAAGGTAAAACACTACAAATTTGTAGGAATAGTTGCAGTTATTATGTCAGGAACCATGTCCGCCATGTATATTATTCCGGAGACGAATTGTACATTGGTCTGGCAGGAATGGATTATTGTCGGTGGATGGATTCTTTTAGGAATTATAATGGCGTATATTAGTAAAAAGAAATATGGCGATAAATTTGCGAATCTTATAGAGTGAGAATAAGTTAAGTTCTATCTCGTTTTATTTATACAGGGGAAGAAAAATGGAAAAGAGAATGCAGGCTGGATTACCATTAAAGGGAAAAAGCTGGCATTAAATAAAAATGGAAAATTGTACACAAACCGTTGGTATAAGGGCTATTATCTTACAGCCAACGGAACAATCGCTACAAGTCAGATGGTTTCAGAGAATGTGTATGTAAATGAAGAGGGCAGGAAATGTGCCAAAGAAGAGGTACGTCTGGGAAAACTGAAGAAGAAACTCCAGTCCACCGTAAATGGGTACAGCGGCAACTGGTCTGTGTATGTGGAAAATCTGAAAACAGGGGATATTTTGTCTATTAATGAAATCAGTATGTATCCGGCCAGTGTGATCAAGCTTTTTGTTATGGAAGCAGTTTATGCCAGCGGCAGTGAGAAGCGGATCAACCTGAATGGAACAGTGAAAAGTCATCTGAACAGTATGATTACGGTTAGTGACAATGAGTGCTATAATGAGCTTGTAAGGACGCTTGGAAATGGCAGTTTTTCATCAGGGTGTAATTATATTAACAAGTATTTGAAAAAGCAGGGGTATACGGGCACGGGAGTGCATCATTCTCTTCATCCAAGCAGCAGTTATTATCAGAACGATGGCCTTGGAAGTAATCGAAGTTCCGCGAAAGACGTGGGAAAACTGCTGAAAAAGATTTATAAAAATAAAGCTGTCTCCAGATCCTGCTCCAGGCAGATGTTAAACCTGCTTTTGAATCAGGAGCGCCGCTACAAGATTCCTGCAGGATTGCCTTCTGGTGTGAAATCAGGAAATAAAACAGGGGAGACAGACAATTACCAGCATGATGCTGCAATTGTATATGGCAAGAAGACGGATTATGTGATCGTGATATTTTCCATGGCAAATGAATATACGGGCATAAACGGAATCAAGGAAATTTCCAGTATCGTGTATAATTACCTGAACTAGAGCGTGTTTGAATCATTCCCGCAATCTGCACGCCTTACTTTGCGGTATATTCCACCCGAATTCGGCTGCCGTAGCCCGCTACGGTGCCCTCATCCGGGCAAAATTTCCCACAAATTGTGAGGTAGATCTTGCAGAAAGCCTTTTTCAAACACGCTCTAGGACTATGCTGTTTCCCGGTTATTAATATACATTGTGGAAGCATGACCGGAAAACCAACCACGTACATATAGTGAAAAATATTATCAAATAATATCCTTGCAATTTTGCCGTGGTTAGTCTATACTAATCAACATAGTTAGGAATAGCTAACCTAACGGTGTAAATCATTTGGACTCCTTATTATGGCAGAAAGACCGCTGACATAATATGATGCGGATTGCGGCTGGACTTTTCCGGGAAGCAGTTTGCGAAGGAGTTCCTTTGAAAAATGAAAGGAGTATACATACCATGGATTACTTAGAAATTGAGAAAGTCATTGGAAGAGAAATTATGGATTCCAGAGGAAATCCTACAGTAGAAGCAGAGGTTTATCTGGTAGATGGAACCATCGGCAGAGGAGCTGCTCCCAGTGGCGCTTCTACAGGCGAATTTGAGGCTCTGGAGCTTAGAGATAATGATAAGAACAGATACCTTGGAAAAGGTGTTACAAAGGCTGTAGAGAACATTAATACATCCATCAACGACACAATCTCAGGAATGGATGCATCCGATATTTATGCAATTGACAAGGCGATGATCAAAGCTGACGGAACCAAGGACAAATCAAACTTTGGTGCAAATGCAATCCTGGCTGTTTCCATCGCATGCTGCCGTGCAGCTGCAACATCCCTTGATATCCCGCTTTATCGTTTCCTCGGTGGTATTTCCGGAAACCGTATGCCAGTACCGATGATGAACATTGTAAACGGCGGCTGCCATGCACTTTCCTCAGGACTTGATGTGCAGGAGTTCATGATCATGCCAGTTGGAGCACCAAGCTTCAAAGAGTGCTTAAGATGGTGTGCAGAAGTTTTCCATGCTCTTGCAGCTATTCTGAAATCAAGAGGACTTGCAACATCTGTTGGTGATGAGGGTGGTTTTGCACCAGCTCTGAAATCTGATGAAGAAGCAATTGAGACAATTCTTGAGGCTGTTAAGAATGCAGGCTATGATCCAGGAAAAGATTTTATGATCGCTATGGACGCAGCTTCTTCTGAGTGGAAGACTGGTAAACTTGGCGAGTACAAGCTTCCAAAGGCCGGTACTGTTTACACATCTGACGAGCTGATTGACCACTGGAAAAAGCTGGTTGACAAGTATCCGATCATCTCCATCGAGGATGCGCTTGATGAGGAAGACTGGGAAGGATGGAAGAAGCTTACCAAAGAACTGGGAGATAAAGTGCAGTTGGTAGGTGATGACCTGTTTGTAACAAATACAGAGAGACTTTCCAAAGGTATTTCTCTTGGATGCGGCAATTCCATCCTAATCAAGCTGAACCAGATCGGATCTGTATCAGAGACTCTTGAGGCAATCAAGATGGCTCATAAGGCTGGCTATACAGCAATTTCTTCCCATCGTTCAGGTGAGACAGAGGATACTACGATTGCTGACCTTGCAGTAGCATTAAATACCTGCCAGATCAAGACCGGTGCTCCGTCCAGAACAGAGCGTGTTGCAAAATACAATCAGCTGCTCCGCATCGAGGAAGAGCTTGGAGATGCAGCAGTATATCCGGGAATGAGCGCATTCAATGTAAAACGCTAATGTTCCGCGAAGTGGTTACTGACTGCAAAGTGAACAGTAACAGATTTACGAGATGATTTCACAGATGTAATCTACCTTATACCCCCTTAAGTAGTGTTATAGAAAAATCCCCCTGCCAGGAAAGCGTGGTTCCATGGCAGGGGGATTTTTAGGATTATTTATTGCGATTTACAGGTGATGTTCCGTGAATAATGTTATTGCAAACCGTACAATTATTTCATTCTGTTATTACAGGAATACATATTTCAGAACAAAGATAACGGCCAGTGCATACATAAGCGGGCTGATCTTTTTGTCTTTAGCTTTTCCAGTACAGACGTTGATAATAACATAAGAGATAACACCAAGTGCAATACCTTCGGAAATGCTATACAGGAACGGCATTGCAATGATTGCGATAAATGCCGGAATCGCTTCTGTAAGGTCGTCAAAGTCGATCTTGGTAACAGAGGTCAGCATAAGGAATCCAACCACGATCAGAGCCGGAGCTGTGGCGAAGGAAGGGATCGCCAGGAAGATCGGGGAAAGGAACAGGGAAAGTGCGAACAAAATAGCGGAAACAAGTGAAGTAAGACCTGTACGTCCGCCCTCTGCAACACCGGAAGCGCTCTCAACAAATGTGGTAACAGTAGAAGTACCGCACATAGCACCTACAGTAGTACCAACAGCATCGGAAAGAAGAGCACCTTTGATTTTTGGAAGCTTACCGTCTTTGTCCAGCATGTCTGCCTTGGAAGCAACACCGATCAGAGTTCCCAGAGTATCAAACATATCTACAAATAAGAATGCAAACATGATAACGATAAAGTCAAGTGAGAAAACTCCTGCGAAATCCATTTTCATAAAGGTAGGAGCCATACTCGGTACGGAAATTCCATTGGAAAAATCCGGGAGAAGACTGTAGAAACCTGCATCCGGATTTGGAACATAAAGTCCCACAAACTGACAGAGGATTCCAAGCGCCCATGTAATAAGGATGCCCCACAGGATACCGCCTTTTACATTCTTTACAAGAAGAATGCCGGTAACCAGTACGCCAATCAGGGCAAGAAGAACAGTGATTCCAAGATAATTGAAAGAACCATCTGACATGGAGCCCTTAAAGGAGAACATGCTTACCAGTGTGGAATCATTGTTTACAACGATCTTTGCATTCTGCAGACCAATAAATGCGATGAAAAGACCGATTCCAACAGAAACTGCGTGTTTCAGTGTCATAGGAATGGAGTTAAAAATTGCTTCACGTACATTGGTAAGGGAAAGCAGGATAAAGATGATACCTTCCACAAATACAGCAACCAGAGCCTGCTGCCAGGAATAACCCATGCCAAGAACTACGGTATATGCAAAGTATGCATTCAGTCCCATACCAGGTGCCAGGACAAACGGGTAATTGGATAACAGTGCCATCAGGCAGGTTGCAATGAAGGATGAAAGTGCAGTAGCAGTAAAGACTGCACCCCGGTCCATTCCGGCAGCGGAAAGGATGTTGGGATTGACAGCGAGGATGTAAGCCATGGTCATGAATGTGGTAATACCGGCCATGATTTCGGTCTTCACGTCAGTGTGGTTTTCCTTCAGGTGAAAAAGTTTTTCAAGGTTCATAAATGTACCCCCTTCTTTTTACGGCAGCTTGTGTGCCGTTTTTTATATTTTACAGGAATGTTTTGGATGTTGCTTTGCCACGCCCGCAACGCGGATTCCTGCAAATTTCAGGTAGTGAACATTTGACAGAGGATAGAGCTTCGAAAAAATCTCTGCAAAATGAATATTATCATTTCAGGGCTTGTCACATCTTTGTGTGTTTATTTATATATTTGGCTTTGTATTTAGAATATACAATTGTCTGATCTTTATACAGTCCATAATATCCGGAAGCCGCATAGCTGATAGAAACGGCGATCAGATAGAAGGACACTCCCTTAAAGCCAAACATTTCAAAGGCAATCAGAATAGAAGTAATCGGGCAGTTCGTCACACCACAGAAAACAGCCGCCATTCCGCAGGCTGCGCAAAGGGAGGGAGAAAGCCCTATCAGCTGTCCTGCCATGCATCCGAAAGTGGCGCCTACGCAGAAAGACGGAACGATTTCGCCTCCGCGAAAACCAGCCTTCATAGTCAGTGCGGTAAGGAGCATTTTCCAGAAGAAAGCCATATAATCGGTGTCTCCGGTCTCCACTGCTTTCTCAATAAGCTCAGCACCGGCTCCCATGTAATCCGTAGTTCCAAGAATCAGTGTAATAAAAATAACCAGAACGGCACCGGCCACTACCCGTGCATATTTATTAGAAAAAAACTGGCCGTAGAATCTGGCTGTCTCATTTAAAATAATACAGAAGACAATACTGATCACTGCACATCCAAGGGCTACAACGCCCATTTTCAGCCCTGTTTCCAGAGAAAGTGCAGGAATATTTACTACGTGAAAAGCTTCCGGCGTAACGCCCATACCAGCCGCAAAACGGGATGCGATCAAAGATGCGATCATACAGGGCATAAGAGCTGTATAATACATAACCCCTACACTGACCACTTCCAAGGAAAAAACAGCTGCAGCCATTGGTGTGCCAAATAGTGCAGAGAAAGCAGCACTCATACCACACATAACGATCACATGACGGTCTTCCTCATCAAGATGGATCCATCTGCCAAGAAGATTGGCAATGCTGCCACCAAGCTGAATAGCTGCACCCTCACGTCCTGCTGAACCACCGGCAAGATGTGTCAATGCAGTCGAAATAAAAATCAGCGGACCGGATCTCCAGGGCACATCATCCTGGGAACGGACTGTAGAAAGGACTTGATTCGTGCCGCCATCGTCTTTTCCGAATTTTTCATAAAGAAATACGATGCAAAGTCCGAACAGGGGCAAGAGAAAAAAGGTCCACAGATGTGCCTTGCGGTAACCGGTCACTGCCTTCAGCACAAAAGAAAATAAAGTACTGAAAGCTCCCGCTATACATCCTACCACCACTGCCAGAAGCAGCCACTTAAGCAGGTTCCCCATGTCACGTCTGATAGCTCCGGAGTAATAGCGAAATTTGTCCTCCGGAGTCTGCCTGTTGTCTTTTTCCATAGTATTTTCGTCCTCTCATGTATAGTTGTGACTTACTCCATTTTGTCACCTGAAATAATTGTTTGATATTACTGGAAAATTCCTTTTATAAATACGAATTTATGCGTATTTTCATTATACTATATACGCTCAGAAAAAGCGACAAAAATTTTTGAGAATTTCAAAAATTGTCTATAATTTTAAAGCAGATTGGAAAATGGAAACATAATTTATTATAAGTTTCTTTTTATCGGGGAAAATAATGGAAAAATCCTTTTATACCGGAAAAGGAATCGGTGTGTGTATTCTGGATACCGGGATTTATGAGCATATAGATTTTACTGGCAGGATCTGGGCTTTTTATGATTTCCTGGCTTTTAAAAGGTGGCCTTATGACGATAATGGACATGGCACCCATGTAGCCGGGCTGGTGGCAGGAGATGGCACTGCTTCCATGGGAAAATACAGAGGCGCAGCACCTGGCTGCGGAATCATTGCCCTGAAAGTGCTTGACCGTTATGGAAATGGAAGCCAGGATGACGTGCTTCGGGCTCTTCGGTGGATTCGGGAATACAGGCAGCAGTACAGGATCCGGGTGGTAAATATTTCTGTGGGAACTACCTGTAACTCAAAAAGAAACCATGCTAGGCTTCTGGAAAGTGTGGAGCAGCTGTGGGATGAAGGAGTGGTAGTGGTCACAGCTGCCGGAAACCAGGGACCAAGGCCGGGCAGTATCACAGCTCCGGGAAGCAGCAAAAAAGTGATCACAGTGGGCTCCAGCGATTTGTTGGAAGGGCGCAGTGCTATTTCAGGGAGAGGACCAACGGCGGAATGCGTGTGCAAGCCGGATATTGTGGCGCCTGGAAATAAGATCATGTCCTGCGTGCCTGGAAAACCTTATTCTTATGGTGTGAAAAGCGGCACCTCTATGTCTACGCCTCTGGTGACAGGTGCTATTGCTTGTGCTTTGGAAAAAAATCCTGCACTTACCAATACGGATATCAAAACTATGCTGATGAATAGCGCAGAGGATATGGGACTGCCTCAAAACCTGCAAGGGTGGGGGAAATTTAACCGCAGAAAGTTTCTGAAAATGTAAAAGCAGCCAATTGTGTGAAAAGGATTTCTGCTTAAGTGATTTGAAGAAATGTACGAAAAAGAATACACAAACTTTGATAAAGAATTATCACTTTACAGTATAAAAGCACTTGACGAAGCCGCTTTAAGTGAGTAAAATGGACAGCAAGAGTTCCAAGAGATGAGGAGGAAATATCTATGGAAAACAGACGTGTTTCTATGAATCGCCACACAAACCTGCTTCAGTTAGAGGAGCATATGTATCCGCTTGTGGATGTTGCAACTCCCAATGTATTCCGAAATCTTTTTCCATATTCTGAAGTACCGAAGATTGCATTCAACGACCGAGTCGTTCCACATCATATGCCAGATGATATCTGGATCACCGACACGACATTCCGTGATGGCCAGCAGTCCAGAGCACCATACAGCACTGAGCAGATCGTAAGGATTTATGATTACCTTCATAAGTTGGGCGGACCGGAAGGAAGGGTCCGTGCTTCTGAATTTTTCCTTTACAGCAAGAAAGACCGTGATGCTGTTGAGAAATGTATGGAGAGAGGCTATGAGTTCCCTGAGGTTACCAGCTGGATCCGTGCGAATAAGAAGGACTTCCAGCTTGTCCGCGATATGGGTATGAGAGAGACCGGTATCCTGGTAAGCTGTTCCGATTATCATATTTTTTATAAGATGAAAATGACACGTAAACAGGCGATGGAGCATTATTTAAGTATTGTAAAAGAATGTCTGGAAATCGGTGTTTCTGTCCGTTGCCATCTTGAAGACATTACACGAGCTGATATTTATGGCTATGTTATCCCATTCTGCCTTGAGCTGATGAAGCTTCGCCAGCAGTACGGCATTCCGGTTAAGGTTCGCTGCTGTGATACCATGGGCTACGGCGTTAACTATCCTGGTGCCGTGATTCCTCGTTCTGTACCTGGTATTATTTATGGTATTATGGTTCATGCAGGCGTTCCCTCTGAACTGATCGAGTGGCATGGACATAACGACTTCTATAAGGCAGTCAGCAACTCCACAACAGCATGGCTGTATGGTGCGTGTGGTGTTAATACTTCTTTGTTTGGTATCGGCGAGCGTACCGGAAATACACCTCTTGAGGCAATGGTATTTGAATATGCACAACTTCGCGGAAACCTTGGAGGTATGGATACAACTGTTATCACAGAGCTTGCTGAGTACTATGAGAAAGAGATTGGCTACCACATACCGGAAAGAACTCCTTTCGTTGGAAAGAACTTCAATGTAACAAGAGCTGGTATCCATGCCGACGGACTTCTGAAAAATGAGGAAATCTATAACGTATTTGATACCGAGAAATTCCTGAACCGCCCGGTTGAGGTTGCCGTTTCCAATACATCCGGAGCTGCCGGAATCGCACACTGGATCGACAGCCATTATCGGCTGAAGGGTGACCAGAAGGTTGATAAGAACAGTGAGCTTGTAAAGATGATCAAGTCCTGGGTTGACCAGCAGTATGAGGAAGGCCGTGTTACTGTGCTTTGCGATGCAGAACTGGAAGCAATTGTAGCAGAGACTTGCCAGAGACTTGGAATTACGTTAAAATAGGGTTGCTGCGGACACAGTTCACAGTTACCACAAAATATATACTAGGAGGTAATAATGGGTAAAATTCAAATGCAGACCCCTCTTGTTGAGATGGACGGGGACGAGATGACCAGAATTCTGTGGCAGTTGATCAAGGATGAGCTTCTTCTTCCTTTTATTGATCTGAAGACAGAATACTATGATCTTGGACTGGAATACAGAAATGAGACTGATGACCAGGTAACTATAGATGCAGCGGAAGCCACCAAGAAATACGGAGTTGCTGTTAAATGTGCCACCATTACCCCGAATAAAGCCAGAATGTCTGAGTACAATCTGAAGAAAATGTACAAAAGCCCTAACGGAACTATTCGTGCAATCCTGGATGGAACTGTTTTTCGTGCTCCCATTGTGGTAAAGGGAATCGAGCCATGTGTGAAGAACTGGAAGAAACCTATCACCATTGCCCGTCATGCTTACGGCGATGTATATAAGAATGCCGAGATGTACATTGATAAACCAGGAGATGCTATGCTGGTATTCAAAGGAGAAGACGGCGAGGAGAGAACGGAGCTGATCCATCACTTTGATACTCCAGGCGTGATCCAGGGTGTTCATAACCTGGACAAATCCATTACCAGCTTTGCAAGATGCTGCTTTAATTATGCCTTAGATACGAAACAGGATCTGTGGTTTGGCGGCAAAGATACCATTTCCAAAACATACGATGGCAAATTTAAAGAAATTTTCCATAATATTTATGAAGCTGAGTTTAAGGAAAAATTTGAGGCCGCAGGCATTACTTTCTTCTATAGTCTGATCGATGATGTAGTAGCCCGTGTAATGAAAGCAGAAGGTGGATTTATCTGGGGCTGTAAGAACTATGACGGGGATGTTATGAGTGACATGATTTCCTCTGCATTTGGTTCTCTGGCAATGATGACTTCTGTACTGGTTTCTCCGGATGGATATTATGAGTATGAGGCAGCTCACGGAACTGTACAGAGACATTACTATCGTCATCTGAAAGGAGAGGAGACCTCTACCAACTCTGTAGCAACAATCTTCGCCTGGACCGGTGCTCTGAGAAAAAGAGGTGAGTTGGATCAGAATCAGGAGCTTATAGAGTTCGCAGATAAACTGGAGAAAGCAACCCTTTCCACTATCGAAGGCGGACAGATGACCAAAGACCTGGCACTGATTACTTCTTTAAAAGATGTAAAAGTCCTTAACAGCCGCGAGTTTATTCTTGCAATCAGAGAGAAGCTTGAGGCCATGTAATAAAACAGACAGCTTTAATAAGTTGTTTAAAGTAAAAATGTTAATATTGTTATAAAAAACAGGAACGGTTTCGGATATTTATATTCGAAATTCGTTCCTGTTTTTGAAATAAATATGAAATGTAAGGCTCAAAAGAGCAGGTTACTGGTAATTTATGCCAGCTCCTCCCATTTCTCATAAAGCCCTTCCAGTTCTTCTGCTATAGCAGCTTTTTCCCGGCTGAGCTTCGTGCATTCTGCCACATTCGTACAGATATCTGGCAGAACCATGGTTTCATCAATTTCTTTATCCCTTGTTTCCAGTTCTTCAATCCGTGCTTCCACTTTCTTCAGCTCATTTTCCCGTTTTCTCTTCAGAGCCTGTTCCTCTTTCTGCTGCTGCCAGGTGAGTTTGGTTTCAGAGACGTTTTCCTTAACTTCCTGAGCGGCGGTCTCCTGAACAGGAGCATAAATCCGGGTCATCTCCTCCTTCTTTTCCAGGTAGTAATCATAATCACCGATATAATTGACAATGGCCTGGTTGGTCAGATCCATAATGCGGGTAGCAGTCTGGTTAATAAAATAACGGTCATGGGAAACGTAGAGGACAGTTCCTGTGTAGCTGTTCAGTGCTTCCTCCAGAATCTCCTTGGATGCAATATCCAGATGGTTGGTAGGCTCATCCAGTATCAGGAAGTTGGCTTCTGAGAGCATCAGCTTCGCCAGGGAAACACGGCCACGTTCACCACCAGAGAGAGAGGAGATCAGCTTAAACACATCATCTCCTGTAAAAAGAAAAGCAGCCAGCATATTGCGGATTTCAGTCTCAGTGAGAGTCGGATATGTGTCTGATATCTCCTGGAAAATAGTTTTCTCCATATGCAGAACATGATGCTCCTGGTCATAATAACCGATCTGAACCTTGGAGCCAAGGGCAAACCGTCCGGTGTCAGCTGCTACGATTCCATTAAGAATTTTCAAAATTGTAGTCTTGCCAGTGCCGTTGTTTCCAATAAGAGCCACACGCTCTCCGCGCTTGATCTCAAAATTAATATCTGTAAATAAGGTCTGTCCTGGGAAAGCCTTGGAAAGTCCTTCTACAGTAAGTACATCATTTCCACTGATAAAACGTGGTTCCAGGGAAATACGCATCTGGTTATCAATTTCAATTGGTTTCTCAATGCGCTGGATTTTGTCCAGCATTTTTACACGGCTCTCAGCACGCTTAATGGATTTCTCGCGGTTAAAGGAGCGGAGCTTGGAGATAACAGCCTCCTGATGTTTGATCTCTCTTTGCTGGTTCAGGTAAGCCTTGTACTGGGCGTCACGCAGCTGCGCTTTTTTCAGGGCATAAGCGGAATAGTTGCCTTCGTACATTCTCATCTGGGCAGCCTCGATCTCCACGATCTTGGTAACTACCTTGTCCAGAAAATAACGGTCATGAGAAACGATAAATACAGCGCCCGGGTAGTTGAGAAGATAGGTCTCAAGCCATGCAATGCTCTCCATATCCAGATGGTAGGTAGGCTCGTCCAGAAGGAGA
>ERZ773118.490-NODE-490-length-43278-cov-3.97624_pt1 | contig 43278 bp, 31 predicted proteins | sample MGYA00580562_ERZ773118 | MGnify/ENA primary metagenome ERZ773118 (study PRJEB29015, sample SAMEA2737878) | human gut metagenome | biome: human gut; feature: human-associated habitat; material: faeces | place: China | collected 2012 ... | reverse complement strand
TGTAGACAAAAGTGTCTACACGCTGGCAGAGGTCGAGAAATTAGTTCGGATTTTGTGAAAATGAACTCGTCGGCGTACATGGGTACGTTAGAGTTTATTTTCGCAAAAAGTGCACAGGCAAGCCGTATATCGAAGATAGGCTTGCCTGATATTTGTTATAGCTATAATTTAAATTATAAAATACAAAAATAATATTTTGCACGTTCCGGACAATTTGTCGACAGTCTGAAAGGTGTTGCATATTGCAACACCTTTTGATTTAATTATTCTGTTTTTTGCCAAAAATCAACAGGAGTCATATCGTTCCAAATAAACACTTTATCAGGTTCAAATTGAAGTAAAACAGTAGATTGTCCGGTTGTTGTAGGCGTAATATCAGCTAAGTTTGTCAAAATACCGTTTGAATATTTTGCGGCATATCCTTTCATATCTGTCAGGCAACCGATGTTTAAAACGACATTCTGACCGTTTACGGTTATTTCGCTTGTAGTGTAATATCTTGCATTTGCAAATTCAACACTTGATGTTGAGTTTGCGTTGGCTTGATTATAAATCTGAACGTATGTGATAGGTGAAGTCCTACCGGTTGCTGTGTCGGAGAAGTTTCTAAGGTTAAGGTCACTCGCTGAGGCAACCATATCACCCGTTGAATCAATAAGAGTCAACGTAACAGTCGCACCGTTTCCGTTGCCGACATTTGTAAAGTTGTAGCGGAAAGTATATGTTTCGCCAAGCTTGATTGTGCCTACGGAAGACTCTCTTGTATTTTTCCAAAAAACATTCAATTCAGTATCAGATTTTTTTGTAAGATACCAGCCGCCGCCTGTCTGCTTGTCAGCCATAAATCTTACGAAAAATCCTGCCGCACTGTTTTTGTCTGTGTTACCGTTTGCAGGGATTGAGTTGATTTTCACTGTATGTTCGAGCGTGAAGTCACCCGCATAACTGCCGATTGGTGCAGTAAACAGTTTTGATGATGTGCTGTTTGTATTATATATATTGTTAAGAGAAGTAATACCCGGTTCAACAACATATATTGTGATTGTATCGGTTTTACCCAAATATGAAACAGTAAGCGTCTGTTCGCCGATTTTATCTTTATCGATTTCGGAAACTGTGTAAGCACTAATTTCCTCTGAAGTGCCGTCCGAATAATTAGCCTTTACAACCATACCTGTTTTGTCGAACGATTCACCCGGAATGTATGATGTCCTTGTAGGTTGTGTTGTTATGGTTATGCTTGTAATTTTTCTTGTTTCAAACACTTCTTTACCCATATAGAAACCGACGTGCGGAGGTTGGTTGTACGCAGTTTGTTCTGCCGCAACACCGCTGCGGTATACAGGGTCTTGCATAAGTGTTTTGATTTTATAATCTGTCGTATCGGTTGTTGAGAATACTCTAAGAGCCGTTCCGTCACTGGTAGGGTAGACAACTTCTTCTCTCCAGTCACCGAAAAGGTCGGCTTGAAGTGACGGATTTGCTTTTGTGCCGTTGATTGAAACACAATCATAATTTCCGGCACTGAATATATTGCTCATATTACGGCCGTTCCAATCGGTGATATTTGCACCGTTAAGCAAGTTGTCGTATAAATCTCCGTCCCAGAAAATACGGAAATTCATTGAAGGTGTATTTCTGCCTGTAAGTGAAGTGGCAGTTGTGAAATCAGTGCCGCCGTTTGACTGTCTTGCAGAGTTTTTTGCACTCCAAATTTGATAGTATCCGCCGGCACCGACATTCGCCATAACACCGCGACCTGTGTCATCAGACGCACCTTCGTGGAACATAATATTGCCTGTTTCGGCGTCAATAACAGACATACCGAAATCCAGAGTTATGTCATTACCGCTAAGGCTGTTTGTTCCGCTGTCCTCGTGGACTGTGAAAAATTCAAAACCGGTATGTGTAGGGTCGTAGTTTCCTATATGAAGTGCGTCACCGTGCTGTAAATATGTACACCATTTAGGACGGAATTCGTTGTCGTCATTGACTTCCATACATAATGCGCCTGTGATAAATTCGTCTTTGCCGTCATTATCCACATCGGCAACGGTACAGTTGTGGTTGCCGTTTCCGACATATTGATAAGCACCGTCGTAATATCCCTCTTGACCTTTTTGCGTATCAAAACGATAAGTAGGGGATAAAGCTGTACCGTCCCAGCTTATACCGGCAATGCTTGTACGCTGTTTGCCGTTTCTGCCGAAATAGTAGCCCCTTAAATATATTGCATACGGCTTTTCGCCGTCAAGATAAGCAATGTCGGATACAAAACGATTTGAACGGTTACCGAAATCGTCACCGTAATCTACACCGTTTTCACTTCCGCGAGTTGTCGGAAGACTAATAGTGTCCATTGCCGCACCTGTTTCGCCGTTGAATACAGTTAAAAATTCTTCACCTTTGGTAATTACACCGGAACTACTTCTGTAATCGGCAGTTGAATTTTCTTTATCTGTTATTGCTTTAATTTCTTCATCGGTTTGTGCGGCATTTGAAACATATTTGCCCTGTCCGTCCTTTGAACCGAGTGAAGTTTGACATATTACTTCCGATTTGCCGTCACCGTCAAAGTCGTATACAAGGAACTGAAGTGTGTGTGCACTTGAATATACGTTTTTACCGAGTTCAATATCGTTCTTCCAAAGTTTTGTGCCGTCTAATTTGTATGCGGCAAGATGTACCGTACCGGAATATGCAGGTGTTCCTACGTCACGCTCGTGAGATGTCCACTTCACAATTATTTCGTACTCTCCGTCGCCGTCAACGTCACCCGTTGAACAGTCGGCAGGGAAGAATGAATATGTAGCAAGCTTATTGTTTGATGGGTCATAAATTGTTTCGTCATCAGGTTTTAAAAGCGGTATATCAAAATAACTGTTATTGTATGCCGTTACCGGATTGCATTTTTCTCCTTCAACACCGTTTATAACAGGTGCAACACTGTAATTTGTACCAACGGTTGAATCAACATAATTTGTTTTGGTTGCGACTTCGCTTATTTTTTTGCCGTCACGATATACATTAAATGACACATTTTTATCGGCACTGCCGAAAATATTGTCCTCACTGTCAAATAATCGCCAACTTAAATATACACCGCCGTCTGTTTTTATTGCGATAAGACCGCGGTCAAGTTTTTCCATTTGACGTGTGTGCACATTTTCATCGGTATATCCTGTAGAAGAATTATACCAATAGTTGTAGCTTACCTGTTGCGTGTTTGTACTGTCAGCATACGCAGACATATTTAAAGCTGCTGCCGATGATATAGCAAACACTGTCGAAAGTACTGTGCATAAAAGTTTTTTCATAAAAATACCTCCAATTCTCCCTTAAATTTTATCATATCATAAATTGATAAAAATTGATAATTAAATAACAGTGAATTTAGTTTAATATGACGATAAAATTTGTAATGAAAATATAATGAATTTTGTAAAGAATAATGGTTGAAAACTGTTAGTAATGTATGGTATAATGATAAACTGATATAGAGTATTTAAAGTCAGAAGGGATTTTTAATATGAAGAAAAAAATCATGGCGGCTGTTTTATGCACTTCGATGCTGATTCCGACAGTGTGCGTCAATGCGGAAACAAGTGAAAGCGACATAAAAAGTGCTATAGAAAAAGCAATAGAATGGAAAGCTGATAAGGATAGTCCGTTTTACGGAATCGGATCATACAGTTCTGATTTTTATATTATGGCTTTGAACCGAATGGGTAAAAACTATGATTACAGCAGATATTTGGCTGGTCTTGACGGAGTTGCGGCAGGTTACGGCGAAGAACATAATGCCTCGTCTATGCAAAGAACAGTGCTTGCAACGATAGCGTCGGGCGGTGATCCGAGAAATGTCGGCGGACGTGACTTGGTTGCGGACGGTATTTATTACAGAGATAATGTTTCACCACTCGGAAAAGAGGGTGTAAACGGATATTCGTGGGGACTTATTGCTCTTGATTCAAAGAGTTTTGAAACTCCTGAATGGGCATTGTCAAACAGAAACGATATACTTGCCGGGATATTGTCACATCAAAATACGAACGGCAGTTTTGATGACAGCGTGTACAGTACCGCAGTTGCAGTTACGGCGCTTGCACCTTATTACGAAACAAGCGGTGCTTATACGATAACGCAAAATCAGACGGGTTATGTGATTGATTTAAGCCCTAAAGACGCGGTTGAGGACGCACTTAATTATTTGTCGGCAGAGCAGGACAAAGACGGTGATTGGGGTGACCTTGAATCAACGGCAATGACTGTTATCGCACTTGATACTTTGGGCGTTAATGCTGACAGTGACGGCAGATTTGTGGCTAAAAACGGCAGTGCGGTAGACGGCTTAATGCAGTATCAGCAAAAAGACGGTGGATTTTCGACCGGTAAGGGAAAGAGTAACAGTGAGGCAACATCTTTGGCAGTGTGCGCACTTACAAGCCATTTGAGAAAGTTGCAGAATAAAGCGACATTCTTTAATTTTGACATAAATGATTCGGTTGTGTTTGAAACACCTGCACCGACGAAAGCACAATCTTCAAACAATACGTCAAATAAGACATCATCAAGTACATCAAAATCAAATACGACAACAAAGACAACTACGAAACCGAAAACAACAACAAAGCCTAAAACGACAACAAAACCAAAGACAACGACTAAGGTGACGGGAACAATGAAACCGACAAAAACGGCTTCACCTATGGAATCATCATCACCAAAGCCGTCCGCGACACCAAGACCGACAAAAAAGCCGGCACTTGTAGGACCGGTTGAGATGCCTGGACCAATGCCGTCATTTGAACCGAATGAAGCACTTCCGCAGGAAAAGGGACATCACGACAGAAAGAGCGGAGGAGCGGCAGTTGCGATTGTAAGCATAGTAGCGGTACTTTGCTTGGCGGCAATAGCGGTTGTATTGTATCTCGGTAAAACAAAGAAATTTGAGGGTAAAGGTATATTTAAGTATCTTGTACCGAAAAAGAAAAAGAAGAACGAAATATATAAGGCAAAACAGCATAGAAGAACAGAGCAACACAGACGTTATGAAGAACGTGAAAAGTTTAAAAAACGACGTAAATTCGATAAGCGAAGAAGATAAATAAAAGGTGACTGCATTTTTGCAGTCACCTTTTACATTGCAGACAACCTTTTCAGCCTTCCATATGCTTGCCTAAAAAACCGGCGGCGGATTCTGCTAATTTTTCTTCAACTTCAGACGCAGTTTCACCATCTTTTAAAATGAACAAAACAGAGCCGATTGTGTCACCCTCCGATACTATCGGAACAACAACGCCTGCATTGTATTTTTCAACACCCTCAGCAACTGAAACGGGTTTGCCGTCTTTGTAGCTTACAACGATTTTTTCATTCATTACATTTTCAAGCTCACTGCTTACAGGCTTTTCGATAAGCTCTTTCTTCGGTAATCCCGATACTGCAATGACATTGTCACGGTCGGTTATACAAGCACCGTGTCCGCTTGCTTTGGCAAGTGTTTCAACATAATTAGCGGCAAAGTCACCAAGTTCGCCTATTGGGGAGTATTTTTTGAAAATAACCTCACCATCTTTTTCTGTATAAATTTCAAGAGGATCGCCCTCTCTGATTCGCATAGTGCGTCGTATTTCCTTTGGAATAACAACTCTTCCGAGATCATCTATTCTTCTTACAATTCCTGTTGCTTTCATCGCTTTTCCTCCAAAATAAATTTATATTTGTGTTAAATATTATTTGCATTGTTTTTTTGATTTATCCATAATTGATAAAAAAAACAAAAATTTTGGAGTTTTAAAAATTAATGTGTAATATTGCCACTGCTGTATGCCACTTGAGGGGAGCAGTCGTGAAACGGCAGAGGGGTGGCAAATGAGCAAAATAAAAGGGCGACCATTGGTCGCCCATACGAAAGTACATTAAATAATCATATCATCACGGATCAAGGTGGTGAATATCTCTTGGGAACAAACTTGCCTCACGGATATTTGCAAGACCAAGCATTTTCATAACGACACGTTCAAGACCGATACCAAGTCCGCCGTGCGGTGGCATACCGTACTTAAATATATCGGTATATGCACCGAGGTCGCCCTCCTCCATATGATAACGTTTCATTTTTTCAAGAAGTTCGTTATAATCGTGAATTCTCTGACCGCCTGTTGTGATTTCAAGACCTCTGAAAAGCAAGTCAAAACTTTCGGCAAGTTTAGGGTCGTCTGCCGAATCCATTGCATAGAACGGACGTTTTAATCCCGGGAACTTTTCAACGAATATAAATTCACTGTCATAATTCTTTTTTGCGTATTCGCACAATTTAACTTCATCTGTAGGATCAAGGTCAAATTGATTATGTGACTTGCCGAGAATATCAAGTGCCTCAAAGAATGTTACCGAATGGATTTCATTGATAACAGGCAATGTTGCACCCAAAAGTTCCAACTCGTCACTGTAATGTTTCGGCAAATACTCAACAACATATTTAAGCATAGCTGTTTCCATAGCCATAACATCATGCATATCGTTGATAAATCCCATTTCAAAATCAAGTCCGATATATTCGTTCAAATGACGTGTAGAGTTGTGTTTTTCGGCTCTGTAAACAGGAGCGATTTCAAACACTCTGTCAAAGAATGCTACGCAAGTCTGTTTGTAGAACTGCGGACTTTGTGCAAGATATGCGTCTTTATCAAAGTATTTCAATTTGAATATATTAGCACCGCCCTCAGCACCTGCCGCAACGATTTTTGGTGAATGTATTTCGGTAAAGTTATTGTTTAACATAAATTCACGAAATGCCGATACAACGCCCTCTGCGATTTTAAATACCGCTCTCTGTTCAGGGTGACGAAGTGCGACACTTCTGTGTGCCATTGAAGTTTCGATTGAACAGCCAAGCTTTTTGCTTGAAACGTGAAGAGGGTATTCCTCTGCAGGCTTTGAAAGTATTTCAAACGAAGAAAGAGTTATTTCATAGCCGTGATTAGCACGTTTTTCTTCTTTTACGTCACCTGTGATTTTGATATAAGTACCCTCACAAAGTGAGTCAAAATCGCCTGTACATTTATCCTTTGAATAAACGGATTGAAGAATATATCTTCCCGTACGAAGTATTACAAATGAGAAACCGCTCATTTTTCTAAGCTTATGCACGCAAGCACAAAAGCTTATTGAACCGCCGACAGCTTTTTGCAAATCGTCAAGAGTGATTTCGCTTATAAGCTGTGAACCATCTATTTTCTGCATATTAATTCCACCTTTATTTTAATTTTTCAGTCAATAAGTCCTTAGCAAGTTTAGGGTTTGCACCTTTACCCGCTGTGCGTACCACTTGTCCCATAAGGAAACCGAAAATCTTTTGATTACCGTTTTTGTAGCTTTCAACACTGTCTGCGTTTTCGGCTATAATTTTATCAATAATTTCTTCAAGACCCGATGTGTCATTGTCCATAATAAAGCCGTTTTCTTTGGCAATATCAATAGGCTTACCGCCGTTATTAAACATAATCTTCAAAATATCCTTAGCGGCATTTTTTGAAACAACGCCGTCTGTTGACATTTTAACAAGTTCTGCCAAATCGGCAGGGGAGAATGTTACATCTGAAATAGTCTTTTCGGAATCGTTAAGGTTTCTGTTAAGTTCAACAAGCATCAGATTAGAAATTTGTTTGTAGTCCGGATTTATTTTTACAGACTCATCGTAAAAATCCGAAAATTCCTTGCTTGATATAATAAGATTAGCGTCATCTGTCGGAAGTCCGTACTTTTCCGTATAACGTACAAAACGGTCTTGCGGCATTTCCGGCATTGACTTTCTTATGTCCTCAATTTCTTCGTCCGATAGGAATACCGGAGGAATATCCGGTTCAGGGAAGTAACGATAATCGTGTGCGTCCTCTTTTGAACGTAATGCTTTTGTATCGCCGTGGTTGTCGTTGTAACGTCTTGTTTCCTGAATAACATTACCGCCGTTATCAAGAATTTCCGCTTGACGGTTTATTTCATATTCAATCGCACGACCGATTGCTTTTAATGAGTTCAGATTTTTAAGCTCGGCACGGGTACCGAATTCGGTTGAGCCGACAGGCATAATTGAAATATTAACATCAACACGCATTGAGCCTTGCTCCATTTTTGCGTCACACACGCCTGCATACTTTAAACGCAAAGCAAGTTTTTCAACAAAGTCTTGAACTTCTTCGATTGAACGGAAGTCCGGCTCTGTTACGATTTCGATAAGCGGTACACCGCAACGGTTATAGTCAGCCATTGAAATGCCTTCATAATCGTCATGCACAAGTTTACCCGCGTCCTCCTCAATGTGAATGTGGTTAATTCTGATGTCCTTACCGCCTGTGACAGTTATATAACCGCCTGTACAGATCGGGTGGTCAAATTGTGTTATCTGATATGCTTTAGGCAAGTCGGGATAGAAATAATTCTTTCTGTCGAATGCACTGTAATTATTTACGGTACAGTCAAGTGCAAAACCTGCCTTTGCGGCAAGCCTTACCGCGCCTTGATTTAAAAGGGGAAGTGTACCCGGAAGTCCCGAACATCTTGGACATACACGAGTGTTTTCGCTGCCGCCGAATTCATTCTGACAAGTACAGAATACTTTTGAATTTGTCAACAATTCCGCGTGAATTTCAAGTCCTATTACGGGTTGGTATCTCATAGTACAATCTCCTTTCTTTCAAAGTCTTTTTCAAATCTGTCGCATATTGCTATTATTGTCTTTTCGTCAAATGCTTTTCCGATAAGGCTCATACCGATAGGCAAACCTTTTGAATCGTAACCGCAGGTGGTAGAAATTGCGGGAAGTCCTGCAATGTTTACGGTTACTGTATAAATATCGGCAAGATACATTTTAACGGGATCGTTTTCCTGTTCACCGATTTTATAAGCCGTAGTCGGTGCGGTCGGTGTAAGCATAACATCGCACTTGCTGAATATATCGGCATATTCGTTTCTTATTTGTGTTCTTATACGCGTTGCGTTTTTATAATATGCGTCATAGTAACCCGAACATAGTGCGTAGTTGCCAAGCATAATTCTTCTTTTAACCTCTTGACCGAATCCCTCACGGCGTGAATTTTTAATAAGGTCGTTAAAGTCTTCACCAAGACCGCTTCTAAGACCGTATTTGATACCGTCAAAACGTGAAAGGTTGCTTGCCGCCTCGGCTGATGAAATTAGGTAGTAAGCCGAAACAGCATATTCAAGACTCGGAAGTGAAACATCAACTATTTCACAGCCAAGTTTTTTGTAATATTCAACGGCGTTTAAAACAGTCGTTTTAACTTCGTCATTTAGACCGTCACCGAAAAATTCTTTCGGTACACCGATTTTTAATTTGCTTACATCACTTCCGATAAGTGAATTATAGTTGCCCTCTGATTTTTTGCTTGATGTGGCGTCATTTTCATCATAGCCGTAAATGCCCTCAAGCATATAGCCTGTGTCTTCGGCAGACTTTGCAATAACACCGATTTGGTCAAGTGAAGATGCGAATGCGATAAGTCCCCATCTTGAAACGGTGCCGTATGTCGGTTTAAGACCTGTAACACCGCAGAATGAGGCAGGCTGACGAACAGAACCGCCTGTATCCGAACCGAGTGCGGCGGCACAAAGATCGGCACTTACGCTTGCTGCGGCACCGCCAGAAGAACCGCCCGTAACACGATTTAAGTCGTAAGGGTTTTTAACACCGCCGAAATATGATGTTTGAGATGAACCGCCCATTGCAAATTCGTCCATATTTGTTTTGCCGAGCATAACGATGTTGTCTTTCTTTAATTTTTCCATTACCGTTGCGTTATACGGAGGAATGAAGTCATCAAGCATATGTGACGCACAGGTTGTCTTGACACCGAGTGTACATATGTTATCTTTAACCGAAATAGGCAATCCCGTAAATGCACCGCTGTTGCCACTGTCGATAACTTCCTGTGCTTTCTTTGCGTCCGCAAGTGCGTTTTCTTTGCACACTGTTATATAACTGTTTATTTCTTTATCTGAATTTTCTATTCTGTCAAGATATTGCTCGGTAAGTTCAACCGCACTGATCTCCTTACTGTCAAGCATTTCTCTCAGTTTTTTTAAAGCCACGTTAATCAAATCCTTTCTCTTGACTGTTAAACTACTTTAGGAACTACGAAACTGTTATTTTTAACATTCTTCGCATTCTTAACAATTTCTTCGGTAGGGTACGAATTTCGATGTTCGTCCGCCCTTAAATCTTTATAGTCAACCGCATCAAGCGCATAGGCAGGCTTTGATGTATCAAATTCACATACTTTATCCATGACAGCTATGATATTTGTCATATCAGCCGTCATTTGTTCAAGCTCTTCATCTGTAAATTCAAGCTTTGAAAGCTCTGCGAGGTGCTTTGTCAAATCTGAGTTAAACATATCAATTCTCCGTTCTTTAAATATTTTATTTTTGTATAATGTTTTTATTATACAAAAAAAGACGTAATATAACAGAGTTTTTGCTCTGTTATACAACGTCTTTGCTGTAAGATTAATATTATAATACCATAATTTAAAAATGTTTGCAAGGGGTAAAATGAAAAAATATTAAGTTTTATATTATTTTCATTTATGCAATTTGCATTATGGCTCATGAGGCATATATGTACTTGTATTAAGCGTATCGGTTGAGATAAGCTCACCGTTGACATATACATATCTTGTTGAATGAACAACGGTATTTTTGCCGGAAGTTGAAGAAGTGTTTGAAATTTTAACTTCTCTGTGAGGTTCCCAATCAGTACCGATAATGCTTACAGTGATTGTTGCACCGCTTGTGTAAGCCGAAACTTTAATCGGATAGTCGGTGTTGTTTTTAAATTTGAAATCAACTCCGCCGTCCGAAACGGTTGCGTCCTGACCGAGCGGAATATAACCTACGGTCATCATATGGTTAAGACGTTCAACAATCGAAAGGTCGGCATACAATACCGCCGAATAAAGGGTACTGCTGACTTGACAAGTACCGCCGCCGATACCGTCAACGCTCTTGCCGTCAACGTATTCTTTTGCGGTAGAGAAACCGTTTTCGATTGTGCGGTGACCGACTGTGTCGTTGAATGAGAATACATCACCCGGTGCAATTACTTTGCCGTTTATAAGGCTTGCCGCTCTTGCAACATTGGCACATCTGTTTGCGGTCGAACTGCCGTATGATGTTGAATAACTGCTCAATGTTGCCGAAAATAATTTTTCTCTTAATGTGTTTTCGTCAACGGTCGGATATGAAACGTAGAACGGCAATGTGACAGGTTCACAGCCTTCGTATACATTTCCTATAATTGCTGCAGCCTCATCTTTATTTATGTAACGTCCCGTATCGCCTGCAACTATGTTTACATCATTTCCGTTGACTTCGTATCTTGCGTCTGTCGGGTCTTTGTATACAAGTGCGTCAAGTGATTCAACAGTCATTTCGTCCGGTGGGGCAGAAGTGAATGTTACCGCGATGTTATTAAAAATTTCATTGCTAAGAGCGGTAATAACTTCTTGCTCGGCGGTTGATGGGTCTAAATTATAACCTGTCTTACCGGAATATATTGTAAGTGTACCGTCGTCGTTAAATTCAACGTAATGCTGTTTTCTTTCGCCAAGTGCAATGTTACCGAATTCGTTAAGTTTTGCGTCAAGCTGTTCGGTATCGACTTGTACGGCAGGAACGATTATGTGTGGCTTGAACATAAGTTCAATAGCGGCAAATGCATTTTTTAATGTGCTGTCCGATTTGCAGTAATCGAAAGCCTTTTTTGCGGTATCTTCCGCAATTGCTGTAAGTCCGATGTCTGAGCCGTTTATTTCGTATGTCTGACCGTTTGAAGTCAATGTGATTGCAGTATTCTGTAAAAGATATGTTGCGTTTATTGAATCAAGTGCCTCGTCATATGTAAGACCGCCAACGTCCAACTGCTCTATGTACACATTTTTCATAACCTTATCTTCTTCTATAGTAGAAAGGGAATATATGAAAAATGCAATGAAAGTACAAATCAGTACGATAACTGCGATTAAAGCGGGAACAGCCGCTTTTTTTAATCCTGCTTTGATTTTTTTTGTAAGTTCAGCTTTTCTCTGTTCTTTTTCAATATCTGTTTCTGTATCGTCGTCTGCATTGTCGTCTTGCTCAGACGGAGCTGTTTCGTCATTTTCTTCGGGAGAAATTGCAAAATCGTCTTCCTCATCGTCAAAACTGTAATTATCGGCTGTTTCTTCTTCACTGATTGTATTGGAAACATCAGACTCGTTATTTTCCGTCAATTCGCTTTCGGAAACATTTTCTTCACTGACAGGAGTAACATCTGTTTCTTCTGTATCATTTGTTTCTGTATTTTCGGAATTTTGCATTACATCGTTTGCGTCATTTTCGTTTAGAGTTTTCTTATTCTCGTTGTTATTTTCCTGCATTACAATTATATCCTTTCTGAATACTGTTTAATTATTTATAAAAACGCTTAAATTCATCTAAGTATTTTGAATATTCAACCATAAAGGCTTTAAATTGCTTGTTTTTCATAAGTAAAGAAAATGCCTTTTTAATATTTTTTATGAAAACCGCGTCAAAATCTTCAAGATAAAAACCTTTAGCCATAGGACAGACACCTTTTGCACGTGGGTCAACGATAATATCCATATGACCGTTTTTGTCAAGATACGGTGTAAGCGGAAAAATCCGACAGGCTAACGGACGTTGATATCTGTCACAATAACCTTGACACATAGCTATAGGCGTGGTATATGTTTTTCCGTTATAATCATATGTGAAGTCTGTCTTTTCAATTCGTACCCAATCGGGATTTAACAGATTAAAAACTTCTTTTTCGCCCGGAAAAAGAAACATTCCGCTGTCGTCACCTTTACAGCAAGCCTTGTCGCAAAGCTGACCGCAGTCAACCGGAACAGGTGTTATGTCGTCAAAAAGTTTATACAGCTGAAGATATATATATGCGGTATTCATAGTTAAAACCTCAAATCGTTAAAATTAATGTATTAATAAACTGTATATACATTGTATATACAGTATAATTTTAGCATAAAAAATGTCGTAAAACAATAGGAAAATAATTTTTTTACGCAATGTATCATTTTCTCTGTAATCATTTGGTTGTTTTATCAATGTTGAACAAATAATAAAGAAGTGTGTAACATTCATTTAATCTAAATGTTGCCTTACGGCGTTTGACAAAACAACCTATATAGTAGTATAATTAATAAGATATAATAGTATTTTTATAGCTGAAAGCGAAAATACACGAAAGGACGGTTAGTTTATGCCGAAAAAGAAACAGGAATACGGAAATGACAGCATAACAAGTCTAAAGGGTGCGGACAGAGTAAGAAAGCGTCCTGCTGTAATATTCGGTTCAGACGGTCTTGAAGGCTGTGAACATTCTTTTTTTGAAATATTATCAAATTCAATAGATGAAGCTCGTGAGGGCTACGGAAGTTTAATAGAAGTTACGCGTTTTATGGATAAATCCATAGAAGTAAAGGACCACGGCCGCGGAATACCTCTTGACTATAACGAGGGCGAGGGTAGATTTAACTGGGAGCTTGTATATTGTGAATTGTACGCGGGCGGTAAGTATGACAACAATAAAGGCGGAATGTATGAGTACAGTTTGGGTCTTAACGGTCTTGGCGCGTGTGCAACACAGTACAGCAGTGAATATATGGATGTAACCGTTGTGCGTGACAAAACGCAGTATACATTGCATTTTGAAAAAGGCGAAAACATCGGAGGACTTCAAAAGTCTGAAACAAGAAGCGTTCAGACGGGAACGGTACAAAAATGGAAACCTGACACAGAAGTTTTTACCGATATAAATATACCGATTGAATTTTTCCAAGACGTTTTAAACAAGCAGGCTATGGTAAATGCAGGCTTGAAATTCGTTCTTTACAACGAAACCGAAACAGGTATGGAAATGTTCGAGTATTATTACGAGAACGGTATTGTTGACTATGTTAAAGAAACTGTCGGCGATGACGGTTTTACAACTGTTGAAACGTGGGAAATGGAACGTGAGGGACGTGACAGGGCGGACAAAGAGGATTACAGAATGAAAATGCAAGTTGCATTCTGTTTCTCAAACAAAGTCAATATGCTTGAATATTATCACAATTCAAGTTACCTTGAACACGGCGGTTCACCCGATAAGGCGGTAAGAAACGCATTCGTATATGCGATTGACAGATATTTAAAACAGAATGACAAATATAATAAAAACGATTCAAAAATAACATTTGCGGACGTAGCGGACTGTTTGGCACTTGTTATAAACTCATTCTCAACTCAGACAAGTTACGAAAACCAAACAAAAAAAGCGATAAACAACAAGTTTATTCAAGACGCAATGACGGAATTCTTACGTCAACAGCTTGAAGTTTACTTTATAGAAAACAAAACAGACGCCGAAAAAATCGCAAATCAAGTTCTTGTCAATAAAAAGAGCCGTGAAAATGCCGAAAAGGCAAGAATTGATATAAAAAAGAAACTTACGGGTACAATGGATATAACGAACAGAGTTGAAAAGTTCGTTGATTGCAGAAGTAAGGACGTTTCACAGCGTGAAGTTTATATAGTGGAGGGCGACTCGGCTTTAGGTTCGTGTAAATTGGCGCGTGACCCGATGTTTCAGGCGATTATGCCGATTAGAGGTAAGATACTGAATTGTCTGAAAGCCGATTATCCGAGAATTTTTAAGAGCGATATTATAACCGACCTTGTAAAAGTGCTTGGCTGCGGTGTGGAGATTAAGTCTGCTCATAATAAAAATATTGAAAGTTTTAATCTTGACAATTTGCGTTGGGACAAGGTTATCATCTGTACAGATGCCGACGTTGACGGTTTCCAAATCAGAACGCTTGTTCTTACAATGATATACCGCCTTATGCCTACACTTATCGAAAAAGGCAAGGTGTATATTGCCGAATCACCGCTTTACGAAATAACGATTACAAAGACAAAGCGTAAGGGTGAAAAACATTTTGCGTATACAGACGGCGAAAAGGAAGAAATATTAAAGAAATTTACAGAGGACGGATTGTCGAAAGAGCGTAACGAATACGATATTAAACGTTCAAAAGGTCTTGGTGAAAACGAGCCTGATATGATGAGTCTTACGACAATGCACCCGTCAACAAGACGGCTTATAAGAGTAACGCCTGAAAATGCGGAAAGCACATCGAGAATGTTTGACGTATTGCTTGGCGATAATATTACGGACAGAAAAGAATACATTGCCGACAACGGCGGAAAATATATGGAAATGCTTGACTTATCATAAAGGATAGGAGAATTTTATGGCAAGGAAGAAAAAGAAAGTAGAAGAAAAAGAGATTATATATGCTCCGATAGACGAGCAGCCCATTACCGAAACACTTGAGCAGAACTATATGCCCTATGCGATGAGTGTTATCGTATCGAGAGCAATTCCCGAAATAGACGGACTTAAGCCTGCTCACAGAAAACTTTTGTACACAATGTATACAATGGGGCTTTTGGGAGGAAAACTTACAAAATCGGCTAACGTAGTCGGACAGACAATGAAATTAAACCCTCACGGTGACAGTGCCATATATGAAACAATGGTACGTTTGACACGCGGTAACGAGGCACTTTTGCACCCGCTTGTCGAGTCGCAGGGTAACTTCGGTAAGCAGTATTCGAGAGATATGGCATATGCGGCGTCAAGATATACGGAGGTAAGACTTGATCCGATATGTGCGGAACTGTTTAAGGATATTAATAAGAATACGGTTGAGTTTACAGACAGTTATGACGGTGAAATGAAAGAACCGATGCTTTTGCCGGTTGCGTTTCCGAATATTCTTATAAACCCAAATCAAGGTATTGCCGTAGGTATGGCAAGTAATATTTGTTCATTCAATCTTAAAGAAGTTTGTGACGCGACTATCGCTTGTATGAAAAACGAAAATGCGGACGTGATTAAATATATGCCTGCACCTGACTTTTCAATGGGAGCAGACCTTATTTACTCTGAAAGCGAAATGCGTAAGATTTACGAAACAGGCCGCGGAAGTTTTAAACTTCGTGCAAAATATACTTACGACAAGGCAAATAACTGTATCGAAATCAACGAAATTCCTTATACAACGACAGTTGAAGCGATAATCGGCAAGATTATGGAGCTTGTAAAAGCGAACAAACTGAAAGAAATTTCAGATGCACGTGACGAAACAGGTCTTGACGGTTTTCAAATCGCACTTGATTTAAAACGCGGCGTTGATCCCGATATGCTTATGACAAAACTTTATAAACTGACACCGCTTGAGGACAGTTTTAGCTGTAACTTCAATATCTTGATTAATGCAAGACCTATGGTTCTGGGCGTTAAGCAAATTTTACAGCAGTGGATACTGTTCAGAATGAACTGCGTTAAAAATGGTATTAAATATGATATTGATAAAAAAAGCGAAAAACTTCACCTTTTAACAGGTCTTAAAAAGATTTTGCTTGATATTGACAAAGCGATTGCAATAATTCGTCATACGGAAAAAGATACTGATGTTGTTACCAATCTTATGGAGGGCTTTGACATTGATGAAGTTCAAGCGGAGTACATTGCGGAAATCAAACTTCGCAGTTTGAACAAGGAATATATCCTAAACAGAACCGCAGAGATTGAAAAACTTATGGAGGAACTTGAAGAACTGAACCGTATTTTGGGTGACGATAACGAGGTTAAGAATATTATCGCAGACCAGTTAAAGAAAATCGCAAAGAAATACGGTCAGGAAAGAAAGACGACTTTAATCAGCGGTGAGGAAATAACGGAGTATAACGAAACGGAAAATATAGACGATTATCCGCTTACAATTTTCGTAACAAGAGATAATTATATTAAGAAGATTTCAGCCGTATCACTTCGTTCAAGCACAACGGAGCATAAATTAAAGGAAACAGATGAAATTGTTCAGACAATGGAATCGACAAATAAATCCGAACTTATATTCTTCTCAAATAAGTGCGTTGCATATAAAATGAAAACATATGACCTTGCAGATGCAAAGGTAAGCACTATGGGCGAGTACCTGCCGGGAATACTTGGACTTGAAGAAGATGAAAAAATAGTGTATACTGTTGTAACAACGGATTATAAGGGCGAAATGCTGTTTACGTTTGAAAACGGTAAAATGGCGAAAGTTGCGCTTTCAAATTATGAAACTAAGACAAACCGTAAAAAACTTATCGGTGCATACGGAAATAAGTCGCCGATATGTGATATAAGACTTCTTGATGAAGATAAAGATGTTGTTCTGATGTCGGATAATAACAGAGTGTTATTGGTTAATACGGAAAAAATTCCGCTTAAAGCGACAAAGAGTACACAGGGTATACAGGTAATAACGTTGCGTAAAAAAGACGCAAAGGTTGTTAAGGTTGTAGACAAAGAACAATGCACAGTTGAGGACATTGAGCATTACAGACCGAAAAATATTCCGGCAGCCGGAGGAATTTTAAGGGGAGAGGACAATCAAATAAGTCTGATATAAATTTCAAGCTCTGATATAGCGGAGCGGAAGGGAAGTGGAGATATGTTAAAGGAAGAGGATAAAAAGAGATTACAAGAGAGATTTCAAGAAGAAGCATCAGATGTGTATCAGCCGTTTTCAAAGGAACTTTTTAAGCAGTACAGCGTTAAAAGAGGCTTGAGAAATGATGACGGTACAGGTGTAATGGCAGGACTTACTTCTGTCGGCGCGGTTTTGGGTTACTATATTGATGACGGTGAAAAAATTCCTATGGAAGGTCATTTGAGATATCGTGGTTATGACATTACAGATATAGTTAAAAGCTGTGAAAAGGAGAAGAGATTTGGTTTTGAAGAAGTAGCATATCTGCTGTTGTTCGGACATCTTCCGGATAAAAAGACTTTGGACGATTTTTCAAGACTTATCGGGAATCTTCGTGTATTGCCGGAAGGTTTTGCGGAAGATATGATTTTGAAAGCTCCGAGTAAGAATATAATGAATAAAATTGCCCGTTCCGTACTTGCGTCTTATTCGTATGACTCAAATCCGGATGATATTTCAACGGGTAATATCTTGCGTCAGTCAATAGAATTGATTGCAAGACTTCCTGTAATGGCGGCATACGGCTATCAGGCAAAGAGCCATTATCATGACGGAAAAAGTCTGTATCTTCACACACCGCAGCCAAGATTGTCAACAGCTGAGAATCTGCTTTATATGATAAGACCCGATAATAAATATACTCGTGAAGAAGCGGAAATGCTTGATGTATTGCTTATGATACACGCTGAACACGGCGGCGGTAATAACTCGGCATTTACGACAAGAGTTGTTTCTTCATCGGATACTGATACATATTCTGCTATTGCGGCGGCTATCGGCTCACTTAAGGGTCCTAAGCACGGTGGTGCGAACGCAAAAGTTATGGGTATGATGGAAGAAATTAAGGCAAACGTTAAGCACTGGGAAGATGATGAGGAGGTTAAGTCATTCCTTGCAAAAATTCTTCGTAAAGAGGCTTTTGACGGTTCGGGACTTATATACGGTATGGGACACGCTATTTATACATACAGCGACCCAAGATGTATTTTGCTTAAAGAAAAAGCCGGTCAGCTTGTTTCAAATCACCCTGAATTTGAAAAGGAATTTAAACTGTATTGCAGTGTTGAACGTCTTACACCGGGTGTATTTGCGGAAGTTAAGAATAATCATAAGGTTATGTGTGCGAACGTTGATATGTATTCGGGCTTTGTTTATAAAATGCTCGGCATACCTACCGAAATGTATACACCGCTTTTTGCTATTTCAAGAATTGTCGGTTGGTGCGCACATAGACTTGAAGAAGTTATCGGCTGTGGCAGAATTATAAGACCGGCGTATAAGTCGATGGTACACAGTAAGGAGTATACAAAAATAGATAACAGATAAGAGAGAATAGAGAAAAGATAATAGTTATTCGTAGTGGCGATCATTGGTCACCCGAAAAAGCCGCCCCACAGTCAACGAGAACGACAGCTCCCCTCAAGTGTAGCCGAAAAGCCTCTCCTTTAGGAGAGATGTCACGAAGTGACGGAGTGGTGGCAAATGAGGATGCTCGTAGTAGCGATCATAGGTCGCAAAAAAACCACTCCACAGACGGCAAAGCCGACAGCTCCCCTCAATGGGAGCCGAAAAGCCTCTCCTTGAGGAGAGGTGTCACGAAGTGACGGAGTGGTGGCAAATATGAAAAATTGTAGGGGCGATCATTGGTCGCCCGTAAAAGATATTCAAAGCAAGGAGAAGAACATGGATAAAGTAAACATACTTGGTGTTCACGTTGATATGGTGAACATTTCACAGGCTACTGACTGCATTATGCGTTTTTTGGACGAAGATAAGTTTCATGCGGTATACACGCCTAATTCGGAAATAATTATGCTTGCATACAAAGACGAAAAATTTTGTAAACTTCTTAATAATGCTGACTTGCTTACTGCCGACGGCATAGGCGTTGTGCATGCGTCAAAGATTTTGAAAAAGCCTATAAGCGAACGTGCGGCAGGATATGACATTGCAAGACAGGTTTTGCAAAAAATGAATTACACAGACCACAAGCTATTCCTTTTCGGAGGTAAGCCGGGTGTTGCGGAAGAGGCAAAGAAAAAGCTTTTGGAAGAATACACCGACCTTAATATTGTCGGTACAAGAAACGGATATTTCAAGCCGGAAGAAGAGACTGAAATTGTTGAGGAAATCAACAATTCCGGTGCGGATATTGTTTTTGTATGCTTAGGCGCACCTAAGCAGGAACAGTGGATTGAAAGAAACAGAGATGCACTTAAAGTACGCGTTGCGATGGGCATTGGCGGAAGTCTTGACGTATTTGCCGGAAAAGTTGAACGCGCACCTGAAATATTCTGTAAAACAGGTATGGAATGGTTTTACAGACTTTGCAAAGAGCCTTGGCGTATAGGAAGAATGATGGAATTGCCTAAATTTGCGGCAACGGTAATTGCAAAAGGAAAAAAATACAAACAAGACTGATTTTAGGAGAAATTATGGGGATACTTATAGCAATTGACGGCGTTGACGCAAGCGGAAAGCAAACACAGACGGAACTTTTAAAAAAACGTCTTGAAAATAACGAATTAAAAATAAAGTCTGTGTCGTTTCCGGCGTATGACAACCCATCGTCAACACTTGTAAAGATGTACCTAAACGGTGAATTCGGTGACAAGCCGTCAGATGTGAATGCATATGCCACATCAACGTTTTTTGCGGCTGACAGATTTGCAACGTATAAAACCGATTGGGGAAAGGATTACGAAAACGGCACATTGATTTTAGCGGACAGATATGTGTCATCAAATCTTATACATCAAGCAAGCAAAATCGAAAATCAAGAAGAAAAAGACAAGTTTTTAACGTGGCTTGACGACCTTGAATACAATGTTTACGGACTTCCGCGTCCGAACGTTACAATATTTCTTGATATGCCGCCAAAGTACGGCATAGAATTAATGAAAGACAGGGCGAACAAGTCAAACGGTGGGGATAAAAAGGATATACACGAGAGTGATATATCGTATCTTCAAAAAAGCTATGATAATGCAGTATACGTATCAAAACGTTTCGGCTGGAAACATATTTCATGTGTTGAAAACGGAAAAATAAGAAGTGTCGAAGATATAAATGATGATATTTATGCTGTAATAAAGGAGCGATTATCTTGAAAAAACTGATTGCACTTTTGATAAGCGGAGTAATTATGTTGCCGTGCGTAAATGCTTTTGCTAATGACGTTATAGAAGTATATATTGACGGCGAAAAATTGGAATGTGACGTTAATCCGAAGAATATTGACGAACGTGTACTTGTACCGATGAGAGCGATATTTGAGGCTTTCGGTGCAAATGTATCGTGGGACAATAACGGCAGAACGGTTTGGGCTGAGAGAAACGGCGAATTTATATGCGTGCCTGTTGATAATCAAATTATGAGTATGGGAGTATATAATTCAGACGGTTCGGCAATTTGGGTTGACCAAATTCAGCTTGACGTACCTGCTAAAATAATTGATGACAGAACATATGTTCCCGTAAGAGCGGTTTCCGAAACTTTAGGTGCAACTGTCGGTTGGGACGGTGAAAACAACAGAGTTGTTATAGACAGCCGTATAAACGAAAGCGGTACGGTATACTATGCATCCGATTCTGACTATCAAAAGCTATATTCAGTAGACAAAAATAGTGCAAACAGACAGAAATTATCTGATAACAGCGTCTGTGAACTTGAGATGTATGACAATAATGTTTACTATTTGTCTAAAAATGACAGACACCTTTACCGAGCAAATGACATATCGGGTGAAGAGGAACTTATCAATAAAACGGTCAATAAAATTGCCGTTGATGATGGGTGGATATATTATCAGGAATCGGACGGAGGAAAAAAGAGCGGCGTTCTTTATCGTATGAATATTGACAGCGGCGACGTTGAACGACTTACGGACAATTCGGTCAGATACCCTAAAAAGTACAAGGATTACATATATTTCAACTTGGATAATGACAATATAATGTACGGAATTACTCTTGACGGAACGTCACTTGTGAAATTAAGCATGGGTGACAATGATGTTAAGCTGTATCCGTTTAACTGTTTTTATTACGGAGATTATCTGTTTGTCGAAAACGGTGTTTGGTACGGTAATTTGATGAGAATTAGCCGTGACGGAAGTGAAGTTAAGACTTTAAATCAAATTAATTCGCTTATTTGTAACAATCAAACATCGACAGATAAAATTCTGTTTGTAAATCAAGACAACGGAAAAGATATTTATTGTATGAACATAGACGGAACAGATCAACATTTGGTCGTAAAGGGCGACGCGTCATGGATAAATATTGAACTTATTGCACAGTGGGGAGATACGATTTATTATAAAAACCCTTTCCGCGAGGAGGTTTACCGCGTAAATCTTGACGGCAGTGACAATAATTATGTTTGTTATGCAGACGATGTGAAGACTGCGGACGGCAGACTTATAACTTCGTATAACGGACTTTATATAGGCAGTCTTGACGCAAGTGACTTGACGTGTATCTATAATAAAGCAGTAAAAAAATTCGATGTTGAAAATGATAAAATTTACTTTGTGGATAAAAAAAGCGGTAAGCTTTATACGTCCGATTTCTCCGGAAACGTAAATGTTGTAACAAATGAATCGGTCGGAGAATGGGTAAGTAATTAAGAATGTCTACAGCTCCAAAAATCACATCGCAAGATGTGATTTTTGAGTATTTTCAGAGAAAGGTATTGACAACACAGACTTGTTATGTTAAAATAACTCTCGCAATTTAATAATGCTTTGGTATATAATTGGAAACGACACATTGTGCTTAACGATGATAACGAACAACACGGATGTGTTGTTTTTTTGCGTAAATTTAAGAAAAGGGGTAAAAATTTATGCCAAAGACAAAATTTCAAAACATTATTTTCACACTGATTATGGCTTTTATTATGGTGTACGCAATGATATGCTATAATATCAGCCTGAACAAGGGACAGATGAGCAATGAGGTGTTCTTGCTTGCATTTCACGAAATGGTTATAATGTGGCCTGCCGCATTCATACTTGAGTTTTTCGCAGTCGAAAAACTTGCGACAAAGCTTGCATTCAGATTTATAAGACCGGGCGTGGATAATCCGTTCTTTATCACGCTTGCGATTTCGTCAATGATTGTATGTATTATGTGTCCGACAATGAGTATGATCGCAACATTGTTGTTTAAAAATCCGGGCAAAGAAATTGTTGCGGTATGGTTGCAAACAACAGCTATGAATTTCCCAATGGCATTGTGCTGGCAAATATTTTTTGCAGGACCGCTTGCAAGATTGATTTTCAGAACAATATTCAAAAAACAACTTCAGCAATAATAAAAAGCAGTGTTAATCACTGCTTTTTTGATTTCTCTTTTAACATACGTCTGAATTTTTGCGGTGAAACATTGTACACTTGCTTGAAAATTCTTGATAAATGCGCACTTGACGAAAAGCCTGTACGAATAGCGATTTCGTTTAAGTTTAAATTTGTTTCGGCAAGCAGTGAGTGGACGTTTACGAGACGCACATTGTATAAATATTGCAGAAACGTTGCACCCGTTGCCTTGTGGAAAAGTCGTGAAAAATGATATTTGCTGATATGCACAACTTCGGTTATAATGTCAAGGTTTATGTCCTCTTTATAGTGATTGTTTATATAGTCAATCGCAGTAACTATTTCGGGCGTAGTATTTTGACTTGTGATAATTTCGGCATTTTTTGAAAGGTCTTTAATTACAGAAACAAGCTGAAAAACACTGCTTAACGCAAGTTTTTCGGAAAGCAAACCTATTCTGTTTGAAAATGCGTCAATTTTTTTGAAGTAATCGAGAATAAGAGTAAATTGCTCATCATTAAGATGGAATACGCACGACTTGATGTTATCGAAAAGAATGTCGGTTTCTGTTTTTGTCAAAATTCCGCTCAGCATATCACTGCTGAAATTCAAAACATATCTTTCGTAAAAATCAATGTCGCGGCTTTCCATATAGTGAATGTCAAACGGCTTTAAAATTACCAAATCGCCTTGCTTTAACGTGTAACAAATATCGTCAAGGAACAAGTATCTCTCACCGTCCGCCTGCAAATATATTTCATATGCGTCATGGTAGTGCTGTATCTTCATATCATATTTTTCTGATGATTTAACGTGATTTATATACATTTCCGAAAACGGAAAAAACACAGCATTTAACATATACAATATCCTTTCAAATTTATACTATACAGATATTTTAACATTAAACATCAAAATAATCAACAAAATACTTGCAGATTAAGTCAATTATAAGTTATAATAATTTTATATATGAAGGGAGAGTAGAAGATGAGCAAGATTTTAAATATGTTAATGGCATTTGTTATGTCATTCGGAATATTGGGAAGTAATGTAAACCCATCGGATATACCCGAAAATTCAAATTTTGAGGTGCATTTTATAGATGTAGGACAAGCCGATTCGGCGCTTATAGAATGTGACGGCGAAACGATGATGATAGACGGCGGAAATGTTGCGGACAGTAATGTGGTAGCGGCATATTTAAAGAAAGAAGATGTTACGGAGCTTAATTATGTTGTGTGTTCTCATGCTCATGAGGACCATGTCGGCGGTTTGTCAGGTGCGTTGTCGGTAACAAAAGCGGACAACATATATGCACCGAAAACAGAGACGAATACAAAGGCATATAAAAATTTCAAGAAAAAAGCGGAAGAACAAAATGTTGAAATTAAGCACCCGAATATCGGTGACGAAATTCAGCTTGGCAGCAGTACGGTTGAATTTTTAGGACCTGTTGACGAAAACGGCAAGGATTTAAACAGTACGTCAATAGTATTAAAAATCACATATGGAAATACGTCATTCTTATTTACGGGTGACGCCGAAAGCGACGAGGAAGAAGAAATATTAAACAGCGGTGCAGATTTAAAATCAACGGTGCTTAAAGTCGGTCATCACGGTTCGAGAACGTCAACGTCATATCCGTTTTTGCGTGAAGTTATGCCGCAGTATGCCGTGATAAGCGTAGAAAAAGGCAATTCATACGGTCACCCTAATGAAGAAACTTTAAGTAAACTAAGTGACGCGGGTGTGGAAGTGTATCGCACCGATGAAAGCGGCGATATTGTAATGACAAGTGACGGAAACAATATAAGCATAACTACATCAAAGTAATACAAAAGGTTAGACGAAATTTCGTCTAACCTTTTTATATTATTTAAGTTTAACCGATATATCCTTATTTCTGTCACATACCAAAACACCGTCTTTAACTTCAAGTTCGGCAACTTGAATTGATGTTCTGCGTTCGTTTCCGATATTATTTTCAAGCATATTTTTTTGTCTGTCAGGGTGAGTGAAGTAGAAAATATATGCGTTGTTGTCCGTTACATATACATCGGCGTGATTTGCGATAACTCCGTCATCTTCTCTTGTACCGCCTACGTCAAGAATACGACTGCTTTGCTTTGTCCAAGTCGTAAGGTTGTCCGAATAATAGACGTCCAAACCGCTCCAACAGTCGGTTATAAGCCAATACTTACCGCCAAATTCAAATACATTAGCACCTTCGTGCGGAACATCATCGGCGGCACAGCCTTTAACTTCCCAATTATATAAGTCCTTGCTGTCGGCAAAATATGTATGAGAGCCGTTTCGCTCGTCCTTGTACCACATTCTGAAAATACCGTTCGGTAGTCTGAATACACAAGCGTCAATAATTTTTTCTGATGAAAGGTTAAGCTTGCTTTCAAAATTCCAATCAATCAAATTTTTTGATGTGTAGTGAAGAATGTAACGCGGGTGATTCCAGTCGGCAGGAATTCCCGGAACATAGCTTACATACATATGATAAAGCTCGCCGAAACGTATAACCTCCGGTGCCCAATATGTATTTTTGCCTTCGCCGTATTCAAGGCCTCTGCATATACCTATATATTCCCATGAATTACCGTTGTCTTTACTTTCCGCAATTCCTATATCAGTACCGTGTACCCACATTACGCCTTCTTCTTCAACGTCTGCGCGTCTTGCAGTGTAAAACATATAATGAGTGCCTGTTTCTTCATTATATATAACGACAGGATCGGCGGCTCCGTTATGAATAGGGTCTTTAAACAATGGTGCGTTTGCTGTTTTCATAATCTATAATCCTTTCTTTATTTGTGAATATTTTTATGATATAATATAAAAATATAATAGTCAATACAAAATTTGATTTCCACTGATATTTTTATAAAATTAAGGTGTATTTAAGGTTTATACAGTATTATTTAAGAGGTGATAGAAATGGAATTTCATACAATAGAACCCATATACGATAAAAATTCAAAAATACTTATACTCGGCAGTTTCCCGTCTGTAAAATCACGTGAAGCAAACTTTTTCTACGGTCATCCGCAGAACAGGTTTTGGAAGGTGCTTGCGAATGTTATGAATGACGTCTGTCCGGGCACGACAGAGGAGAAAAAAGCATTTTTGATAAAACATAATATTGCGGTTTGGGACGTTATTGCAAGCTGTGACATAGAAGGTTCGTCCGACAGCTCTATAAAAAATGTTACGCCGAATGATTTAAGACGGATTTTACAAACGGCTGAAATTAAAAAAATCTTTACAAACGGAAATACCGCGTATAAATTGTTTGTAAAATACAATTCTGACTTAAATGCGGTAAAACTGCCGTCTACAAGCCCTGCAAACGCAATGTTTTCGCTTGAAAAATTAATCGAATATTGGCGAGTTTTAAAAGATTTTACATAAATTTAAGATAGGCTTGAATACAATTTTACATAGATTATATATAATTAGCTTAGAGGATTTTATAAAATATAAACAAGGGGATAAAATTATGAACATTTTTGGTTTATTTTCATTGTTCGGAGGACTGGCGATGTTCCTTTACGGAATGAACGTAATGGGCAGCGGTCTTGAAAAGCTTGGCGGCGGTAAGTTTGAACAGATACTTGAAAAACTTACGTCAAATCCTATAAAAGGCGTTGTTTTGGGTGCTGCCGTTACGGCGGTTATACAGTCATCTTCAGCTACTACGGTTATGGTTGTAGGTTTTGTAAACTCAGGCATTATGAAACTCGGACAGGCTATCGGTATTATAATGGGTGCAAATATCGGTACGACTGTTACATCATGGATATTGAGCCTTTCCGGTATACAGGGGGACAGCTTTTGGATTCAACTCTGTAAGCCGGCTAACTTCACTCCGGTTTTAGCACTTATCGGTATTGTATTTACAATGGCTGCAAAGAGCGACTCTAAGAAGAATATCGGTAACATACTTCTTGGTTTTGCGGTACTTATGTTCGGTATGGAAACAATGTCGGCGGCTGTTGAGCCTTTAAAAGATGTTGAGGCATTTACAAACATACTTACAATGTTCCAAAATCCTATTTTAGGTGTGCTTGCAGGTGCTGTTTTAACGGCTGTTATACAATCGTCATCTGCATCTGTCGGTATACTTCAGGCACTTTCTTCTACGGGTAAAATAACGTTCGGTGCGGCAATTCCTATAATTATGGGACAAAATATAGGTACTTGTGTGACTGCACTTATATCATGTATCGGTGCAAGCAAAAACGCAAAACGTGCCGCAATGGTGCATTTGTATTTCAATATTATAGGTACGGTTTTATTCCTTGTATTATTCTATGCGGCAAATGCAATCTTCAATTTTGCATTTGTAAGCGATTCTGTTACACCGTTTAATATCGCAATAGTTCATACGATATTCAATGTTGTTGCAACGGCTGTATTATTGCCGTTTAACAAGTTACTTGAAAAATTGGCAAGAATGACAATTAAAGAGGGTGCGGAAGAAAGCACATTCGGTTTGCTTGACGAAAGATTTTTGCAAACTCCGTCATTCGCTGTTGAACAATGTATGACGCTTGCTACAAATATGGCATATATGGTAAAAGAGAGCTTTACCATGGCACAGGAATGTGTTGCAAAGTATTCAGAGTCGATAGATAGGAAAATTATAGAAACAGAAAATCTTGCCGATGAATATGAGGACGCACTCGGTGCATATCTTGTAAAGCTTTCGGCAAAGAGCTTGAATGAGTCGGATTCGCAGAAAGTTTCAATACTTCTTCACGCAATATCAGATTTTGAGAAAATGACGGACTATACCGCCGATTTGGTATTTACAGCGAGAGAAAAACGTGATAAAGACGTTCATTTCTCCGACAAGGCAAGACAGGAAATCACTATAATGGTTAATGCCGTCGGTGAAATTATCGACCTTACAATCAGTGCATTTTCAAAGGACGATGTTAAACTTGCTAATAAAGTTGAGCCTTTGGAGGACGTTATCGACAGACTTAGAAATGACCTTAAAAACCGTCATATAAAGCGTATGCAAGAGGGCAGATGCAGTGTAAATCAAGGTTTTGTATTTACCGATTACATTACCGCACTTGAAAAAATATCTGATCACTGTGCAAACGTTGCTGCAGCTATTATTGAACTCAATGACGAAAATTATGATGTGCATCACGTTATGAGTAACAGACGAAACAATCCTGAATATAAAGAATTGTGCGTTGAATTCGGTAAAAAGTATATATTGCCGTTTTCAGTATCGTCAGAAGTTGAATAATGTATAAATGGGGGATTGTTTTATGGATTTGATTTATTGCGTCGAAGATGATGAGGGAATAAGAGATTTAATAACGTATGCAGTGAAATCAGCAGGGTTTGAGGCAGAGGGCTTTGAAAGTGCCTCAGATTTTGAAAAACGACTTGGCGAGCGTTTGCCGTCAATGGTGCTTTTGGATATAATGCTGCCGGATAAAGACGGAATTGCTATACTGAAAGACATACGAAACAACGATACGACTAAAAATGTTCCTGTTATTATGATAACAGCCAAAGGTACTGAAAGTGACAAAGTCAAAGGCTTTGAATACGGAGCGGACGACTATGTAACAAAGCCTTTCGGCGTTATGGAACTTATTTCAAGAATTAAAGCAGTCCTTCGTAGGAGCGGTCCGCAAGCCAGTTCTGATATAATCGAATACAAGGGTATCATTTTGGACAACCAAAGCAGGAATGTAAAGGTTGACGGAAAGGATATTGCGATAACGTTTAAAGAATTTGAACTTCTTAAATATCTTCTGAAAAACAAAGGCACAGTTGTGCCGAGAGAGGTTTTGCTTGAAAAGATATGGGGTTATCACTTTGAGGGCGAAAGCAGAACGCTGGACGTTCATATAGGAAGTTTAAGACATAAACTCGGCGAAAAGGGTAAGTGTATCGAAACTATAAGAAATGTAGGATATAAGATATGAGAAAAGCTATAAACGGCACGCTGAAAATTCTTACAATATCATCAGTTATAGTAAGTATGCTGCTTATTTTGGTGGCATATTGTACACAGTATTCGATAAAGGAAAAATCAGATTTAAAATCAAGAACAAATATATTGGCACAATGCTTAGACGGTTATGACGAAAACAGTGAAATTAATATATTAACCAAAATGTATGATGATGTATCCGATATTCGAGTGACGCTTATCAAATCAGACGGTACGGTTATTTATGATAACGAGGTGGATACAACTACAATGGAAAACCATTTTGAACGACCGGAAGTTAAACAAGCTGTTACATACGGAAACGGGAGCAGTAGCCGTAATTCCGAAACTATTGGTGAAAAAATATATTATTATGCCGTAAAATTGAATAACGGCAGTATATTAAGAATGTCACAGCCGACAAAAGTAATAATGTATATGGTTTTGACCATAATGCCGATAGTTATTATTATTTTAATATGCGTTATTGCTGTTTCGTTTGTGAGTGCAAAGCATTTGACGAAATATATTTTAGATCCGATTAATGAAGTGGATATAAATAATATAGGCAAGGCAGAGATATATGACGAGTTGAAACCGTTTTTTGCAAGAATAGCAAATCAAAATGCGGAAAAAGAAAAGACGGAAAAAATCAGACGTGAATTTACCGCAAATGTTTCGCACGAGCTTAAAACACCGCTTACAACCATTTCGGGATATGCACAAATGATAAGCAACGGTATGGCAAAGGCGGAGGACATCAAGGAGTTTGGCAGAAAGATAGAAAAAGAGTCCGACAGACTTCTTACTCTTATAGATGATATAATAAATCTATCAAATATTGACGAACAGGGAAGTATTGAAAATCCGGAAAATATCGACCTTTCACTGGTTACGGAAGAGGCGATATGTGTTCTTGAAAAAGCCGCAAAAGAACGCGGTATTCAGATTTATTATACGAAGATACCGACATTCATAAAAGGTAACGTGACATTGGTGAGTGAGCTTGTATATAACTTGCTTGACAATGCGATAAAGTATAATAAGGATAACGGAAAAATAACCGTATTTGTCGGCGAGTCGGCAAAGGGCGTGGAACTGTCCGTAAAGGATACGGGTATAGGAATACCGCCCGAAGATACGGAAAGAATATTTGAACGTTTTTATCGCGTTGATAAAAGCCACTCAAAAAAAGTCGGCGGTACAGGCTTGGGACTTTCAATAGTAAAGCACGTTTGTGCCTGCCATAATGCGACTATACGCGTAAAGAGCAAAGTCGGCAAAGGTACAACTATTTATGTTACGTTTCCGAATAACGTGAACAATTAATGAACAAAATATGAACTTTGAAAAAGGTTTATTGACATTAATATTAATAATGTGTATAATATGTAGCGTACTACACAAAAAGTATAGTACGCTACATTTTTTTGCGAGGAGGTGTATTTGTGAAAAAGAAAGGTATAGGCTTTTATTTTAAGAGGATAGATGAGATTATGTCTATGGCGGCAAATGCACATCTGAAGAAATACGATATAACCTGTTCGCAGGCAAATATACTTTTTTATATGCTTGAAAAGGGCAAGAATGTTGTAATGCAAAAGGAGATTGAACAGGAATTTGGGTTAAGACATTCCACGATTATTGGACTTTTAAAGCGTATGGAGAAGAATAATTTTGTGCGTGTTGAGGTAAATCCGGAGGACCATAGATGCAGACAGGTTATTTTGTTTGACAAGGCTTTTGAGCTTGGCAGTGAAATGAAAGAACACAGAAAGTATATGGATTCGTTGATAACAGGTGCATTAAATGATGAGGAGGAAAAAGAACTCAAAAAACTTTTAACAAAGGTTTACGAACATATGTACCAAGACAATGATAAGTGTGAAAAATAGGGTATATTTTTACCTTAATATGTAGCGTACTACATTTTTAAAGGAGGAATTAGATGATAAAGACATTATTAAAAAGTGTAAGAGAGTATAAACGTGATTCGATTCTTGCACCGATTTTTGTTACTCTTGAAGTTATTATGGAAGTTGTAATACCGCTTCTTATGGCTATGCTTATTGACAAGGGTATTGACGCTGGAAATATGAATTACATATTGAAAATAGGTATCGCCCTTGCAATTTCATGTGTAATTTCATTGGTTTTCGGTGCATTGTCGGGTAAATTTGCGGCGAGTGCATCGGCAGGTTTTGCGAAGAATTTGAGAAAGGATATGTTCTATAATGTACAGAACTTCTCATTTTCAAATATTGATAAATTCTCTGCATCAAGTATCGTAACAAGACTTACAACTGATATAACGAACGTACAAAATGCTTATCAGATGATAGTCAGAATTGCGGTAAGAGGTCCGATAATGATTATATTCTCGCTTATTATGGCGTTTGGTATAAATCATAAACTTTCACTTGTATTCTTGCTTGCAATTCCTGTTTTGGGCGGCGGATTGTATTTTATAATGACTCACGCACACCCGATATTTGAACGAGTATTCAAGATATACGATAAACTTAACAACGTTGTACAGGAAAATTTGAGAGGTATAAGAGTTGTTAAATCATTTGTAAGAGAAGATTTCGAAGAAAAGAAATTTAAAAACGTTTCTGAAGATATATACGATGACTTTGTAAAAGCCGAAAAACTTTTGGCATTTAACGCACCGCTTATGCAGTTCGCGGCATACGGCTGTATGCTTTTCATATCGTGGTTCGGTGCAAAGCTTATCGTTGCGTCAACTATGACAACAGGTGAGCTTACAAGCCTTATTGCATATACAATGCAAATTCTTATGAACCTTATGATGCTTTCAATGGTGTTCGTAATGATTACAATGGCAAGAGCGTCATCTGAAAGAATCGTCGAAATACTTGACGAAAAGAGCGATCTTACAAATCCTGAAAATCCTGTATATGAAATTAAAAACGGCGATATTTCATTCAGAAATGTAAACTTCGGATATTCAAAGAAAAAGAGAAAACTCTGCCTTAAGAATATAAATCTTGATATTAAATCGGGTGAAACTGTCGGAATTATAGGCGGTACGGGAAGTTCAAAGTCAAGCCTTGTACAGCTTATCCCAAGACTTTACGATACAACCGACGGTGAAGTGATTGTCGGTGACAGAAACGTAAAGGAATACGATATTGAGTCATTGCGTGACGAGGTTGCAATGGTACTTCAGAAAAATGTGTTGTTCTCCGGAACAATCAAAGAAAACTTGCGTTGGGGTAATGACCACGCAACAGATGAAGAAATCGAAAGAGTATGTAAGCTTGCACAAGCCGATGAATTTATTCAGACATTCCCTGATAAGTATGATACTTATATCGAACAGGGCGGTTCAAATGTATCGGGCGGTCAGAAACAAAGACTTTGTATCGCAAGAGCTTTGTTAAAGAAACCGAAAATCCTTATTTTGGACGACAGTACAAGTGCGGTTGATACAAAGACAGATGCAAGTATCAGACGTGCGTTCCGTGAAGAAATACCGAACACGACAAAGATTATTATTGCACAGAGAATTTCATCTGTCGAAGACGCAGATAAGATAATTGTTATGGATAACGGTGAAATAAACGGAATAGGTACTCATGAAGAACTTTTGAAGAACAACGAAATATATAGGGAAGTATATAATTCACAGGTGAAAGGAGGCGGTGACGATGAATAAACACGGTGCACAAAATACCGGTAAGACAATCAAACGTATTCTTTCATATATGAAGGAATACAAATTCAGATTTATCTTTGTATTGATATGTATATTGCTGAGTGCCGTTGCAAACGTTGCCGGCTCAATGTTTATCGGTACGCTTATCGATGACTATATAACACCGCTTTTGGGCAGTACAAACCCTGTATTCACGGGCTTGCTTAAAGCAATCTGCGTAATGGGTATTGTGTATTTAGTGGGAATACTTGCTACATTGTTTTATAACAGAACAATGGTATCAATCGCACAAGGTGTGTTAAAGAAAATTCGTGACGATATGTTTACTCATATGCAGAAATTGCCGATTAAGTATTTCGATACACATACTCACGGCGATATAATGAGTTACTACACAAACGATACAGATACTCTAAGACAGATGATGGCACAGAGTATTCCGCAGATGTTTTCGTCGGCGGTTACAATTATATCGGTAGTCGTTGCGATGTTTATATCGAATGTTTATCTTGCAATATTTGTGTTGGTGTTTGCGACCTGTATGATGTTTGTAATAAAGAAAATTGCAGGAGCGAGCGGAAGATTTTTTGTAAAACAACAGCAGTCCATCGGTAAGGTAAACGGTTATATCGAAGAAATGATTAACGGTCAGAAGGTCGTTAAGGTGTTCTGTCACGAAGAACATTCAAAAGAAGATTTTGATAAGATTAACGAAGAGCTTTGTGAAAACGCAACAGAGGCTAATAAATACGCAAATATCCTAATGCCGATTATGGCTAATTTAGGTAACCTGCAGTATGTGCTTATAGCTATTATCGGCGGTGCACTTGCACTAAACGGAGTTGCGGGACTTACACTTGGCGTTATAGCGTCATTTCTGCAACTTTCAAAATCATTTACAATGCCGATAAACCAAATATCGCAACAGCTTAACTCAATCGTTATGGCACTTGCCGGAGCGGAAAGAATATTCAATCTTATGGATGAAGAAGTAGAACAGGACAACGGCGATGTTACACTTGTCAATGTTAAGTACGACAGAAAAGACAATATAGTTGAAACGGAAGAAAAGACATATATGTGGGCTTGGAAAGAAGTTCAAAAGGACGGCAGTGTTAAATACACACGTCTTACGGGTGAAGTTAAATTCTTTGATGTTGATTTCGGATATAATCCCGAAAAAATCGTACTGCATGATATAACATTGTATGCCGACCACGGCGAAAAGGTTGCGTTTGTCGGTGCGACAGGTGCGGGTAAGACTACTATTACCAACCTTATAAATCGTTTCTATGATATTGCCGACGGTACGATAACTTATGACGGAATTAATATTAACTGTATCAAAAAGAAAGATTTAAGACGTTCGCTCGGTATCGTTTTACAGGATACAAACTTGTTTACGGGTACAATTAAGGAAAATATCCGATACGGTAATCTTGACGCAACGGACGAAGAAGTTTATGCGGCGGCAAGACTTGCGAATGCGGATGAGTTTATAAATATGTTGCCTGACGGATACGATACAGTTATTTCGGGTGACGGCGGCAGCTTGTCGCAAGGTCAAAGACAGCTTTTGTCAATCGCAAGAGCGGCGGTTGCAGATCCGCCTGTAATGATACTTGACGAGGCAACTTCAAGTATTGATACAAGAACAGAGGCGATAGTTCAAAGAGGTATGGACGCACTTATGACGGGACGTACAGTATTTGTTATCGCACACAGACTTTCAACGGTAAGAAATTCAGATGTAATTATGGTGCTTGAACTCGGAAGAATTATCGAACGCGGTAATCACGAACAGCTTATTTCACAAAAAGGTAAGTATTATCAACTTTACACAGGTGCATTTGAACTTGAATAAAAAGGACTGTCGATAAATTGTCCGTAACGTGCAAAATGTTATTTTTATGTTTATGAGTTGATTAAAAAATAAAACAAATACTAGTCAAGCCTATCTTTGATATACGGCTTGACTATGCACTTTTTGTGAAAATAAACTCTAACGTACCAATGTACGCCGACGAGTTCATTTTCGCAAAATCCGAACTGATTTCTCAACAGTCCTTGATTAAAATACCCATTTGTTTAACACAAATGGGTATTTTAATATGAAAGTATAATATGTTTTGTTGCTTTTTTCTACAATGTACTTGACGATAGAGGCGAATTTTGTTAAAATTATAATAATGGTTAAATAACGAGGAGGATTACATGATGAAAAAGTTAATGCTTGGAAATGAAGCGGTTGCACGCGGTGCTTATGAGGCCGGTGTAAGCGTTGTTTCCTCATATCCCGGCACACCGAGTACCGAGATTACAGAAAATATAGTTAAATATGACGATATATACGTTGAATGGGCGCCGAATGAAAAGGTTGCGGCAGAAGTTGCAATCGGTGCGTCAATCGCCGGTGCAAGAAGTATGTCTTGTATGAAACACGTCGGACTTAACGTAATGGCTGACCCTGTTTTCACTGCAAGCTATACAGGAGTAAACGGCGGTCTTGTATTGTGCGTTGCCGATGACCAAGGTATGCACTCATCACAGAATGAACAGGATTCACGTCACTATGCAAAGGCGTCTAAAATACTTATGTTAGAGCCGTCTGACAGCGGAGAATGTAAGGAGTTCACAAAGACTGCATATGAACTTTCCGAAAAATACGATACACCTGTATTTTTAAGACTTTCAACAAGAGTTTCTCACTCACAGAGTCTTGTTGAGGAAGAAGAAAAGCAGGAAGTTGCATTAAAGGATTACGAGAAAAATCCGCAGAAGTATGTAATGATGCCCGGTAATGCGATAAAGCGTCACGTTGTCGTTGAGGACAGAATAAACGCACTAAAGGAAATGGCTGAAACATCACCTCTTAACAGAGTTGAAGAAAACGGCTCAAAAATCGGTATTATCGCAGGCGGTATCGCATATATGTATGCAAAAGAAGCACTTGGCGATAAGGCTGATTATTTGAAAATCGGTATAGTTTATCCGCTGCCTGAAAAGAAGATAAAAGAATTTGCGTCAAAGTATGATAAAGTTTTCGTTATCGAAGAACTTGACCCTGTTATCGAAGATTTCTGTAAGAGCGTCGGAGTTGATGTAATAGGCAAGGACGTATTTACACTTCAAGGCGAATATACACCGTCAATGATAAAGAAAGCCGTTTTGGATATAGACGCACCTGAATTTGACGTTATAGACGAGCCTACACCTGTTCGTCCTCCTGTAATGTGTGCAGGCTGTCCGCACAGAGGTACATTCTATGTACTAAAGAAACTCGGTCTTGTTGTTTCGGGCGATATAGGCTGTTATACACTTGGTGCAACACCTCCTTTGCAAAGCGTTGATACAACAATTTGTATGGGTGCTTCAATCAGTGCCGCACACGGTATGGCAAAAGCAAGAGGTGCCGAATTTAATAAGAAACTTGTATCTGTAATCGGCGATTCAACATTTATGCACTCGGGTATTACAGGTCTTGTTGACATTGTATACAACAAGGGTAACAATACTGTTATAATTCTTGACAACTCAATCACAGGTATGACAGGTCACCAGGATAACCCTACAACAGGTTACACAATCCGTAAGGAAGAAACAAAGCAAGTTAATTTGATAACACTTTGCAAGTCAATCGGTGTTGAACACGTTGTCGTTGCAGATCCGTTTGACGTAAAGAATTTTGAAAAGGTCGTAAAAGAAGAAGTTGAAAGAGAAGAACCTTCGGTTATTATCGCACAAAGACCTTGCGCACTTCTTCCGAATATGCGTAAAAAGTATTCGGGTCACTGTCACATAACAGACAAGTGTAAGAAGTGTAAGATGTGTATGAAACTCGGCTGTCCTGCAATTTCATTAGACGGCGATACTGTTAAGATTGACACAACACAGTGTAACGGCTGCGGACTATGTACAAATGTCTGTCCGTTTGGTGCGATTGAAAAGGAGGAAAAGTAGAATGAACATAATGATAGTCGGTGTCGGCGGACAAGGTACACTTCTTGCAAGCCGTATACTTGGTAAGGTTGCAATTAAAGAGGGTTATGACGTTAAAGTCAGCGAGGTTCACGGTATGAGCCAACGCGGCGGCAGTGTTGTTACATATGTAAAGTACAGTGATAAGGTTTATTCACCTATTATAGACCGCGGTGAGGCGGATTTGATTTTGGCATTTGAAATGCTTGAGGCTATGCGTGCTTTGCCTTATTTGAAAAAAGGCGGTAAGATGATTGCCAATACTCAAAAAATGAATCCTATGCCTGTAATCACAGGTGCTATGGAATATCCTGAGAATATTGAAGAAAAACTTAGTGCAAAGATTAATTTGCAGGCTGTTGACGCACTTTCTCTTGCGGAAAAAGCAGGTACAATCAAGGCTGTAAACGTAGTTTTAATCGGACTTTTGGCAAAGAGTATGGACGTAGATAAAAATGTTTGGATTGACGTTATAAAGGAAACTGTTCCGGAAAAATTCCTTGATGTCAATATTAAAGCGTTTGAACTTGGATATGAACTTTAAGGAGTAAAAAGTGCAATTATTGATTAAAACTCTACATGATTTATTCACTACCTATATAGGTTGGACAGTCGCAATTATTGTTGTTTGGGCTGTTATAGCGGCAGTGCTTATAAGAAACAAAAAGAAAAAGTAAAGGAGATGTACCCAATGGGAATGTATCAGCCGGAAATTGAAACAATGGACAGAAACGAGCTTGAAAAACTTCAGCTTGAAAGACTTCAAAAACAGGTAAAGAATGTTTATGAAAATGTTCCGATGTACAGAGAAAGAATGGATAAAAAGGGTGTAAAGCCTGAGGATATAAAAGAACTTAAAGATCTTGCAAAGTTGCCTTTTACAACAAAGCAGGACTTGAGAGATTATTATCCGTTTGAGCTTTTTGCGGCAGACAAAAAGGATATTGTAAGAATACACGCATCGTCGGGTACAACAGGCAGACAGATTGTAGCCGGTTATACAAGAAACGACCTTGATATGTGGGCAGACTGTATGGCAAGACAGATTGCGGCGGCAGGCGGCGATGAAAATTCGGTTGTCCAGGTGTCATATGGTTACGGCTTGTTCACAGGCGGTTTGGGTGCACACGGCGGTTCTGAAAGAATCGGTGCTATGACAATCCCTACATCATCGGGTAACACCGAAAGACAAATCAGACTTATGATCGAACTCGGTGCAACTCACCTTTGCTGTACTCCGTCATACGCAATGTATCTTGGCGAAACAATAAACGAAATGGGCGTTAAAGACCAACTTAGTCTAAAAGCAGGTATATTCGGTGCAGAGCCTTGGACGGAAGATATGCGTCATCAGATTGAGCAGTCGCTTGGCATAAAGGCATATGACGTATACGGACTTACCGAAATCACAGGCCCCGGTGTATCTTATGAATGTTCTGCTCAAAATGGTATGCACGTTTGTGAAGATATGTTTATTCCTGAAATTATCGACCCTGATACGGAAGAAGTACTTCCTCCGGGCTCATTCGGTGAACTTGTTTTCACAACGATTACAAAAGAGGGTATGCCAATGATGCGTTACAGAACGCGTGACTTATGCGTACTTGATTATGAAAAATGCGAATGTGGAAGAACACTTGTAAGAATGAAGAAACCTGCAGGAAGAACCGACGATATGCTTATTATAAGAGGTGTAAACGTATTCCCGTCACAGATTGAAGAAGTACTTTTGAAAATCGGCGGCGATATTACTCCTAACTATCAGATTATTGTCGGCAGAGAAAATAACACAGATACTCTTGAAGTACAAGTTGAAATGTCGGAGGGCATGCTTTCTGATGATGTTAAGTCTGTTGCGGCGATTGAAAAGAATATCGTTGCAAAATTACGCAGTACGTTGGGACTTGGCGCAAAGGTAACGCTTGTTGAACCGAAAACCATCACAAGAAGTGAGGGTAAGGCAAAGAGAGTTATAGATAACCGTAAACTTCACGATTAATAGGGAGGTAAAAGCTATGAAACTGATTAAACAAATATCTGTTTTTGTGGAAAATAAATCGGGCAGACTTTCGGATATACTTAATGTAATAGGAAAGAACGGTATCGACATCAGTGCATTGTCGATTGCGGATACTACTGATTTCGGTATTGTGAGAATGATTGTAAACGACCCGGATAAAGCGGCTGAAATTCTAAAGAGCAATAATCTTGTCGTAAAGGTTACGGACGTTATTGCACTTGCGGTTGTTGATAAACCGGGCGGACTTGCAGGTGAAATTGAAAAACTTAAAAATGCAGGTATTTCTATTGAATATATGTACGCATTTATCGGTAAGAGCGACAAGGGCGCACTTGTAATTGTTCGTGTTGAAAATCCCGAAAAGGCACTTGAAGTGCTTAAAGACGAAAATGTAACGGTTGTTTCACCTGAAGAAGTTTACAGAATGTAAAACAACTTTTGCAAAATAACGATATTTTAAGAGCAGTAATCTATGGTTACTGCTTTTTTTGTATGTAAAAATGCATAAAAAAACAATATTAAAATATACAAGCTGTACAGTTGTCACAAAGAAAAGCAATTTTTGCAATATTTAAAACAAGATATGCAATTCTTTAATGTTTAAAATTTGATATAATTAAATCAATAATTAAAGCATATAAAAGAGGAGGAAATGAAAAATGAAGAAAAAAATAAGTATTTTTTGTTCACTGCTGTTGGCATTACAGATGATGTTGTCATTAGCGGTAGTTCCGGTTTTTGCAGACGAAGAACTAACTTCTGCTGTATACGAAGAACCGGAAAGTCCGGCGGTTACATATAATATGAACGTCGACTGGAAGTTCAAAAAAGCGGCAGACGGAAGTGAATATCCGCTTGCTAAGGCATCGGCAAGCGTCGCAAAAGACGGAAAGAACTTTTACGATGCAGATTATGATGACAGCGATTGGGATACGGTCAGTGTACCGCATCCGATAAACGCGGAAGATTCGTTTGACGGTGCTTGTTACGATGCCGGTGAGGCAGGACTTTACAGAGGTTTTATGTTTTACAGAAAGCATATAACAATCCCTGAATCAGATGCGGGAAAGAAACTTTTCCTTGAATTTGAGGCGGTAAGAAACTCTGTTTACCTATATGTAAACGGCGAAATAGTCGGTTACTATGAGGCAGGTATCGCGGCAACAGGCTTTGATATTACAGACTATGTTAAACCGGGTCAAGACAACCTTATAGCAGTTGCGACAGATAACGCGGCTGACAGAGGTCAGTCTGACACAACAAAGGTAACAAAAGAAACAAAACCGGGCAGTACACCGGGTGCGGCAGACGGTTACGGTTATCAATGGAACACAAAAGACTTCAACGAAGTTCAAGGCGGTATCACAGGTGACGTAATTCTTTACGCAAAGGGTAAGACTTATCAGACTTTGCCGCTATACAATAACCTTAAAACAAAAGGTAACTATATTTATGCGACAGACTTTGATATAAGAGGAAAGTCGGCAACAATCACAGTTGAGGGCGAAGTAAGAAATGAAGATGCAGATAAGGACGTTACGTTGGAAGTAAATGTCGTTGAAATGGTTGACCCTAACAAGGACTCAACAGATGCTGACGCAGATCATACAAAGCAACCTTATTTGAGATATTCATTTAAAAGTGACGCAACATCAGTTAAGACAGCAAAAGATACAGGTGCAGATTCTCACTTTATGACAACAGTACCTGACGACGCTTATGACGATAACCCTGCGGCAACAAGCACAGAAACTGTTGATGTAACAAAAATTGTTGCAAGTGCAAAATGTGAAGATATGAAGTTCTGGAGTCCTGATTCTCCGAACTTGTATGACGTATATACAGTCATAAAGGACAGCGAAGGAAACGTACTTGACGTTCAAAAGACAACAACAGGTTTCCGCAAGGTTGAATATGATATAAACGACGGCGGTTTGAAGATTAACGACCAGCCTGTATGGCTTACAGGTTACGCACAGCGTTCAACAAATGAGTGGGCTGTAATCGGTGTGGCAAACGATTGGTTGCAAGACCTTGATATGCAATGGATCAAGGAATCTAATTCAAACTTTATCCGTTGGATGCACGTTGCACCAAAGCCGTCACAAATTCGTTCGGGTGATAAGTACGGTGTAGTATCGGCGTGTCCGGCTGGTGATAAAGAGGCTGACGTTGACGGAAGAGCATGGGATCAGCGTGTTGAGGCAATGCGTGACGCAATGATTTATTTCAAAAACTCGCCATCGGTAATTTTCTGGGAAGCAGGTAACAACGCAGTTACAGCGGCACACCAACAGGAAATGACAGACCTAAAGAATACTCTTGACCCTAACGGTGAAAGATTCTGCGGTTGCCGTACAATTTCATCAACAGACCAAATTCAAGCGGCTGATTATGTCGGCACAATGCTTAACAGACATGCAAGCAATGCAAAGGCATCAATGGCGGCTATAAAGAAGTATGTTCCTATTATGGAAACAGAATATGCCCGTGAAGAGGCTCCGAGACGTGTATGGGATGACTTCTCACCACCTGACTATGATTACAGAAATAAGTGGCTTGGTTCAGGTGCGTCAAAGACGGACGGTTACGATATACACGACCTTACATCGGAAGATTTTTCATTGGTAGACGCAAGAGCTTACAATGAATTTTATTCAGACCGTGTAGGCGGTTTATCAGGTAATGACTACTATTCGGCTGCGGCTATGATGGTATGGTCAGACTCAAATATGCACAACAGAAACACAGGTACTGAAAACTGCCGTACATCAGGTAAGGTTGACCCTGTAAGAATAAAGAAAGACGTATTCTATACAATGCAGACAATTCAGTCAACGACACCTAAATTGCATATCGTAGGTCACTGGAATTATCCGCAACTTAGCGACGATACATATAACTATCCGCTAAAGTCATACAACGGTACATATTGGGAAGAAACAGGCGAATACGGCAAACGTGATCCTAAGAACAAGACAGTTTATGTTATCGGTTCGGCAGGTCTTTCAAAGGTCGAACTTTACGTTAATGATAAGCTAAAGGGTACATCAACAAAGCCTGACAGCACATTTATATATTCATTCTCAGGTATTGATGTAACAGAATCGGGTACAGTTAAGGCTGTTGCATATGACGCAAGAGATGAAGTTGTTGCAGAAGACTATATATCAACAACAGGCGAGGCAACAACATTGAAGATCACTCCTGTTGCAGGCCCTGACGGACTTATCGCAGACGGCAGTGATATTGCATACTTTGACGTTGCAGTAGTAGATAAAGACGGAAACACTTGTCCGCTTGCATATGACAAGATTAATCTTTCATTAAACGGTGAAGGTGTTCTTCTTGGCGGTTACAACAGCGGTGTAGGCGATAAGATTACAACAAACAACACTGATTACTGCTATGCAGAATGTGGTACAAACAGAATATTTGTTCGTTCAACAAGAAATGCAGGTGCAATTACTCTGTCAGCATCTCTTGAAGGTCAAGCGCCTGTAACGGCTACAATCAACTCAACAGACGACCTTAATATGACAGGCGGTTTGACAACAAAAATGCAACGTACATTTGCACAAGGTGACGTTGCACAGGTAATTCAACAAACAGTTCCGTCACTAAAGACGCTTGGCAGCAGTGCAACTGCTGATTTCTCAGATGACGGCAATACATACACAATCGACCCTGACGAAGATGTTGATAAGTATGAAATGAAGCTTAACGGCACAACAATAACAGGATATACAAAATCACCTTACAGACCTGATACAACAACAGGCGTATTGTGTGACTCAATCAAGACTTTGGAGGCTTTGAAGAAAGTCAATCCGAATATTGAATACACAATTCAAACAGAGGGTGACGTTCCGTCATACACAGACGGTAGCTTGCCGATTGTTTCAATTACAGGCGGTTTGAAAGACGGTTACACACAAATTGATATTCAAAACGGTTCAACAACATTGTTTGTAAACAAGGGTGCTGACAAGAACCTGTTAAATGCTCAGATTGAGTATAAAGACGGTGAACTTGTATCGGATATAGGTGCTGTACTTGGCTACCTTGACGGTGTAAGTTACAATATGAACGAAAATACAAAGACTGCTAACGTAATATACAACGCAGAAAATGCTCCAAATGCAGTTCTTGAATATGCTAACGGTACAGCAAGAGTTACGGCTGTAGACGCTATTGAAAATGCAAACCTGATATTCGCAAGCTATAACGCAGATAAGACTCTAAAGAGCATTGATACAAAGAAAGTTACACTTGATAAGAGCGGTGCATACAATGATTATCCTGTATCATCAAGCTTTGTAACAACAGACGATATGAAAGTTATGCTTTGGGCAAGCGATATGGCTACACCGATTTGCAGTCCTGTTGTAATAGGCGACAGCAACAAAGCAGATACAACATCATTGTTCAGCAAAGAAGATGACGGTGATAATGCACTTTTGAGCCTGTCAAGTATTAAGGATTCAATCGTGGATGGTATTGTGGGATTGTTTGCGGACGATTCAACAGTAGGAACACCTCAAAATCTTGATACTTTGGTAGCGTCAATGAACGGTGAATCAAGTACACTTACATCAATCACGGGTGATAAAGTTGTAGCCGCAACAATCGAAAACGGTGCTCCTGACGGAACAAAGTATATTAAGA